>Ga0194125_10003605_pt1 | contig 24841 bp, 21 predicted proteins | sample TA2KigC250mmetaG_FD_148626 | JGI IMG/M metagenome (GOLD analysis project Ga0194125, IMG submission 148626) | Freshwater microbial communities from Lake Tanganyika, Tanzania - TA2015034 Kigoma Deep Cast 250m | ecosystem: Environmental > Aquatic > Freshwater > Lake | place: Tanzania: Lake... | reverse complement strand
GGCCTTGCGGGCCAGGGCCTCTGCTGCCGCATCCGCCAACTCGGGACGCCAGCCGACTTCCAGACGGACTGCCATGGTTCTCCTTCAGGGTTCCCGGCAGGGTGCGCACCGCGCCCCATCATGCCGAGGCGGCGGCGGGCGAAGACGCCCGCTTACCCCGCTTTTCTTATGAAAACATATGTCAGTGGCCGGCGTTCAGCCAGGAGAAAATGTAGGGCGGGAAAGCGAAGCGCATCCCGCCGGGCAGATTGCCGCCTGTCTAAGGCAGTATCACCTGCGTTAAGAAATAAGCCTGAGACCGTGCCTGCGGATAACTTTACCGCCCTGATGCCTGAGAGTGCATGGTTGACGGCGGGATGCGCTGCGCTTTCCCGCTTAACCGTGCCATGCTGCCGGTCCAGCTTTTCCTCTGGTTCCCAAGCTCCTGCTTTGGAACCGGATTGCTCGCAAAGCTCTGCTTTGCTCCTCTCTGAGGCGCGTCTTTTGGAAAAACCTGGCACGGCGCCAAGCAGAGCTTGGCGTGCGCGTGCGTTCCCAAGCGGGAGCTTGGGAACGAGTGGAGATGGCGGCAGGCGGCTTTAACCCTGCTGGAAATATACCTCAAAGACTGGGGCGGGGGGAAGTCAAAGATGGACGCGGGCGGAAATCAGGCCGCGGAAGCGACCCCACCCGCCGGCTGAGGGGGGTTTCCCCTCTGCTTACTGGAGGACAAAACTGGCGTAGAGATTGTTCACGGTCTGGCCCAGGTAGGCCACGGTGGCGATGAGCAGGGCGGCAATGCCGCCGATGAGCAAGGCATATTCCACCGCGCTGGCTCCCGACTCATCCCGCAACAACCGACGGATTGGCAACCGAAACCGCATCATCCGCCCTCCTCAGAACTTCGTCATGATTTTTATCGGCAGGAAGGGCGATTATCTTTAAGGATTTTACGAAGTGCAAGTCAGGAAATACCTGAGGCGGGGTGGGGGCAGGAAAGCGCCTGCGGCCCGGCAGGGCGGGCGGCCAGGGCCGCGGCCAACCTTTTTTCCTGAAACACAAGGTTCTGTCGCGCCCCTGCCTCCTATCCGGGGATTATCGGGGCGGCGGGTCGGCGGGAGCCGTGCCCGTGCGGCCGTCCGGAGAGGGGAAGAGGAAGGTTTGCAGGGCTTCTTCCACCCGGTCCAGATTGACCAGGGTGTCGAAGCAGGGGCCGTGGGGTCGGGAATTGATGATGCCGAAGACCGGCAGAGGATAGCTGTCCTGGATGCCGCTGGTCAGGTCGCGTTCGCAAGCCACGGCGATGATGAGCCGGGGGCGGCGCTCCACCACGATGCGCCGGGCCAGGGTCCCCCCGGTGGCCACCGCCAGGCCCACCCCGTACTTCTCGGAGAGTTCCGCCAGCCCCTTGATGGGACATTTGCCGCAGCGCTTGCAGTGCACCACGTTGCCGGTGATGCGGAACTGGCACTCGTGAAACTGCAGGCAGTGGGGCATCAGCAGAAGAACCTTTTCCGGCGCGGCCCGGGGGTGCTGGGCCAGCAGCAGCTGATTATTGATCTCGATAAAGGACTTGCGCACCTGGTCCTTGGAGACCCCGAAGAGCTTGCCCACGCCGCTCATCAGCGGCAGGAGGAATTTCACCAGGATGCCCCTGAGGCTCCGGGAAAAAGGCAGGTCCCGTCCCAGCAGCACGGTGAAAGCCAGGATGGCCACGCCCGCAAAGATCAGCGCCAGGATGGCCGTGAAGAAGAAGCCCAGGATGAGGGGGAGCCGGGGGTGCAGGCTGGTCAGCCCCACGTACGGGACGTACCAGAGGACGCCCAACAGGAGGGCGAACAGCAGGCAGGTGATGGCCAACAGCCCCAGAAAGATGCGTTTCTGGGGCCGCAGCGTATTGCCTCCGTCCATGAGCCGTTGATTGTCGGGCATGAACCGGCCTTATGTTAGGACTTGTTGGATGCAGGGATGGCCGCGCAGGAATTCGGCCGCGGCGAGGCGCTTCCTGCCGGCCAGTTGGAGGCTGCCCACGGCGACGCGGCCCCGGCCGCAGGCCACTTCCAATCCGTGTGGTCCCGGACTTAAGATAGTCCCCGCGGGGGCGAGAGCCCCCTCCCCCTTCAGGATCCGGGCGTCGAAAAGCCTCAGCCGGGTCCCCGCCAGATGGGTATAGGCCCCGGGATAGGGGTCCAGCCCCCGGATCCAGCCCGCCACCTCCGACGCAGCCCGGCTCCAGTCCAGGCGGCGCATCTCCGGCGTGATGGGGGGAGCCAGGGTCACACCCTCTTCGGGCTGGGGTTGACGGATGGCCCGGCCCCGGCGCAGCAGCTCCAGAGCCTTGACCAACTGCGCGGCGCCGAGCTGCGCCAGCCGGGCGGTCAGGCTGCCGGCATTGTCTTCGGGGCCGATGGGCGTCCGCTCCTGCAAAAAAATGGGGCCGGTGTCCACTTCGTAGGTCACCCACATGATGGTGACGCCCGTCTCCCGGTCCCCCCGGATGAGGGCCCAGTTGATGGGGGCCGACCCCCGGTGGCGGGGCAGCAGCGAGGCGTGCACGTTCAAGAAGCCCACCGACGGCAGGGCCAGCATCTCATGGGTGAGGATGCGCCCGTAGGCCGCCACCACCATGAGCTCGGGGGCAAAGGCCTGGAGCGCGGCGATGAAGTGGGGGTCCTTGAGGCGCACCGGCTGGAGCACCGCCAGGCCCCGAGACAGGGCCAGGGCCTTCACCGGCGACGGCGTCACCACCTGGCCCCGGCCCCGGGGGCGGTCCGGCTGGGTCACCACCGCCACCACGTTTTCGCCTGCGGCCAGCAGGGCCTTGAGGGTGGGAACGGCGAAGTCCGGGGTCCCCAGAAAGATCACCCGCCAGGGGCCTTCCTTCACCGCGCCGCCCCCTGCTTCTTGAGGCGTCTCAAGTAGAGCCCCCGTTTGAGCCGGCTGATGTGGTCGATGAACAGGGTGCCGTTGAGGTGGTCGATCTCGTGCTGCAGCACGATGGCCAGCAGGCCCTCGGCCTCCAGACACAGAGGCCGGCCTTCCCGGTCCACCCCCCGGACGCACACTTTGCCGAAGCGGCGCACATCCTCGGCGCAGTCCGGCACCGACAGACAGCCCTCCCGGTAGATGACTTCCCCTTCCCCCGCCTCCAGATACGGATTGAGGATGACCTGGGGGTCGGGCGACCCCTCCCGCTGGGCCACGTCAAAGACGATGACCCGGCGCAGGTCCCCAACCTGATTGGCGGCCAACCCCAGGCCGGGGGCATGGTACATGGTGGCCGCCATGTCGTCGATGAGCTGCTGCAACTCGCCGTTGATGTTCTGCACGTCCACGGCCCGGCTCCGCAGCACCGGATCGGGGAAGATGCGAATGGGCAAGATGGCCATAATCTGCGTCGAAATGCTCCTGTGCGCTGAAGTGGTTCGCCCGCCCTTGGCAGGTTTTAGGTTTCTGGTTTCAGCTTTCAGCTTCTGGCTTTTGGATTTTAAACGTGCCTGGCCTCGAGTGGTCACGCCCGGATATGAACACCCTATCTTTTTAGTTTAGGGCCTGAAGCGCAATTTGGCAAGGGTTGTGTAACCACCGCCGGGTTGTGCGGGGCGAAGAAGGCTGCAAAGATAAAAGGGGAGAACGGAGCGACCCGTCCTCCCCGCTGCTTGGGTGGGGAGAGAGTGAGGAAAATTACCAGTCAATGCCGGGGTCGAGCTCCGGACCCAGAGCGAGGTTGAGGCCACTGCCGCCGGGGCAGCCCATCTCGGCTGCGGCGCCACCGCCAGGACCCATGCCGGCGCCGGGACCCATGCCTTTACCGCCGCCCGGGCCCATGCCCCTGCCGCCGCCCGGGCCCATGAAGGGACAGGCCTGGGGGGCAATTTTCCGCGCCTCCAGCCGGAAGGCCACCATCTTCTCCAGAAGTTGGCCCCGCAAGGCGTGGAGTTCCTTGGCCTTGGCCAGAATGGCTTTCTCATCGGGGGTATCGGCCTTCCACAACTGCCTCAGCTCCGCCCGCTTCACCGTCATCTCTTTGCGCTGGGCGGCGGTTTCATTCATGAACTTCTGCCGCAGCTCAAAAAGCTGCCCCGCCTGCTCCGGGGTCAGGTTCATCAGGCGCTGCTTGCCCCGCCCGCCCCAGGCCGCCCAGGAAGGGGCCGCCACGGCCAGCACCAGTCCCAGGGCCGCCAGGAGCATCAGGGGCGAACCCGCGCGGCGCATCACACGTTGCATCATTGCTTCGTTCTCCTCTTTACCTTGGAGTGATGAACTGCAATCGATGTTGCCTTTATCTGTTTTAACCCCCGGGAGGCCAAAATCCGGCGCGGTCCTGGAAAAATAGGAATTTTTTTGAGCGGCTGGAAATGCTCATGGCCCCAACGGGCCCGCACCCTTAGTACATCGTTTCATAAATTCGGTAACGTGATGAGCTTCTTGCAAAACTTACGCCGCAGCATCATGGTTCCCGGAATTTCACGGTGCGCGGTGCGCACCCTGCAGATCTTCCGATGTTCCGGCCCCCAAGTAGGGTGCGCACCGCGCACCATTAAAAAGGTCGGAATCATGCAGAGCTTTTTCAAAACTGCCAGCCCTTTCCCAGGACAAAGGGAGAATTTTGCAAGAACCTCGTGATCATTGAGAGGAGCGCAAAGAGTTAATTCCCCCTCACCCTAACCCTCTCCCCCATCGGGGGAGAGGGAAGAAAGCAAAAACCGTCTCATTACCCCCTCTCCCCCCCCAGACGGGGGGAGAGGGTTGGGGTGAGGGGGGTCAGAGAATACGTAATCGTACGAGCTTCTTGCAAAACTTACGGACAGCATTACGATTTCCGAAAAATCATGGTGCGCGGTGCGCACCCCACAGAATCCTCCGATGTTCCGGTCCCCGCGTAGGGTGCGCACCGCGCACCATGAAAGCGGTTGGCATCTTGCAGAGCGTTTTCAAAACCGCCGCCCTTTCCTAAGACAAAAGGAGAATTTTGCAAGAACCTCGTACTTAGTGAATTGTGCACTTAGGATGACAAGCCAACCATAGGGACGGGTTTCAAAACCGCCCCTACCGGGCAGGGATTTTCGGGATAAATGTTATATACTCAATCAGTGCTGTCCGGCAGGAATCCTGCATCGGCCTGGTGTTAAGCCACCTCCCCGCGGTGGGTGGGGGGAAGAAAAGGCTCTCTGGTTGCCATGTCCACGGAGCAGCCTGGGCGATCCGGCGCCGGCAGATGTTGCCTGGTTCTGAGGGATGTCGGCACAATTCCGGGAAAGAAAGCCGACTTTTGCGCAGATTTCGTGCGGGACGGCACTGATACTCAATAATCATTCTCTGCATCCGGGAGCACTCCATGACCCGATATATCATTCACCCCCTGGTGGTGGGCCTGAACGAGACGGACCAGGGCGTCATGACCTATCTCAAGGGCTACGGCAAGCGCATCTGGCTGCCCGTCTATGTCTTTTATCTGGAGGGCGGCGACGAGAAAATCCTGGTGGACACGGGGCTGGAGCAGTTCATGGTGCCGCCGGGGGTGGCCGAAGAGCTGGGGCTGAAGGTGCAGGAATTCGAAGAGGCCCTGGACTCCGTGGGCCTGGCCCCCGAAGACATCGACATCGTCATCCACACCCACCTGCACAACGACCACTGCGAAAATGACTACAAGTGCACCAACGCCCGAGTCTACGTGCAACAGCGGGAACTGGACTTCTTCCGGGAGCCCCATCCCGTGGATCACCGCTACTTCCCGGACCTGCTGGACGACGTGGAGGTGGTGGCGGTGGTGGGCGACCGGGAGATCGTCCCGGGCGTCAGCGTGATGCTGACCCCGGGCCACACCCCGGGCGGGCAGTCCGTGGTGGTGGACACGGCCCGGGGCAAGGCGGTGATCACCGGCTTCTGCTGCAATGAGCAGAATTTCCCCGCGGCCGGACCCTGCGTGCCGCCGGGGGTGCACCTGAACCTGATTGAGGCCTACGACACCATCCACAAGGTCCGGGACGCGGCCGACATCCTCATCCCCCTGCACGACCTGGCCGTGGGGCGCCGGGGCGCCATTCCGTGAGGATGGAGGAAATGCGGCGGGGGGGCGGGACCCGCGACCCCTCGCCCCCTCCCTCAGCCCTTTTCCCCCTACACCTCAAACCGCGCCGCCACGGGGATGCGCCGGCCCATGCCGAAGGCCTTGGAGGTCACCCTCAGGCCCGGCGCGGCCTGCCGTCGCTTATATTCATTGTTATCGATGGCGCGCATGACCCAGCGCACCGTGGCCGGCTCGAAGCCCAGGCCGACGATGTCGTCATAAGAGCGCGCCTCCACCAGGTAGTGCTGGATGATCCGGTCCAGCACGTCGTAGGGCGGCAGGGTGTCCTGATCCGTCTGGTCGGGGCGCAGTTCCGCGGAGGGCGCCTTGGCAATGGTGGAGCGGGGGATGATTTCCCGCTCCCGGTTCACCTGCTCCGCCAGTTCGTACACCATGGTCTTGGGCACGTCGGAGAGCACCGCCAGGCCGCCGCTCATGTCGCCGTACAGGGTGCAGTAGCCCACCGCCATCTCGCTCTTGTTGCCGGTGGAGAGCACCAGGTGGCCGAAGCGGTTGCTGAGGGCCATGAGGATGTTGCCCCGGATGCGGGCCTGGATGTTCTCCAGGGTGGCGTCCAGGGTGTCCGTGGGGAAAAGCGTCGCCAGGGAGTTTAGATAAGCCTGGTAGATGGGGGTGATGGGGATGACCCTGAAATCCACCCCCAGGTTCCGGGCCAGGTCCCGGGCGTCGCTCAGGCTGCCGGGAGAGGAATACAGGGACGGCATGGCCACCCCCAGGACATTTTCCTGACCCAGGGCGCGGGCGGCCAGGGTGCAGACCACCGCGGAGTCCACGCCTCCTGACAGCCCCACCACCGCTTGGGTGAAGCCGCATTTGCCCAGGTAGTCGCGGATGCCCAGGACCAGGGCGTCGTGCACGCCGGCGATGGGCTCCTGGGGGACGAACAGCCCCGGCGTGCCCGGACGGGTCAGGTCCACCTCCAGCACCGCTTCCCGGAAGGCCGGCAACAAGGCCAGAGCCTCCCCCCGTTCGTCGAAGGCCAGGGAGCGGCCGTCAAAGATGAGTTCGTCGTTCCCCCCCACCTGGTTCACATAGACGAAGGGCAGCCCATGCTTGCGGGCATGGCTGCTCATGAGGCGGTGGCGCACCGATTCCTTCCCCACCTGGAAAGGCGAGGCCGACAGGTTGAGCAGCACGGTGGCCCCCTTCCGGGCCATCATCGCCAGCGGATCCAGGTCGTAGAGGCGGCGGCACCACCATTCCTCCTGGCACCAGGCGTCCTCGCAGATGGACACGCCCAGGACCTCTCCCTGGAAGGGAATGACGTCGACATGGGCCCCCGGGTCGAAATAGCGGGTTTCATCAAAGACGTCATAGGTGGGCAGTAGCGATTTGTCCCGCCAGGCCGCCAGTTCGCCCCGGTAGAGCAGGCAGGCCGCATTGGCCAACCCCTTGCCCTGCTCCCGACCGGTGGGACGGGGCGCGCCCACCAACACCCCCAGGTCCGGGTAGGACCGGGTGAGGCGGGCCAGGTCCGCCAGGGCTTCCTGCACCCGGGCGATGAAGGCCGGCCGCTCCAAGAGATCCCGGGGCGGATAGCCCACCAGGAAGAGTTCGGGCAGGACCAGCAGGTCGGAGGCGGCCGCGGCCCGGGGGAGCAGGTCCGCCACCCGCCTGGCGTTGCCGGCGATGTCGCCCACGATGGGGTTGAGCTGGGCCAGGGTCACTTTCATGGTCAACATTCCTTAGGGACTTTGAGTAAGACGGGATCAGACCAGGCCTGCAACTGGCCGCCTATCTTAGCAAAATTATCAGGACTCCTCAACGACAGGTTTCCCCCCTCCCCTGCTCCTTGACAGGCGCGGTCCGAAGGGGTAAAAATCGTGGCATCTTTGAGGGATTACGAGCAGGAGATGCCATCGTGTATTGGGACCCCGCGGTAGAAACCCTGAACCCTGACCGACTCCGGGCCCTGCAAAGGGAGCGCCTCCGTGAAACAGTGTCCCGGGCCGGACAGAGCCCGTTTTACCGGGAGCATCTGGCCCAGGCCGGAGTGAGTGAGGCGGAGCTGAACAGTCTGGACGACGTGCGTCGCCTGCCCTTCACCACCAAGGACGACCTGCGCTCCCGGGGCCGGGAGATGCTCACCGTCCCCTGGGACCGGTTGGTGCGGCTGCACGCCTCCTCGGGCACCACCGGCCAGGCCACGGTGATCTATTACACCCGCCGCGACGTGGAGGAGTGGGCCGACCTGGTGGCCCGCTGCCTGTTCATGGCGGGCCTGCGCCCCGGCGACGTCTTCCAGAACATGATGGGCTACGGCCTGTTCACCGGCGGGTTGGGGTTTCACTACGGCGCCGAGCGGCTGGGGGCGCTCACCATCCCCGCGGGCGCGGGCAACAGCCGCCGCCAGGTGCAGCTCATGCGGGACCACGCCGCCACCGCGGTGCATATCATTCCCAGCTACGCCCTCTATCTCCTCAACACCTTTGCGGAAATGGGCGTGGACCCCCGGGACCTGCCCCTGCGCCTGGCCTTCATCGGCGCGGAGCCCCACTCCGAGGACATGCGCCGGCGCATCGAAGCGGCCTGGGGCCTCAAGGCCTTCAACTCCTACGGCCTCTCGGAAATGAACGGCCCCGGCGTGGCCTTCGAGTGCCCGGAGCAGAACGGCATGCACGTCTGGGAGGACGCCTTCCTCCTGGAGGTGATCGACCCGGCCAGCGGCGAGCCCGCGCCCCCCGGCGTGGTGGGGGAGCTGGTCTTCACCAACCTCACCCGGGAGGGCATGCCGCTGCTGCGTTATCGGACCCGGGATCTGGCTTCGGTGGACGACGCCCCCTGCCCCTGCGGCCGCTTCCACCGGCGGCTCTCCCGCATCCAGGGGCGCACCGACGACATGATCATCATCAAGGGTGTGAACATTTTCCCGCTCCAGATCGACAAGGTGCTCATGAGCCTGCCGGAGGTGCACACCAATTACCTGGTGGAGCTTACCCGGAAGGATTTCAACGACATCATGCTGGTCAAGGTGGAGGTGCGGGAGAATTTCTTCAAGGAAGACTTGAAATATCTGACTGGCCTGCGCAAACGCCTCACCGAAGCCCTGAAGTCCGAACTGCTGGTCACCCCGGCGGTGGAACTGGTGGAGCCCGACACCCTGCCCACCACGGAAGGCAAGGCGGTGCGGATTATTGACCGCAGGGAATGAGGGGGAGGGGAAAGGCGGGAACGTCGGTCTGCACAGGCTGGAAGCCTGCGCCACCAGGAAGATTTTCAGGTCTTGAATCTGAAAGCCAACACCCGCCGCCCAGAACCCAGAACCTGACACCTGACACCTGACACCTAAAACGTGAGCCTGCATGCCTGACACCTTTCTGACTCAACTGGCCCGGCCCCGGCCCGACCCGGGGGGAGGAGCGGCTGCGGCCTACGCCGCCCGGGTGGCGGTGGCCCTGCTCCTCAAGGTGGCGCACCTGGAGGCGCCTCGCTCCCGCCCGGGGCCCGGTTCCCCTGAAGTCTGGGAGGAAATCCTGAAGGAGGCGGAGCGCCTGGCCCACCGTTTCCGGCAGTTGCAGGACGAAGACGTGGAGGCCTACCGCGGGTTCGCCCGGGCCCGGGCCGCCGGCTCCGGCCTGCTCCAGGCGGTGCGGGCCGCCACCCGCTGTCCCCTCAACATCATGAACTGCGCCCTGGCAACCCTGGAGCTGGCAGGTCGGGCGGGGGCCCTGTGCCAGCCCCACCTCTTGTCCGACCTGCTGGTGGCCGTCGAACTCCTGGGAGGAGCCCTCCAGGGGGCCTACCACATCGCCTCGGCCAACCTTCCCTGGTTCGAGGCCGTGTCTGAACGACGCAACACTGCGGCCACCCTGGTCCGGGCCCGGGATTTGGGGGAGGCCGCCCTCTGGACGGTGCGTCTGGACCTGATGGCCCGACCCGGCCCTTCCGGAGGAACTCCATGATTCTGGCGGCAGACAACCTCACGGCCACTCATCCCCCCGTCGCCCAGGCCCTGGACCGCCTGGACGCGGCCCCCATCCAGGAGCTGGCCCGGCGCTGTGAGCAGGCCGGGGCCCGCTGCCTGGACCTCAACCCCGGCTACCTGGGGGGCCGCCGGGCCGACCGTCTGGCCTTCATGGTGGAGGCGGTGCAGGCGGTGACCGACCTGCCCCTCATCCTGGACAGCCCGGAGGCGCCGGTGCTGGCCCGGGGGCTGGCCGTCTGCCGGGGGAGGCCCATTTTGAACGCCCTCACCCTGGAGCCCCGCAAGCTGTCGGAAATTCTCCCCCTGGCCGTGTCCCACGACACCGACCTGGTCCTGCTGCTGTTGGACGAGCGCTCCATGCCGCCCCCCGACCTGGAGGGCAAACTGGCCCTGGCCGCGGAGCTGGGGGAGCGGGCCGTGTCCGCCGGTCTTCAGGCCCAGCGCCTCATCTTCGCCCCGGTGCTCCCCAACCTGAGCTGGCCCGACGCCTGCGCCCAGACCGGCGCGGTCCTCAGGGCGGTCCGCTGGCTGGCCGGGGGCGCGGTCTTCGGCGACCCGGTGCGCACCATGGCGGGCCTCTCCAACCTGCGCAGCGGCTTCCGGCGGGTCTATCCCCCCAGCCTGGAGGCCGCGGTGCTCGCCATGCTGGCCGGCGCCGGCCTCACCCTGGCCCTGGCCGACGCCCTGTCGCCGGCAGTGCAGGAGGCCTTCGACCTCATCCGCCAGATGGGGTGAGGGCAGGTTTTGGGTTTAGGGTTCTGAATTTCCGCTTTGCTGCGAGGCTCTGTGGGTCTCAGGTGGTGGCTTGGCGGAGCCCCCACCCAGGGCCCCATCATGGCCCTGATTGCGGGAAAAGCGAGTCTTCATGAAAAAACTCATCCAGAAAATCCGGGACAAAATCCGGAAAAAGCGGCACCTGCGCCTGCGGCAGGAGTATGAAGCGCATTACGGCGACGCCCGGGTGGCCGAGGAGATCCTGCGGGAATTCCGGCGGCTGTATTTTTACACCCATGAGACCACCTGGCGCAACACCTGGTGGCTGGGCCACCGGGTGCTCAAGTGCCCCCTGGACCTGTGGATTTACCAGGAGATCCTCTTTGCCGTGCAGCCCGACGTGATCATCGAAACGGGCACCTACGAAGGGGGCAGCGCCCTCTTTTTCGCCCACCTCCTGGACCTCCTGGGCAAAGGGCGGGTGCTCACCATCGACATCGTCCAGAAGGACCTCTTTCCGCAGCACCCCCGCATCGACTACCTGCACGGCTCCTCCGTGGACCCGGAGATGGTGGCCCGGGTCAGGGCCGCGGTGCGGCCCGGGGACGCGGTCCTGGTGGTGCTGGACTCCAACCACGAGCGGGACCACGTGCTGGCCGAACTGAATATTTACAGCGAGCTGGTGACGCCGGGTAGCTACCTCATCGTGGAGGACACGGTGCTCACCGAGATGGCGCCGCACCTCGAGGCCGGCCCCAAGGAGGCGGTGGAGGCCTTTTTGCCCGGCCACCCCCACTTCAAGGTGGACGACAGCCGGGAGAAATACCTGCTCAGCTTCAATACCAGGGGGTATTTGCAGCGGGTGGGGTGAATAGTCCTTTCTTGACATATAACGCTAATCGTTATATATTCATTTTATGATTAAAGGGTTCAAGGACAGGGAAGCTGAAAGGCTTTTTCACCGCGAACCTTCCCGGAAACTGCCGCCTGAGCTGCAGCGTGCAGCCCTGCGGAAATTGCGCATGCTTAATCGGGGACACACCCTGGAAGATTTAAGAGTCCCACCCGGTAACCGGCTGGAGGCTCTCAAGGGGGATCGGCAGGGTCAGTATAGTATCCGCATCAATGACCAATGGCGCATCTGCTTCGTCTGGCAAGCAGGGGACGCCTACGCGGTAGAGATCGTTGATTACCATTAGGGAGATGAGAAGATGCCCGAAGCCAAAATAGCCCCTCTGCATCCCGGGGAAATCCTGCTGGAGGAATTCATGAAGCCTCTGGGCTTGAGCCAGAACCGGCTGGGGCGAGCGCTCAAGGTGTCCCCCCGGCGCATCAACGAAATCGTGCACGGCAAACGGGGCATCACCTCAGAAACCGCGCTCCGGCTAAGCCGCTTTTTCGGCACCTCTCCTGAATTCTGGCTGGGCCTGCAGACGGATTACGAGTTGGACGAAGCCAAGGACCGCCTGGCGGAAAGAATTGAGCAGGAAGTTCCCCTTCATGGCTCCCCCTATGGGGGAGAGTCTAATTTATGAGAAAAGAGAGGGTTCTCTCAACCCTTGCCCCCACCCTTATTCTGCGGCATGATAATTTGTGAATGGACTCGAACCCTTCCACCACCGAATGGGAATTCACGGCAGAGGTCGCCAGTTGGATCAACGAGCACCTGAGCCGCACCCCCCGTTTGCCTTTTTTCAGGGCCAAGTGCGAACAGCGTGGCTTCGGCTCCCAAAAACGCCGAGACCTGACCCTCCTCGATAAGAACCAGATCATCGTTCTTACCGGGGAATTCAGGATGCCCTGGGCCAAGGATGGCGGCACCCCCTACATCGAAGCCGTGGTCCAGGACGCCCGGCAAAAGGCCCAAAGAGCCGGGGTCCGATTCTTCTTCACCTGGAACGTCAATGAATTCGTGCTTTGGGAGACCTTTCCCGCCAAAACCGCCCAAAAGGATCGCTCATATAAATCCTGGAAGGTAACCCAGGTGCACAAGCCCGAGCATCTGGAAATTTCCAGCACCATTCACGCCCTCAAGTCCTGGCTGGAAACCTTTCTCAGCGATTTTGCCAATATCTACCTGGGCACCGCTCCCCTGGGCACGCAACTGCCGGATGAAAAGTTCCTCCAGATTCTCGAATCTTCGCTGCGCCTGCCCATCCTTTTCACCCTGGAGGAATTGGAGGAGAGATATAAGCAGCCGAAGCAAAAGGCCGAACTCGACAGATGGATGTTGAATAAAGGCTGGACCATTGTCGATGACCCCGAAGGGGTGCGGGACAATCTGGAACGGGCCGCCCAATATGCCTGTTACGCCCTGGTGAACAAGCTGGTGTTCCACGAGGCGCTGCTCAAACGCTATGCCGGTAAGATGGCGAAACTCACCGCGCAGGAACATCTGGTCGCCGGAGATCAACTGCGGCAGCACCTTGAAGGTTACTTTCAGGAGGCAAAGGTCGTTACCGCAGATTACGAAACGGTCTTTGGCGAGGAACACACCGGCATCGGCAACCGCATTCCTTTTTATGCCGACGAGGCGGTCCCCCACTGGCGCGCGCTTATCAATCAAATCCACGACTTCGACTTCTCCAAACTCGATTACGAAGTCATCGGCAGCATCTTCGAACGCCTCCTGTCGCCCTCGGAGCGCCGCAAATACGGACAGTTTTATACCCGCCCGGAAGTGGTGGATCTCATCAACAGTTTCTGCATCCGGACCGGCCAAGAAAAGGTCATGGACCCCGCCTGCGGCGGGGGCACCTTTTTGGTAAGAGCATATGCCCGCAAACGGGAGTTGGCCCCCTTGCGCCAGCACGGGGAACTTCTTGCCGATCTTTTCGGCGTGGATATTGACGAATTCGCCACTCATCTCACTACCATCAACCTGGCCACGCGTGATCTCATCGACGCCGAAAACTACCCCCAGATCGTCCGCAGCGACTTTTTCGATCTCGAGGCCCAAAAGCCTTTCATGTCCCTGCCCGCCCGGATCAAGGTCAAGGGGTTGGGGAAAATACAGCACCGGGACGTGGAAATCCCTCCCCTGGACGCCGTAATCGGCAATCCCCCTTACGTGCGCCAGGAACAGATTCGCAAAGCAAAAACCCCAAAAAAGCCGGAGCCCGGCACCAAGGAATACTACCAGGATCTGGTGAGGCGGGAGATGGGGGCCGATCTGGGCGGCCGCAGCGACATTCATTGCTATTTCTGGCCCCATGCCGCCAGCTTCCTCAAGGAGGACGGCTGGCTCTGCCTGCTCACCTCCAGCCAGTGGCTGGATGTGGAATACGGCTTCCGTTTGCAGCAATGGCTGCTGCGCCACTTCGAGATCGTGGCCGTCCTGGAGAGCATCGACGAACCCTGGTTTGTGGGCGCCCGGGTGGTGACCGCGGTCACTATCCTGCGGCGGCAGCCGGACGAAAAGCAGCGCATGAACAACCTGGTGCGGTTTGTCCAGCTGCGCCGCCCCATCCGGGAGATCCTGGCCCACGACGGCACCACCGCGGGGGCGGTGAACGTCGCCGACGCCTTTCGGGATGAAATCCTTTCGCTTGCTAGCAGCAAAGCCAACGAACGTTACCGGGTGCGTCTGGTGCGGCAGGGGGATTTATGGCGGGAGGGCGTGAGCCTGGGGGTGATCATGGGCAAATCCAGGTTTGCTGGCGACGCTGATCCCGAAGTCCAGGACGGCGACTATTACGGCGGCAAGTGGGGCATCTATCTCCGGGCGCCGGACCTCTGGTTCAATTTGCTGGATGAATACGGGGCGGGGTTGACACCTTTAGGTTCTATTGCCGAAGTGCGCTTTGGGGTGAAAAGCGGGAACGACAGCTTCTTTTTCCCCATCGACGCCAGCGAGCAATGCCTGGCCGCAGAAGCCGATCCGCAAAAGTTCGCGGACCGCTACGGCGTGCCCCGGAAGCTGGTGGCCTCAGGCAAAGTGAAGCTGGTGCGCTGCGGCGAAGGCCGGGGCGAAATCCGGCCTATTGAGGCGGAGTATTTGGAACCGGAAATCCATAGTATCATGGAGGTTAGCGGTTTTACGGTAGCCCCGGAGGATTGCTCCCGGTTGATTCTTTATGTGGGGAAACCCAAAATTGAACTTAAAGGGACTTATGCGCTGGGATATATCAAATGGGGTGAGGAGCAAAACGTTCATTTAGGCGCAACCGTGGCGGCCCGGGTAACCAAAGATAGAGAATGGTATGATCTCACCGGGCATGAGCGAGCCCCAGCATTATGGCCCAAAGAACGTCAATATCGTCATATTGCCCCAGCCAATAATCAACGTCTAATATCAAATTGCCGCCTTTATGAAATTTATCCCCATGATGAATTTGATGATCCAGACATTTGGGGCGGAATCCTAAACTCCTCCTGGACCTTGCTTTCTAGCCTCCAATTTGGACGTCCAGTTGGTAATGAAGGCAATTGGAGCACAATGGTTGTTGATGTAGCAATGATGCTTGTTCCAAATCCTTCCTATGCGAAAAAAAAAGAGCAACTTGACAACATAAGCAAGGCCTTCAGGCAAATGCAAGAAAGGAAACCGCTTCAATTCCTTTCCGAGCAACGACTTCGGCACCTGGCCTATACCCAGGCAGGTAAAGAACATGATCTGGATAAGCTCTCGGACCTGTGCGAACTGGATATGCCCGACCGCCGGGAACTGGATGACGCGGTGCTGGAGATGCTGGGCGTCCGGTCCGCCGCCCGGCGGCAGGAGCTGATCGATGAACTTTACCGCTATCTCCGGGAGTTCTTTGAGTGGACCCGCCAGAAAGAAGAAAAAGCCATTGTCAACAAGCTGAAGGCCAAGCGCCGGGGCCAGGCCGGCCCGACGGAAATCGCCGCGCAAATCCTGGCCGAAATCCGGGAAAACCACCCGCACCTGCTGAGCCGCTACGATCCAGACTTCCTGGACCTCACCCGACCCTTCGACACCTTTAACCTCCCCGCCGAAGGCTCGCCCCAGGAGCGCCGGGACCTTTACCACGAACGGGGGGTGGTCTTTATGAAGGGCAAGAAGGCCATCGCCGCCGTCGATTCAACGTTACCACAACAAGACCCCCTTATCATCCTTCTTGCCAGGCTTGGATTGCGTGGTCTGGTGCGTTTGCCCCATGAGAAGGAAGAATGTGTGCGCGTCTTCCATGAGTTCTCCGATTTCCTTCGCCAACGGGAAGACGCCATTCGAGATTTAATCGCCGGCCGCACCCTTGACGAAGAAACCCAGGAAAAAATCTGCGAGGCCTTAAAGAAAATGATCTGAGGCTTGGGTAGCCAGGCGGGTCGATCCTGCCTTGCAGCTTTTATGAACGCCAAGGAAAGCCATGATTGATGACAAGTTAATAGAGGATTTATGCCAGCGTATTGTCCGGGACTTTGCGCCGGAGCGGGTTGTGCTGTTCGGCTCCTATGCCAGCGGCAGGCCCACGCCCGACTCGGACGTGGACCTCTTGGTGATCCTGCCCTTTGAGGGCACAAATTTCCGCAAGTCTCTGGAAATCCTCAACCGCACCAACCCTTCCTTTCCCATCGACCTGTTGGCCCGGACGCCGGAGGACACTTCCCGGCGTTACGAAGCAGGCGATCCCCTCATCCGGGAGGCCCTGGACCGGGGCAAGGTGTTGTATGAACGCCATCGTTAGGGAATGGCTGGACAAGGCGGACAAAGATTTTGCCACGGCCCGCCGGGAACTGGCCGTGCCTGAAGAGCCCAATTACGACGCCGTCTGTTTCCATGCCCAACAGTGCATTGAAAAATTGATGAAGGGCCTCATGATTCACCTGGGCGTGATTCCCACCAGAACCCACGATTTGGCCTATCTATACCAGCTTCTGGCTCCAGTCTGTCCCGATTGTTCCTGGCCGGTGGAAGAACTGCGCTTCTTGAGCCGGGCCGCGGTGGCCTTCCGCTATCCCGGGGAGTCAGCAGAACGGGAAGAAGCTGAACAGGCCCTTGATATTGCCAACCGTTTGCTCAACATGCTATTATCCTTGTTAGAATAAACCGCTTCCACTTATCCCCTTCCCCCCTCCCCTCCCCCGCATTGACTCCCTCCCGCCCTTCACATACAATGTGGTCATGATGCCGACGCTGAGGCGGCGGGGCCGGGGGACCGGGCTGACGCTGCTCTTCCTGATGTTGCTGCTGCTGGTCCTGGAGGCCGCAGGTGGTCAGGCCGTCTTTGCCGCGGCGCCTCCCCGGGTGGCCCTGGGCGACCCCGTGCAGGCGCCGCAGACGGCCCGCATCCTGCGCCAGGTGGCTCTGAGCTACGCCCCGGGCATGAGCGCCAACGAGCGGGATCGGGACTTTCTCCAGAAGATCGCCCTGGCCAAGCGCCTTCTGGGGGTGACGCGGCTGGTGGATCTGCGCCACCAGGCCTTGAATTTGCTGGCGGGCCGGGAGCCCTCCTGGGAATACCTGCGCCGCCGGCGCTTCCCCGGCGGGGAACGGGTGGGCGTGGTGCTCACCGCGCCGGTCTGGGCGCCGGCCCGGGCCCGGCGGGTGCCCACCTACTCGGGTTTTGAGAAGACCTGGCAGGCCGTGGCCTACGGCGCGCACCGGCCCAGCGGCTACGTCTGGTTCGCCGCCCGCATCGCCGAAATCAACGACAAGGCCCGCTACCGGCCTGAGCGCATCCAGTTTGAGGTGAACAGCCGCTTTGCGCCCCTGGCCGCGCTCCTCCTGGAGTACGTCTTCCGGGAGGGCTGGTACGAGCCGGAGAAAAGGGTCCCCCTGATGGTGGTGCGGGGCGCCGAAGACACCTACGCGGCATCGGCCTACACCGGCCCGGTGGAGGCCGAATGCCTCAGCTTTCCGGACGACTGGGGGGACTCCCTGGACGCCCGGGTGGTGCGGGGCCGGTACCGCAGCCTAGCGGAGATCTACCACGGCCGCCACGCCAAGGGCTCCAACCACCGCCTGGGGCTGGCCCTGGACCTGAACGATTTCAACTACCAGGGCGTGGTGGACGGCCCGCCCAACCCCATCAGCCGGGCGGCGCGCCAGTTCAACCGGGACGCCATGCACCGGCTGGACGCCCGCCACCTGCCGGCCTGGGTCTTCCGGACGGGGAAATGGCTGGGCCTGCGCCTGCCCCAGGAATGGATTTACCAGGGGCTCCACACCGACTGGCAGCACCTGGACGTGGGCACCAGTAAGGTAAGAAAGACCGATTAATGGTGGGGGGGGGGGCCGGGGGGGGAGGCCCCCTGCCCTCCCCCCACACCCCCTCCCAACCCGCGGATTGGGGCCGTCAAGGCAGGGCCTGCAGCCCTGACTTGACGGCCCAGAATCATCCCTTAAAGGGTCAGGGGAGGGAGCTTGAGGGAGGGGGGAGGGGGCTTTGACCCCTCGCCTTCTCCCTCAATTTCCTTACAGAGACTTCATGATCCAGGATTTCATCGAAGAGCTGCGCGGGGCGCCGGAGTTTCAGGACTACGTCTGCCACTATCAGTATGCACCGCCGGAGGAAGGGGCCTACGAGGTGGGGGACGCGGGCCTGCCGGCGGCGTTGGTGGCGGCGCTGCAACGCCTGGGCATCACCCGGCTCTACCGCCACCAGGGCGAGGCCTGGAGCGCCATCCGGGAGGGCCGCCACGTGCTGGTGGCCACGCCCACGGCCAGCGGCAAGACGCTGGTCTACAACGTGCCGGTGGCGGCCAGCCTGCTCACCGACCCCGGCGGCCACGCCCTCTATCTCTTTCCGTTGAAAGCCCTGGAGCAGGACCAGCTCAAGGCCCTGCGGGAGCTGGACGCCGCCCTCCCCTCCCCTGCCCTGAGCGCCGCCATCTATGACGGCGACACGCCGCCGCCCCGGCGTCAGGCCCTCAAGGCCCGGCCGCCCCGGGTGCTCATCACCAACCCGGACATGCTGCACCTGGGTTTTCTGCCCCATCATGACGGCTGGGCCGGGTTTTTCAAGCGGCTCAAGTTCGTGGTCATCGACGAGGTGCACGCCTACCGGGGCATCCTGGGGAGCCACATGGCCCAGGTGCTGCGCCGGTTGCGCCGCGTCTGCCGGCATTACGGCTCCTCCCCCCAGTTTCTCATGTCTTCGGCCACCATCGCCGCGGCGCCGGAGTTCATCAGTAAGCTCACCGGCCTGGAGGTGGCCATCGTCACCGAAAGCGGCGCGCCCCAGTCCGGACGGCATTTTCTGTTCCTCAACCCGCCCGCGGGCGCGGCCACGGTGGCCTCCCAGATCGTGGCCCGGGCCATGCGCTGCAATCTGGCCACCATCTGCTTCACCCAGGGGCGCAAGCTGACGGAGCTGATTCACCTGTGGACCCAGCGCCTGGCCCCGGAGCTGCGCCGTTACCTGAGCTCCTATCGGGCCGGGTTCCTCCCTGAGGAGCGCCGGGAAATCGAAGGCAAGCTGGCCTCGGGGCGCATGCGCGCGGTGATCTCCACCAGCGCCCTGGAGATGGGCATCGACATCGGCGGCCTGGACGTCTGCGTGCTGGTGGGCTACCCCGGCACCATGGTCACCACCCGGCAGCGCACCGGCCGGGTGGGGCGCCAGGGGCGAGAGTGCCTCATCGTCCTGGTGGCCCAGCCCGACGCCCTGGACCAGTATTTCATGAAACATCCCGCGGAGTTCTTCGGCCGGGAGCTGGAGGCCGCGGTGGTGGACCCGGACAACCCCGTGGTGCTGGCCGCGCACCTGCCCTGCGCCGCCCAGGAGCTGCCTCTGCATCCCGCCAGTGAACCATTTTTTCCCTTGAAAACCGCCGACGAGCTGCTGCATCGCCTCAGCCGGGAGGGCCGCCTGCTCCAGAGCGCGGGGGGGAACACCTACTTCGCCCGGGAGCGCTACCCCCAGAAAGCGGTGAACATCCGGGGCCTGGGGGAGAGCTTCGCCATCTTCCAGGAAGGAAAAAAACGGCCCCTGGGGCACATCGACGGCCACCGCGCCTTTAGGGAGTGCCACCCCGGGGCTGTCTACCTGCACAAGGCCGCCACCTACGCGGTGGAGCGCCTGGACCTGGAGCGCCGCAACGTCTGGGTCAAGCCGGTGGACCCCCACTATTTCACCCGCATCCAGACGGACAAGGACACGGACATTTTGGAGGTGCTGGAGAGCCGACAGGCGGGGGGCTTCCGTGCCCACACCGGACGGCTTAAGGTCACCGAGCGTTTTTTATCTTACGAAAAGCGGCGCCTGCCCGGCCAGGAGCTGCTGGGCCAGGCGCCCCTGGAGCTGCCGCCCCAGGTCTTTGAAACCGTGGGCATGTGGCTGGAGGTGCCCGACCCCGTCAAGCAGGCGGTCTACCAGGAGGGGCTCCACTTCATGGGGGGCATCCACGCCCTGGAGCACGCCCTGATCAGCATGTTTCCCCTGTTCGCCCTGGCCGACCGCCACGACATCGGCGGCATCGCCCACCCGGCCCACCCCCAGGTGGGCAAGGCGGCGGTGTTCATTTACGACGGCTATCCCGGCGGGGTGGGGCTGGCGGCCCGGGCCTACGAAATCGTGGAGGACCTGTTGCGCCGGGCCGCCGACCTCATCCGCGACTGCCCCTGCGAAGAGGGGTGCCCCTCCTGCATCCATTCGCCCAAGTGCGGCGCCGGCAACAAGCCTCTGGACAAGGGCGCCGCGTCCCTCATCGCCTCCCTGCTCCTGGGGGAGGCCGAGCCGCTGGCGGAGGCCGCGGCCGAGCCGGCCCCCCCTCCCCTACCCTCCCCGGCCCCGGACCCGGGCGGCGTCCCCTGGCTCCTGACTCGCCGGGTGGGTTTTTTCGACCTGGAAACCTGCTGCTCCGCCGAGGAGGTGGGCGGCTGGCACCGCTGCGAGGCCATGGGCGTATCGCTGGCCGTGCTGCTGGAGTCGGGCGAGGCGGGCTTCCGCGTCTACCGGGAGGCGGAGCTCTCCCGCCTGTGCCGGCGCCTCCAGGAGCTGGACCTGGTGGTGGGCTTCAACCTGAAGCGCTTCGACTACCAGGTGCTGCAGCCTTACACCACCGTCACCCTGAGCGCCCTGCCCACCCTGGACATCCTGGAGGAAATCTTTCAGATTCTGGGGATGCGTATTTCGCTCAATCACCTGGCCGAAAAGACCCTGGGCGAGCGCAAGACCGGGGACGGCCTCCTGGCCCTGGAACTGTACCGGGCCGGCCGCTGGGAGGAGCTGGAGGCCTACTGCCGCCACGACGTGCTCCTCACCCGCCGCCTCTTCGAATTCGGGGCCGCCCGGGGCCACCTCCTCTACCAGCACCGCCGGGGCGCCCTGGTGCGCCTGCCCGTGTACTGGCAGGAAGAGAGGTTTTTTGGGGGCAAACCGGGGTGACAGCCAGCAGGCAGTTGAGGGAGGGTTCTCAAGGTCAGAGGACAGCCCCCGGCGGCCGACCACGGCGTGCACGGCACGCCCTATGAGCCGGCGGGAGGAAAGATTTTTCGGGGGCAAACCGGCCTGAACCCTGGAAGGCATGCAGGGGAGAAGGGAGGAGCCTTCGACCCGGAACCCAGAAATGAGGGAGTTCAGCCGACCACGGCGTGCACGGCACGCCCTATGAGCCTGAGTTGAGAGCGCCGCTCATGAGCAGTTTATATGAAAATAGCTTTCAGCAGTCAGCTTTCAGGTTTCAGGAAAAAGAGTCGCAGGGCGGGCTCCGCCCGCCATTCCTAACCCCAGGGGCCGGCTTGAGTGATTTTCATGCTGAGTTGAGAGCGCCGCTCATGAGAAGTTACCGTGATAATCCCTCTTCTGTCGGGGCGGGTTTGAAACCTACGACGATAGGGTTTCCTCCACGGGGGTGGCCTCTTTGGGGACATGAGCATTTCAAGACGGAAAGCCTTTCCCCCGCTCAATGGGAGCCGGGAAGGGATGGCGGCGGCTGGTCATGACGTTCCTCATGGTCTCTGGAGGCGATGAGGACGCACATCAGAAGAATTCCAATAATTCCCCCCAGCAGTAATCCCAAAAAAAATGTGACCCACATCATTTCAGCCGACCATTAACGATAAATTTAGCTTTTTAAATATAATATCCAATCCGAAAATATCGAATCAGCAAAAGCCTGAAAGATCCTTTCGGCAATCCTGAATCAAGACATTAAAAGTCATGGTTTCTCTTGATAGGATTGCTCTGAGCCAATTTTTTGGTAAAGGAAAAGGCTCCTGAATTCAGGATGATAGACAGACCAGACAGCTCGATGTACGCAAAACGGGCTTGAAGAAACATGGCTCTTCTGTTATAGAAGACAGGGGGATGGATGATGGGCAACCCCGGAAGGGCCTGTTGTTGCCGCAGGGGAGACTTGCTTTCGCCGGGAGGCGGGAGGATAGTCGGCAACGCCGGGCTCCGGGAGCCGGTGGCGCGCCGCCCAACGGCCTGAGTCGCATGACTGTTCCGGCTCTCGGTGCGCCCGCAGGCTAGAAGGGAGTATAACGTGACCATTCCGAGGCTGGCCGTCCTCCTGGCCGTGATTCTGGCTCTGGCAGGATGCGCTTCCCCCCGGGCAACAGCCAAACCGCAATCCCTTACCGCACCGCCTCCGTTCCAGCCGGTGGAAGGAGGGCGGATATTACAGGCAATCACCTCTCTGGTGCGTTTCACCCCTGGGCCCCCCGATTCCAAACTCAACCGGGAGATTCAGGAAGTGGTGACCGGCATCGGCCGCATCGCCGGCAAGCGCACCGACGTTCCCACCTATCTTGTCGGGGCGCCTGACCATCAGGTGGAATCTTACCTCCGCCTCTTCAGCAAGTCCCAGAAGAAAGCTTTCAAGGCATCCCTCTCCCGGGCCGGGCGCTACCTGCCCATGATGAAGCAGGTCTTTCAGAAAGAGGGGCTGCCCCAGGAGCTCATTTACCTGGCCCTGGTGGAGAGCGCTTACAACCCCATGGCCGTGTCCCCCAAAGAGGCGACGGGCATCTGGCAGTTCATGGAAGCCACCGCCCGGCGCTACGGCCTGCAGGTGGACGCCCAGGTGGATGAACGGCGGGACCCGGAGAAATCCACCCGGGCGGCGGCCCGCTATCTGAAGGATTTGCACCGGCAATTCGGCTGCTGGCACCTGGCCGCGGCCGCCTACAACGCCGGCGAAGGCCGGGTTAGCACCGCCATCAGGCGGCACGGCGTCCGGGACTTCTGGGGCCTGGCCGCCAGAAAGTTGCTCCCCCAGGAGACCTGCAATTTCGTCCCGCAGTGGGTGGCCACCGTCATGGTCGCCCGGCAGCCGCAGCACTACGGCCTGGGGCGCATCGCCTATCAGAAGCCCTGGAGATTCGACCGGGTGAAGGTTCCCAGCGGCGCCGATCTGCATCGCTTTGCCGAGGCGCTGGGGGTCGAACTCAATGACCTGGTGGGGCTCAACCCCGAACTCCAGCTCCCCCTCACCCCCCTCTCCCTGACCGCCTACGAACTGCGGGTCCCTGCCGGCAAGGGCCGGGAGGCCCGCAGGCTGGCCCAGGGGCTCAAGCAGGGGACCATTATCATGGGCGGCCGCATCGCCCATTAGCCCCGCGTTCACACGGCGTCACGCCGCCGAGGCGGGGCGCGCCTGTCTTATCATGTCTCTCAAGGGAAGGGGGCCGGCAGCCGCAGGCCCCTTTCCTTTTCCCTTTTGCCGATCCCCGGTTGCGCTGCTTTTTGCTTTCCGGCTCTCCTGCCCGCTAGGCGCGGACTCAGTCGATCTGCGTCTCGGCATAGCGCGCCCATTCCTCCTGCACCGCCTGGGGCGGCGGCGCGGCCAGGGCGGTGCACAGCAGGAAGTGGCTCAATTCGTGGGCCATGATCCCCCGCCGCAGATCGGCCAGAGACAGGAAAATGGAGCGGCTGCCCGCCTCGTAAAAGGCCTCCAGGGGGCGGTAGCCCAACAGCGCCCGGCCCGGGTCCTGGGAGAACAACAGGTGGCGCTGGCGCACCTGGTAGCCGTCCGGCAACAGGAAGATGCGCAGGCGGGGCAGGTTGTGGGTCGGCAGGGTCAACACCCGGGCCACGTCCCGGAGCAGACCCTCCAGGCTGGCGCCCAGGTTGGGGGCGGAGGCTGCCTCGCGGCGGTCGCCCGCGAAGCGAAGCAGGCGCAGGCCGCCTCCCCCGGGGGCCAGCCGTCGCGCCATGTCGTCCAGGTCGGCCTGGGACGGGGCGATGACCACGATGTTTTGGGTTTCGTACTTCACTTCGGCAGCGGCCGGCAGGACAGAGACCAGAAGCAGCAGGACGCTTCCCACGAGCGCCCCGGCGCACAAGACGGGCCTGGCGGATGGCAACACGGGTTCCCTCCCTGGAGAGTCCCGGCAGACCAGGGAGGGGCGCACCGCAGGCGCCGCGCCAGAGGGTGGCCGCCCGGCGCCGAGACCAAGGCTCTTCCCCTCGCCCCCGGACGGGCGCGAGGGGTGGGCCGCCATCCATGATGGTCGGCCTGGTCAGTCTCAGAACCCAGCCACCTCAGCAGCGCCGGATGTCCCCGAACGGGGTCAGGCGCTGTTCATGAAACTCATCGGCAGGCAAGAGAGGGGCGATTAATTTTTCGCCGGGGATGAGACGAGAACGGGATTCTTCTGCTCAGGAGCGGGACGGCAGGAAAGGGGCGGCGGCGGGCAGTGAAGCCCGCGCTGGCGCCGAACTGCGGGGGATGGGGGTTAACTCATCAGAAAACCGATCTCCAAGATAACAGTTTGATATTATGAATAATAAGAAAATGTAGGGTGCGTCTCACGCACCGTCTTTGGCGCGTAAGACGCGTCCTACGAGAGAATTTTTCAGAAAAAGCCGGGAATCTGGAGGGATCCTCAATTTTCCGGGGCGAGGCGATGGTATACGCCCAGCAACTTGCGGCAGGCCGCCAGGCAGTCGTACTCCTCCACGATAAACTGACGGCCGCGGCGGCCCAACTCCCGGGCGAAGTCCCGGTCCTGCAGCACCTTGAGCAGCCCCGCGGCCAAGTCCCGCCAATCCCCGCCGGGGACCAGCACCGCGGCGTCCGGGCGGTGGGCCATGAACTCGGCCGACCCCCGGAAGCTCACCATGGGCAGGCCCGCGGCCAGATAATTGAGAATTGGCCTATTGACTCTGCTCAGCAAATAATGTAACTATGTTGAATGCCAAAGCTTTTAAACAAGCCGGTTTACGAGGACATGAATCTCCTGGTCTTTCAGGAGGAATTTCGAACCGAGCATGACTGTC
>Ga0194125_10003597_pt1 | contig 24863 bp, 26 predicted proteins | sample TA2KigC250mmetaG_FD_148626 | JGI IMG/M metagenome (GOLD analysis project Ga0194125, IMG submission 148626) | Freshwater microbial communities from Lake Tanganyika, Tanzania - TA2015034 Kigoma Deep Cast 250m | ecosystem: Environmental > Aquatic > Freshwater > Lake | place: Tanzania: Lake... | reverse complement strand
GCCAACGGTACGACGAGACGGCGTCCGTCGGCGAGATCAACGATCAAGTGATCTTCAGTTGTCACGACTTGAGCCGCTTGGGGCTCAATTTCAAGAACCAAAGTAGTCATACCATTTCTCATAAAGCAGCGTTCGCCATTTGACGACCAACCGCTCAATCCGATTTAGTTCGTGATCTGGAAAACCCCGATTCTTGGCAAGCGAAACTGGGTCAAGCCAAAATTTCACGATTTGGCGATCCCGCTTGACATGGATGTGCGGCGGTTCGCCCCGGTCGGAACTGAAGAAAACGAAATCGTAGGGTCCGTCTTGGTGAACAGTGGGCATAGGCGATTTGCTGTCAGCCGAGATTCGTCAAAGTGTTCTCTACCAATGATTATAGTCAGAACATCCGACTAGTCAACCGACGGCGACGTGTTAGATACCAGCGCGGACATTCTACCCCGTCACCTCAGCGCGCAATTCTGCGGGAGTGATCTGCGAGACGGGGATTCCGTACTCGTCACACAAATCAAGAAACATGACGCGCGGCACGCCCGCCATTTCTGCGGCTGCGCCAGACGATAATTTGCCCAGCCAGAAAAGCATCAGCGCGGCGTACAACCGCAAGTCACGGCTCAACTCTTCAGGCGTGCGATTGAGCATTTGTCGAATTTAATTTGGCAAATGAACCGTCAGCGTATCTTCCATCAGTCACCTCACACCGCGATTATAAACCCAATTGCGCCTAAACGTCAATCTCCCGCCAAAACAAAAAATTCGTGCGGCAAAATTACTGCCGCACGAATTCGATTTGTCAGACGCGATGTTAAATCGCCGGTCGAAACGACTGCAATACCTTGACGTAATTTGCGCGTTCGAACGCCGCCGGATACGCGACCGATTTCTGGCTCATACTCCCTTGCATCTGCTTGATGGATTCGTACTCGTGCTTGTCCATCCACGCGGTTAGATCGTTCAGCACCGCGCTGATGTGCGCGGGTCCTCGCTCAAGCAGAACAGACGCCATCATCGCGACGCGCGCGCCCGCCATCATACACTTGAGCACATCGGGCGCGGTGTGGACGCCGCCGGTGATCGCGAGATCGGCTTGGACGCGCCCGTAAAGCAGCGCCGCCCAGCGCAAACGCGCGCGCAACTCGTACGCCTGACTCAGATCGAGACTCGGTTCGACTTCGAGTTTTTCGAGATCGAAATCAGGTTGGTAAAAACGATTGAACAGCACGATGCCGTCAACGCCCACCGCGTCGAGTTGCTTGACAAAGTTGGCGAACGCGGTGAATTCCGCGCCGAGTTTGACGGCAATCGGAATGCTGATGCTGGCGCGCAGGACGCGCACCAGTTCCAAGTACATCGCTTCCACATCCACGCCGGTCTGATTGGGATCGGCGGCGAGATAGTACATATTCAGTTCCAGCGCGTCGGCTCCGGCTTGCTCGATCTTTTGCGCGTACTTGAGCCAGCCGCCGGTCGAAACGCCGTTGAGACTCGCGATCACCGGAATCTTGACGGCGGCTTTGACTTTGCGAATGTGTTCGACGTACGCGTCCGCGCCGATGAGATAACTTTTTTGTTCCGGGAAAAACGAGAGCGCTTCCCAGTATCCTTCGGTGCCGTAGTTGAGATAGTGATCGAGCAGATTGCTCTCTTTCATAATCTGCTCTTCGAACAACGAGTGCAAGACGACAGCCGCCGCGCCCGCGTCTTCCAATCGCTTGATGTGATCCACTTTTTGCGTCAACGGCGACGACGATGGCACGATGGGATTTTTGAGTTGCAAACCCAGGTATGTCGTGGTCAGGTCAATCATCGAAACCTCCGAGTTCAAAGTTCAAGGTTAAAAGTTCAAAGTTCAAAATTTCAGGCGGAGCAACCTTGAACGTCGAACCTTAAACTTTGAACCTTGAAACCTTGAACTATTTATTTTCTCCCGGCGCGTTCGCCCAATTTTCGTACATCTTCCAACGCTTGTTCACGTCATCCTGCGCGAGTTTCAACAGTCGCTCGGCGGCTTCTTCGTTGCTCTGCGTCAATTGGGTGTAGCGCGTTTCGTTGTAGGTGTATTTTTCGAGTGGCAGTGCCGGCGCTTTGGAATCGAGCGTCAACGGATTCTTGCCTTCCTTGATCAAGTTCGGATTGAAGCGGAAGAGGGGCCAGTAGCCGGTTTGGACGGCGAGTTTTTGCTGTTCCATTCCCTTCGCCAGATCGATGCCGTGCGCGATGCAGTGCGAGTACGCGATGATGAGCGACGGTCCGTCGTACGCTTCCGCTTCGATGAACGCGCGGATCGTCTGCGCGTCGTTCGCGCCCATCGCGACGCGCGCGACGTAGATGTTGCCGTACGTCATCGCGATCATTCCCAGGTCTTTCTTCGGCAGGGGCTTGCCGCCCGCCGCAAAACGCGCGACCGCGCCGCGCGGCGTCGCCTTCGACATTTGTCCGCCGGTGTTCGAGTACACTTCGGTGTCGAGCACAAGGACGTTGACGTTGCGCCCGGACGCCAAAACATGATCGAGTCCGCCGTAGCCGATGTCGTACGCCCAGCCATCGCCGCCCATAATCCACACGCTCTTTTTCACGAGCACGTCGGCAATGCTCAACAATTCGTTCGTAGTCGCCGCTTTAGCGGCATTTTCTGAACGACTAAAGTCGTTACTACGAGCAAACACCTGCAATTTTTCTTTGAGCAATTGCACGCGTCCGCGTTGCTGTAAGATTCCGGCTTCGTTCGATTGATCGGCGTTGAGGATTCCGTCCACCAGATCCGCGCCGACGAGGTTGGCGACTTGCGGCAAAAGTTCGCTCGCGTATTCGAGTCGCTTGTCAATCGTCAGACGGAAACCGAGACCGAATTCTGCGTTGTCCTCGAACAACGAGTTCGACCAGGTGGGTCCGCGTCCGTCCTTGTTTTTCGCCCAGGGTGTCGTCGGCAAGTTGCCGCCGTAGATCGAAGAGCAGCCGGTCGCGTTCGCGATGATCGCGCGGTCGCCAAACAATTGGCTGACGAGTTTGACGTACGGCGTTTCGCCGCAGCCGCCGCACGCGCCGGAGAATTCGAATAGCGGTTCCAACAACTGTGAATCTTTGACCAAGCCGACATTGACTTTGGAGCGATCCATTTCCGGCAAGGTGAGGAAGAATTCCCAGTTCTTTGCCTCCGGCTCGCGGAGTGGGAGTTGCGGCATCATATTGATCGCTTTGCGTTTCGTGTCGCTCTTGTCTTTGACCGGGCAATTTTCTACGCACAACGAACAACCGGTGCAATCTTCCGGCGCGACTTGGAGCGTGTACTTTTGCGTCGAAAATTCTTTCCAGCGCGCGGGCGCGCTCTTGAACGTCGCGGGCGCGTTGGCGAGATATTTTTCGTCGTACACTTTGGCGCGGATCGTCGCGTGCGGGCAAACCAAAACGCACTTGCCGCATTGGATACAAATTTTTTCGTCCCACACCGGCAGATCAATCGCGATGTTGCGGCGTTCCCACTGCGTCGTCGCGACCGGGAATGTGCCGTCAATTGGTATCTTGCTGACCGGCAACGTATCACCTTTGCCGGTGATGATCGGCGCGAGAACTTGATGCACAAACTCGGGCGCTTCGGCGGGAACGGCAGGGCGCAGATCGAAACTACTCGTGACTTTGTTCGGATATTTCACTTCGAACAGATTCGCCAGCGACGCGTCCACCGCCGCAAAATTTTTCTGCACGACCGCTTCGCCGCGCTTGCCATACGTCTTTTCGATTGCGTGCTTGATCGCATCAATCGCTTCGTCGCGCGGGAGCACGCCGCTGATCGCGAAAAAGCAGGTCTGCATAATCGTGTTGATGCGCCCGCCCATTCCGGTTTCTTTCGCAACTTTGACGGCGTCGATCACGTAGAATTTCAATTGCTTGTCAACGATCTGCTTTTGCATCGCGCGCGGCAAATGATCCCACACTTCGTCCGCGCCAAACGGCGAGTTGAGGAGGAACACTGCGCCGGGATCCGCCGCGCTCAACAGATCGTACCGCTCGGTGAACGAGAACTGATGGCACGCGACAAAGTTCGCGGAGGTGATGAGGTACGACGAGCGAATTTGCTTCGGTCCAAACCGCAAGTGCGAAGTCGTCATCTGTCCTGACTTTTTGGAATCGTAGACGAAATACCCTTGCGCGAAAGCGTCGGTCTCTTCGCCGATGATCTTGATCGAGTTCTTGTTCGCGCCGACCGTACCGTCCGCACCCAGTCCGTAGAACATCGCGCGCACGGTCTCCTTGCCTTCGGTCGAGAAAGTCGGATCGTACGCGAGACTCGTGTGTGTCACGTCGTCGTTGATGCCGACGGTAAAGTGATTTTTCGGTTGCGCCTTTTTCAATTCGTCGAAAACCGCTTTGACCATCGCGGGCGTGAATTCTTTCGACGCCAACCCGTACCGTCCGCCGATAATAGTGGGTAGTGGACGGTGAATAGTGGTCGGGGATTTCTGACCACTGACCACTGACCACTGTTCACTGAGTGCGGTTACAACATCCTGGTACAGCGGTTCGCCGATCGCGCCGGGTTCTTTCGTGCGGTCCAGCACCGCGATGGATTTCGTCGTCGCGGGCAATGCTTTGACAAAGTGATCCACCGAGAACGGACGATACAAACGCACTTTGAGCACACCGATTTTTTCGCCTTTGGGTAGCAAGTACTCGACCGTCTCTTGCGCGATTTCCGCGCCCGAGCACATCACGACGATCACGCGCTCGGCGTCCGGCGCGCCAACGTAATCGAACAAATGATATTGCCGTCCGACGACTTGCGCGAATTTGTCCATCGCCTTCTGGACGATTTCCGGCGTCTTGGAATAAAACGGGTTGACCGTCTCGCGTCCCTGGAAGTACACGTCCGGGTTTTGCGCGGTGCCGCGCAGCACCGGATTGTCCGGCGTCATTGCGCGCGCGCGATGCGCGTGGACGAGTTTCTGATCGATCAGCGCGCGCATATCGTCATCGCTCAATTGCTCCACTTTCATCACTTCGGCGGAAGTGCGAAAGCCGTCGAAAAAGTGGATGAACGGGACGCGCGCTTCCAGCGTCGCCGCGTGCGCGATCAGCGCGGTGTCCATCACTTCTTGCACCGAGTTGGAGGCGAGCAAACCGAACCCGGTCTGGCGCACGGACATCACGTCGCTGTGATCGCCGAAAATCGAAAGACCCTGACAGGCGAGCGCGCGCGCGCTGACGTGGAAGACGGTGGGCGTCAGTTCGCCCGCGATCTTGTACATATTCGGGATCATCAAGAGCAAGCCCTGACTCGCGGTGAACGTCGTGGTGAGCGAGCCGGTTTGCAGCGCGCCGTGCACCGCGCCTGCCGCGCCGCCTTCGCTTTGCATTTCGACGACGAGCGGAATCGTACCCCAGATGTTTGGCTTGTTTTCCGCCGACCATTGATCTGCCCATTCACCCATCGTGGACGAAGGCGTGATCGGATAAATCGCGATCACTTCGCTGACGTGATGCGCGACGTACGCCGCCGCTTCATTCGCGTCCAATGTAACTTTGATCCTTGCCATTTTTTCCTCGATTCAAAAATAGAATTTGTCCACCGTTTATCTTATCGCGCCCTGGTACGCGTTCGGTCAAAAATCAGTCCAAATCAAGTCCCCACGTACTTGGCGTAGAGACTGCGCGCAACAGTCGCATCGTCCGTACCCTGAATGATCGCGCGCGCATCGGGGAAAATTGTCAATTGATAATTGTCAATTGACAATTTCAAGAGATATTCGTTCAGTGAGATTTTCCCGACTCCGCGCAGCCGGTCCGCGAGCGACGCGAGATCGAGCGCGTGCCCGCGTCCGGGGTTGACCTGGATCGCGTTGCGCCCGCACAAAAACGCGGTCATCGTTCCGCCGCGCGCGCCGTCGAGGTACTCGAATTGGTTTTGCGCGCATACCGGACAATCGGCGCGGCGCGCCAGCGCGAACGACTCGAACGAATTGTCCCACAGGTCAACGTTGATGATGCCGGCGTTGCGCGTTCCCGCGCTCGCGATGAACTTGATCGCTTCCGCGCTCGCAATGGACGCGATCACGTTGACGATAGGCGGCAGAATTCCGGCAGTGTCGCATGTTGGCAGCGCGCCGGGCGCAGGCGCGCGCGTAAAGACGCAACGCAGGCACGCGGTTTCGCGCGGCACAATCGTCATCGTCATTCCGTAACTGGCGACCGCGCCGGCGTAAATCCAGGGAATCGAATGTTTGACACACGCGTCGTTGATCAGAAAGCGCGTTTCGAAATTATCGGTGCCGTCCAGCACGAGCGTCGCGCCGGCGATCAGGTCTTCGATGTTTTCGGCGTTCACATCGGTCACGCGCCCTTCGATCTGAATCGAAGAATTCGCGCGGCGCAATTTCTCGGCGGCGGCAATCGCTTTGGGCGTCCCGCGCGCCACGTCGTCTTCGTCGAACAAAATCTGGCGTTGCAGATTTTTCAGTTCGACAAAATCGCGGTCCGCCAGCACGAGCGCGCCGACGCCCGCGCGCGCGAGTGTGCTTGCCATCACCGAGCCGTTTGCGCCGCAGCCGATGATGACGACGCGCGCGGACAGCAAACCTGCCTGTCCTGCTTCGCCCAATGGCGCGAAAATCGTTTGGCGCGAATAGCGTTCGCGTTGGTGTTCGTTCATCAGTTGGATTATAAGCCGATTCCGTCGGAGCGCAAACCCTTTGCTTTGGCTTGGCGAGTGTGTTATAATTAGTGGCGAGAGGTGACATATGCCCAGCACAGCAACGGCTGATACGATTGTTATCGAAAGACGCGAACTGAAAGAGATCATCCGCGAGGTTCTACGCGAGGAACTTGCCCGATTTGCCATGACTCCGGAGGAGAACTGGGAGATCGAGGAAGGGTCGCCGTTATGGGAAAACCTTATTGCAATCAAGCAAGAACTGCGTGAAGGCAAAGTGCGTCTGCTGACACACAAGGAGGTCTTCGGGAATGATGAGCCAGGAGTCTAATCAATGCCAACTCTTCTTCTCAAACATGCTGATGTACTCGTAACGATGGACGCAACGCGTCGCGAAATTCGCGACGGCGCGCTCTTCGTTCGCGATAACGTCATCGAACAAGTTGGCGCGACGAACGAACTGACCCAGACCCTTCGACTTTGCTCAGGGCAAGCCGCCGATCGCGTGATCGACGCGCGCGGGATGATCGTCCTCCCAGGTCTCGTCAACACGCACCATCATCTTTATCAAACGTTGACGCGCGCGCTGCCTGCCGCGCAAGACGCCGATCTCTTTCACTGGCTCAAAACGCTTTATCCGATTTGGGCGGAACTCACGCCCGACGCGGTCTACACGAGCGCGCTCATCGGGCTCGCAGAACTCGTGTTGACCGGTTGCACGACTGCCGCCGATCATCTCTATCTTTTTCCCAACGGCTCGAAACTCGACGACGAAATCCGCGCCGCGCGCGAAATCGGCGTGCGGTTTCATCCGACGCGCGGCTCGATGTCGCTGGGTGAATCGCAAGGCGGGCTGCCGCCGGATCGCGTGTGCGACAGCGAAGACGCGATCTTGCTCGATTCGCGCCGCGTGATCGAAACGTTTCACGATCCCGCGCCGTACTCGATGTGCCGCGTCTCGCTCGCGCCGTGCTCGCCATTCTCGGTTACACAAGACTTGATGCGCGAATCGGCGCGGTTGGCGCGCGCGTATCAAGTCCATTTGCACACGCACCTCGCGGAGACGCGCGACGAAGAAGATTTCTGCCTGCAAAAATTCGGCAAGCGTCCGGTCGATTACGCGGAGTATCTCGATTGGATGGGCGACGATGTCTGGTTCGCGCACAGTGTTTGGGTGAACGATGCGGAGATCGCGCGCTATGCCAAATTCGGCGTCGGTATCGCGCATTGCCCCTCGTCGAATATGCGGCTCGCGTCCGGTATCGCGCCCATCGTGAAGATGCTACGCGCCGGAGTGAAAGTCGGCTTGGGCGTGGATGGCAGCGCGTCGAACGATTCGTCGCACATAATCGCGGAAGCGCGCCAAGCGATGTTGCTCCAGCGCGTCGGCGGCGATCCAAAAGCGCTCACCGCGCGGCAAGCGCTCGAACTTGGGACGCGCGGCGGCGCGCGCGTGCTCGGACGCGACGACATCGGCGCGCTCGAAAAAGGTCGAGCCGCAGATTTTATCGCGATCAAGTTAGAGCGTTTGGATTTTGCCGGCGCGCTGCACGACCCGGTTGCCGCGCTCGTCTTTTGCACGCCGCCGCGCGTGGATTTGTCCGTCATCAACGGGCGCGTCGTCGTCGAGCACGGCGCGTTGACGACGGTGGAATTGGGCGCGGTGATCGAGCGGCATAATCGGATCGCGCGGGAGATGGTAGAAAGAGCGGGAGCAAGATAGATGGAAAGAAAACAAACCGCCAATTCAATTCCCCAGTTCGCGCGACGATACTTTTGGGACGTTGATGCAAGAAAACTGAACGCGGACAAGCACGCGACCTACGTGATCGAAAGGTTGTTGGAATGGGGCGACCCGCAAGCGGCGCGCTGGCTCTTGCAGCGTTACGCGCGACAAGAGGTCGTCAGCGTTTTGAAAAAGACGCGGACGCTTTCAAGAATGAGCGCGAATTTTTGGGCGATCTATTTCGGTTTGCCACAAAGTGAGGTTCGATGTTTATCGAAACGCTACCCAAAGCAACGCAACGGAGCCTGGCGCTATTAGGCGAAAAGAAAATCACACAGGCGTTTTACCTGGCAGGCGGTTCTGCGCTCGCGCTGCATTTGGGGCATCGCATTTCGGTGGACCTGGACTATTTCACCCCGCGCTCGTTCGACGCGGCTGATTTGGTGCGGCAGTTGGCAAAAGCGGGGACGTTCGCGCAGGAACAGCGCAAGAAGGATACGCTGCTGGGTACGTTCAACCAGGTCAAGGTGAGTTTCTTTCGTTATGCTTATCCGCAAATTGCCAAGAGCGAGATTGCGTTGAACACGGCTATCGCCAGTGTGCCCGACATCGGCGCGATGAAACTGGATGCGATTGGTACGCGCGGCAAAAAACGCGATTTCATTGATCTCTATTTTATCTGCCGCGCTGGACATTCACTTGAAGATGTGCTCGGTTGGTATCGCAAGAAATACCAAGGTATCGAGATCAATCTAATTCATTACATCAAAGCCCTGACGTATTTTGAGGAAGCCGAAGCCGATCCGATGCCGCAAATGCTCAAGCGCGTGTCGTGGAATCGAGTGAAACGATTTTTTGAGAAGGAAGCGCCGCCGTTGCTGAGGAAAGCGGTCTGAGTCGCATGGTATGATGGTGAGAGAAACGATCAAGAGAATAGGGCGCAATGAAAAAAGTCGTTGCTAGGATTTCGTTACGAGAGCACAAGAGCGATTTTGCGTACTGGCAGACGCAGCCCTACGCCGCGCGCTTGGCGGCGTTGGAGCAAATCCGCCAGGAATATCATCGGTGGAAGTACGGTGTTCAGCCAAGATTTCAAAGAGTTTGTCGCATCGTTAAACGAAAATAGGGCGCGCTACTTGGTGATAGGCGGCTACGCGGTCGCGTTTCACGGACACCCGCGCTACACCAAAGACCTGGACGTGTGGATTGATCGCACGCCGCAAAATGCCGCGCGCGTTGTCAAAGCGTTGGCGCAGTTTGGTTTTGCGTCGCTGGGTTTGACAGCGGACGATTTCCTTGTCCCTGATCAAATCATTCAACTGGGCAATCCGCCAAACCGGATTGACGTGCTGACCACTTTAGCCGGGGTTGATTTTGCAACTTGTTACCGCGCGCGTGTTCGCGTCAAAGTGGATGAGGTTGCAGTGAACTTTATTGATCTGAAGAATCTCAAGAAGAACAAGCGCGCGGTGGGACGGTTGCAAGATTTGGCGGATGTGGAGAATTTGAAATAACCACCTCGTCGAGAACGGCGAACCGATGACGGTGGAGTCGGCGACGGCGATTGAGCGGCAGAATCGGACGGCGAGAGAAATGGCTGAGAGCGCAGGGCGCAATGAAAAAAGTCGTTGCTAGGGTTTCGCCTCGAGAACACAGGAACGATTTTGCATACAGGCAAACACAACCCTACGCGGCGCGCTTGAAAAGCAAACGAGAGTAGAAATGAGAAGGATAATCCTTGCCGTCCTGCTTGGGGCTTTAGCCGTTTGCCTCACGGCTTGCCCACCCAAACCACCCTGCGACGAACCGATAGGAAGCAAGCAAATCTACCGCGACGCTATTCTTTCGCATCCAGTCACCCTTCAACTGAACGACAATTTGCAATTCCATGACATAATTATCGCAGAGTGTTTTGTAAAGGGAGAATTGTCTATCGGTTTGCTCTACCATTTGCCCGCCGATATGTCCTCCTTTGGAGTGGTCTATGCGGATTGGCTGGGACTTGCTTATGCCAAAGATGGTCGTATTCAGATTGTCTTGCAGTACACAGGCGAGCGGCAACCATTCACTTATGAAAATGTGATCGGGTTGTTCAAAGAGCGAATTTCGTCGGCTGAAAACAATCCGAGTCCAAAAGTTCGAGAATTCATAGCAAAAGTCTCTCCTATGCAAGGGAATCTATCAAGCTGTTGCTGGCTTGGGACTATGCCGCCCAGTCCATGGGCAGAGATTCGATATAATGCGAATACCAAATTGGTCTACGAATATTTGTTGCCCAATTCGATCCAGTGGAGCGAGTTTCCTGAAATCGAGCGTATGCACCAAATCATTGAAGAGAACCTTCTGGTTGGCAATCTCTCCAATTGCAAAATCGGAAAAGACGATAGGCATGCGTACACGCGCATGCAAATGACTACTGCTGGAGATGTCTGGATGAATTTTTCAGTTGCGCTGCTGTGTGACGATGGATGGAAGGATGCGTCAGTGCGATTGTATCCAAACGGCACTTACGACCAGTTGGTGATTCAATATGAATACAAAAACAAATGAATCAAGAAACTTTGACCACCTCCGCGACCAAATTTTACCCGTCCTCCAGCCCTACGGCGTCAAACGTATCGCGCTCTTCGGTTCTGTTGTGCGCGGCGAAGAGACGCCGGAGAGTGATATTGATATTCTCGTGGAATTTGAAGAGCCGCGCAAAAGACCTTTAGGGCTTTTTGCATGGATTGACCTGGAAGAAGAACTCGCCAAGCGGCTGGGGAGGAAAACGGATCTCGTTTCAGCCAAAGCGCTCAAACCGCGCATTCGTCCCACTGTAGAGAAAGAGATGGTGATTTTGTATGAAAAAAGACGACATCGGACTCCTGCGAGACATCCTCGACGCCATCATGCGCATTGAGTATCATCTGCGCGGAATGAATGAAAACAGGTTCGCAAAGAACTGGACTCGCCAAGACGCTGTGATTCATCAGATTCAGGTTATTGGTGAGGTGGCGCGAAACATCTCTGATGATTTTCAGGAACAGCATCCTGAAATCCCATGGCCGAAAATGATTGGTATGCGTAACAAGATCGTCCATGATTACGGCAATGTGGATATTCAATTGGCATGGGATACCGCCAAAAACGATATTCCACAATTGAAGCAAATCATTGTCCAATTGGTTGGCGAACAGTGAAAGGATTGTAATATGGAAGTCTCCTCCCTCATCAAAGTCGCGCGCGGCGATGAGCCCGCCGAACTGTTGCTCAAAAACGCGCGCGTCGTCAACGTCTTCTCCGGTGAAATCGAAGAGACCGGCGTCGCGATCACGCACTCGCGCGTCATCGGACTCGGCAACGATTATCCCGCGCAGCGCGTCGTTGACCTCGCAGGCAAGTACATCGCGCCCGGTTTGATCGACGCGCACGTCCACATCGAAAGCGCGATGGTGCCGCCGTACGAATTCGCGCGCGCGGTCGTCCCGCACGGCACGACCTCCGTCCTCATTGACCCGCACGAAATCGCGAACGTCCTCGGCGTCGCAGGCATCGAGTATATGCTCGAAGCGAGCAAGTACACGCCGTTCAGCGTTTACGTGATGGTGCCTTCGTGCGTCCCCGCGACGCATCTCGAAACGAATGGCGGCATTTTGCGCTGGTCGGACCTCATCACGTTCAAGAACGATCCCTGGGTCGTTGGCTTGGGCGAGATGATGAATTATCCCGGCGTACTCTTGCGCGATCAAGAAACGCTCGACAAACTGCGCGCGTTCTTCAATCGCCGGATTGACGGACACGCGCCGGGCTTGACCGGACGCGACCTCGAAGCGTACGTCGCCGCCGGAATCGCGAGCGATCACGAGTGCACCACCGTCGAAGAAGCGCGCGAGAAAATCCGGCTGGGAATGCGCGTGATGATCCGCGAAGCGTCGAACGCGCGCAACTTGCAGGCGTTACTGCCAGTCGTCAACGCGCGCAACGCGCGCCGCATCCTCTTCGTCACCGACGATCGTTTCCCCGCCGATCTGATTGACGAAGGACACATTGACAACATCGTCCGCACCGCGATTCGCGAAGGACTCGATCCGATCACCGCGATTCAGATCGCGACGCTGAACGCGGCGGAGTATTTCAACTTGCACGACCGCGGCGCGATTGCACCCGGTCGCCGCGCCGATCTCATCATCTTCGACAATTTCGAAAAGTTCACGATTGAGCAAGTTTATCGCGGCGGACAACTCGTCGCGCGCAACGGACGCGTCCTGCCGCAAGAAATTCCGCCGCGCAATTTGCCGGTGCGGAATTCGATGAACGTCAATTGGAGCAAGGTGGACCTCCGCTTGCCGGTGAATGGACACAAAAAAGTGCGCGTGATGGGAATGATTCCCGATCAAATTACCACGACGCAAAATGTCGAAGACGCGCGCATCAAGAACGGCATGGCGATCTCCGATCCGGAACGCGACTTGCTCAAGGTCGCCGTGATCGAACGCCATCAGGCGACTGGCAACGTCGGCATCGGCTTTGTGCGCGGCTTGAAACTGAAACGCGGCGCGATTGGTTCGTCGGTCGCGCACGATTCGCACAACATCATCGTCGCCGGAACGAACGACGACGATCTGATGACCGCCGCGCGCGCCATCGCCGCGATGCAAGGCGGCTTGGTCGCCGTCGCGGATGGCCAAGTGCTCGCGCGCGTCCCGCTGCCGATTGCCGGACTGATGAGCGATCAACCGCTCGAACGCGTGCGCCAGCAACTCGACGATCTCGCCGAAGTGGCGCGCGACCTGGGATCGGATTTGCACGCGCCGTTTATGGCGATGGCATTTCTCGCGCTGCCGGTGATCCCAGAATTGAAATTGACGGATCGCGGTTTGGTGGACGTGAACAAGTTTGATTTTGTGCCGGTGTTTGCCGATCAATGAACCAATGTGCCAAAGAATCTCGCACTGTGATTTGGCTCATTGGCTCATTGGGCAATTGGCTCATTGTTGGAGGGGGGTGATAAAGGGAAAAAGCAAAGGGTAACGCAGCGCTTGATCAACTGGAATGAAATCTCAAATCGAAAAGGAGAAGTGAAAATGTCCAAGCGAGTTTTACTTGTCGTCACACTGATTGCTTTGGCGGCGCTCATCGCCGCATGTGCGCCTGCGCCGGCACCGGCACCTACTGCCGCGCCGCCAACCGCCGCGCCCAAAGCTGTCGGCATTACGTTCGGCGTCGTGTTGGTGGGTCCGTACAACGATCATGGCTGGAGCGAAGCGCACTATACCGGCGCGCAGTACGTCAAGAGCAAATTGCCGGGATCGGATTTCATCTACATCGACAAATTGAACCCGGCGGATCGGCCCGGCACGACCCTTGAGCAAGTCGTCAATGACATGAAGTCCAAGGGAGTCAAACTTGTTCTGACGACTTCTGATGATTTCCAGACCGATACGCTCACCGTCGCGCAGAAATTCTCCGATATGACTTTCATCAACGTTTCCGGCGATCACGCGTGGAAAGACGGGAACAATTTCAAAGCGCCGGCGAATCTCGGCAACTTTATGGGCAAGATGGAATACGGTAAAATGATCGCGGGCTGCGCCGCCGCGCTCACCACGCAGACTGGCAAACTCGGCTATCTCGGTCCGCTGATCAATGATGAAACGCGCCGCCTCGCCGCGTCGGTGTACCTCGGCGCCAAGCATTGTTGGGTCAACGTCGCGAAAAAGAACGCCGCCGACCTCAAGTTCGATGTGAAATGGATCGGCTTTTGGTTCAACATCCCGGGCGTCACGCTCGATCCGACCAAAGTTGCCAATGACTTTTTCAACGCCGGCAACGATATTGTGATCTCTGGCATTGACACGACCGAAGCGCTCGTCGTCGCCGGACAGCGCGGGGCGAAAGGCGAAAAGGTCTGGGCGGTCTCGTACGACTACAAGGACGGTTGCAAGGAAGCCGAAAATGTTTGTCTCGGCGTGCCGTACTTTAACTGGGGTCCGCGCTATCTCAAGACTGTGCAAGCGTTCCGCGATGGTCAGTGGAAACAAGCATGGGAGTGGGACGGACCGGATTGGAAGGATCTCAACAGCCCGGACACCAGCGCAGTCGGTTTTACCTTTGGCAAGGCATTGAGCGCAGACAACAAGACCAAGGTCGAGGCGTTCATCAAAGGACTCGCCGATGGTAGCATCAATCTGTGGAAGGGTCCCCTCACGTTGCAAGACGGAAAGGTTTACGTGAAGGATGGCGCAACTGCGACCGACAAGGAAATCTGGTACTTGCCGCAATTGCTCCAAGGCATGACCGGTCAAAGCGCGCCGACAAAGTAGTCGAATAGTCGCGTGGTCAAGTCGTCAGGTAGTCAGCGCGAATGGCTACCTGACGATCCGACTATTGGACAAATGGACTATCATGCGCCTCGAACTGAAACACATTCACAAACATTTCGGCGCGGTTCACGCGAACGACGATATCTGCCTGACGATAGAGTCCGGCACGATCCATGGTTTGCTCGGCGAAAATGGTGCGGGCAAATCTACGCTGATGAAAATTCTCTCCGGTTTTATCCGTCGCGATGCCGGAGAAATTTTGCTCGATGGCGGCGCGGTCGCGTTCAAAAACCCCGCCGAAGCGATTCGCGCCGGCGTCGGGATGCTCCACCAAGACCCGCTCGATTTTCCGCCGCTCACCGTGCTTGACGATTTTCTGCTCGGGCGCGAAGATGGTTTTATCCAAAAGCGCGCGCGCGCGCTGGCGGATCTTGAAAAATTCTCGCGGCAATTCGGCTTCGATCTGGCTCCCGATGCGCTGGTGAGCGCGCTGACGGTCGGCGAGCGGCAGCAACTCGAAATCATGCGCCTGCTTTCGCTTGGCGCGAAGATTTTGATCTTCGATGAACCGACGACCGGCATCTCGCTGCCGCAGAAGATAAAGCTTTTTGAAACGCTGCGGCTGCTCGCGCAGCAAGGCATGACGATTATATTCGTCACGCACAAACTGCAAGACGCCGAAGACCTCTGCGGCAAGGTGACGGTCCTGCGCTTGGGCAAAGTGACCGGCGAAGTGACGTGCCCGTTCACCGCCGATCAACTCGTGCGCTTGATGTTCGGTCAGTCGCTCGAAACACGCGCGCGCGCAACAGTCGCACTGGGCGAGCCGGTGCTGGAATTGCGCGACGTGTGCGTCGCCGATTATCGGTTGCGCTTGCCGGAGATCAATTTGCAAGTGCGCTCCGGCGAAGTGATCGGACTGGCGGGCATCGAGGGCAGTGGACAGCGCTTGTTCTTGCGCGCGTGCGCCGGTTTGGATCAGCCGGTCACCGGCGAGATTCAGCTTGGCGGCGCGCGGATGAATCGCCGCCCGTACCGCGAATTTTTAGAGCGCGGCGCCGTGTATCTTCCGGCAGGGCGTTTGGAAGAAGGTCTGGTGCCCGGCTTGAACCTCACCGAACATTTTATCTTGGCAAAACGGTCTACGGAATTCTTCGTCAACTGGCCCGCTGCACAGACTTGCGCGCAAACGCGAATTCAAGAATATAGCATTCGCGGCGTCCCCACCTCGCGCGTCGAGGCGTTGTCCGGCGGCAATCAACAACGCGCGCTCCTCGCGCTCTTGCAACCCGGCTTGAAATTGATTCTGCTCGAACACCCGACGCGCGGACTTGACATCGAATCCACGATGTGGGTGTGGAGTCAATTGCTCGAGCGGCGCACGCGCGGGACCGCGATCCTTTTCGCGTCGGCTGACCTCGACGAAATTTTGGAATACAGCGACCGGATTCTCGTTTTCTCCGGCGGACGCGTTGCGCGGGCGTTGAACGCGAAGGAAACATCAGCGCACCAATTGGGTGAATTGATTGCGGGGAAGGGAATGGAAATTAGAGATTAGAGATTGAAGATCCAATCCGCTGGCAACTTCCAACCTCTAACCTCCAACCTCTAACTTACAACCTCCAAGCTGGCAATGACATGACAGAAGATACAATAACATCGCGCAATCGCGCAAACATCGTCGGCGATTTTTTGTGGACGATTGGTCCCATTCTGCTCGCATTGCTTTTGACGACGCTCGCGCTCATCGCCATCGGCGCGGATCCGGCGAAGGCATACGCGACGATGTGGAATGGCGCGTTCGGCAGCGCGGAAAAATTAAGCAGCGTGATGGATGCCTGGGTCCCGCTCGTCTTTTGTTCCGTTGGCTTGTTCATTACATTCACCGCTGGGCTGTGGAACATCGGCATCGAAGGGCAAATGGTGATGGGCGCGATCTTTGCGACCTGGGTCGCGCGCACGTTCGATCTGCCCGCCGAAATTTTGCTCCCGTTGATTTTCGTCGGCGGCGCGCTGGGCGGCGCGCTGTGGGCGTTATTCGCGGGCGCGCTCAAAGTGTACGGACGCGTCCACGAAATTTTCGGCGGCTTGGGTCTGAATTTCGTCGCGATGGGCGTCGCGCTGTACTTGATCATCGGTCCGTGGAAGCGCGCCGGCATCGCTTCGACGAGCGGGACGGAACCCTTTCGCCCCGCCGCGTGGCTGCCGAATTTTCCCGGCATGTCCGTCGGCCCCATCGAAATTATTCTCGCGATCATTGCGTTGATTCTCGTTTATCTCGCGCTGCGCGGCACGTTGTGGGGCTTGCAGTTGAAGGCGATTGGCAAAAATATTCGTTCTGCCTTCTGGCTAGGTATTCCGACGAGTCGTTATATGCTGGGCGCGTTCGCGCTCTGCGGAACTTTCGCCGGACTCGCCGGCGCGGAGCAAGCCGTCGGCGTGTGGGCGCGTTTGATTCCTTCGATTTCGGGCGGGTACGGTTATCTTTCGATTCTTGTCGTCTTGCTCTCGGGTTTCCGCGCGCCACTTGTCCCCTTGGTCGCGTTTTTTTTCGCGGCGGTGACCAAAGGGAGCATCGCGCTGCCGCTCGATCTGCAAATTGATTCCGCGCTCGGCGGTGTGCTGCAAGGCATGATCGTGTTGTTGTTTGTGCTGAGTCAGGGAGTTCGCTCCAAGTTTAGATAGTTCGATGGTTGCGTGATTGGATCGTTGCAGCATTGCCTGCGGTGGCTATCCAACCAGCAAGCTATCCAGCCAGTCAACTTATGGATACTACTTTTATCATTCTGACATTCGCCTCTGTGCTTGCCGAGAGCGCGCCGTTGGTCTTTGCGGTGATTGGCGAGACGCTGAGCGAAAAATCTGGTGTGACGAATCTGTCGCTCGACGGCACGATTTTGTTGAGCGCGATGGTCGGCTTTGCCGTCGCGTTCACCACCGACAATTTGTATCTCGCGTTTTTTGCGGCGATGATCGTCGGCGCGTTGGTTGCATCCATCGTCGCGTTTTCGAGCATCATCCTCAAACTCGATCAGATCGCAGTCGGCTTTATCTTGACGTTGCTGTGCGGCGATCTCTCGACGTTTTTCGGCAACCCGTACGTGCGCAAGCCGGGACCGGCGGTGCCGCATTTGGCGATTCCGGGGCTAGTGGAGATTCCGGTGCTCGGCAAGATTTTCTTTGATCAAAATGTCGTCGTTTACTTGAGTGTCCTCTTGATTTTCGCGGCGTGGTGGTGGATGTACAAGACACAGCCGGGATTGAAATTGCAGGGCATCGGCGAGCGACCGGCGGCGGCGTTTGCGCGCGGCGCGAACGTGAACGCGCAGCGATTTCTTTACACGCTGATCGGCGGCGCGCTCGTCGGTTTTGGCGGCGCGACGTACTCGCTGTTCGTCAAACTGGGTTGGAGTTATCATCACACCTTTGGCATCGGCTGGATCGCGTTGGCGATTGTCATCTTCGGCGGATGGCATCCGATTCGCGGCGCAATCGGCGCGTATATTTTCGGCGGCTTGCAATCCGTCAGCAGTTTCGCGCAAAGCGCGTTTGCGAATGTGCCGACCCAGGTATTCCAGACTGCGCCGTTCGCCTTGATGATTCTCGCGCTCTTGTTTGTCAGTAACGAGGCGCTGGATCGTTTCTTCAGCGGCTCGCCGTGGTCGCGTCGGGTCTGGCAATCGTTGCGCGGCACGCCCCCGGGCGCGTTGGGCACGACGTTTGAGCAGGAGTAAGGTGGATTCGTCCAAGTTTGCGCCACTGACCACGTACCGCGAGTACCCGCTCGAGGAGATGCAGCGGCGCGCGGCAGATTTTCGCGCCGAGATGCAGCGGCGGCGCACAGTTCGATGTTTCTCCAACCGATCGGTGCCGCGCGAAATTATCGAGGAGTGTGTCCTCACCGCCGCGAGTGCGCCGAGCGGAGCGAATCTCCAACCGTGGCATTTCGTCGGCGTGACCGATCCCAAAGTCAAGCAGCAGATTCGCGTGGGCGCGGAGAAAGAGGAGCGCGAATTCTACCGACATCGCGCGACCAAGGAGTGGCTTGTCGATCTTGCGCCGTTCGGGACGGATGCGGATAAGCCATTCTTGGAGATTGCGCCCCTTCTAATTGTGATTTTCGCACAGAGTTGTCGCGTCATGCCGGATGGTCGAAAACTTGCCAACTATTACGTGAATGAATCAGTTGGGATCGCGGCGGGATTGTTGATTGCGGCGGTTCACCACGCAGGCTTGGTTTGTCTCACCCATACGCCAAGCCCAATGGGATTCCTCAACAAAATTCTTGGGCGACCTGAGAACGAACGTCCCTTTTTGATACTCGTCGTTGGTTATCCGACAGATGATGTGGTTGTGCCGACGATTGGCAAAAAAGCGTTGAATGAGATCGCAACGCTGGGGTGACGCGGTGTAAAATACAGTTCACAGTGGTTAGGTCGGGGAAAGTATTCTTTGAAATCAAGAATCATTCTACTCATCACCGCGATCATTTGGGGCTTGTCGTTCGTCGCCCAGCGTCAAGGCATGGAGTTCGTTTCGCCGTTTACATTCAACGCCGTGCGATTTCTCATTGGTTGCATCACACTTTTGCCGCTCGCATTGTTCTACCGCGACACGGAGCGCGCGACGGCGAATCGCAAAACAATTTTCCTCGGCAGCGGTGCGGTGGGGTTGTTCCTTTTTTTGGCGGTGTCGTTGCAACAATTCGGCGTAGTGTACACGACGGCGGGCAAAGCGGGTTTCATCACGGGCTTGTACGTGATCATCGTGCCGATCCTGGGTCTCGCGTTGCGCCAACGCACCGGCGCGTGGACGTGGATCGGCGCGTTCGCTGGGGTGATCGGGCTGTACCTGCTTTCGGTGACGGACGCGCTGACGATCGAGTACGGTGATTTGCTCGTGTTGATCGGCGCGTTTTTCTGGGCGACGCACGTTCACCTCATCGCCAAATTCTCTTCGCCGATTGGCGCGATTCGGTTATCGTTGCTGCAATTTGCGATTTGTGCGGCGGCAAGTTTTGTCGCGGCGATGTTGTTCGAGACGATCCGCGTCGAGGGTCTGCTTGATGGCGCGGCGCCGATTTTGTACGCGGGCGTGCTTTCGGTTGGCGTCGCGTACACGCTTCAAGTCATTGGTCAGCGCGAAACGCCGCCGTCGCAAGCCGCGCTCATTCTTTGCCTGGAAACGGTGGTCGCGGCGCTCGGTGGGTGGTGGTTGTTAAATGAAACTCTGCCTTTGCGCGGCGTGATCGGTTGTGCGGTAATGTTCGCTGGGATGATTGTGTCGCAGTTGGATGCGAGAAAATAAGGGAACCGAGATGGCAAAAATTACGGACGAAGAACACAATGGGCATTTGCGGACGATAGTGGAATTGGAACCGGGCGAACAGGTCTCGCTCTGCCGGTGTTGGAAATCAAGCAAGTTTCCGTTTTGCGACGGGACGCACAAAACCTTGGAAGGCAATGTGGGATCGGTGCGCGTCAAAGCGCCGGAGGTGAAAGTGGAAGTTGGAAGTTAGAGGTTGGAGATTAGAGATTGGAAGTTGGAGGAGGGTTTTTCCAATTTCTATCTTCAAACCTCCAACCTCCTCAGTGAGATGGAGATGCTTACATTCTTCAAAATCCTCGAAGGCGTCGCGCTGCTTACACTGGGACGCAGGTTGTTCTGGCTCTTTGTCGCGTTGATTGGTTTTGAAGTGGGTGCGTTCGTTGCGGCGCGCGTGTTTACGTCTCAGCCCGATTGGGTCGTGCTCGTCGTCGCGGTTGGCGTAGGAATCATCGGCGCGCTGCTCGCGATTTTCTTGCAACAACTCGTCGTCGCGGCAGTCGGCTTTTTCGCGGGCGGATACCTGGGGATCGCGCTGCTCGAATTATCGAACCTGGATTCCGGCGCGCTCACGCTGATCGCGTTCATCGTCGGCGGGATCATCGGCACGATCGTGATCGTCGCGCTGTTCGATTGGGCGCTGATCGGTTTGTCGTCGCTCGTCGGCGCGCTCACGCTGACGCAAGTCTTTCTGCCGCGCCACGCGCTCGCGCTGATCGCGTTTGTCGCGCTGTTCGTCCTCGGCGTCGCGATCCAAGCCGGGTGGTGGCAAAGCGAAAAGCGCAGGGCGCGCTGATGCCACGCGTATTTGCGTTTGCTCTTGTGACGCTACTGGGTGTGCTCATCGTCGCATGCGATGCGCCGGTTACCCCAAACATCACGCTTGCGCCAACGCGAGCGACGCCGACTCAGATCGTCGCGCGCGCAACACCAAGCGCGGACGCGGCAGCGCTCGCGCGCGTGCTCGATGCGATGCAGGTGGAAACCCGTTGGTTGCGCGGCGTCGCCGTGAATTGGGAAACCGGCGAGCCGAATGGCAAACGCGCGGATGCGGACACAACGCATTGCAGCAAGTTCGTCGCGGCGGCGGCGAAGAATCTCGGCGTTTACATTCTCCGTCCGCCCGATCATCCGACAGTGATGCTGGCGAACGCGCAGAGCGATTGGCTGAACGCGCAAGGCGCGGCAAACGGGTGGACGCGCATTGCGGATGGCGCGCAAGCGCAGGCATTGGCGAATCAGGGCTATCTCGTCGTCGCGAGTCTCAAGAGTCCCGATCCGAAAAGGCATGGGCACATCGCGATCGTGCGTCCGAGCGCGAAGAGCGCGGCGGAAATTCAGAAAACAGGTCCGCAGATCATTCAAGCGGGTATTGACAATCTCAACAGCGCGAGTTTGAAGGAAGGTTTCAAACATCATCCGGGCGCGTTCAAGAATGGGGAGATTCAGTTTTGGGCGCATGCAGTTGTACGGTGATGTGGCGCGTGTCGAATAGGGGAGGATAGAATGCGCGATTTTGGGCGACCCGTGTGGTCGTTGGTCAATGGACAAACGCAATTAAAGCCGTACTCCCTCGGCGAGTTGCGCCAGGATGCGGGGTATCGGGTCAAGCATTTCCAAGACCTGGTCGAAAAAGTTGCTTACCTTTCTTTCAGGAATCCCGAGTACGTTTTGTTTTTTCGTGGACAGGATGACGATTATCGCAACAGTCGCGGCTCGACGATTCTCTATCCCTCCATCTTTCGTTCGCGCTCGAACTACGTCAAGACCTCTGATTTCGTAAAGCGTTTCGATCGACTCCAACGCGCCGAAAAGTTATTGGCGCAGGAATATTCGTTTGAGGGCAAGCGACGGATCCGGGTTCACGATATTTTGCGTTGGGCAATTTTGCAGCATTACGAAGTGTGCCAGACGCCGTTGCTCGACGTGACGAGTTCTTTGCGCGTCGCGTGTTCATTCGCGTATTCAGGCGCGCGCGCGTCCAAGCCGATGGTTTACATTTTGGGACTACCGCAGATCAGTGGCAGTGTGACCGCGTCGTCGGAAACTGGAATTCAGATCATTCGACTCTTGAGCATTTGCCCGCCGACCGCGCTGCGTCCGCATTATCAAGAGGGCTACCTCATCGGCGAATATCCGACGATCAGTTTGGAAGCGAAAGCAGAGTATCGGCGAATGGAACTTGATTTTTCGCGGCGGCTGATCGCCAAGTTCCGTTTGCCGCCGCCAGACAAATTTTGGAGCAAGGATTTTCGTCCAATTCCGCGCGCGGCGTTGTATCCCAAGAAAGACAAGTTGCAGTCGCTGGCGGAGAGGATCAGGGGGCAGGTTGGATGATTCGAAGATAAAAGGCAAGCGGGCATAGTCGAATACCCAAGCGTGAGAATAGCGCGCCTGCGCTTTTTTGCTCTCCGCCGCAAATCGTGATATAATAGTTGTGCAGCAACCTCGGCAAGCGGTCGACGCGCGTACAAAGTCGTGCGGCGGCGTCTGGCATCCTCGTCAGTCGAAAAGTACCGTTTGCGAACGTCCCATCTATATTCAGGAGTCATTGGGCATCAATGAAAAAATTTGATCTGTCTCGACTCAACGCGATCATCGTGCCGCTGATCGCAGGCGGCTTGGGTTTGCTTGTCGGCGCGGTGATGCTCCTCGCGCTCGGCGCGAATCCGCTGGACGCGTACGCCGCGATGGTGCAAGGCGCGTTCGGCAGTCCCAACGCGTTCGCCGATACGCTCGTCAAGGCGTGCCCGCTGTTGTTCGTCGGCATCGGCACGTGCATCGCGTACCGCTGCGGCGTCATCAACATCGGCGGCGAAGGACAAATTGTGATGGGCGCGATTGCCGCGACGGCAATCGGCTTGACGTTTCAAGATGCGCCCGCGATTTTTCTCGTGCCGCTTGGATTGTTTGCCGGATTTCTCGGCGGCGCGTTTTGGGGCGGACTCGCCGGAGTGCTCAAAGTGAAATTCCGCGTCAACGAAGTTCTGAGCACGATTATGCTCAACTCGATCGCGGGATTTTTTATGGTCTTTTTGCTCACGGGTCCGATCATCGATCCGACGACCGCCGACAATGCGATCAAAATTCCGCAAACTCAACGTCTGCCGCTTGACACCGATTTGTGGCGCTGGATTCCCACGCGCTTTCACGGCGGCATTTTACTTGGCGTCGTCCTGGCGATCCTCGCGTACATTTTGCTTTGGCGGACGACGATTGGCTATCGCATTCGCGCGGTCGGCGCGAATCCGCGCGCGTCGCGCTACGCGGGCATCAACGTCGAACGCTATCAACTGCTCGCGTTCTTGTTGAGCGGCGCGCTCGCCGGACTTGGCGGCGCGGTCGAGTTGCTCGGCGTGACGCATCGTTTGTTCAGCGATGGCTCGGCGCACGGGTTTACCGGCAACGCGGGCTTTAACGGTATCGTCGCCGCGCTTTTCGGCGGCTTGCATCCCATCGGCACGATCCCCGCATCGGTTTTGTTTGGCGCGTTGCTCGTCGGCGCGAATCAGTTGCAGCGCACGATTCAAGTGCCATCGGCGTTCGTCGTCACGCTCGACGGTTTGATCGTCGTGTTCGTTGTCGCGTCGCAAATCTGGGCGCAACGGCGGAGCGTGAAACGCGTGGATGCGGAAACCAAGTAGGAATTTTCGATTTTTGATTTTCGATTGCTGATTGGCTCAATCGAAAATCGGCAATCGAAAATCAGAAATAGGATTCGCAGATGATTTCAGATCTCTTCTCCCTCAACGTTCTCATCGGTATTCTCACATCAGGCGTGCGGCTGGCGACCTCGTACTTGTACGCGGCAATCGGCGAGACGTTCGGGCAGATCAGCGGCGTGCTGAACCTGGGTGTCGAAGGAATTATGCTCGTCGCAGCGTACACGGCGTACATCGTCGTCTTGCAAACCGATAATTTGTGGCTCGGTCTGCTCGCGGCGATCATCGTCGGTTTGGTGATGGGCTTGGGGATGGCGTTTATCAGCGTCACGCTCAAAGCGGAACAAGGCATCAGCGGTATCGGCGTTTTCTTGTTCGGGCTGGGACTTTCCGATTTGCTGTACCGCGTCACCGTGAAATCGCCGCAGACGGTTACCGGTTTTCAGGACATCCAGATTCCCATCCTGACCGATTTGCCGATTGTCGGTCCGATTTTGTTCAATCAAAATATTTTAGTGTACCTCGCGTTCGCGCTCGTGCCGATTGCGTGGTGGGTGCTGAACAAAACGACGTTCGGTTTGCAAGTGCGCGCGGTCGGACAAAATCCCGAAGCGGCGGACACACTCGGCATCAGCGTCGCGAAGATTCGTTACATCACGGTAACGCTCGGCGGCGCGTTCTCTGGACTCGCGGGCGCGTCGCTTTCGATTGCGCTGCTCAATATTTTTCAGCAAAATATTACGAGCGGGCAGGGCTTTATCGCGGTCGCGCTCGTGTACTTTGGCGCGTGGCAGCCGTTTCGCGTGATGCTGGGTTGTTTGTTGTTCAGTATGGTGAACGCGCTGCAACTCTGGATCCAAGTGCTCAACATTCCGATTCCGTCCGACATTGCGTTGATGATGCCGTACGTGCTGACGATCATCGCGTTGATGTTCGCGGCGCGCGTTGCGTTTGTGCAACCCGCCGCGCTGACGAAACCGTTCGAAAGAGGCGAATAACTAGTTCTTGTTGGAAAATTCAATTTGCTTGACGTTTCGAGTCGCGACGACGGTTGTGAAGTTTTCGGGCAAGCACTACCAAGTTGGCGACGATGATCCCCCAACCAATCCAGCGCTCGAAACCGTCCAGACCGTGATTGGGACAACGAGTCAACTGGACTGTGCGTCGAATAACACTGATACGACCCTCGATCCCGTTGC
>Ga0194125_10003592_pt1 | contig 24879 bp, 21 predicted proteins | sample TA2KigC250mmetaG_FD_148626 | JGI IMG/M metagenome (GOLD analysis project Ga0194125, IMG submission 148626) | Freshwater microbial communities from Lake Tanganyika, Tanzania - TA2015034 Kigoma Deep Cast 250m | ecosystem: Environmental > Aquatic > Freshwater > Lake | place: Tanzania: Lake... | reverse complement strand
TGTACGCCGTCAACCCGGATGGCAACCAACGTTGGCGCTTCGAGACCGGTAGCGCGATCAGTTCCACCCCGGCCGTGGGCCCCGACGGCACGGTCTACGTCGGCTCGTGGGACGGTAAGCTGTACGCGGTAGACCCCGCCACCGGGAATGAGGACTGGAGCTACACCACGGCGGGCTACATCCGCTCCTCCCCCGCCCTGGCCGGCGACGGCACCGTTTACATTGGCGCATCCTGGGATGGAGGGTGGTACGAGATGCTGTATGCCATTCAACCCCCGATCAGCGGGGACACGGGGGTGTTTCAGTGGAAGATCAACCTTGGTTATTCCGGCAGCGGTGAAGGGGATCAGATCGTGTCGCTGCCGGTCGTGGACGGCGACGGGCGCATTTACGTCGGGGGGAAGGACGGTCAGGTTCGGGCCCTTAACACCGATAATTCTATAGTCTGGACTTACCTGACTGAAAATCAGGTGGACGCTTCACCAGCCATCGGCGCCGACGGGACGCTGTACGTGGGCTCCTGGGACGGGAGGCTCTACGCCTTTGGGACACCGCTGAGTGCCTGCTCCAACATGGACTTCGACGCGGATGGCCGGATCACCGTCGTAGATATTATGCATCTCGTGGTGCGGTGGGGCAAGTCGTCCAGCGACCCAGACTGGAATCCGCGTTATGATCTGGTGGAGAATGATCAGATTGATGTGGACGATATCATGGCCGTGGCAGCCAACTGGCGTACGATCTGTTAGACATGTCTGGTAGAACGTCTCTCACCATGACCGGTGACCGTGGTGCACGCCTTCACGTGCCGCCTGAACGTCTTACCATGACTACGGGACAGCCTACCCAGCCGCTCACCCAACCCGTGGATACCGACTGCCCGCAGGTCCAGGCCAAGTTTCTGCAGGTGGATGGCCAGCGCTTTCACATCCGTGGGGTGAGCTACGGCACATTTGCCGAGAGCGCAGCGGGGGTGCCCTTCCCAACACCCGAAATGGTGCGGCGCGACTTCGCCATGATGCGCGCCATCGGCCTCAACACTGTCCGCCTCTACGACGTTCCACCGACCTGGCTCCTCGACCTGGCGACGGAACAAGACCTGCGAATCATCCTGGGCATACCCTGGCCGCAGCACCTGTGCCTGGACCGCGCCGGACGTCAGGAGGTGCTGCATCAGGTGCGCGAGGTCGCTCGCGCTTGTGGCCGACACGCGGCAGTCCTGATGTGCTGCGTCGGCAACGAGATCCCCACCCAGATCGTGCGCTGGTACGGCAAGAAGCAGACCGAGCGCTTCATCCAGGATCTCTGTGCTGCCGCCCGCGATGCCGCTCCTGACGCCCTGATCACCTACATCAACTACCCCAGCACCGAGTACCTGGAATTACCCTTCCTCGACCTGGTCGGTTTCAACGTCTACCTGCACGACCGGCGGGCCTTTCAGAGCTACCTGGCCCGCCTGCAACTGCTGGCCGGCGACCGGCCGCTGTTTCTGGGCGAGCTGGGGTTCGACAGCCTGCGTCATGGCCAGGAGTGGCAGGCGCAGATGCTCCAGGCCCAACTGCGCGACGTCTTCGACTACGGGCTGTGTGGCGCCGTGGTCTTCACCTGGACCGACGATTGGTTTCGAGGCGGCCACCAGGTCACCGACTGGGCCTTCGGGCTGGTGGACCGGGCACGGCAGCCCAAGCCGGCCTATCACGCCCTGGGGGAGATCCTGGCCCAGACCCCGTTTCGCAGCGACTGGCGCTGGCCTAGCATCTCTGTCGTCGTCGCTGCCTACAACGCCGCCGCCACCCTTGACGACTGCCTGACCTCGCTGACCCAGCTCACCTACCCTGACTACGAGGTCATCGTGGTGAACGATGGCTCCACCGACACCACTGGCGATATCGCGGAAAAGTATGCCACCGTTGATCCCCGCCTCCGCGTCGTCCACACCGCCAACGGCGGGTTAGGCGCCGCCCGCAACGTCGGGCTGGCCGAGGCGCGGGGAGAGATCGTGGCCTACACTGACGCCGACTGCCGGGCCAATCCAGACTGGCTGTACTACCTGGCGCTGACCCTGATCAACAAGCCCGTGGTCGGCGTAGGTGGACCCAACCTGGTGCCCCCCGACGACGGCCAGGTGGCCCGCTGCGTAGGGCAGGCGCCGGGTGGGCCGACCCACATTCTCCTCAGCGACGAGGTAGCCGAACACATCCCAGGCTGCAACATGGCCTTCTGGAAGTGGGCGCTGGACGAACTGGCTGGTTTCAATCCCGTCTACCGCCAGGCCGGCGACGACGTGGACGTGTGCTGGCGGCTCCAGGCGCGGGGCTACGGCCTGGGCTTCAGCCCCGCGGCCATCGTCTGGCACCACCGACGGGATTCCGTGCGGGCCTACCTGAAACAGCAGGCCGGCTACGGCCGCGCCGAGGCGCTGCTGGAACGGCTGCACCCCGGCAAGTTTAACGGCCTGGGCCAGGTTCGCTGGGCAGGGCGCATCTACGGGTTGCCGCTGGTATCCTCCCTGTTGGCTCGATCCCGGATCTATCAGGGTGTCTTCGGCTCGGCGCCGTTCCAGTCGCTGTACCAGCCGGCCGCCGGCTGGCTGGCCTACCTGTACCAGACGCCTGAGTGGTATGCCCTGCTGGGGTTGCTGGCCCTTTTGTCCGCCTTCGCCCCGTGGCTGTTTCTGGTGCCGGTGGGTGCGCTGGCGCTACGGGTCATTCAGGTGCTTCAGGCCGGCGCTGGCACCCAGGTTGACCCGCGCCTGCCGTGGTTGCAGCGCTGGAAGCAACGGGCGCTCATCGCCGTGCTCCATTTCCTGCAACCACTGGCGCGCGCCTGGGGCCGGTTGCGCGGCGGGCTGGGTCCTTTCCGCCTGGCCGGCGCGCCGCCCGGCGCCGGAACCGTGCCGGCCCACGTGGCCGTGCGGCCCCACCACGGCCTGCGATGCCGGCTGACCCTGGCTTTCTGGGGCCAGGCAGGGCAGGAGAAGGACACCTTCCTCAAGCAGTTGATGGAGCGCCTCCAGGCCAGCCGCTGCGTCACGAACCCCAACAGCGGCTGGGAAGGGTGGGATCTGCGCGTCACCCAGGGGTTGGTGGCCGGTGCCATCCTGCTGGCGGCCGTCGAAGACCACGGGGGGCCAAAAAGACTGCTGCGGCTGCGGGTACGCTTCGAGACCCCGCCCTGGCTGGGGGCGGGCCTGCTGGCTCTGGCCGCCCTGGTAGCCATCGGCGTGGGGCGGCTTTCGGCGACGGGGGCGCTGCTAGGGCTGACGCTGCCGCTGGCCATGACGGCCTGGATACTCTGGCAGCGCGCTCGGCTGGTGGCGCGGTTGCGGTGGGCGGCCTGCCAGGTGGCGGAAGAGATGGATATGTGGGAGTTGCGCTGATGCGGATCGTCGTTCTGGGGCTCATCGGCCAGTACCCCCTGGCCGGCATGACCAGCTACTTTCTCCAGTACGTTTTGGGTTTCCTTAGACTGGGCCACGACGTCTACTACCTGGAGGACAATGGCGCCTGTCCCTACGACCCGCAAGTGGATAGCGTCAGCATGGACGTGAGCTACACCGTCGGCTACCTGCGCCGCCACTTCGAGGCCCATGGCCTGGGCGACCGTTGGGCGTACCGGGACTACAACGGGGAATACTACGGGCTGACGCAGGCCAGGGTGCGTGAGGTGCTGCGCACGGCCGACCTGCTGGTCAACGTGTCCCTGGCCAACGCCCCGACGGACGAGCATCGCCAGGCGCGGCGGGTTGTGCTGATTGACACCGACCCCCCCTTCCGCCAGATCGCCGTCGCCCAGGGCGATCCAGCCACCCTCGACTTGCTGGCGGCCCACGATGTCCTGTTCACCTTTGCCGAGAACATCGGCGGGCCTGGCTGGCGCATCCCGCTGGACGGGCGCTTCCGCTGGCATCCCACCCGCCAGCCCGTGGTGCTGGACCTGTGGGAGCCGACCATTGATCCTGGGGCGCAAGTGCTGACCACGGTGATGAACTGGACCAGCTACGCCTCGGTCGAGTTCCGGGGCGAGGTCTATGGCCAGAAGGATGTGGAGTTCATGAAGATCGTGGACCTGCCGCGGCGGGTGAGCCAGCCTCTGGAGTTGGCGCTGGCCCACCCACAGGCGCCGCGCGACACCCTCCTGGCCCACGGCTGGCAGTTGACGGATCCGCTGGCCGTCAGCCGCGACCTGTGGGCCTATCGCGACTACATCACCGGCTCACGCGGCGAGTTCAGCGTGGCCAAGAACGCCTACGTCCGCTCTCGAAGTGGCTGGTTCAGCGAGCGCAGCACCTGCTACCTGGCCCTGGGCAAGCCGGTCATCACCCAGGACACCGGCTTCAGCCAGGTGCTGCCCGTGGGCGAGGGGTTGCTGGCCTGGCGAACGCTGGACGAAGCCGTGTCGGCCATCGAGGCCCTCAACGCCGACTACGAGCGCCACTGCCACGCCGCCCGCGCCCTGGCTGAGACACATTTTGACTCCGACCGAGTCCTGTCGGACTTGATCGAGGTGGCGTTTCATGGCTAGGGTCATCGTGGCCGGCTACATCGTTCGCTTCCCGATGGGTGGGCTGGTGTGGACCCATCTGCAGTATGTCCTTGGCCTGGCGCGGCTGGGGCACCAGGTCTACTTCCTGGAAGAGAGCGGCTGGCCCGATGCCTGTTACCACGTGGCGCGCAACGTGATGACCGACGATCCGTCGTACGGCGTGGACTACCTGGCGCGATTGATGGAGCGCTTTGGGTTGGGGGACCGCTGGGCCTTCCGCGACCAGTCCGGCCGTTTCTACGGTTTACCCCGTGAGGCTGTGGACGAGGTGATCGCCGAAGCCGAGGTGCTGATCAACATCTCCGGTCTGAGCTGGTTTGACGGCTTCGCCCATGTGCCGAGCAAGCTCTTCGTGGACGAGAATCCCGCCTTCACCCAGATTCGCGCCGCCCAGGGCGATGCCTGGCTTTGTCATCTGCTAGACAGCCATGACCTTCTCTTCAGCTACGGCTGCAATATTGGCCAGCCTGGTTGCTCACTACCGACGACCGGTTACGAGTGGCACCCGGCGCGCCAACCCCTGGTCATGAACCTGTGGCCCTTCACCTACGACCCGCAGGCGGAGCGGTTCACCACCATCATGAGCCTGCGCCCCTACGAGCCCATCGAGTATCAGGGCCAGGTGTACGGCCACAAAGACGTGGAATTCCAGCGCTTCCTGGACCTGCCGCGCCATACGCCTCAGCCGTTGGAGGTGGCGGTGAGCGTCTCCGGCGAACAGCAGGAGGCTTTGCAGGGGGCCGGCTGGCACTGGGTTGATGCGATGGACGTAAGTCGGGATGTAGATCGCTACCGGGCCTACATCCGTGGGTCCCGCGGTGAGTTCAGCATTGCCAAGAACGCCTACGTCCGCTCGCGTAGCGGCTGGTTCAGCGACCGCAGCGCCAGCTACCTGGCGTGCGGCAAGCCCGTCCTGCTCCAGGACACCGGCTTCGGCGACTGGCTGCCGACGGGCAAGGGCCTGCTCAGCTTTGCCACCCTGGAGCAGGCGGTCGAGGGCCTGGCGCGGATCAACGCCGACTACCAAGCCCACTGCCGCGCTGCCCGCCGCCTGGCCGAGGAGTATTTCGATAGCGACCGCGTGCTGGGCGAGTTGCTGGGGTTGGCAGGGATTCGGTAACCATGAAGATTCTGGCGACCATTATCATCAACAACTACAACTACGGGCGCTTCTTGAAGGACGCCGTCGGCAGCGCTCTAAACCAAACGTATCGCCACACGGAGGTGATTGTCGTTGACGACGGATCCACCGACAACTCACGGGAGATCATTGCCCGTTACGGAGACCGGATTATTCCCGTGCTGCAGGAGAACAGAGGGCAGGCCTCAGCTTTCAACGCCGGGTTTGCGCTGAGCCGGGGCGACGTGATTCTCTTTCTTGACGCCGACGACTGGCTATGTCCCACCGCCGTCGAGCAAGCGGTCAACCTCTTCGCCGAGCCCGGCGTGGCCAAAGTGCACTGGCCGCTGTGGATCGTTGATGAGCACGGACGTAGGACAGAGAAGTTGATCCCCGGACCCTATCTGCCGGAGGGCGACCTGCTGGAGGTTGTGCGGCGCGATGGCCCTTGGGGCTACGTCACGCCGCCTACTAGCGGAAACGCTTGGGCGCGGCGGTTTCTGGAACAGGTCATCCCCGTCCCTGAAGACGCGTACAAACTTTGTGCCGACGCGTACCTCTTCGCGCTGGCTCCGCTGTTTGGCCGCGTGAAGCGAGTTTCGGAACCCCAGGGCTTTTATCGCCTCCACGGCCAGAACAGGTATCGGGGCCAGGCGTTCGATGAAAAACTTAGCGGTGAACTGTGGGTCTACGACCAGCAATGCCTGGCCTTGAGTAAATTTTTCAGCGACATGGGCGTTGAGGCCGATCCCGACAAGTGGAAGAGGAATTCGTGGCCGCACCGACTTCACCAGGCGATACAAGAGATCTCGGCGTTTGTTCCACCGGGCGACGCCTTCATCCTGGTTGACGGCGATCTGTGGGGAGCGCCGGAGGTGCTCGCCGGACGACGTCGCATCCCGTTCCTCGAGCGGGACGGGCAATACTGGGGGCCACCGGCGGACGACGACACGGCCATCTGCGAACTGGAACGCTTGCGGCGGTCCGGCGCGAGCTTCATCGTCTTCGCTTGGCCGGCTTTCTGGTGGCTCGATCACTATGCAGGGTTGCACCGGCACCTGCGTTCGGCGTACCGCTGTGCGCTGGAGAACGACCGTTTGGTCGTGTTCGACCTGCGGTCTTGAACAGGTATCTTTCGACAGGAGCTTCGTATGACCCGTGACACCTGGCAGGTCTTTGACTTCGCGGCCACGCTGGAAAAGGTGCGGCCGTTCACCATGGTTCCCACGGAGGCGCTGGTAGACCTGGCCCGTCAGGTGCAGGCGGTTCTCACCTGCGGCATCCCCGGCGACTTCGTGGAATGCGGTGTCTGGCGCGGGGGTGCTGCTTTCCTCATGGCCGATCTCCTGCGGCAGGCCGGAGTCCGCGATCGAAAGGTGTGGCTCTTCGACTCGTTTGAGGGCCTGCCACCGCCGGAGGAGATAGACGGCCCAGCAGCGACGGAGTACGTCAAGAACACCGACGGTCCCTGGTACTTTGATAATTGCCGGGTGTCACTAGAGGAGGTCCAACGGACAGCGCGAGGGCTGGGACTGGCCTCGTACACCGAGCTGGTCAAAGGCTGGTTCAATCAGACGCTGCCAGCCTATCGCCAGCGTATTGGACCGATTGCCATCTTGCGTATTGACTGCGACTGGTACGCGAGCGTGCGCTGCTGTCTGGACAACCTGTTCGACCAGGTCGTTGACGGCGGCTTCGTCATCTTCGACGACTACTATACGTTCGAGGGGTGCGCTATCGCCGTCCATGAATTCCTGGGCGAACGACGGCTCTCACACCGCCTGGAGAGTGTGGTGGGCCGGTCGAAGGGCTACACCTGCTACGTTTCTGCCGTCCTCCGTAAGGGTAACGCGTCCTGGTACGACCTGCGTCAGTGGCTGGACCGGCGCGATCTGGCCCTTCAAGACATCGCGGCTCTCATCCCAACGGAAGACGCCTTCATCCTGATAGATCAGGAAACGCTGCGGGGGGAACTGGGCGCCGCACGACAGGCCATCCCCTTCCTGGAACGAGATGGGCACTACTGGGGACCACCACCCGATGACGACACGGCCATCGGCGAGCTTGAACGGCTGCGCCAATCCGGTGCGCGTTACGCGGTCTTCGCCTGGCCGGCTTTCTGGTGGCTCGATCACTACGCTGGGCTACGCCGTTACCTGCGCTCGAACTTCCCTTGCGTGGTGGAGAACGACCGTCTCATCGTCTTCGATCTGAGGTGACCGATGAACCGCCCTGAGGCTTTGCACCTTTTCCGAAGGTTGCTGCCCTACGCCCGGCCGCACGCCAGGGCTCTGGTCTTGCTGCTCTCGGCCAACATCCTGATGGTCCTGTTGGGCCTGGCCCAGCCCTGGCCCATGAAGGTGCTGGTGGACAACGTCATCGGCGGCCGACCATTCCCCGGTGAAATCTACCTGCCCTGGGACATCCCGCCCATGCGCAAGGACTTCCCCGCCGACTTCCCGCTGTATCCAAACCTGACCTACGTCGGTCCGCAGCAACTGGCCGGTTGGATCAACGGCAGCCGCTTCGACCGCCTGTGGTTCAAGACCATGGACGCCGGCCCCACGCTCCTACACTGGTACGAAGAAGCCCTGGCCGCCAGCCCCTACCCGCCCAGCGCGGTGATTGACACCGGCTGGAGCAAGCGCTACCGCCTCGACCCCACGACCCGCCTGGTGGAAATGGAGATCTTCTGGGCCACCGGCCAGCCCACCGTGGTGGGCATTGATTACATCCCCACCTTCGAGGCGCCCGATATCGGCGTCCCCATGATCCGCCGCATCTGGCTGCTGACTGCGGTCGCTGTAGCCACACTGCTCCTGTTCGCCCTCAAAGGACTGCTCAGCCTGGCGGCTACTTATCTCAACCTGGAAGCCGGCCAGGGCATGGTTTTGCGGTTGCGCAGTGACCTGTTCAACCATCTGCAGCGGCTGTCTCTGCCCTTCCACGACAGCCGACCGGTGGGTGACTCCATCTACCGGGTCACCGCCGACACCTACAGCATCCAAACCCTGCTCCTGGGCAGCCTGTTCCCGCTGCTCACCTCGAGCCTGACCCTGGTGGGGATGTTCGCCATCCTCTGGCGGCTGGACTGGCCGCTGGCCCTCCTCGCCTTATTGGTGGCGCCCTTCCTGTACAGCTCGGTGCGCTACTACGCTGCCCGGCTCGCGCCGCGCTCCGAGGAGGTGAAGTATCTGGAGAGCGGCGTGGTCAGCCTGGTGCAGCGGGTGCTGTCGGCCATCCGCCTGGTGCAAACCTTTGCCCGCGAAGACCGCGAGCAGGAGCACTTCGTGCGGCAGAACCGGGAGGTGGTGAGGGCGCGCACCAGCCTCACCATGCAGCAGACCTCTTTCCACCTAGTGGTGGACGCCGTGACCGTGGCCGGCACGGCGGCGGTCATCTGGCTGGGCGGCTACCACGTGCTGCAGGGCCGGCTGTCCCTGGGTGGGTTGATGGTCGCCCTCGGCTATCTCGGGGCGGTGTATGGGCCGCTGTCCACCATCAGTGGCACCTTTCCCGTGATCCAGGACGCGCTGGTCAGTGCCCGCCGGGTGTTTGAGGTGTTTGATACTGTGCCAGAAGTACGCGACCGACCTGGCGCCCTGCCTCTGCCGCCAGTGCGCGGCCACGTGCGCTTCGAGGGCGTCAGCTTCAGCTACGACAATGCTCAGCCCGTGCTGCAGGATGTGAGCTTCGAGGTGCTGCCGGGACAGACAATAGGCATCGTCGGGCTGAGCGGGGCCGGCAAAACCACCCTGGTCAGCCTGATCACCCGCCTGTACGACCCCACCGCCGGTCGCGTGCTCATTGACGGCTACGACCTGCGTGAGGTGCAGGTGCGGTCGGTGCGCGAGCAGGTGGGGTTGGTGTTGCAAGAGACGGTGCTCTTCTCCGGGAGGGTCGCCGAGAACATCGCCTACGGCCGGCCAGACGCTACCTTGGAGGAGATTGCGGAGGCCGCCCGCCAGGCCAACGCCCACGACTTCATCATGCGTCTGCCTGATGGCTATCAGAGTGACATTGGCCAGGATGGGGTGAAGCTCTCCGGCGGCCAGCGACAACGGGTGGCCATCGCCCGCGCCTTCCTGAAGAACGCCCCCATCCTGATTCTGGATGAGCCGGCGTCGGCCATGGATGCCGAGGCTGAGGCGGCGGTCATGGAGGCCACGGCGCGGCTGATGCACGGTCGGACGACCTTCATCGTCGCCCATCGTCTGTCCACCTTGCGCCAGGCCGATCAGATCCTGGTCATCGAAGATGGTCACATCGCTGAGCGGGGCACCCACGCCGAGTTGTTGGCCCGCGGTGGCCTTTACGCGCGTTTGCACACCTTGCAGACCGAGGCGCCGAGGGATGGAGATGCCCAGGCGTCGAGCTTGCAGCCAGAGGAGGCTAAGCGTTGAACCAGGGTCGGCTATTGGCTCTGTTGTCGGCAGTTCTGATGGTGGCTCTGGCTGTCACCGGTCCCGCCTCGGCGGACGAGCCGGCCGCCTGGCCCATGTTTCACCGTGATCCAGGTCGCACCGGCCGGGCGTCGGTGCTGGGGCCACCACAGCCGGCCATCCGCTGGCGCCACCAGAGCCAAAGCTTCTTCAGCTCATCGCCGGCCATCGCCGCCGACGGGACGATCTATGTCGGCGCCTGGGATGGCAGGCTTTACGCCCTTGACCCGGATGGCGCGCTGCGTTGGACGTACGCCACCAAGAAGTTCATCACCTCGTCACCAGCCGTAGGATCCGATGGGACAGTGTACGTGGGTTCGTGGGACTGGCACGTCTACGCCATCAACCCAGATGGCAGCCTGAGGTGGCGCTACCGCACCGACGAGCTGATCACCTCCTCGCCCGCCATCGCGCCGGATGGCACGGTGTACGTGGGATCCTGGGACGGAGGACTGTATGCGTTGATGCCTGGCGGGGCGCTGCGCTGGCGCTTCGAAACCGGCGGCTACGTCAGCGCGCCGCCCGCCGTAGCGCCGGACGGCTGGGTGGTGGTTGGCTCGTGGGACGGTAACGTCTACGCAATCAACCCAGACGGCACCGAGAAGTGGCGTTTTTCCACCGCCAGCCAGGTGAGCGCGCCGGCCGCCGTGGGGCCGGATGGCACCGTCTACGTAGGTTCGTGGGATAACCACGTCTACGCCATCAACGCCGATGGAACACAGCGCTGGCGGACGCGGACGATGGGTCCGGTCGGGTCTGGGCCAGCCATCGGCCCAGACGGTGTGATCTACGTAGGCGCCTGGGATCAGCAGCTCTACGCCCTCGACACCGACGGCACAATTCGCTGGACCTTCTTTACCGGCGACTACACCAGCACGTCGGGAGACTACCTGGCCTCCTCACCGGTGGTGGACGCGAGCGGGGTGGTCTACGTAGGGTCTAACAGCTTCCACGTCTATGCCGTCAACCCGGACGGCGCCCTGCGCTGGCAGATCAAAACTGGCAACTGGGTGCAGGCTTCGCCGGCTATCGGGTCGGATGGCACACTGTACATCAGTGGCTACGATGGCCACGTGTACGCCATCGGGCACGAACCCACGCCCACTCCCTCGCCCACCCACACTCGCCGTCCCACCGCGAGCCCAACAGCCACCGCGACGCCCACCCACACCCCCAGCCCCACCGCGAGCCCAACAGCCACCGCGACGCCCGCCCACACCCCCAGTCCCACCGCGAGCCCAACAGCCACGGCGACGCCCTCGCTCGTACCTGCAGCCACGCCCGGTCGCACTGTGATTGCCGAGCCGGAGGCCACGGGGACGCCATCGCCCACACCCACTGCGTCGGCGACGCCCATGGCCGTCGGGCCTTTCACGACGTTCACTTCTGCGCCCACCGAAACCCCAGTGGCAGCCACGTCTACCCCACAGGCGGTCAGCGCCGGTCCGTCACCATCGCCCGGGGCGACGATGCACGCATCCCCAACGGCCATCGGTGCCCCTGCAACGCCACCGCCTCTGGTAGTGCCTGCAAATCGGCCACCGGCAACGCAGGCTCCCGTTGCTCCAATTCAGCGGTCCCGTTCCGATCGTGGGCTCGGCAGCATCGTCGTCCTTGGCTGGGGCCTCCTGGGGTTGGCATTGCTGCTGGCGGGGGTGGCTATGATCATTTATATCAAGGGAAAGTAAAGAAGACGTTGACAGGGAAATTTGACTTTTATCCCCCTTTGTGCTATCATATTCCCAGATTTGACAGAGGGCTGGAGATGGCTGGCGAGCCGCGAGAGAGGGCTATCAAGGACAGTTTCTTTGGGCGTGAGGACTACTTTGCCTATTTTTACGCCTATGCCCAGGCATCAGGCAAGCTGCTTCACGCCCGGAGGACACCACAGCCTTAAACTATAACAATTCATCAATGGCAACTCAAAAGCGTGGAGCAGACAGGCCCACGCTTTTTTGGTTATGCCCCCCCAGCCCCCCAATCCTGGGGGGAGTATGTGCCAGACACACCCCCCACGTATACGATGACCCCCAGCCCCCCAATCCTGGGGGGAGTATACTCCGCGGGCCAGTTCCCCCCAGCATTGGGGGGTAGGGGGGCAAGCGCTAAGGAATGGAAAGAGATGACTTGTCGAGGCATTCGAGGAGCCACCACTGCAGAGGAGACCACCGCCGAGGCCATCCTGGCTGCCACCAGGGAGCTTCTGGAACTGATCGTCGAGGTCAACGACCTGAGGGTGGAAGACGTGGCCAGCGCCATCTTCACCACCACGCCCGACCTGACAGCCGCCTTCCCCGCCCAGGCAGCGCGAGAGATGGGCTGGCGAGACGTGGCCCTCCTCGACGCCCAGGAGATACCCGTGCCGGGCAGCCTGGAGAAGTGCATCCGCGTGCTCATCCACTGCAACACGGAGAAGGAACAAAGCGAGATCGAGCACGTCTACATCAAAGGGGCCAGGAAACTGCGCCCTGACTTGAGTTAGATTGGGAGGTCGAAAATGACTATCGTCGCTTTCCAGGGAGAGAACGGCGCTTATTCGCAGGAAGCTGCCTACCAGTTTTTCGGAGCCGAGGTAAACACGCTGCCCTGCCGGACCTTCGAGGACATTTTCCTGGCGGTGGAGGAGGGGCGGGCCGACCACGGCATCCTGCCGGTGGAGAATTCGGCGGCGGGCTCCATCAACCAGGCCTACGACCTCCTCCTGGAGCGCGACCTAAAGATCTGGGGGGAGGTCATCCTGCGGGTGCGCCATTACCTGTTGGCCAACCCGGAGACCAAGCTGGAGGACATTCAGGAGGTTCGCTCCCACCCCCAGGCCCTGGCTCAATGCGAGAGGTATCTGGCCAGCCATGGGATGGAACCTGTGCCCACCTATGACACGGCCGGCAGTGCTAAGGAGTTGGCAGCGACACCCCAGGCAGGAGCGGCTGTCATCGCCAGTGAATTGGCAGCCCGCATCTATGGCCTGGAGGTTCTCGCCAGCGGCATCGAGGATCTTTCTTTTAACTATACCCGCTTCTTCATCCTGGGCCATCAGGACCCGCCGAAGGGAGAGCGCAACAAGACCTCGCTGGTCTTCTCCACCCGCCATGTCCCCGGCGCGCTCTACGCTTGCCTGGAGGAATTTGCTAAATTGGGCATCAATCTCACCAAATTGGAATCGCGTCCCCGGCGCACCAAACCCTGGCACTATGTCTTTTATCTCGACTTCGAGGGCCATTGGCAGGATCCCAAGTGTGAAAAGGCGCTGCTTGGCTTGCTACGCAAGGCATCCTTCGTCAAGGTCCTTGGCTCCTATCCAGCGGCTGCTATTAAAGAGGAGGGGAGGTAGGCCATGGTAATCGCCAACCGGAAAGGCACGACACGAGAGGTACGTAACGGGAGAGGCAAGCCCTCACACTTCGACGGGCCCTGGCCGGGGCAAATCAAGCAGTCAGGCTAAGGAGGTATCCGCCATGATCATCATCATGAAAATGGGGGCTGGGGAGGAGCAGATACAAGAAGTGGTGGGCCAGATAGAGGAGATGGGTTTTCGAGCCCACCTCTCCTGTGGCGAAGAGCGAACCATCATCGGCGTCATCGGCGATGAGCGACTTGTCAGCCCCCACGTCTTTGAATTGATGGAGGGAGTGGAAAGGACAGTGCCCATCCTCCACCCCTTCAAGCTGGCCAGCCGCGACTTCAAGCCCGAGGATACGGTCATCCCCATCAACGGGATGCACATCGGCTCGCGGGAGGTGGTGGTCATGGCCGGCCCCTGTGCCGTGGAGAGCCGAGAGCAACTGTTGGAGACAGCCTGGGCGGTCAAAGAGGCGGGTGTCCGCATCCTGCGCGGCGGGGCTTTCAAACCCCGCACTTCCCCCTACAGCTTCCAGGGCCTGGGGAAGGACGGGTTGGAGATCCTGGCCGAGGTCAAGGAGGAGACAGGGTTGGCCATCGTCACCGAAGTTATGGCCCCTGAGGACGTACCCCTGGTAGCCTGCTACGCCGACATCCTCCAGGTCGGGGCGCGAAGCATGCAGAACTTCAGCCTGCTGCACGCCGTGGGCGAGTCGAAGATGCCCATCCTCCTCAAGCGCGGGATGATGTCCACCCTGGAGGAGCTCCTCATGGCCGCCGAGTACATCCTCTCCCACGACAACTACCGCGTCATGCTCTGCGAACGGGGCATCCGTACCTTTGATGAAAAGTATACCCGTAACACCCTGGATATCAACGCCGTGCCTGTCCTTCAGGGGCTGACTCACCTGCCGGTCATCGTTGACCCCAGCCACGGCACTGGCAGGTGGGAGCTGGTGGGGCCCGTAGCCAAAGCTGCTGTGGCTGCCGGTGCCGATGGATTGCTCATCGAGGTTCACCCTGAGCCCCAACGTGCTCTCTCCGACGGAGCCCAATCGCTGAAACCAGAGCGGTTTGCCCAGTTGATTAAAGAGTTGCGAAGGGTGGCAGAGGCAGTGGGGAGGGGAATTGGGTGACAGGTAATCAGGCAATGAGGCAGCGAGGCAACGAGGCAATGAGGCAGCGAGGCAATGAAGCAACGAGGTAACGAGGTAACGAGTCTGATGGGCTTGAAGGATGCACGAGTAGCCATCGTCGGTCTGGGCCTGATGGGCGGGTCTCTGGCCGCGGCCTTGAGGGAGCGAGGTGCCTGTCGAGAGGTGCGAGGAGTGGCCCGACGGGAGGAAACCCTCAAGGAGGCCTTGAGGCGCGGTTTTATCCACGAGGGCACCTGCGACCTGGCCAAGGGGGTGGCGCAAGCCGACCTGATCGTGCTGGCCACTCCCGTACGGACCATCCTGGAGCTTATCCCTCAGGTGGGTTCCTGTGCTCCCGCCGGCTGTTTGGTGATGGATTTGGGCAGTATCAAAGCCAGGATCGTCCCAGCCATGGAAGCGTTGCCACCCCACCTCCAGGCCATCGGCGGCCACCCCATGTGCGGCAAGGAGGCGTCGGGGATCATCGCTGCGGAGGCTGACCTCTACCAGGGAGCACCCTTCGTGCTCACTCCCCTGTCGCGAACCAGTTCGGAAGCGCTGGCCCTGGCCCAGGAACTGGTCGAGGCCGTCGGAGCCAGTCCCCTGTTGATGGACGCCGAGCGCCACGACCGCCTGGTGGCCGCCGTCAGCCACCTTCCCTATCTCCTGTCGGTGGGCCTGGTGGCCACGGCCGAGGAAGTGGCAACTGAGGACGAGCTGGTCTGGGAACTGGCCGCCAGCGGCTTTCGCGATACCTCGCGCCTGGCCGCCAGCGACGTGACCATGATGCTGGACATCCTGCTCACCAACCGCCGGGCGGTGGGAGAGACGTTGTCCCGCTTCGTCCGTCAGCTCGACGCCATCGCCCACCTGCTAGAGGCAAACGACGAGGAGAGGTTGCGAAATGTGACTACTCAGGCTGTCATTGCGAGCGAAGCGAAGCAATCCCCATACCGCAAGGAGGAGATTGCTTCGTCGCAAAAAACGCTCCTCGCAATGACACGAGCTGAGCAGTTACTGCGAAGTTTAATGGAGCAAGTGCAGAGGAGACGAGAGGGGATGTTTCGATGAGGATGATCGTTAGAAAAGCCAAGGGCCTGAGTGGTCGGGTCAAAGTCCCTGGCGACAAATCCATTTCCCATCGCGCCCTGCTGCTGGGGGCGATAGCTGAAGGCACGACCAGGATCCGCGGTTTCCTGCCCGCGGCCGATTGCCTGGCTACCTTAGCTTGCGTGCGAGCGCTGGGGGTCGAGGTGGAGAGGCTATCCGAGACGGAGTTGATCGTGCAGGGGCGGGGCTTGCGCGGTTTGAGGGAGCCGGAAGCTGTCCTGGACTGTGTAGGTTCGGGCACGACCATGCGCCTGCTGGCGGGGATCCTGGCGGGCCAGCCCTTCTACAGCGTGCTGACGGGGAACGAGCAACTCCGTCGCCGGCCCATGGGCCGCATCGCCGAGCCGCTGAGACGGATGGGGGCAATCGTGTTGGGTCGCGACGATGGCCGCCTGCCTCCCCTGACCATCCTGGGCGGAGATTTGCATGGCATCCAGTATAGCCTGCCCGTAGCCAGCGCTCAGGTAAAGTCGGCTATTCTGCTGGCTGGCCTCTACGCCGACGGCCCTACAGTGATCCACGAGCCAGGCCCTGCCCGCGACCACACCGAGCGGATGCTGGCCGCCATGGGCGCCAATATCCAATATCCAATATCCAATATCAAACTTCACAGTTCAAAGTTATCCTCTCTGGACATTGTTGTGCCAGGCGATATCTCCTCGGCGGCCTATTTCATTGCTGCTGCTTGTTTGGTGCCTGGGTCGGGGGTTGTCATCGAAGGCGTCGGCGTTAACCCCACCCGCACGGGCTTTTTGGACGCGCTGGGGGAGATGGGAGCGGATATCGTGATGGAGAACCAGCGGGAGGTGAGCGGCGAGCCAGTGGCCGACGTCGTTGTGAGGGCTGCGGAGCTAAGAGGCGTAGAGGTAAGAGGTGATCGGGTGCCCCGGATGATTGACGAGTTCCCCATCCTGGCTGTGGTCGCTACCCAGGCGCAGGGGGACACAGTGGTGCGCGACGCGGCAGAGCTCAGAGTCAAGGAGTCCGACCGCATCGCGGCCATAGAAGCTGAGCTGAGGAAGCTTGGGGCATGTATCGAGGAGAGGGCTGATGGCTTCGTCGTCGAGGGGCCGACCAGTTTGCGGGGCACGGTTGTGGACAGCCACGGCGATCACCGCCTGGCCATGTCCCTGGCCATAGCGGGCCTGATAGCCGAGGGGGAAACGACCATCGTCGGAGCGGAGTGCATCGCTGATTCATTTCCAGGCTTCGAGGAGATTCTAACCGCCCTGGCAGGCTAAAGCAAGTTACGTCTCCCCGGCCATATACAGCACTTTTCGATAGAGGTTTCCGCTCATTCGAAACGGCGTTGCGCTAAGGTGGTCCAAAAATGGCCTGACAGCCGGGATTAGCCCTGCTTCCTTTGCCATGAGGAGCACCCCCAACGTCCCTATCACGGTGAGGCCAACGGAGCGTGCTTTCCTTCTGGCCAACCTTTCATCAATTAAGATGCGGGCGGCTCCCAGCTCTTTGGCCAAAACAAGCGCTTCGCTTTCACCTTGATCCAGTTCGTTTCGCAATAGGTCAACTGCCAGGTGCTCCTGAACTTCTACTACTTTTATCCAATCAGCTTCCCTTGTTTCTTTAGCACCTGGCTGATCCCTACCTTGTATCACCACCTCGTTGTAGACAGCAGAGGGGATGACTATCTCGCCGAATACATCTTTCAACAGACGAAATTCGCCTATTGAGGCTAAACCAATCAAGGGGCCTGAATTTGCCACGACTACTTCGGAGAAGCTTGCTGCTCTTTCCATTCCCTGACTGCCTTGAATTCTTCTTCCAAGTCTTCGTCGGTGTAGTCGAAATAGGGTATGCCCTCCTCTGCAAGGAGCCTGATGAAATCAAACTTCTGCATGCCCAAAAGTTCAGCGGCCTTGCCTGAGGAGATCCTATCCATCTTGTACAGCTCTATGACAAACGATCTCTTCATCGTTTCAATGGCTTTTCTTTCCGATAGGCCCAGGGTCAAAAATACCTCTTTCGGCATCGGCACTTCTAGTGTTATGGTATCCATCGCCCACCTCCTAACCATTTTCACTATAATCATAGCACATTCGGTGGTAAAATGCAATCTACGGACACGAACTTGTTATCAAGCGTAACCGGCGAAACCAAACTCGTTGGCCTTATTGGCTGGCCTGTCGAGCACAGTCTCTCGCCAGCCATGCACAACAGCGCCTTTGCCGCATTAAATCTAAACTGGTGCTACCTGCCTTTGCCTGTGCCACCTGAGCGATTGGGGGAGGCCGTGGCCGGGCTGCGGGCGCTGAGCTTCGTGGGGGCCAACGTCACCGTGCCTCACAAAGAGGCAGTGATGTGTTATCTGGACGAGGTCACACCGCAGGCGCAAGCTATCGGGGCGGTCAATACCATCGTGGTGTGCGGGGAGAAGAGCATTGGCTACAATACCGACTGGCTCGGCTTCCTGGCTGCCTTGAGCGAGGCTGGCTTTGACCCTCAGGGCAAGCGGGCCGTAATTCTGGGAGCTGGCGGCGCAGCCAGGGCGGTGGTCTACGCCCTGGCCCAGGCCGGGGCGCAGGTGACGGTACTAAACCGGACGCTGACCCGTACCCAGGCCCTGGTGCGAGATTTCTCCCCCCCGTTTCCTTCCGCTCTCCTTGTGTCCCTCCCTCTCAACTCGCAAACACTGAGAGAGCAAGCCGCCGAAGCCCACCTGTTGGTCAATACGACGCCTGTCGGCACCTGGCCTGAAGTGGATGAGTCCATCTGGCCGGAAGACCTGGCCCTTCCCGGCCATCTGACCGTCTTCGACCTGGTGTATAACCCCCGCCAGACCAGGCTGCTGCAACAGGCCGAGGCAGCCGGCGCGAGGAGTATCGGCGGCTTGGGGATGCTGGTCCACCAGGGGGCGGCATCCTTCGAGCTATGGACGGGAGAGAAAGCCCCGGTCGAAGCGATGTATGAAGCTGCCCAAAAAACCGTGGGTGGCGCGCATAAGTGATAGATCAAATTGCGGAGTCCTCAACTTGTTGAGGCGTTCCTGCTAGTGTGGAGCTTGGTGAGATAAGAAGATTCCTCTAGCAATGCCCGAACAAGTTCGGGAGTCCACGGCACAATTGATGGCGAGGAGTTGCACTCCGAGCCCCCGTTCGACAGTACAACTGCCTCACATCGGTGGATTCCTCTAGCAATGCCCGAACAAGTTCGGGAGTCCACGGTTATGTGCGCTACAAAACTCTAGGGAGGTGAACGATGGCCTTGCGTTTCTTGACCGCTGGCGAATCCCACGGGCCTTGCCTCATCGCCATTATCGAGGGAATGCCTGCTGGACTTTGTCTGAGCGAGGAAGAGATAAACGTTGATCTGCGCCGCCGCCAGGGGGGCTACGGACGCGGCCAACGCATGGAGATCGAGCGCGACGAGGTCGAGATGCTGAGCGGAGTAGCCAACGGACTGACCACAGGGGCACCCATTGCCCTGCGCATCGAGAACAAGGACTGGGCCACCTGGCAGGACAGAGAGGTCCCACCCTGGACGGTGCCTCGGCCGGGCCACGCGGACCTGGCGGGGGCCATAAAATACGGCTTCAGTGACCTGCGGCTGGTAGCCGAGCGGGCCAGTGCTCGTGAGACAGCAGCGCGGGTGGCGGTGGGGGCAGTGGCGAGACGGTTGCTGGCCGAGTTCGGCATCGCTGTCAACAGCTACGTGGCCGAAATCGGCGGAGTGGTGGCGGAGATCTCGCCCCCCCCCAGCCCCCCCCAACTCTGGGGGGGGGCACTCTGGGAGCGGGCTGAAGCCTCCGACGTTCGCTGCCCCGATCCCACTGCCGCCGAGGCCATGCGCCAGCGCATTGACCAGGCCAGGGCAGCCGGCGACTCCCTGGGTGGGGTCTTCGTCGTCGTGGCCACCGGCGTGCCGGTCGGCCTGGGCAGCCACGTCCACTGGGACCGCCGCCTGGACGCTCGCCTGGCCGGCGCGGTGATGAGCATCCCGGCCATCAAGGGGGTGGAGATCGGGCCGGCGTTCGAGAACGCTCGGAAGAGGGGGACGGAGGTACACGATGAGATCTTCACAAAGCTCAAAGCTCAAAGCTCAAAGCTCAAAGTTCAAATGTCAAACGTCAAACGTTATTCCAACCGAGCCGGAGGTATCGAAGGGGGAATGAGTAACGGGGAGCCCATCGTGGTGCGGGCGGCTATGAAACCGATTCCCACTACGGTGACGCCTTTGCAGTCGGTTGACCTGGTCACGGGGGAGGCAGCGCATACTCAGTATCAGCGCTCCGATGTCTGCGCCGTGCCTGCTGCTTCCGTAGTTGGCGAGGCGATGGTATCCTGGGTCATCGCCGACGCACTGATGGAGAAGCTGGGGGGAGATAGCATCGAGGAGATGAAATCGAGATGGAAGTGGGCAAGTGGGCAAGTTGCAAGTGGGCAAGTTGCAAGTGACTTGCGGACTTGCAAACTTGCAAACTTGATTATCACCGGCTTCATGGGCAGCGGTAAGTCGGAGGTGGGTCGGGAGGTGGCTCGCCGCCTGGGGCGGGAGTTTGTGGACATGGACACGCTCATCGAGGAGCGGGTGGGCATGGCCATTCCTGACATCTTTGCTCAACGGGGCGAGGGGTTCTTTCGCCAACAGGAGCGCCAGCTTTGCCAGGAGTTGGCCCAGAGGCACGGGCTGGTCATCGCCACCGGTGGCGGGGCGCTGATCCCCGAGGAGAACCGCCAGGTTTTGGGCACAAACGGGCTGCTCGTGTGTCTGAACTGCGATGTCGAGGAGATCCTGCGGCGTCTGGCCAAAGTAGAAAACAGGCCGCTCCTGGATGTGGCCGATCGGAGGGAGCGCATCGAGGCCCTGCTGGCCCAGCGGCGCGAAGCCTACAGCCGCATCCCCCACCACATTGACACCACGGGCCTGACGGTGGAGGAGGTGGCGGAGAGGGTGATCAGGTTGTTAACGGAAAAGATAGTGGTGCGGACGCCGACAGGAAGTTACCCGATCCATCTGGGCGAAGGGCTTCTGGCACAGGTTGGTGAATTGGTGCGAGAGCAGGGCTTGCAGGGTAAAGTGGCCCTGGTCACCAACCCCACGGTCGGTGAGTTGTATGCCCCTGCGGTGATCAGGAGCTTGCGAGAAGCGGGCTTCGAGCCCGTTGTCTGTCAGGTGCCTGATGGGGAGGTCTACAAAACCCTGGACACCGTCAGCTCCCTGTACGATCAGTTCATCAAAGGCGGGTTGGACCGATCTGGTGCGGTGCTGGCCCTGGGGGGCGGGGTGATCGGCGACATGGCCGGCTTCGCCGCTGCCACCTACATGCGAGGCGTGCCCCTGGTGCAGTTGCCCACCACTCTCCTGGCCATGGTGGACGCCAGCATCGGGGGCAAGGTGGCGGTGGATCACCCCAGAGGAAAGAATCTCATCGGCGCGTTCAAACAGCCAGAGTTGGTGGTGATTGACCCTCTCGCTCTGGCCACCCTGGGCGAGGCAGAGATGCGATGCGGTTGGGCCGAGGTGATCAAGGCGGGGATCATCGGTTCACCCAGTCTTTTTGAGCAGTTAGAGGAGGGGGACCAACCATTGTTGCCGGTCATCGCCGAGGCCATCGGCGTTAAGGTAGCCATCGTGGAGGAGGACCCTTACGAGAGGGGGCGGCGGGCGGTGCTCAATCTGGGCCATACCTTTGGCCACGCCCTGGAGGTGCTCAGCGGCTTCACCCTCCGCCACGGTGAGGCGGTGAGCATCGGCCTGGTGGCTGCGACCAGGACGGCCATTGCTCTCGGCCTGTGCGACGAGACGGTCGCAAGACGTTTGGCCGTCCTTCTCCAGCGATTTGGCTTACCAACCCGCTACGGAGGTTACGAGCCAGGGGAGATTTGGGAGGCCATGGCCGCCGACAAGAAGAAGCGAGGGAAGAAGCTGCGTTTTGTGTTGCCCAGAGCTATCGGGCAGATTGAGATCACTGACCAGGTGCCCAGGGCAGTGGTCTTAGGGGTTTTAGAAAGGCTGAGGGAAAGATGAGCGCCAAGATCCTTGTTATCCACGGTCCTAACCTGAACTTGTTGGGCACACGGGAGCCAGAGGTTTACGGCCCGGTCACCCTGGAGGAGATCAACCGGCAATTGCAGGCTTATGCTGCGGAGAAGAGCGTCGAAGTGCGCACCTTCCAGTCGAACCACGAAGGGGCCATCATTGACGCTATCCACCAGGCGGTTGACTGGGCCGACGGTGTGGTGATCAACCCTGGCGCCTACACCCATTACAGTTGTGCCATCCGCGACGCCATCGCCGCCGTTGGTTTGCCCACCGTCGAAGTCCACCTGTCCAACGTCTACGCTCGCGAGGGTTTTCGGCATCTGTCCGTCATCGCCCCCGTCTGCCTTGGTCAAATCGCCGGTTTCGGCTGGCACAGCTATGTCTTGGGGTTAGAAGCCTTGCTGATGAAGCTGGGGGCTTTCGCATGAGTTGAACCGTCACTCAGATTGAGTTGACGCTACCGCTGCGAAAGCCGCATCTACCGATTATTGCCTATTAAGGCAAAGTAAGGTATAATCAGTAGATGAGAAATTCCTGCTCCCGGCTGGCGTCCCCGCCACCCGGACGGGGCGAGGATGCCCCTTGGGAGCAACTTTTCGTACTGATAATAGCACGTAGCGAACTCGGATTCGTTAGCGATTTCAGAGGAGGGAAAGCTAATGGGTGATCTTGGTCAGTTGTTACGGGAGGCGCGCCAACAAAAGGGGGTGTCCTTAGAGGAGGTCGAAGAGGCCACACGTATCCGGCAGAAGTTTCTCCAGGCCTTGGAGGAGGGGAACTTTGCGGCCTTGCCTGCCGAAGCCTACGTCAAGGGGTTTCTGCGCACCTACGCCATGTATCTGGAGCTCGACCCCGACGAAGTGATGGCCCTTTACCAAGGCCGGGAGGACGAGGGCAAGGCAGCCCTGCGACAGCCTGGCTTCTTTCAGCCGATGGATCTCTCCATGGCCGCGCCCTCCTGGCTGACGCCCGACCTGGTGATCGGCGGCCTGCTCATCGTGGCGCTCTTAGCCTTTGGGTCCTGGGCCGCCTGGCACTACCTTCCCCCCCCCATTAAGACCCAGTTGTTATCGTGGCGGGTCCCTGCCACGGCCACCCCATCGCCTACCGCCACCATTTCAGTAGTATCGCCCCCTGCTACCTCGACAGCGACGCCCACCACGGTGCCCGCTGCCACGCCCACCGACATACCCACCGCCACGCCCACTCCCCTGCCCACCGTCGCAGCCGTCGTCGAGCCTACCTCTACCCCCACCAGCGTGCCCACCCGCACCCCCACCGGCGTGCCCACCAACACCCCCACGCCTGGGGTTTCCGCCGGTGTCGAGGTCGAGCTGAGAATCGTCGAGTATGCCTGGATGCGGGTTATCGTGGATGGGGAAGAGGTTTTCGTGGGCTCTTTGGAAGCGGGCACAACGCGCACCTGGCGTGGGCGAGAGAGCGTCGCTTTGCGCTGTGGCAACGCTGGCGGCGTAGAAGCCATCGTCAACGGCCAACCCCTGGGCCTGCTGGGGGAGAGGGGCCAGGTAGTGGACGTGGAATGGTTTGCGGAAGGAGTCATCCCCACGCCTGAGGTGATAGCCCCCACAGTCACGCCCACCGCTAGTTCCTAAAGACTGACCAAAAAGAGGCAGGGGAACTCAACTGAGCAATTTTGAGTCGGAGAAGACAGACCACTTTGTGAATATGGGCTACTTTGAAGATGAGGAGGAATTGGTCAAGGCACTCTTGGATAGGATGGGCGGGCGGTTCTCCACTGCCCTGGGGATCAACCTGGACCAGGGGGATCCGCACGAGGTCTTCAAGTGGTTCCTGGCCTCGATCCTCTATGGGGCCAGGATCTCGGAGACCATCGCCACCAACACCTACCGCGTGTTCGAGAAGAACGGCGTGCTGAGTCCCGATCGGATACTGGAGACGGGGTGGGATGGCCTGGTTCTGCTCCTGGACGTTGGCGGCTACGTCCGCTACGACTTCAAGACCGCCACCAAGCTGCTGGAGGTCATGGCGGCGTTGAAGGAGAGGTTCGACGGCGACCTGAACGTGCTTCACGCCCAGGCGCAAAGCCCCCGTGACCTGGAGCAGCAGTTGATGGGGCTGGGCAGGGGCATCGGCCCGGTGACGGTGAACATCTTTCTGAGGGAATTGCACGATGTCTGGGAGAAGGCCGACCCGCGGCCCCAGGACCTGGCGGTGATGGCGGCTGGGAACCTGGGGCTGGTTCAGGCGGACGAACCAAGGGAGATGTTGAGCGAGCTGCGGGCAGTGTGGGCGAGGCAAGGCCTGCCGGGCTGGCGTTTCGCCGATCTCGAATCCGCGCTGGTGAGGCTGGGTAAGAACTATTGCCGCCGAGAGAAATGCCCCACCTGCCCCATTGCAGAAAAATGTGAGAGAAGTGCCTAGAGCGACTCTCTTCTGCTGAAGACCCCCCGAGTTCCCCCAAGTTCTTCCGAGTTCCCTGCCTGATAGAACCCGAAGTAGATCGAAACGAGATGCGCTACTACCTGCTTTCTCTAGGCTGCTGCAAGAACACCGTAGACTCCGAAGGGATGAGCCGCCTGCTCCAGCAGGCTGGCTATGCTCCCACGGAGCACCCATCGGCAGCCGAGGTGCTCATCGTCAATACCTGCGGGTTCATTGACATCGCCAGGGAGGAGTCCTTCGCCGAGTTGCGGGAGCTGGCCGAGGCCAGGAGACCAGGGCAGTTGCTCATCGCTGCGGGATGCCTCTCCCAACGCTATGGCCGCCAGTTGGCCGAAGAGGTGCCTGGCCTGGACGGCATACTCGGCACCAGGCGCTGGATGGAGATCACCGCCCTGGTAGAACAATTATCCTCGGATGGCGACAGACCGATGGTGATGATCGGCGATCCGCTCGTACCTCCCCTTCCTCCCCCCCAGGTTGGGGGGGAAAGAGGGGGGGCGTCCAGGTCCGTGGTTCAAGGAGCCAGCGCCTATCTCCAGATCGCTGAGGGTTGCAGCGCGCCCTGCGCCTTCTGCGCCATCCCCCTGATCAAGGGGCCGGCCCGCAGCCGTCCGATGGAAGCCATCGTGGAGGAGGCTCGCCAGTTGGCCGCCCGGGGGGTCAAAGAGATCATCCTCATCGCCCAGGACACCACCGCTTACGGGCGCGACCGAGGCCAGCGCGACGCTTTGTCTGACCTGATCGAGGCCATGTTGAAGGCCGC
>Ga0194125_10003589_pt1 | contig 24881 bp, 17 predicted proteins | sample TA2KigC250mmetaG_FD_148626 | JGI IMG/M metagenome (GOLD analysis project Ga0194125, IMG submission 148626) | Freshwater microbial communities from Lake Tanganyika, Tanzania - TA2015034 Kigoma Deep Cast 250m | ecosystem: Environmental > Aquatic > Freshwater > Lake | place: Tanzania: Lake... | reverse complement strand
CCTGCGGTGGGGTCTGGTAGCTAACCATGCCACAAAACAACCTTTTGCGCCAGTTTACGGTATCCATATGTGGTCGGGAAGCACAACCCCCACGTTATGTTAATGGAAAAGTCCTATGGTGATTACCCATATCTTCCTGGGTGTCATTGTGAGCGCCGTTTGCGAAGCCCTGGCCTGAGCCAGGACGAAGGCAATCTCGTGGTGCGGAGGGGGCTGCTTCGTCCTGAAGGATGCTGGCGCAATCGCAAACTACGCTCCTCGCAGTGACTTCGAGACCTATGGGCAATCACTACAATCGCCTCACTTGGCCAATTGCCGGAAGTGGGGTAAACTATGGGGAGTCAGACCCGACATGTCCCCCAATGGAGGAGTTCGTGCTATGTTCACAACGACGCCACTGACCCCGCGCGAGCGCATGCGCCTGGCGCTTGACCACAAAGAAGCCGACCGCATCCCGCTCCACGATAGCCCGTGGGCCGCCACCGTCAGCCGGTGGCGCAAGGAAGGCCTGCCCGATGCGATCGCGTGCGATGAGTATTTCGGGTTTCACCTGCGCGGCTTCGGCGCTGACCTCACGCCGCAATACCCGGTGCGCGTCCTGGAGCGCAACGAGGAGTATATCGTCGAGAGCACCGCCTACGGGGGCGTGCGCAAGAACCATCGCGATTACTCGACCACGCCGGAGTTGATTGACTACGGCATCAAGTCGCGCGAGGATTGGGAGGCGGCTAAGCGCCGGCTGCAGCCAGGCTACACGCGCGTGGACTGGGTAACGCTCAAGAACAACTACACGCGCGCCAAGAGCGACAACCTGTATATCACCTTCAACGCGGTCACCGGCTACGATCTGTGCCAGGCCTACATTCGTTCCGATATGCTGCTGCCGCTGCTGATTGATGCGCCGGACTGGATTCGTGACATGGTCGAGACCCAGGCCGACATGGTCATCGAGATGGTGAAGATCCTGATGGCCGAGGGCTACGAGTTCGACGGCGCCTTCTTGTATAACGACATGGGCTACCGCAACGGTCCCTTCTTCTCCCCACGCGCCTATCGGCAGATCATCAAGCCTTCCGACAAGCGCATGTTCGACTTCTTCCACAGCCGCGGGATGAAGGTGCTGTTGCACTCGTGCGGCAATGTCAAGATGCTGCTGCCCGACCTGGTGGACATCGGGCTGGATTGCTTGCAGCCGCTGGAGGTGAAGGCGGGCATGGATGTGGTCGCGCTGAAGGCCGAGTACGGCCAGGATCTCTCGTTCATGGGCGGCATAGACGTGCGCTCGATGGCCGATCCCGACCCCGCAGCCATCGAGCGGGAGATCGCCGCCAAAATCCCGGTCGCCAAGGTGGGCGGCGGCTACATCTACCACTCCGACCATTCGATCCCGAACAATGTTTCGTTCCAGCAGTATTGCCGGGTGTTGGAGCTGGTGAGGAAGTATGGGGAGTATTGAGGGAGGAGCATATGGCGATGACTTCGCAGCAGCGCGTCATGCTGGCTGTTGACCATCGCGAGCCCGATCGCGTGCCGATTGATCTGGGCGGGCATCGGTCGTCAGGGATCATGGCGATCGCGTACCACAAGCTCAAGCGTCACCTGGGCATCACGACCGGCGACATCTACGTCTATGACGTGGTGCAGCAGTTGGCCATCGTCGAGCCGGAGGTGCTCGACCGCTTCGGCGTGGACACGATCGAGCTGGGCCGCGGCTTCAGCCTGAACCCGGAAGACTGGCAGCCGTGGGTGCTGCCCGACGGGACGCCGTGCAAGATTCCGGCGTTCATCCACCCGGTCAAAGTCGGCGGCGATTGGTGGGTCTACGCCCATGACGCCGCGCCCATCGCGGTCCAGAAGGCAGGCAGCCTTTACTTCGAGCAGACCTGTTTTCCGCTGGCTGACGCCGCGGACGATGCCGCCTTCGTTGATCTGGCGGAACCGCTGAAGAAGGTGCTGTGGGCCAGCATGGGCACGCCGCCCGCGCCCATTGGTTACGATGCGGCAGGACTGGCGCAGTTGGCTGCGGGCGCGGCCGCGTTGCGCCAGGCGACCGACCGGGCGATCATCGGGCTATTCGGCGGCAATCTGCTGGAGATCGGCCAATTCCTCTTCCGCATAGACAATTTCCTGGCGCTGCTGGCGGCCGACCCGCCGCGTGTTCACCGCTTCCTGGATCACTTGGTGGAGCTGCACCTGGCCAATCTGGGCAAATTCCTCTCGGCTGTCGGCCCGCACATTGACATCATTCTGTTTGGCGATGACCTGGGGATGCAGACCGGCCCGCAAATCTCCCCCGCCATGTATCGGAACTTCTTCAAGCCCCGCCACAAGCTGTTGTGGGAGACGGCCAAGAAGCTGGCGCCGGTCAAGGTGATGCTGCACAGTTGCGGCAGCCTTCATGCGTTGCTGCCTGATCTGATCGAGGCGGGCCTGGACATCATCCAACCGGTGCAGACTACCAGTCGCGACATGGAGGCCGAGCGCCTCAAGCGCGAGTTCGGCCGCGACATCTGTCTGTGGGGCGGGGGCTGCAACACGCGCGATGTGCTCCCAACAGGCGCGCCGCAGCAGGTCGCCGAGGATGTGCGGCGTCGCGTGGAGGCGCTGGCGCCCGGCGGCGGCTTCGTGTTTCAGCAAATCCACAACGTCATGGCTGATGTGCCGCCGGAGAACATCGTGGCGATGCTCGACGCGGCGCGCGAATGATGGCGGGGGAGACCTGTCAGGTTTCTGGCGCGAAACCTCACAGGTCTGCGACACATACGTTTCATAATCAGGACTTACGCAGTCGGCTCGGTTTTCGGCCACGAATTGGCACGAAGCAGTCTGAGAATTCGTGGTCATTCGTGTAATTCGTGGCTGCTTCGGTCTACACTGCGTAACTCCTATCATAACATAGCACACCAGGAGTCTCGTCATGTCTCTAAATCCTGAATGGCTTCGTCGCGTCAACGATTGGCGCGAGGAGCTGCCGAAGCATTTCTACACGCCGCTGGCCGCGGTGTCGTTGAGCGGCTTCACGACCCTGGAACAGCTCACGGCTGACCAGGCGCTGGGCCGCGAGTTCCGTCCCATGCCCGTAGGGACCAGGTGGGGCGCTAAATGGGAATACGGCTGGTTCCGCGGCGCGCTTACCCTGCCCGCGGCCGCGGCCGGCCAGCCCTGGGGCGGTCGCCAGGGTCAGCGCATCGTCCTGCGGGTGGACGTGGGCGGCGAGAGCCTGGTCTTCGTCAACGGCGCGGCGGCCGGCGCGAAGGACCGCCAACACAATGAGATCACCCTGGCGATGCAGGGCGAGCCAGGCGCACATTTCGACGTGTTGGTGGAAGCCTATGCGGGTCACGGGCTGTTGTTCGTCGGCCGCGGGCCGGTGGGCCACGGCCGCGAAAGCATCCCCGAGCCGCCTCCCGCGCAGGCTGTCGTCGGCGAGACCACCTTCGGCGTCTGGCACGAAGATGTGTACCAGCTCTGGCTAGACGTGGAGACGCTGTTTCACCTGCGCGGCAAACTCGATCCCGACTCGCTGCGCGTGGCCGAGATAGACGCTGGCCTGCGCGACTTCACGCTCATCGCCGATCCAGAGCTGCCGCCGGCCCAGTTTCACGAGACAGTGGCGGCCGCCCGTGCGCGACTCAGGCCGCTGCTGGCGTGCGTCAACGGCAGCACCGCACCGACCCTCTTCACCATCGGCCATGCGCACCTGGACGTGGCCTGGCTGTGGCCGCTGCAAGAAACCGAGCGCAAGATGGGCCGCACCATCGCCAACCAGTTGGCGTTGATGACCGAATACCCTGACTATAAGTTCTTGCAGAGCCAGCCGCACCTCTTCACCATGCTGCGACAGCGGTATCCGGGGCTCTATGCACGCTCGGTAGATGCGATCCGCCGCGGCCAGCTCGTGCCCGAGGGCGGCATGTGGATCGAGGCCGACACGAACGTGGCGGGCGGCGAGGCGCTGATCCGCCAGTTCATCCACGGCAAGCGTTTCTTCCGAGAAGAGTTCGGCGTCGAGAACGAGCTGCTCTGGCTGCCGGATGTGTTCGGCTACTCTGGCGCGCTGCCGCAGATCATGGCTGGCTGCGGCATCAAGTACTTCGCCACGCAGAAGATCTTCTGGACCTACAACGGCGGCGACCCCTTCCCGCACAACCTCTTCACCTGGGAGGGGATTGACGGCTCGACGGTCCTCGCGCACATCTTCAACGACTACAACAGCCAGACCCATCCCAGCGCGTTGATCGAGCGGTGGAACGGTCGCGTGCAGAAGGACGGCCTGAGCACGATGCTGGTGGCGTTCGGCTGGGGCGATGGCGGCGGCGGCCCCACGCGCGATCACATCGAGTATCTGCTGCGCGCGCGCGACCTGGAAGGCATGCCCAAGGCGCGCATCACCACCCCGATCGCCTTCTTCCGCGACCTGGAGGCGCGGAGCGTTTCGGACGCGGCTGGCGCAGGGTCTTCTAACCTGCCCCATTATGTGGGCGAGCTCTACTTCCAGGCCCATCGCGGCACCTACACCTCGCAGGCCAAGACCAAGAAATACAACCGCCTGGCTGAACTGGCGCTGCGTGAGGCGGAGATGTGGGCCGCGGCCGCGCGAGTGGGCGCGCACGCCAGGGCCGGTCTCCCGCACGCTGGGGCCGGTCTCCCGCACGCTGGGGCCGGTCTCCCGACCGTGCCCCCCTCATCCTACGCCTTCCCACGCGATCAATGGCGCCAGGCGTGGCAGACCGTTCTGTTGCACCAGTTCCACGACATCTTGCCTGGCTCGTCTATCCATCGCGTCTACGAGGAGGCGGAGGAGGCCCTGGCGGCCGTGGTCGAGACGGCGCGGGGGTTGGCGCAGGATGCGGCCGCCGCGCTGATTGGCGGGACCGGCGTTGCAAGCCCCACACCGGCGCTGACCGTCTTCAACTCCCTCTCCTGGCCGCGCCGCGGCCTCGTGGCGCTGCCAGACGGCTGCGGGGTCGCGACAGATGCATCGGGCGCCGCGCTGCCCGTGCAGGTCAAGGAGGGTCAGGCCTGGGTCGAGGTCACGGCGCCCGCGTGCGGCTGGACTACGATCTATCCGAGCAAGGATCATCCCGCACCCGGCGCGGACGCCACGCGCCTGCACGCTTCTGCCGGGCTGCTGGAGAACGATCTGCTGCGGCTGGAGTTCAACGACCGCGGGGAGATCGTCAGCGTCCTGGACAAGGAGACCGGCCGGGAATGGGCCGCGGGGCCGTGCAACAGCCTCAAGATGTACAAAGATGTGCCCGGCGCATGGGATGCTTGGGACGTGGACAGCATGTATGAGCTGACGCCGGTCCCGCTGGAGGACGCGGCCGAGATCACGCCCATTGCAGATGGACCGTTGACGGCCGCGGTCCGAGTCACGCGCAAGCTGCACGACTCGACCATGACGCAGGAGATCAGCCTGCGCCGCGGCTCGCGGCGGGTGGACTGCGCGACGACCGTGAACTGGCGGGAGAGTCACAAGATGCTCAAGGTCTGCTTCCCGGTGACAATCCACGCCAACGCCGCGGTGCACGAGGTCCAGTTCGGCCACATCCGCCGGCCCAACCACCGTTCCCGGCCGTTCGACGCCAATCGCTTCGAGGTGTGCAACCACAGGTGGTCGGCGCTCAACGAGGAGAACCGCGGCTTCGCGGTGCTCAACGACTGCAAGTACGGTCTGAACGTGTTGGGCAACAGCATCAACCTGACGCTGCTCAAATCGGCGCTGGCGCCCGACATGACCGCCGACAAGGGGGTCCAGACCTTCACCTACGCGTTCTATCCGTGGAACGGCAGCCTGGCCGACAGCGGCGTGGTGCGCGAGGGATACGAGCTGAACTGTCCGCTGCTATCGGTGGCCGGCGCGGGCGGCGAGCGATCGCTCTTCGCGGTGGACGCGGCGAATGTAGTGATCGAGACCGTGAAGCCGGCCGAGGATGGCTCCGACGACATCATCGTGCGGCTGTACGAAGCAAAGCGCATGACCACGCGCTGCACGCTGCGCACGACTTTGCCGGTCAAGAGTGCGGCGCAGACCGACATGCTGGAGAATGTGCAGTCTGAGCTTGCGCTGGCGGAGGGCGTGATCAACCTCGACCTGCGGCCGTTCGAGATCGCGACGGTGCGGTTGCGCTGTTGATGATCGGCTGTGGGGTCCCGATCAAAAGGAGGTAGTATGAAGATCAGCGACATCAAGACTACTTCTCTGCAGGCCAACTTCGAGTGGGTCATCGTCCGGGTGTACACCGATGATGGGCTGGTCGGCCTGGGCGAGTGCTACTACGGGTCGGGCCTCGAGGCGATCATCCGCCGGCTGAAGCCGGTGTTGATCGGCGAGGATCCACACAACATTGACTGGCTGTTCCAGAAGATGATCCGCGCGACCTCGGGCGCCGGCTCGATGGGCGGCCTGGCGGTCAACGCCATCAGCGGCATCGAGCTGGCGCTTTGGGACATCAAGGGGCAGGCGCTGAGCACGCCCATCTACAACCTGCTTGGCGGACGCTATCGCAGCGCCATCCGCACCTATGCCGACTGCGGCCATGGTGACGAGCCGACGCCCGCATCCTGGGCGGAACGGGCCAGGGGTGCGCTGGCCAGAGGGTTCGGCGCCATCAAGTTCGATATTGACAACATCGCGCCGGAGCGTTTCGCCGATCGCTTTCATGTCGGCCTGGGGCGGGGCTGGCTGCAAGGCCAGCAGCAGCCGATCGCCAAAGCCGAAATGGACCTGATCGTCTCGCTGGTCGGCGCGGTGCGCGAGGCGATCGGGCCGGCCGTGGACTTCGCGGTGGATTGTCACTGGAACTACAACACGCGCGATGTGATCACCCTGGCGCACGAGCTGGCGCCGTTCAAGCTGATGTGGCTGGAGGACCCCACGCCGCCTGACAACATCGCGGCGCTCAAGCGTGTGACCGACAACTCGCCTGTGCCGATTTGCTGCGGCGAGAACCACTACACGCGGCATGGCCTGCGCGAGATGATCACCACCCAGGCTGTGGACATCATCCAACCGGACGTGCCCCGCGTGGGCGGGCTGCTGGAGGCGAAGAAGGTGGCCGACCTGGCGGACATCTACTACATCCCGATGGCTGCGCACAACATCAGCAGCCCGATCGGCACGCTGGCGGCCGCGCACGTCTGCGCTGCCATCCGCAACTTCGCCATCCTGGAGTTTCACGGCCAGGATGTGCCGTGGTGGAACGACCTGGTGGAGGCCGGCGACTTGCTGATCCAGGATGGCTACATCGCCCTGCCCGAAAGACCTGGCCTGGGCATCACGCTGAACGAAGATGTGGCGCGGGCGCACGTGCGGAGCGACAGCGCGTTTTTCGAGTGAACGGCGCGTGAGACCTGACACGTGACACGGTTGACAGAATCGCGAAATCCGGCTACACTATGCACATCCCCCGATTCGGTCCGTTTCATCAAAAAGGAGGTGGCTCAATGAAGCGTCGAACGTTCATCAAGGGCGCTACGCTGGTCGGCGCCGCCGCAGCCGTGGGCGCGTGTGTCGCCCCCACGCCCCAAGTCATCGAGAAGATCGTCGAAAAGCCGGTGGAGAAGATCGTCGAGAAGCCGGTCGAGAAGATCGTCGAAAAGCCGGTGGAGAAGATCGTCGAGAAGCCGGTCGAGAAGATCGTCGAGAAGGTCGTCACGCCGACGCCTGTCCCCGGCACATTGGTGGTCCTCCATCGCCGCGAGTACTTCAAGGACATGGAGACCCTCTTCTCCGGCGCAGTCCAGAAGTTCATCGGCACGAAGCCTGGCTGGAAGCTGGACATCTCCACGATCGCGGCCGAAGCTACCGAGGACTTCGTCCCCAAGATGGCTGCGGCCGTCCGCGCGGGCAATCCGCCCGACATCAGCTACCACATCCGCATGGTGCAGCAGCTCTACTTCCTGCAGACCATTCAAGCCGTGGACGACGCGGTGGCGCAGGCCGAGAAGCTGTACGGCGCGGTCACGCCGCTCCAGAAGGACCTCAACTTCATCGAGGGCCATTGGGTCGGCATCCCCTACATGGTGCACGGCGGCGGCCACTTCGCACGCAAGGACTTCTTCCAGGCCAAGGGGATTGACATCACCAAGACCAAGACCTGGGACGAGCGCCGCGATGCCTGTCTGGCCGTGTCTGATCCCAGCAAGAAGTTGTACGGCTGGGGCATGACGGTCAACAAATCGGGCGACGGCCTGGGGGTGATCATGGCCGTCATCAACTGCTGGGGCGGTTCGATCACCGACAAAGATGTCAGCAAAGTCACCTTCAACACGCCGCAGACGGTCGCCGCGGTCGAATGGCTGAGCGACATCTACACTAACCCGAAGTACAAGCCGATGTTGCCGCCGGGCATCGAGACCTGGACCGATTCCAGCAACAACGAGGCGTATCTGGCGGGCAGCATTGCCTACACTAGCAACGCGGCCAGCGTCTACGCCAAGGCGAAGGCCGACAAGAACCCGGCCTTCGAGGGCACGGTCTACCTGGGCAATCCCGTTGGGCCCACCGGCACGGTGTTGCGCGGCGCGGCCGGCGGCCAGTTCAACATCTACATGGGCGCCAAGAACGTCGCCATGGCGAAGGAGCTGGCGCTCTACATGCTGCAACCCGATATCTTCCTGCCGATCTCCCTCATCAGCGCGGGCCTGTTCCTACCCAGCTATGCGGGCTACTACGAGATGCCGCAGGTGAAGGAGGCTTTCAAGGCCGACTCCAACCTGGAGGCGATGGGCAAGGAGGCATTCGGCGACTATCCGGGCGGGTCCTGGCCGGCCAAGCCCAATCCGTTCTTCGATGCGGTGCAGGCCGCAGCGATCATGCACGACATGATGGCCGCGACGACCACCAAGCAGGCCACGCCTGCCGCGGCGGTCAAGCAAGCCCATGACCGCATGGAGCAGATCGCCAAGGAGATGAAGCTCGGCGAGAAGAAGTAACGCGCTGCTCGCGCCGGGCTTGTCGAGATCGCTCGATCACACGCGTCTTGGGCGGCGACGCCGCCCAAGACGCCCCCTCTTTCTGCGCTCAACCTCATGGCTGATTCGTTCAAGGAAACGCACAGATGATGATCCAGGCTACCCGAGGCCGGGATACCTTTTCGCTCAGGCGTCGTCTCCAGCGCATCCTCGGCCGGGATTGGCAGGTAGCCTGGCCTTTCATCGCGCCGGTGGTGGTGCTGATGGTGGGCTTCATCGCTTGGCCCCTGGTAGAGGCGGTGGTCATCAGCTTCACCGCACGCACCATTCGCGGCGAGCAATACTGGGTCTGGTTCGATAACTACATCCGCCTGTGGCAAGACCCCTTCTTCTGGATGGCGGTGCGCACGACGATCATCTATACGACCGCGTGCATCCTCCTCAAGTTCATCTTTGGCCTCACCGCGGCGCTGGTGATCCAGGCCCAGGTGCGCGGCCGCGATGTGCTGACCGGTATGATCTTGCTGCCGTGGATCATCCCCTCGGTGGTGCAGGCCCTCACCTGGAAGAGCATTTTCGACCCGCTGTTTGGCTCGCTCAACTACATCCTGCTCCAATTGGGGATCATCAGCGAAGGCATTTCCTGGCTCGGCAATCCGCGGCTGGCGTTGCCCGCGGTGATCGCCGCCAATGTCTGGGCAGGCATCCCATTCTTCACGGTCAATATCCTGGCCGGACTCCAATCCATTCCCCAGGAGCTATATGAAGCGGCCGAGGTGGACGGCGCCTCGGAGTGGCAGCGTTTTCGGCATATCTCTCTGCCGGGCATTCGCTACGTGGCGCTGGTCGCGGTGTTGCTCTCCACCATCTGGACCTTCAACAGCTTCGAGGTGATCTTCTTGCTCACCGGCGGGGGGCCGGCCGGCATGACGCGGGTCTACTCGGTGCTGACCTATCAGTACGGCATGATCGGGCTGCGCTTCGGTCCGGCCGCCGCGATCGCGCTTTCTATGACGCCGGTTTTGGCCTTTCTGATCCTGCTACTCTCCGGTTACATGCGCCGCGATGTGAGCGCCGACCTGGAGGAGACATGGCAGTCGCGTCTGCTAGCCGCGCTGGGCCGCGTGTTCGGGCTGATCCTGCGCGTCGTCCTCTTCCCGGTGCAGCTCGTTCTGAACGGCATCGAGGCGGCCGGCAAAGCGGCTCGCCGCGCGATTGCATGGCCGGCCGCCGCGCCGCGGCGCCGGGCGCGACGCCGCATGTGGCTCATCGTGCGCATCCTGACGATGGCTTTTCTGCTGCTGCTGATCTACTTCCCCTTCTATTGGGTCGTGGTGACCGCCTTCAAGACCGAGCTGCAGATCACCCTGCGCCAGAACATCTTGTGGCCCGCGCCGTGGTCAATGGAGCAGTTCAACCGTTTGTTCAACGAGCAGCCGTTCTTCACGTGGGCGCGCAATACGACGATCGTGACGACCTGCAGCACGATTCTATCGGTGGCGTTTTCCGCGTTGGGCGCGTATGCGCTGGCGCGCCTGCGTTTTCGGGGGGCAGACACGCTGAACGCGGTGCTGCTCGTCACCTATCTGATCCCTGGCGCGCTGATGTTCATCCCCCTTTACCAAATCCTCACGCAGTTGGGGCTGATCAACTCTCTGGCCGGCCTCATTGCGGTCTATCCCACGTTCATGATGCCGTTCTCCACCTGGCTGCTGTTGGGCTACTATCGGTCCATTCCAGAGGACCTGGAGCACGCGGCCATGGTGGATGGCGCAACGCGCTTGGGCGCGTTCTTGCGCGTCACCCTGCCTCTCACCAAGCCCGCGCTGCTGGCCGTGGCGCTGTTCGCGTTCACCTCGGCGTGGAAAGAGTTCCTCTACGCCTTTGTGTTCATTCGCAGCGACAATCTCAAGACCCTCACGGTGGGCATGGCCACGACGATCTACGGGGACATCTATCCCTGGGGTCTGCTCATGGCGTCGGCCCTGGTGATCTCCATCCCTGTCGTGATCCTGTACATGTCAGCGCAGCGGTTCATGGTCGCGGGGCTGACGGCCGGCGCCATCAAGGGCGGCGGCTAGGCTCGTTTTGCGCGGTGAGCGGAGACAGCCTTGAACCCACGTCAACGACTCCGCACCGTCCTGGCCGGCGGCATCCCCGACTGCGTGCCGGTCGCGCCCGACTTCTCCAACATGATCCCGGCCCGGCTGACCGGCAAGCCGTTCTGGGACCTCTATCTCTACAACGACCCGCCCATCTGGGAAGCGTACATCGCGGCCGCGCAATACTTCGGCATTGACTCGCTGATGGACGGTTATTTCCCGCTCACCTTCCCGGAAGAAGTGGTGGATGAGGGCTGGGAGGACTACATCGTCTTTCGCAGCGCCGAGCGCATCGTCACCCGGGCCGGCCGGAAGGAAAATGGGAAGCTGGCCTGGCAGGAGACTGTTACCGTCTACTACGTGGCCGATCCGCCCACCCGCCGCGTGCCCCCCGCGAAGATCGGCCTGCCCTCCATCCCCGAACGGTGGGAGCCGGTGGAAGGCCGCAAACCGGTGGACAAAGGGCCAGAGGGGCTGAAACGCGTCAAGGCGTTGATGGGGGACCAGGGCCTCGTCGGCGTTTTCGTCGCGGGCACGTGTGCGCTCGGCAGCGTCGAGGCGATCTACGAGTACTATGACAACCCCGATAAGCACGACCGCTGGGCAGAGGAGCGGATCGAGAAGGCCGTGACCCGTTTCAACCGGGTGATGGCGCTCGAAGTCAAGCCGGACTTCCTCTGCGTGGGCGGCTCCGGCACGCTCGTTTTCCAGACGCCGAAGATCTTCCGGCAGCTTGCCCTGCCGGCGGTCAAGAAGGTGATCGAACTGGCGCACGCCGCGGGCATGATGACGCACATCCACTCGTGCGGCCCAGAGCGGGCGCTGGTCAAGATCATGGCCGAGGAGACCGCGCTGACGGTGATTGACCCGCTCGAAGTCCCGCCGATGGGCGACTGCGATCTGGCGGAAATCAAACGGCTGTGGGGCCGCAAGCTGACGCTCAAAGGCAACCTGCACACCACGCGCACGATGCTGATGGGCACGCCCGACGACGTGATCGCAGCCTCTCGCAAGGCGATTGACGACGCGGCCGACGGCGGCCGCTTCATCCTCTCGACCGGCGACCAGTGCGGCCGCGACACGCCGTTCGAGAACCTGCACGCGATGATCGAGACCGCGCGGACCCACGGCAGGTATCACCCTGGCTGACGATGGAAGCCTTTCATCTTGCTTCACACGAATAGTATCTTCTCAATTTGTAGGGGCGCACCCTCGCGGTCGCCCCGGTGGGCAGGCGCAAGGCCGTGCCCCTACCCCGGATTATTGAGAAGATACCACGAATACAATACACCGAATGGGTACATTCCAAGTCAGTCAGGGCTGAGTGAGCATCCTCAGATGCGAACATCCATGCCGGACAGAGCGCATCTGAGGATGCTCGCCCCTCGAACGTGGGCTGCTTTGGCCGAGTTGGGGTGATTGTGGTAAACTGACCCTGCAACACTGAATCACAAAGCGTCAGCGCGTTCAGACCTGCGCGAACTAAGGGGGCTACACTATGGTATCGGACGCCACAATCGGGAACGATCGCTGGGGTTTGAATCCAGCGATTCAGCCGGCCGACAACCTCGAAGATGTCATTTTTCTCTTCAACCCCACACAGCCCCTCGACGGCGAGTATCTGCGTTTCTATGTGAATCGCGGCAGTCCAGCGCGTCGAGACATGCTGACGTGGCTGCGTGTCAGTGATCTCAAGCGGGGGCAGCCGATCAGATTGCTTTTCACCGGGCATAGTGGATGCGGAAAGTCCACCGAGCTTAATCAATTGTGCCAGGAGTTGAGGCAGGAATTTTTTGTCGTCAAGGTCTCCACCAAGGTGATCATCCAACCCACTGACTTGATGGCGGTAGACGTGGTCCTGCTTGCGGCGATGAGCTTGTTCAAGCAGGCTACTCAGGAAGAGGTGATTGCCAAAGCGCCTGCCCAACGCGTCAGCGACGTGTGGCAGGGCCTGGTCAATTTCATCCAAGACCGGGTTTTCGGCAAGCTGCCGTATCGTAAGCCGGGCGAGGGATTGGAGTTGGGCGCCAAGGTGAGCTATCTGGTCTTCGAATTCGAGGCGAAGTACAGTCAGGATGCGCCCACGCGCGAGCAGATCCGCCAGCGTATGGCCGACCGCCTGTCTGAGGTGGTGGAGCGCGTGAACGACCTGGCGCGCTTCGTGCGCGCGGCAACCGGCCGACCGGTGGTCTTCGTCTTCGATGATACCGACAAGCCCGATCGTGAGCGCGCCCGGAAATTGTTCTTCGACAATGCAACCACCCTGACCTCTTTCGCCGCGTCGGTGATCTTCACCTTCAATATCGCGCTCTGGTACGACGGGGAGTTCAAGCTCTTCCGAGACTATTACGGGCAACGCATCTTGCTGCCCAACATCAACCTGTACGCGCACAACGGCGATCGCAACGAAGACGGCTGGCGGCTCATGGAGCGCATCCTGGCCGAACGGATGCATCCCATGATGATCACCGCTGACGCCAGGCGCGCCTTGATCGAGGCCAGCGGTGGGCTGGTGCGCAGCCTGATCGGGCTGACGCAGTTCGCGGCGGTCAATGCGCTCGGTCGCGGGGCCATGCGCATCGAGACGCCCGATGCGGAGCGCGCGGTCGCCGAGCTGCGCAAGGACTTCACAGCCGCGCTGGAGGCGAAGCATTACGCGGCGCTGGCGGCCCGGCACGCGGATAAGCAGTTGAGCAGCGATCCCGAGACGCAGGAGCTGTTGCAGGGATTGGCGCTGCTGCAATACTCCAACGGCGAGGTCTGGTGTGATGTCCATCCGGTTGTACTTCAACTGCTTCTGGAGCGCCAGCCGTGACGGTTGACGCGCAGGCCGACGGCGCGGCGGATGGGCCGGCCGTTTCGCCGCCATCGGCGGCGGCCACCGATCTCTTGCGCGCGGCGCTGCCGGATGCCCTGGCGCGGGATGACTTCGGGAATCTGGCGGTCTTATTGCGCCATGCCCGTGCGGGCTGTTGGGCGTTTGCGCTCTACAACTATGTGACTGCGCGCGAGCAGGTGGCGGCCGCGCTCAAGCAATTGTTGGCGCCGCTCCCCGTCTTCGAGTGGACCTATGCGCCCCACGACCCGCACCCCATCGCCTATCTGAACCAACTGTCAGAGGCCGAGAAGTCGCAACGCGCCATCGTGTTTCTATTCGATTTCGAGCGGGCCAACGCCGATGTTTGGAAAGCGCTGGATTACAACCGTGAATTGTTTTCTGCGCATCCGCATGGCCTGGTCTTTTGGTTCACCCCGCCGGGCCGGGCGCGGGTTGCCCGGCAAGCGCCGCATTTCTGGGCGCAACGCAGCGGCGTCTTCGATTTCGCTGTCACAGTTCCACCGACTTACGAGCAGGCGCGGCCTCTGGTCGGCCCTCAAATTAGCCTGGGCGACAAGGAAGAGATCCAGCGCCAGCTCCGGCTCTACCTGGGGATGCTAGACGATTTGGCAGGTCAAGACGATGCGCCGCCGTTGTTCGTGGCCGAGCTTCACGACAAGATCGCCCGGCTGGCCTATTACCTCGATGAGCTACCTTTGTCGCGTACACACGCCGAAATCTCGCTCCAACTTGCGCGAGAGCAGCAAGATATGGGTCTCGAAGCCAACGTGCGAAAGGCGCTGGGGGATTTGGCGCTGCGGGAGGCGGATTTGGCGGCCGCCCGGCGGCACTACGAGGCGGCGCTGGCGATTTACCCCGGTATCGGGGCAAGGCTGGGCGAAGCGAACGTGCTTCAGGCGTTGGGGGATTTGGCGCTGCGGGAGGCGGATTTGGCGGCCGCCCGGCGGCACTACGAGGCGGCGCTGGCGATTTACCCCGGCATCGGGGATCGGCTGGGCGAAGCGAACGTGCGAAAGGCGTTGGGCATCCTGGCTATAAAGGAAGGGCATGGCGATGAGGCGCTTCGTCTTCTGAATGCTGCGCTGACCAGTTATCGGGAGATCGGTGAGCGGCTGGGCGAAGCCGGTACGTATATGGTCCTCGGACGGGCAACGGATGATGCTGCTTACTTTGAACGCGCATTGGCCCTTCACGCACAGATTCAGAGTGCCTATGACGTGGCAGTAGATTCGTATTACTATGGTCTTTCGCAGAAAAAACGCGGCGACAAACAGAAAGCGGCTGCGTTGCTGATTCAGGCTCGCGATATTTGGACGCAGATCGGTCTACCGATGTATGCGCAGATCGCGCAGGATGAATTGAACGGTCTCGGCGCATGACAGGCGTTACGCAGTCGAGGCTCCCAGCCGGTCTGCGACCGGCGTTCCTGGCGTGAAAAGGCGACTACTGGCAGCAAGCAGCCCGCCGCGTAGATCATACGCGGAGTAAATCATACGCGGAGTTCGCACCCTCAGATGCGAACGGCTTCAAGGATGGGAACCATGCAATCTGCCGAAGAGTTATACCGTTTCGCCAGCCGCTACCTGCCGGGAGGCGTGTGCGCGTCGGCCCGCAGCAACCCGGCCCTCGGCCATCCTTTCTTCGTCTCGCGCGGCGAAGGCCCGTATGTCTATGATCTGGACGGCCGCCCGTACGTGGATATGTGCACGTCGCACGGCGCGTCGCTGCTCGGCCACAATCACCCCGCAATCCGAGCGGCCGTCAGCCGCGCGCTGGAGCTGGGCATCATCTGCGCCTACGAGACCGAGCACCATTCGGCCCTGGCCCAGCGGCTCTGCGAGCTGGTTCCGTGCGCCGAAATGGCCCGCTTCGCGGGCTCGGGTACCGAGACGGTGATGCATGGCCTGCGGCTGGCCCGCGCCGCGACCGGCCGGGAGCGGATTATCAAATTCGAGGGGCACTTTCACGGCTATTCCGACCATCTCTACTACAGCTCCGCGCCGCCGCTGGCCCAGGCCGGCCCCGCCGATAGCCCGCGGCCCTACCCCCAGTCCGCGGGCATGCCGCGGGCGCTGGCCGACCTCATCACGATCGTGCCGTTCAACGACCCCGACGCACTCGCGGCGGCCTTCGCCCGCCACGGCCACGAGGTCGCCACGCTGATCCTGGAGCCCATCAACTACGACTCAGGCTGTATCCTGCCGCGGCCCGGGTTCATCGAACTCTGCCGCGCGCTCTGCGATCAGTACGGCGTACTTCTCTTCTTCGACGAGGTGTTGACGGCCTTCCGCGTTGGTCTGGCCGGCGCGCAGGGCTGCTTCGGCGTCACGCCTGATCTGGCCGTGCTGGGCAAAGCCTTCGGCGGCGGCATGCCGATCAGCGCATTGGTCGGCAGGCGCCCGATCATGGCGCACCTGCGGCCCGAGGGCGCCAGCGAGCACAGCGGCACCTATCTGGCGCACCTGACAACGGTGCTGGCGGCCCGCGCGGCCCTCCATGAGTACGCGCAGGGTGGCTTCTACGAGCGGCTGGCCGAACTGGGCCAACGCTTCTATGATGGCTTCGGGGAGATCATCCGGCGCAGCGGTGTGTCTTGCCGGTTGCAATATGCAGGCCCCCGCTTCGGCCTCTACTTCGGCGTAGATGAGCCGGTGTGGAACTACCGGCAGGCGGCCGGCCAGAGGGAGGAGATGCTGCTGGTCTTCATCACCGGCTGCATCCGCCGCGGGGTCTACTTTCACGTGTCGGCGCACCACGGCTTCTCTGCAGCCCACACCAGAGCAGATCTCGACCGGGCGTTGGAAGCCATCGAGGGCGGCATGGCAGACGTGCGAGACCAGTTCATGGTCGGCCGGTAAGGTATCTTGGGCGTAGCGCAAGATGCCATCTTGCGCTACATCACAGGAGCAACCATGAAGATTGCGCTCGGCTGCTTCATCCAGGAATCGCACAGCTTTTCGCCGGTCGCGGGATCGTGGCTGCACTTTGGGCCGGGGCAACTGGCGGCCGGTCCAGAGATGATCCGCCAGGTCGCGGGCGCGCGCAGCGAGCTGGCCGGCGCGTTGGCTGTGGCAGGCCAGGCCGGCGCGGAGATCGCGCCCCTGATGTCGGCCGTGGCCTCGGCTTCATCCGGCCCTGTGCAACACGCGGTCTTTGCTGCGCTGCGCGACGAGTTGCTGGATCGTCTACGCGCGGCCGGCCCGCTAGATGGCCTTTGCATGGTGCTGCATGGCGCGATGGCGGCCGAGGGCCATGAAGACGCCACGGCCGAGGTGTTGGCCGGCCTCCACGCCGAAATCGGGTCGGCGACGCCGCTGGTCGCCACGCTCGACCTGCACGCCAACACGACCGCGCAGATGGTCGCCCAGGCAACCGCGCTGGTGGGCTATCACACCGCTCCGCACGTTGACCAGTACGAGACAGGCCAGCGCGCCATGTCGCTCCTGTTGGCGGCCCTGGCCGGCCGCGTCAGACCGGTAACCGCGCTGCGTCGCCTGCCCATGATCCTGCCCGCCGAGAACGGCCGCACCACCGAAGGTCCTTTCAGCGAGGTGATGGCGCAGGTCAAGGCGCTGACCAAGAAGCCCGACATTCTGGACGCATCGGCCTTTTCCGTCCAGCCCTGGCTCGATGTTTGGGACGTCGGCTGCAGCGTGGTCGTGATCGCCGACGGCGACCGCGGCCTGGCCGAACGCGAGGCGGACCGCCTGGCCGATGCCTTCTGGCAGCGCCGTCACGATTTTGCGGTGCAGCTCACCCCCACCCGCGACGCCATCCGCCGGACGCTGGCGAGCTCGCACGGCCCGTTCGTGTTGGCAGACGTGGCCGATGCGCCGAGCTCGGGCGCGCCAGGCGACAGCACGATCGTCCTCGAGGCGTTGCTGGAATGCCGGCCGGAGCGAGATTGCCTGCTCAACATTGTTGACGCCGGCGCTGTGGCGAGCATGGCGGCCGCAGGCCCAGGCAAAGACGTTACCTTGCAGGTCGGCGGCCGGATTGCAGGGGTCTACAACCCCGTGCAGGTATCGGGCCGGGTCAGGCTGATCGCTGACGGCGATTTCGTGAACAAAGGGCCGGGCAACCGGGGCGCGCTCATCCATCGCGGATTGACGGCCGTGCTTCAGATCGGTCATATCTTCCTGGTTGTGATGGAGCGTCCGGTGATCCAATGGGATCCTGAGTTGTACCGCTCGGTTGGGCTGGAGCCGGCCGATGCTCAGATCGTCGTGGTGAAGTCGCCCGCCGCGTTTCGCGCGGCATACGGGCCGCTGGCGACCGAGATCCTGCTCCTGGATGCCCCAGGCATCTGCAGCCCAGACCTGCGCTCCTTTCCGTTTGTGCATGTGCGTCGCCCCCTCTACCCGCTGGACGACATCCGCGACTGGCGCTCGGCGCTGGGGAGGGACGCCGGCGCATTGCGATGAGTCCACTGAGCGGCGCCGGACCGGCTGCCAACCGGCTGAAAGCCGGTTGGCGCCTGCCTCAGCCGGCGGGTTTCAACCGCCGGTGGACCCGCCGATGGGCTTGACTGGTGTATAATACCGATTGCCGCGCCGGCAAGCGTCCGGCGCGGCGCGGAGGGATGCCATGCGCTTCTTCAACACCGCCGGCCCGTGCCGGCCCGAGCTTCACTATATGCTCCCGGCCACCCGTCGCCTGCCGACCGTGCCGGGGCTGGTTGATCGGCAGAGCTACTTCGTTATCCACGGCCCGCGGCAGACCGGCAAAACGACGGCGATCCTGACCCTGGCGCGCGAGCTGACCGCGAGCGGCCGCTATGCGTCGGCGGTCGTCTCGATGGAGGTTGGCGCGCCCTTCAAGGCCGATCCTGGCGCGGCCGAGCTGGCGATCTTAGAATCATGGCGGCAGACGGCCGAGTGGCAGCTGCCGACGGACCTGCAACCGCCGGACTGGCCGCAAGCCGCGGCGGGCAGCCGAATGGGGACTGCGTTGCGATGTCCCGCACGATGACATCCGCTTCGTCCAAGACCTGAGGAAGATCAAATGACCATCAACCGTTATCCCCCCATCAACCCGCGTTTCCCGCACATGCTCCACGGCGGCGACTATAACCCCGACCAGTGGCCCGAAGCGGTGTGGCACGAAGACATGCGCCTGATGAAGCTGGCGCACTGCAACACGATGACCGTGGCGATCTTCGCCTGGACGAAGCTGGAGCCGGCCGAAGGTCAGTTCGAGTTCGGCTGGCTCGATCGCGTGATGGATCTGCTGGCCGAGAACGGCGGCTACGCGGTGCTGGCGACGCCAAGCGGCGCGCGGCCGGCGTGGCTGGCCGCGAAGTATCCCGAAGTGCTGCGCGTTCGCCCTGACCGCGGCCGCAACCTCTTCGGCGTGCGCCACAACCACTGCTTCACCTCGCCGATCTACCGCGCAAAGACCGCGCTGATTGACGGCAAGCTGGCCGAACGCTACGCCGACCATCCGGCGCTGCTGGCCTGGCATCTCTCCAACGAGTACAGCGGCGAGTGCCATTGCGACCTCTGCCGGGCGGCCTTCCGGGAGTGGGGCAGGCGCAAATACGGCGCGCTCGACGCGCTCAACCAGGCGTGGTGGACCGCCTTCTGGAGCCACACCATCACCGACTGGGCGCAGATCGAGCCGCCGTCGCCCATCGGCGAGACCTCGGTGCACGGACTGAACCTGGACTGGAAACGCTTCGTCGCCGACCAGACGACCGACTTCATGCGCGCCGAGATCGCCGCGCTGCGCCGCTTTACGCCGGACACACCGATCACGACGAACATGATGGGGACTTTCCCCGGCCTGAACTATTGGCGCATGGCGCCACACCTCGACGTGATCTCGTGGGACAGCTACCCGCGCTGGCACAGCGGCGATGACATCGCGATGGCGTCCGACGTGGCGTTCGTGCACGATATCAATCGCTGTCTGAAAGGCGGCAAGCCGTTCATGCTGATGGAAAGCGTGCCGAGCGCCACCAACTGGATGCCGTCGGCCAAGGTCAAGCGGCCGGCCATGCATGTGCTCTCATCGCTGCAAGCGGTGGCGCACGGCTCCGACACGGTGCAATACTTCCAGTGGCGCAAGAGCCGCGGCTCGGCCGAGAAGTTCCACGGCGCGGTGGTGGATCACGTGGGGCATGAGAACACGCGCGTCTTCGGCGAAGTGGCCGATCTGGGCCGAAAGCTGGAGCGGCTCGATCCGGTGGTCGGGACGACCGTGCGGCCCGACGTGGCGATCATCTACGACTGGGAGAACAACTGGGCGCTGACCGATGCGCAGGGGCCGCGCCGTGGGGAAAAGGGCTACCTGGACGACTGCAAACGCCACTACCGGGCGTTCTGGAAGCGCGGCATCCCCGTGGATGTGATTGACATGGAACAGGACTTCACATCCTACAAGCTGCTCGTCGCGCCGATGTTCTACATGGTGCGGCCGGGGGTGGCCGAGCGGATTGCGGCGTTCGTGCAGGCCGGCGGGACATTCGTCGCCACGTTCCTCAGCGGCATCGTGGACGAGAACGACCTCTGCTTCCTGGGCGGCTGGCCCGCGCCCGCGGCGCTGCGGGAGGCGCTTGGCGTTTGGGCCGAGGAGATCGACGCGCTGTACGAGCACGATACGAACGCCGTGGCGCCGGCCGCAGACAACGAGTTGGGGCTGACCGGCGAGTATGTCGCCCGCGACTTCTGCGACCTGATCCACGCAGAGACGGCGACCGTGCTGGCGACCTACAAGGGCGACTTCTACGCCGGCCGGCCGGCGTTGACGGTCAACACGCTGGGCAAGGGCCGGGCGTACTACATCGCCTCGCGCAACGATGATCGTTTCCTGGATGACCTCTACGGTGGGTTGGATCGGCGACTCGGCCTGCTGCACTCATTCGATGGCGCGCTCCCTGCTGGCGTCTCGGCGCAACTGCGCAGCGACGGCGAGCGCCGTTTCGTCTTCCTGATGAACTTCAACCCAACGCCGGTCACGATTGAGCTGAGGAAGACGCCCGCAACCGATCTGCTCACCGGGAAGATCGTGCACGGGCTGATGGAGCTGCCGGGCTACGGCGTGATGGTGCTGGAACAATGACCAAACGCTTCCACCTGGTAGTCGGATGGGTTCCACTCTCCCGCGGGCTGCCTGATGACGACGTGCTCGGCCACATGGGCTACGTCCCCGGCTGCATGGCGTTGGGATCGTACATGCTGACCCATGGCTCTGGCAGGATGTAGGGCGGGTGCGGGTCGAAGAAGCTGGCCCACAGGAAGAACGGTTTGCCCGGCTCGGAACGGAGCGGCTGAAAGTGCGTCTTGTCGATCAGGATGGATTCGTAGCCGTGCTGTTGGAAGATGTCGCCGACGGTCGGCGCATCCTCCGGCAGCTTGACCCCGATGGCCCAGCAGCCGTGCGCCGACGGATACATGCCGGTGATCAACGTGGCGCGCGAAGGGGAGCAGGTCGGGTTGACGCAATAGGCCCGGTCGAAGCGCGTTCCCTCGGCCGCCAGCCGGTCGAGGTGGGGCGTGCGGATGCGCGGGTTGGTGACGCCGAGCGTGTCGTAGTGCTGTTGGTCGCTGGTGATGAGCAGGATGTTGGTGGGCGGCATGAGAGATTATAGGCAGTTCTGCAATTTGATGAACAGATCCCGAAAGATCGGGTTGCGCCGCGCGAACCACAGCTCGCGGATGAGATGGCGTTCGGGCGCCGGCTCGAAGTAGAGGCGGCCGCCGGTGTTCGGCTGCCACTCGCCCATCAGACGCGGGCTGGGGACCAGCCGCGATGGCGTCCAGCGCTCGTCGAGCAGGTAGGCGATGGCCGCGACGTCCCAGATCTCCTTGCCGTAGGCGAAGTGATCGGCGCGGTACTCGCAGAAACGCTCATAGAGAAAGTCGCAGACCGGGTTGCGGCCGGCCAGCGCCTCGGCCAGCTCGGCTTTGGTGGTGAGCAGATGCGACGCGACCCCCAGGCACGGCACATGCACGAACGGCACGCCGCTGTCGAAGATGATGCGCGCCGCGGGCGCATCTTGCATCAGGTTGAACTCGACGGTGTGCGGCAGCGCGTGGGGATTGCCGCCCAGCCAGACCACGACGATCTTGCGCACGATCTCCGGCTCGATCAACAGCGCCGACGCCACGTTCGTGATCGCGCCGATGGCGACCACATACAGCGGGTCGTCATCCGGTGCGGCCATTGCCCGCGCGGCCAGGTCCAACGCCGCGGGGCTGCGCTCCGGCTGGCTGCCCAGGTAGGCGGTCGAGCCGCGGTAGACAAAGCCATCTGCCGGAAGATGCAGCCGATCCAGCAGGCGGACGATCTCGTCGTAGCTCTTTTCCATGCCATCGCCCGGCCCGGTGGAGCGGTCGTTGGTGAACGGCGCGGCGTGGAGCGCCTCCACGGTGAGTTTTTCAGTCGAGCGCAAGGCATAGACGACGGCAAACTGGTCGTCAATCTCGTTGTAGGTGTCGGTGTCCAGCACCATGCGGATGGGGCCGGCCGGCGGCTGAAGGCGTTGCGTCAGCAGGTCTTGCGGGAGGGTGGGAAAGTTCATCTGGGTCACCAATCAGCCACGCTGCCATCCGACTCATAGAAATGCTCGCCGCCCAACTCCTCAGTGTACGCGAGCTGGCGCTGCGCGGCAGATTCGTCAACCTCGAAGCCCAGGCCCGGCGCGGTCGGCAGCTCGATGTGGCCGTCCACGACCTGCCAATCGGCCTTCAACAGCCCGCCGCCCAGGCTCTGGTCAATCTGTTCCTGAATCAGAAAGTTGGGCACGACGGCATCCACGTGGAGCGCGGCCGCCAGCGCCACCGGGCCGATGGCGCAGTGGGGCATCATGTGCACGTAGTACACCTCGGCCATGTTGGCGATCTTCTTCAGTTCGCTGATGCCGCCGCAGTGCGAGACGTCCGGCTGGATGTAGGCCGCCGCGCCCTTCTCGAACACCTCGCGGAAGCCCCAGCGGGTGAGAAACCGCTCGCCCGTGGCGATGGGGAAGGGCACGGCCTGGGTCACGAGCTTGAGCGCGTCCACGTTCTCCTGTGGGACCGGCTCCTCCACGAACATCGGCCGCATCCCCCGCAGCTCGTGGCAAATCTCGACCGCGAGCGCAGGCGTCATCTTGCCGTGGAAGTCGAACGCCAGCTCGACCTCCGGCCCCACCCACTCGCGCATCAGATACGCGCACTGGACGAAGCGGTCAATGACGGCCGGCGGCTCATGCCCGCGCCACTTGCCCGGCGGGCCCGACTTGAACGCGGTGTAGCCGCCGAGCCGGCGGAGCCAATCGAGCCGCTCCCTGGCCGCAGCCAGCCCCTCGTCGCTCAGGTCGCGAATGCCCCAATGCGCGTAGACGCGCACCCGGTCGCGGGCCGCGCCGCCGAGCAACTTGTAGACCGGCGCGGCGTAGGCCTTGCCCGCGATATCCCACAGCGCCTGGTCAATGCCCGACAGCGCGGTCATCAGCACCGGGCCGCCGCGAAAGAAGGCCGAGCGATAGATGTGCTGCCAGTGGTGTTCGATGCGCAGCGGATCCTTGCCGATCAGGTACTCGGCCAGCTCGTCCACCGCGGCGGCCACGCTCTTGGGCTTGCCCTCCAGCGTGGTCTCACCCCAGCCGACCAGCCCGTCGTCGGTGGTGATCTTGACCAGGCGGGTGCGTTTGAGGGGGAAGAATTGTTCGATGGTGGCGATTTTCATGCGCGTCTCGTCCTCGGCTGTGATCGGTGAAGTGTCATCGGCCCGATCATACCACAGCCATCGCGTTTTGTGAAGGCTTCAATCGAGTGCGATCACTCACGCATGTTCTGTTCGCGCGATGATCTCGTCTTGCATATCCTTCGACAGGTTGACGAAGAACGCCGAGAACCCTGCCACCCGCACCACCAGGTCGCGATAGCGTTCGGGGTGAGCCTGGGCGGCGCGCAGTTCGGCGGTGTCCGCGCTGTTGATCTGCATTTCCTGCCCGCCCGCCAGGAAATAGGCGCGCAGCATGGCCTCCAGCCGTCGCCGGCCGTCGGGATCGGCCAGCACGCTGCGTTGGAAGCGCAGGTTGACGTTGTAGCCGCATTGCCAGCTCTTGACCGCGTTGAGCTGGAGGATGGACTTCAGCACGGCGGTGGGGCCTTGCCGTTCGACACCGCACGCTGCGGCGACCGAGGTGGCGAGCGGCGTCCCCGCCAGTCGGCCGTCGGGCGTGGCCGGGGTGCGCGCGCCGACGCGCACCGCGCTCGACCGGGTGATGTGGACGTTGCCGAAGGGGGTTCCGTCGCGCGGGTCGCGGCAGATCTCCTTCACCGGCTCGTCGCGCAGCCGTTCCACGAGCGCGACCAAGTCTTCGAGCCGCGCGTCGTCGTTGCCGTGCTTGGGCGCGCGCAGCAGCCGTTGGCGGAGCCGCTCGTCGCCCGCGAAGTTGTTCTTGCAGGCGGCCGCGACCTGTTCGAGGGTCGCGGCGCCTCGCTCGTAAACTACCTCGCGGATGGCGGCCAGGCCATCCACCATGTTGGCGAAGAAGTTGCCGCCGCACGACAGGATGTTGTACTTCGTGCCTTCGGCCAGGTCGCGGCCGCGCTCGATGCAGCCGTCGAAGAAGCAGGAGGTGAGCGGCGTCTGGCCCCAGCGCATCTGCGCCATCAAGAGCGGCTGGTTGGCGGCATAGGAGGTCGCCACCTGCCACCGCATCACGCGACCGGCGGCGGCGGTCAGATCGTCGAACGTGCGCAGCTCGCCGGCCGGCGGGATGTCCGGGACATTGCTCCGGCCATCATAGCCGCGACCTGCGGTCAGCGCCAGTTCCAACGCCCGCGGGTAATCCACATGCGCGCCGGGGTTGAAGTAGGCTTTGCCGGGGATGCCCAGCTCGTTGCAGCCGACCGGCACATAGTCGAACGCGTCCTCACGGGAGGCGCCGAGCGCCATGAACATCGCCGGCACGGCCGTGTCGCTCATCATCAGCGGGAAGCAGGTCGAGCCGGCCAGGTTCTCCAGACAGAAGTCGAAGAAGTCGGGATCAATGCTCGGATGCCAGCGCACCCACACCAGCGGCTCCG
>Ga0194125_10003588_pt1 | contig 24906 bp, 28 predicted proteins | sample TA2KigC250mmetaG_FD_148626 | JGI IMG/M metagenome (GOLD analysis project Ga0194125, IMG submission 148626) | Freshwater microbial communities from Lake Tanganyika, Tanzania - TA2015034 Kigoma Deep Cast 250m | ecosystem: Environmental > Aquatic > Freshwater > Lake | place: Tanzania: Lake... | reverse complement strand
CCCCAATGGCAAATTGGCAAACCTTTTGCAAAAGAAGTGACTGGCCCCCCGCCCCGGCGGGGCAGGGGTAATCACTACCAGGTATTCAAATTGAGTAACGGGGAGGTTTCATATCTGCCATGCGAACTGCAACATCAACCCTGCTCTTGCGCCCCATGAAGCATCCTCAGACCCTGAGGCAGGGTGTAGCTCTGAAAAAAATGCAGATGGTGGATTTGGTTTTAAAAATTTCGGTGCCGGCCTTGTTGCTGGTATTTTTTATGGCTGCCTTGAAATTCGGTTCTCTGGACGGCTTTGTCAATCTCTTCAACCGCCAGAGTTACCTGGCCTTTATCCCGGCCCTCGGTGCGATTTATACGCTGCTGCTGCTGTCCTTTCAAATAGTCCGCACCGTGTTATGGAGCCTCTACAAACCTTATGCCCCGATTTCGGGCCAACTTCCCAAGGTTACGGTCATTATACCGGCCTACAATGAAGGTGCCATGGTGGAAAAATCCATTAATGCCGTGGCGGCCTCCGACTATCCCGCCGGTAAACTGGAAATCATCTGTATTGACGACGGCTCCAAAGACGATACCTGGTCTTACATCAGCCGGGCCCAACGCCGTTTCCCCAAACTCGTCAAAGCCGTGCAGTTCCCCCGTAATCGGGGCAAGAAAGCCGGACTCTACGCGGGCTTCACCCAGGGCAAGGGCGATATCTTTGTCACCATCGACTCCGACAGCGTCATTGAAAAAGACACCCTGCGCCATATCGTGGCCCCCATGATGCACGACCCCCAGATCGGCGCTGTAGCCGGCAACGTCAAGGTCTACAACCGGCATCAGTGTCTCCTGGGCAAGATGCTGGCCGTGCGTTTCGTGCTGTCCTTTGATTTCCTGCGGGCCTCCCAGTCCTGGTACGGCGCGGTCACCTGCACTCCCGGGGCCCTGTCCGCCTACCGGCGGGAAGCGGTGCTGCCCCACGTGGATGCCTGGCTGCACCAAACCTTCCTCGGTTCGCCCTGCCATCATTCCGAGGACCGGGCCTTGACCAACTATGTCCTGCGTTCGGGCTATTACAGCGTTTATCAGCGCTCCGCCATTGTTCACACCCTGGTGCCGGAAACTTATAAGGGCCTGTGCAAAATGTATCTCCGCTGGGAGCGGGGCAATGTCCGGGAATCCTTTGTGCAGTTGGGCTACCTGTTCACCAGTTACCGGAAAAAACACCGCCTGCTGCCCATCGTGGACTTCGTCATAACCCAGCTGGAGTTTCCCCTGACCTACCTCTTCCTGGGATTACTGCTGAGCTCCATCGTCATCTATCCCCTGGTCTTCATCAAATTCATGGCAGCCCTGGGGGTTATCTCCGCCGTCTACATGATCTATTACGTGATACTGGAGAGGGACCTGGAATTTATCTACGGGGTCATCTACAGTTACTACGCCTTTTTCCTCCTGCAGTGGATCTACCCTTACGCCTTCCTGACCGTACGCAACAAGCACTGGCTGACCAGATAGCTCCACCTGACAGCTTACAGGAAAAGCCAAGGGCGGGTTCATCCCGCCCTTGGCTTTGTAGGCGTTCAGCTATCAGCATTCAGCTATCAGCAAAAACAATGGGTTAGGCAAACTGATCGAGAAACCAGCGATCTGCCCCCGGGGAATAACTATTTGAATTTAAAGCATCAGCTGACGGCTGTAAGCTGACCGCTGAACGTTTACTTGGCTTTTATCATTTCATAATAAGATATCATTAGTTACATTCAACATAGTAATCATCTCTACTGAAGTTTCTTAATGTCATTACTGGAAAAAAGGACATTTCAATTCATCTGAAGACTATTAGTCAAATCGAAAAATATATATTATATTAACCTGTTGACTTTTATTGACGTCACTACCTGATGGGGTCTTGCAGATTTTAGTGCTGAGGCGTCGGTACTTCCAGGGCTTTAACTTAGAATATATACCGGATTATTGCAGACGGGAGCTGATAGCCCGGTGTGATATGGCGAAAAAAAAAGGGGGGCTTTCCCCCCCCTCTCAGCTTCAGTTTTTGGCTGTTTTACTTCTTGGGTCTGTTTTCCAAAGCGATTTTCTGGCCATCGAGGAAGAGCTTCATGGCGGTCAGGCCGCTCTCGGTGCCTTTCAGGATGGTCTTGGTGGGGGCATCCACGAAAGCGTCTAAGTTCTTGGCTCTCAGGGCATCGTTGTTGGCTTTGACGCCGCTCTCCATTTTACGCAGGGAATCCTGGACCATTCTGCCGCCTTCGACAAAGGTATCCAGGCAGCGGTACATCCCTTCCAGTCTTCTGTCTGCTACGCAAACTTTATACTCCTGCTGCCCCTGATCCAGGAGTGCCATGCCCTTTTTGGCTTCCTGCATCGCGTCGGTGATTACCTGGTTACCCTTGGTCACCTCAGGTAAACAGCCCTTATCGGTGCAGATCTGCACATACATGGCCTGGCCGCCCTCGACGGTTTTCACTGCTTCCCTCAGCATGTCGTTAGACTTAATCATCATTTCGACGCCTTTTTGGAACAGTTCGAGGTTTGCCGCCTTGGCAGGAACTGTCCCGAAGATCAGGGCCACGGCTACGAGCGCAATAACACATTTTCCTAAATTTTTCGCCAATTTCATTCCCATTCCTCCTTTTGATTTATCCACCTCATGGTGGGTTGCTATTAACTGCCTATGATACTGACAATTTTTTCAAGAATCAACTATTTTTTTCCCCAGACCTCCTTTTTATTTATTAAAGAAATAAAGGAATCAACCTTAGAAAAGAGAGCCGTTATACCAATTATGCGTATAGCTAACTTTATTTATTATCAAGAAATACTGTCCTCAAGGACCGGGCAGCCCAACAAATGTCGGCGTGCGGCCATCACCCATCAGCTTTCAGCAAAAACTCGGAATGCGTCAGCTTAAGCCGCCCACGCCGGGCCCCTGACCCCGGAGAGGCAATCCCTACCCCGCCTGGAGGGCCTGTAAGACTTTCTCATAATCGGGCTCGCTGGCCACTTCCTTGACCAACTGCACATACTGTACCATCCCGGCAGGATCAACGATGAATATAGCCCGGGCCAGAAGACGAAGTTCTTTGATCAAAACCCCGTAGGCCTGGCCGAAGGCGGCCGCGCGGTGATCCGACAGGGTTTTGAGGTTGGCCACCCCCGCGGCCCCGCACCACCGTTTCTGGGCAAAGGGCAGGTCCATGCTGATGGTCACCAGCTGCACCCCGTCCCCGAAGTTGGCGGCCTCGTCATTGAAACGGCGGGTCTCAATATCACACACCGGGGTGTCCAGGGACGGCACCGAGGCAATTACCAGGGTCTTCCCCCGGAAAGATGATATTTTCACCGGGTTAAGATCGTTATCAATTAATTCACAATCCGGGGCAGTCATTCCCACCGTGATTTCCTGACCCAGCAGGGTCAGAGGATTCCCGTGAATGGTGATCACTCCCTGTCGTTCTGTCATGCTTCTGCCCTCCAGAAAACCCGGCTGGGGGAACATATTACCTCATCCCCGGCCGGAAAATTTTTGCTCATAATTTCACGTTATGGGTTTTGAGATAAGATACAAAGGCATAATAACATAAAGTATTCTGAGAGACATGCAAGGTGACATCTCTTCCCGGGAGCGGGAGGCGATATTCTCGTTTCTAGTAGCATAATATTAGGCATCTAATGAAAAAAAGGCAAGTCCGAGAACATCTCCTCCTTCTTTTTTTTGATCTTTTTCCGGAGGAGCTGGTCGGAACCGAACCGACGACCTCTTGAATGCCATACAAGGTAATTATCTTTCCTCCGCTTATTCCGCCGGGAGATGATTGTTCCCATAGCCAGGTAACCTGCTGAATTTTGTATAACCTTTATCCCTCCGAATAATCCCTTAGGGCCTGGCGCAATTTCTGCCGGGCCCGTTTTATGAGGCCGTCCACGGCCGCAGGGCTGACCCCCAACATTTCGCCGATTTCCTGGTAAGAAAAGTCCCCGAAGCGTTTCAGGACCAGGGCCTGGCGTTGATTTTCCGGCAAGGCCGACAGGGCCGCCTGGAGGCCGGCGGCGCATTCCTGGCCGGTGAGATGGTTAAGGGGATTGCCGGAGTCGGTGGCCATGACGGCACCATCCGCCGCGTGTGAGGTAGTCTCCAGATCATCCCAGGATACCTCTTTCCGCCTGGCCCGGGAACGCAGCAGGTTAAGGCAGTGGTTGGCGGTAATCCGGTTAAGCCAGGCTGCCACGGTGCTGCTGGGGACAAACCGCTGGGCGTTCAGGTAGGCCTTGAGGAAAACCTCCTGGGACGCGTCCTCGGCTTCCTGGGGCTGGCGGAGGAGCCGCAGGGCCAACCGGTAGACCCGGTCCTGGTGACGCGCCATCAACTCCGCCATAGCCCCATGATCGCCCCGGCTCAACCGGCGCAACAGGGCATAATCCAGATCAACGGCATTCATGCTGACCTATTGGCAATTCCTGGATGGAATTACACCACTCATCCAAGGTTCCCGTCTGGCAGACTTTCCACCTGCGCTGCGGCGTCGGCATCGGCAAAAATGACGGCCTGGTCCCGGCGAACTCTCCCCGCCGGGATAGTCCTGTCGCCCTGAAAGAGGCGTCGCAGCATCTCTGACCTGTCACTCCCGGTCACCAGCCACAGGAGGTTGCGGCTGCGGTTGATGATGGGATAGGTTAAGGTCATCCGGCGTCGTCCCTGGTAGACCCCGGTGAGGGCCACGTCGGCCTGGTGAATGTCTATGACCGGGTCTCCGGGCACCAGGGAGGCGGTGTGGCCGTCTGCGCCCAGACCCAGGTGGATGAGATCCAGCACCGGCGGCGTACCGGCCAGGTGACGAAGAGTATGGGCGTAATTAACCGCGGCCAGGGGGAGGTCCTCTGACTCCACGGGCATGGCGTATATCTGGTGGTCAGGCAGCCGGGTCTGGGCCAACAGGCTTTCCTGCAAGTGAGTGAGGTTCCGGTGGGGGTGTCCCCGGGGCGCCAGGCGCTCGTCCACCTGGACTACGTGCACACTTTCCCAGGGGAGCTCGCAGCCGGCCAGGAGGCGCAGCATGAGCCAGGGTGTACGGCCGCCGCTGACGGCCAGAATGAAACGGCCCCGATGCCTCACCGCTTTTTCAGCCAAACCGGCAATATGCGTTGCGGCCTCCCGGGCTACCGCCTCGGCATCCTGCAGCACCTTCAGGCGCATCGGTTTTTCTATCAAGGGGAAAAAACCTCAACGAATTTCCGAACAGTTCTATTTGTCCTGAATTGCTCAGAGATTTTCACATGTCATTGTATAGAATGGCAATGGTTTTGTCATCATGAGCCTCACATTATGAATCGAGAGTGCCACTCCACACAAGTCGATAACTCAGTTACTTCTTGATATATTTCAGTTAAATGTGAATTCGCTATAAGACCGCAACGGCGGCAGGATGCGGGGGCCCGCCGCCCCATAATCGGAGCGACGACCCTTAGGAGGCGGAACCGGTCTGGTTTATGGACGGAGGTTGCTCGACCGGAGGTTTTTCTTTAAGGCGCTGGCCGCAGGCGGGGCAGAAGACAAAATCATGACTGACGCGGTGGCGGCATTGGGGGCAGAGGTCTTCCTGATAGGGGCTGTTCTGCCAGGAAGGCTGGACCAGGTCGGGGGGCAGATAAACGGACCGTTGCAGATTGGTGTAGGCCCGACGCCATTTATGAACCATCTGCCCCAGTTTTTGGCCATATTCCGGCAGTTTCTCGGGACCGAACAGGATGAGGGCGGCAATTAAAATTACGATGAATTCGGGAAAATCGATGCCGAACACGTCCGTATTTCCTAATTACCGGCGTTTTCCTTGACTTTCTGGCCGCAATGCGGACAAAAGGCGAAATCGCCGGTCAGGTCTTTCTGGCATTTGGGGCAGGCTTTAAGGGCCGCGGTGGCCTGCTCCTCCGGTTTGGGCTTGGTGGGTGGTTCACCCGAAGGCGGCAAAGGTTCGGGCTCGTCTTCGGTGGCTTTCTTAAATCCCCGGATGGCTTTGCCGATGCTGTCCCCCAGTTCCGGCAGACGCTTGGGGCCGAACAATAACAAGGCGATGACCAATATGATAATCAGGGTGGTAATATTGTAACCAAACATGGCATTTTTCCTATTTCACACTTTATGTTGTCAGTATAGCAGAGAAATTATATTATGACAACAGAATCCGGTGAACGCAGCCGGCCTGTTGGGGTTGGGCGGACAGGCCAGGGTTGCCTAACTGTTTGTTTAAAAAAGCTTTACAGTTTCCCAAGGTGGTGGCGTGCAAGATTCCCTCTTCCCTCCCGAGCATACCGCGCCAGGTGACAATCGCCCCCTGGCGGCCCGCCTCAGGCCTGGCAGCCTGGCCGAATTCGTCGGACAGGAGCACATTATCGGACCGGGCCGCCTGCTGCGCCGGGCCATTGAGGCCGATCGGCTGTTCTCTTCGCTCATCTTTTGGGGGCCCCCGGGGTCCGGCAAAACCACCCTGGCGCACATCATCGCCGGGCTTACCCGGAGCCATTTTGTCAGCCTCAGCGCGGTGCTCAGCGGCGTCAAAGACATCCGGGAGGTGGTAGCCCAGGCTTTTAAAGAGCGTCAGCGGGGCCGGCGCACCATCGTGCTGGTGGACGAAATCCACCGCTTCAACAAGGCCCAGCAGGACGCCCTGCTGCCCCACGTGGAGGAAGGAACGCTGATTCTCATCGGCGCCACCACGGAAAATCCTTACTTCGAGGTCATCGGCCCCCTGCTGTCCCGGGCCCGGGTCTTTGTCTTTCAGCCCCTGGCGGAAGACCAGATTCTCACTGTGCTGCACCGGGCCCTAAAGGATAAAGAACGGGGGCTGGGGGGATATCAGGTCTTGGCCGAACCCACCGCCCTAAAACACCTGGCCCGGCTGGCCGGGGGCGACGTCCGCAACGCCCTCAACGCCCTGGAGCTGGCGGTGCTCAGCACCCCCGCCGACGCCGCCGGCCGCATTCCCCTGACCCTGGAAGTGGCCCAAGAGTCCATCCAAGCCCGGGCCGTGCTGTATGATCGCGACGGCGACGCCCACTATGACACCATCTCCGCCTTTATCAAAAGCGTGCGCGGCTCTGATGTAAACGCCGCCCTCTATTGGCTGGCCCGCATGCTGCACGCCGGGGAAGATCCTAAGTTTATCGTCCGTCGCCTCTTGATCCTGGCCTCGGAAGATATCGGCCTGGCCGACCCCCAGGCCCTGGTGCAGGCCGCGGCCGCGGCCCAGGCCCTCACCTGGGTGGGCCTGCCGGAAGCCCAATATCACCTGGCCCAGGCCACCATGTATCTGTCCCTGGCCCCCAAGAGCAACTCCACCCAGGCCTATTTCCGAGCCCTGGACAAGGTCAAGGAGCTGGGTGTCACCACGGTTCCCACCCATTTAAAAGACCCCAGCCGGGACGGCCGGGCCCAGGGCCACGGCCAGGGTTACAAGTATCCCCACGACTACCCCGTCCATTATGTGACCCAGACCTATCTGCCGGAGGCTTTGCAGCACGAAATCTTTTATGAACCGGGAGAAGAAGGTCGGGAAAAGGAACTGGCGGCCGGCTGGCAAGACCGAGTCAAGAAAAATCCCGCCGAAGAAATCTGATACTCTTAAGCAAATCTGCTAACCCGCGATAAATTTATACACTGCCAGTGCCAGGGGGTCTAAATGTTCACTAAAAATGCCCACCTGATAAATCCGGTCGAAGAACAGGATAGCCACGATGACCATGGGCCCGGCCAGCATAAGGAGTTTTTTTAGGCTCGCCTGGGAGTCCGGCAACAGCTCCACCCAAATAGTGCCCAGGGCCAGGGGAGGAATGGGAATAAGATTATAAACCGCCACGGTGACGTTGACCGCCACGACCCCCAAAAATATATGGGGGGACAGATCCAGCAGGGTCATAACGATGTGCACCATGCTGGCCATGATGCCGGCAAAGAGGAGATTGGCCGCGGGTCCGCTCAGGCGGGTGATGATACTATAGAGCCTGGGATGCCCGAATTTACCGGGGTCAACATCAATATGGCGCGGCCAGCCGAAACCGCCCACAAAAAAAGCAATGGTACCCCAGATATCCAGATGCAGAAAAGCATTGAAGTGAAAGCGATCCTTGGCCCCCACCCGGTGATCCCCCAGGCTGGTGGCCACAAAAGCCTGCCCTTCGGCGTTAAAGAGTACGGCGAACAAAATACCCAACACGAAGCCGATAAAGGGTTCCAACTGAAGATTAAAAAAATCAGGTACATATGGTACAGACGGGGAGATATTCATGATTAACCTGCTGGCTGGTGGAGTAGTACCGTTTCCGGTTCATAAAGTATATTAAATTTTCGGGGCTATGGCTTTAGCATAATGCCGGTCAGGCCTAATAGATTATAACAAGCCGGGGCAACAAGCTTTCTCTATATAATATCAATAGGTTAAACAATATTAAGGAAAAATCTGAGATGAGTCCTATTGTGGTAACTACCTGAATTAAATCCTTAAGCTGGCCATTGAACGGTTACGCACAAGCAAAGAGAAGGTAGAGGACGGTCCCTCTACCTTCTCTGGTCAAGCTATTAGAGTATTTTTAGATTATCTTTCGCTTTCCAGCACCGGCCGCTGCGTGAGCTTGCAGACGATAACCGACGCCACCAGGACGAGGGCCGAAATCCAGTAGGCCCAATCCAGGGTGCCGGTCATGTCTTTGATGGTGCCGGCCAGCCGGGCCATGAAGAAGCCCAGACCCCAGCCGATGAACACCAGACCGTAGTTGAAACCCAGGTTTTTGGGACCGTAGAAGTCGGCGGTAAACGAGGGCATCAGGGCCAGACCGCCGCCGTACTGCCAGTAGGCGATCCCTATGGCCAAAAAGAGCAGGAAGACATTGCCCGCGGCTCCGATCCAGGGCATCAGGAAGAGAAAGAGGGCAGCCGCCAGGCAATTGAGAGCGTAGGCGTTGGCGCGACCGATTTTGTCGGAATACATCCCGGTTCCCACCCGGCCCAGAGCGTTCACGGCGCCGCCGAAAGAAGCCAGAATCCAGGCGTTGGCCACCAGGAAGGGAACGCCTTTGGCGGCTTCCGCCAGGATTTTAGCGGCATTGGCGATGACCATCAGACCGGACTGGGTGGTGCCGATGAACATGAAGACCAGGGCAAAGAACTGCCAGGTCTTCATCATGTCGCCGGCGACCCAGTCGACCGTAGTCCCTGCAGCCTTGGGGGCACCCGCCACCACCGGCGGTGCCGGGGGCACATAGCCCTGGGGCGGCCAGGCCAGCAGGCTGCCGGCGATGATAACCACGACGGAGAAGAAGATGCCCAGCCAGACGAAGCTGTAGGTAATGCCGCCAGAGGCCAGGAGGTAAGCGGCCAGCGGTGAAATATAGAGCGCCGCGCCGCCGTAGCCGCCCACCACCAGACCGGCGATGAGACCGCGTTTATGGGGGCCGAACCACTTCAGAGCGGCCGGGGTCGGAGCCGCATAGCCCAGCCCCATACCGATGCCGCCCATAATGCCGAAGCCGATGACCAGACCGGCATAGCTCTTGGACATGCCCGCGATGATACAGCCGATGGCCATGAAGAGACCGCCGGTGATGGCGCCCACCTTGGGGCCGAATTTATCCTGCACCCGGCCGCCGGGAATCATGAATAAAGCAAAAATAAGGACGCACAAAGAAAAAGGCGTAGCTGCCTCAGCGTTGGTCAGATACACCCAGCCCGCATTCAAGGAGTCGGCCGGCATGGGCTGCCCGGCCAATTTCTCATTAATTAAGGCCTTGGCCCAGACGGACCAGGCGTATAAGATGCCTAAGCAGAGGTTCACTGAGGTTCCTGCAAAGACGACTACCCATGCCTTGCCCGGAACTTTATCAATCGCACCTGTCATGATTGCCTCCTGAAGTAATAATTAATAATGACATCGTAAGAAAACTGCGCCGTTAAAAAATAATTTTGCCCGCGGAATTAAATCACCTCCTTATACCGGTAAGATTTCAATAACATCACTTTAAATGATGCAAATTTTTTGCCATAACGGCGTCGGCGGGTGGGTAAAATCGATTTCGGGCCGGGTTTCTGAAAAAAAACCGGCGCCTGTTGCCAGGGTAGGAGGAGCTTAAGCCAAGATTAGGGAGGGAAAGATAGGCTCGAACGTTTGTTGCCGCCTGGGGGTTGTCTGGTTCGGCAGGTGGACCGTCGGCCTCGGCTCCTGGGAGTTAATGTTCAAAATACGTCCCGGTTTGCCGGGGCCGACGGCTATTCCGGCGGCAGCCTCAGAGGGACACAAGCATTCATGGTCCAGAAAGTTGCCCGAGGCAGCCAATATCTGGTATTCCTCTAAATTAATAGAAAAAAAATCCTTATCTCGTTATCGGCGTTACTTTTCCTAAACATTAATTTTATTGTCTTCCGGCCTAAAGGAACTCTGTTTCTTCGGGTCGGATTTTGGACTAGGATAGTCCAATTATCATACTTATTATGCCCGCATTATTTTAATAAAGGCTTTGTTCATTGCCGCCCGGGCCTGTTCCAGGTCGGCCGTGCTGTGGGCCAGGGAGAGGAACCAGGCCTCAAATTGGGAAGGGGGTGGATAGACGCCCTGAGCCAGCATTTCCTGAAAAAATCTCTGGAAGCGGCCGGTGTCGCTCAATTGGGCCCCGGCCAGATCCGTCACCGGACCTGGGGTGAAAAACAGGGTGAACATGGAGCCCACCCGGTTGATGCAAAGGGGCAGACCGGTCTGGCGGGACAGTTCTAAAATGCCTGCTTCCAGGAACTGCCCCTTGGCTTCCAAGTTTTCGTACGTTCCCGGCTGGGCCAGAATTTTCAGGGTGGCCAGCCCCGCGGCCACGGCCAGGGGATTGCCGGAGAGGGTGCCGGCCTGATAAACCGGGCCCACCGGGGCCATCTGTTCCATCAGGTCCCGCCGGCCGCCGTAGGCGCCCACCGGCAGGCCGCCGCCGATGACTTTCCCCAGACAGGTGAGGTCGGGTATGACCCCATAACGCTCCTGGGCTCCCCCCCAGGCAACCCGGAAGCCGGTGATCACTTCGTCGAAGATCAGCACGATGCCGTGCCGGTGGCAGACCTGGCGCAAACCGGGCAGGAATTTTGGTTTTGGGGGGACTACGCCCATATTGCCGGCCACCGGCTCCACAATGATGGCGGCGATGTCGTCGCCGTGCCGGTCCACTGCCTGTTGGACAGCCTCCAGGTCGTTGTATGGCAGGGAGAGGGTGAGTTCGGCTATGGCAGGCGGGACCCCGGGGCTGCCGGGGATGCCCTGGGTCACGACGCCGCTGCCGGCCTGGACCAGCAGGGTGTCAGCGTGGCCGTGGTAGCCGCCGTCAAATTTTATGATTTTAGCGCGGCCGGTGGCGGCCCGGGCCAGCCGGAGGGCGGTCATGGTGGCTTCCGTGCCGGAATTCACCAGCCGGATCATTTCCACCCCCGGGACGGCTTCCACCAGCAGTTCGGCCAACTCCACCTCCCGGGGGGTGGGGGCGCCGTAACTCGTGCCCTGAGCGGCTGCCTGGCACAGCGCCTCCACCACCTGGGGGTGGGCGTGGCCCACGATCATGGGGCCCCAGGAGCCGATAAAATCCACCAGGACGTTGCCGTCCACATCGACAATGTGCGCACCTTGCGCCCGGGCGATAAACCGGGGAGTCATCCCCATGGCCCGCCAGGCCCGCACCGGGCTGTTGACTCCTCCGGGTATCAGGTTTTGCGCCTGGTGAAAAAGCCGGTCTGAATGGTCTTTCATGGGAGTTCCTCTCTCTAAAGGTGAAACTTGCGTTGCCGGATTGCGGTGCGGCGCTGACGCTTGGCGTCACGGTGTTTTTTGTTGGAAGTATCGCATGGTGGTTTTTTTCAGCTCGGCGTCGCTGAATAATAAGACATAATCTCGAATACCGGTCTGCTCCGCCATCTTCTGGGCGATGGCCTCGCACTCCTCCTGGGTCCGGCCGTGAATCATGGTGAAGATGTTGTAGCGCCAATCCCCGGCCACCTGGCGTTCGTAGCAATGGGTCACCTCCCGCCAGGCCGCCATCTGGGCGCCCACCCGCTCCACGTCGCCGGGAGGCACGGCCCAGGCCGCCATGGCATTGGCCTGAAAACCGGATATCCGGTGCCTGATGGTGGCCCCGAAGCGCCTGATATAGCCTTGATCCATCAATTTTTGGATGGCCGCGGTCAGTTCCTCTTCGTCCAGGCCCAACTCCTGGGCGATGGCCAGAAAAGGCCGGGGGCAGACGGGCAGGTCGCGCTGCAGTCCCTTTATTACTTTTTTATCAAGTTCATTCAGCATATAATGGCTCGTGCTGCAAAAGGCGGACAATCTTTGCTTGCCGCTTACCCACAAAGTCGGCAATCTGCTCTTCTAATTCTTCAAAGGCTGCAACAAGGGATTCAGCCAAAGGGGTCAGGATTAATTTCTGTCCCCGTCCTGCGGCCGGGACCTTCTTCGCCAACTTGTAGCCTAAGCGCTTTTCCGAGGACTTCAGTCTGCCCCAGGCGGCCCGGTAAGACATGCCCAGATGCCGGGCCGTTTCGGCCAAAGAGCCGTACTCCAGGATGCCGCGCAACAGTTCCAGGCGGCCTCGTCCGAATAAGACCTCGCCGTCTTTTTCTAACCAGATTTTACAGTGTACCTGTATTCCGGGCATGGTAGCAAAAAATCTCCACAGAATAACCTAAATTATAGATTCCATCCCGCCAGTTAAGACAAGAGGGTGGTAACGGTTACCCACCCAACCAGGGGATGGCAAAAAAACTTGACCTGGAAACCGTGATTTGCTAAATGTTGAAGATGATGCAACACCCCTGAAGCTCTCCGCCAAACACCCACTTAATGTAAGGAAAATATGCCTCGAGTTAAAAAAAAGTTTCTCAGCTTTTTTGCTCTCGCCGTGATAAGTACTGCCGTGCTCCTGCCCACCGCCCCGGTGGGGGGCGAAACCTTTTTGCGCCTGAAAAAGGGCGGCGTGGTGTATTATTACTTCTCCAATCGGCCTTCGCCCGCGGAGCGGTCTTTAACTTGGGCGAATCAGGGGAAAATCAGGGTCGGCCCCCCTGCCGGGATGCGGCGGCAGTCGGCCCGGGCTTTGGAGCCTCTCATCCGGGAAGCCAGCCGCCAATACGATGTGCCTCCCTCCCTCATCAAGGCGGTTATTCGGGTGGAATCAAATTTTAATCCCGCGGCCACCTCTCCCAAGGGGGCCCAGGGGCTCATGCAGTTGATGCCGGGTACGGCGGATGATTTGCAGGTGAGCAACCCGTATGATCCCCAGGAAAATATCATGGGGGGAACCCGCTATCTGCGTCTGATGCTGGAAAAATTCGGTTTCCAATTGCCGCTGGCCCTGGCGGCCTACAATGCCGGCCCCCACCGGGTGGCCAAGGTCCAGAAAGTTCCGGCCATTCCCGAAACCCAGGCCTATGTTCGAGATGTCTGTCAGATTTTTCTGCACTTTGACAAGGAAAAAATAGAGGCGAAATGAAGGGCGCCGGGCCGCGACGGGGCCGTCAATCAACGAAATAATCGATTTCATCGGTATCGTCTGAAATGCCTCTATTGATGAATTTGTAAAGACTGCCGATCCACTCCAGTTCGTTGGTCAGTTCCGAATTGGCAAAAATCCACTCGCCGTTGCGATCCTTGGCAACGATGACAATTTCCTCGATATCGTCCAGATCCTGATAAAACCTTTCCACCACTTCCTGCACCGACCTTTTGGCTTTTTCAAAGGGAATGATATTTTTGGCCATATTTCTCCTTCAATCAATCACGGGAGCAAGAACTCCCTGGCGCAACCGTTATTATACTCTAGAGGGGCCTCGGTAGGGAAATTTATAGCACCATTGATTTTGAGCAATTGCAGCAAAAAATCAACCATTATTTTATCCTGCCCCTAAGGGTGCTTCGGCCAGGCTGGGGGCAGTAGGAGGAAATATCTTCATTTTCGGGGGCTGCCCAGGTGGGCTTAATCGGGCAGGCGGGTTTTCCCGGCGGCGAGGATGTCCCGGGCCCAGTCAAGGAAGTCATGTTGCCGGGCCGCGGCCTGAGCCTCCAGCTCCAGGGGGTGCCTCTGATAGCCATACCTGAAAAGGCCCATGAGGTAGTGAAACATGAAGGGAAAAATCCCCAGGGCGCGCCATTGCATCACATGGGCTAATTCATGGGCCAGCAACTGTTCGCTGATTTCTACGCCCCGCCGCAGGAGAATGACCCGCCCCCATACCTGGGCTCGGGCCCAGCGGGGGATGAGCCAGGGTACGCGGATGATGCTGACGGGCAGATCGATTCCTTCTTTGGCAAAGCCGGCAGGCCGTTTTATTCCCCCCGTCACCCTTCACCCCCTTAACTGCTATGCAGCCGGAAGGACAAGGGCACCTCGATGCGCAGGCTGGATTTTTGCAACTCCGGGGGGATGGGCGGGAAGCGGCGGACCCGGGCCACGGTCTCCTGGGCGGCCTTGTCCAGGGAGGAATGGCCGGAGGACCGTGACAGGTCTACCCCCCCGATGCCGCCGTCCGCGGTGATGGTAAATCGCAACACCACGGTGCCTTGCTCATTGCGCTGCCGGGCATTGTGGGGGTAGATCTTATTACGCTCCAACAGGCTCCTGACCTGGTGCAGGTAACCCTGGAGCGCCGAGCCGGTGCCAAACCCTGTTCCCGTCCCGGACCCGCTACCCGTACCCGTGCCGCGGCCGGAGCCGGTTCCCGTTCCCGAGCCGGTGCCCTGGCCTGGCCCGATGCCGCTGCCTGGGACGGAGGCGCTCAAGGCTGAGCTGCTGCCCAGCGATGGATCCGGGGGCGGAGCCGGTCGAGCCATGGCCAGGGGCGGCGATGGGGGTTTGGGCTCAGGCCGTACTACCGGGGGCGGTCGTTTGGCCACCGGCTTGGGTCTGGGAGGCGTTACCGGCGGCGGGGGTTTGGCCACCGTTTGGAGAGGTTCCGGGGCCGGAGGAGAACCGGCCCCCCCGGCATGGCCCCCGGCCGGCTTCGGGACCACCGCGGTCATGGTCATGGGTTCAACTTCAACCACGCGTTTAACCGGGGTCTGGAGAGGCGGCAGCATCAGTATCAGATACAAGGCCAGGCCGTGCACCATCAATGATATGAGGGTGGCCGGACCCCAGTTCTGCCAGGGCCGGTATATTTCTCTGTGTTCCATAATGCAAATGCTGTTTAATGCCGGCCTGAACCCCAAGGGCCTGCTTTGGGCGGGCACGGAAGCCCGCCTCACCAGGGACAGAGCTTTTAGCCGGTAACACAGGTTTTCTAACCTGGGCAGGGTTTATTATATCGATCACTGACCACTGACCACTGACCACTGGCCACTGACCACTTTATTTCCTGACCAACTATCCTATTTTTCGTAAAACAACGGCTGTAAGCAGACTTATATGTTAACTTACTGCTGGTCCACTTCGATGCCGATGCGCTGCACTTCCAGGTTTTTCAGCCGATCGATGACCTCGATGAGTTGGCCGTGCCTGATGTCCTTATCTGCGGCAATGATGGCCTGAGGCTCCTTTCCCTGGACCTGCTCCCGGAAGACGGCATTGAAATCCGCTTCCTGGTAGACCCGGGTGCCGTTGATGGCGATCTGGCCTTCCCGGTCAATACTGACGATTATCAGGGCCTTCTCGATCTTATCCGCCTGGGTGGCCTTGGGCAGGGCGATGGAAAAAGTGCTGGGCATCATCACCGTGGCGGTCAAAAGAAAAATTATGAGGATAACCAACACGATATCCACGAAAGGGGTCATATTAATGTCGGTAATGGGACCATGGCGGTGCAGCTTCAACGCCGGCCTCCGATTTTCTGAAGCTCAACGGGCGGAGCCAGCGCTTTCTCGGCGAAACTGAGATTGGCCAAAAGCAACCGACCCAACCGCTGGGAGCGCTCCAGGATTACGTGCAGGCGGCTATGGTAATAATTATACATAACCACGGCCGGGATGGCCACCAACAGCCCCACGGCCGTGGCCACCAGGGCCTCGGCAATGCCGGCCATCACCGACGGCCCCCCGCCCCCTTCCAGGGCCAGGTCTTTAAAGGCGTGGATAATTCCCAGGACCGTGCCGAAAAGGCCGATGAAAGGGGCGTTGGCCCCCAGGGTGCCCAGAAAATTCAGCCCCCGGCTCATGAGCAGACTTACCCGGATGCGCTCGGCTTCCATGGCCTCCGAAACGGCCTCTTTGCCATGCTCCACCTGCTCCAGGCCGGCCAGCAGGATCTGCGGCTCCCAGGAACGGGATGACTGGCAGAGATTCGTGGCCTGCTGCCAGTCGGCCTGCTGCAGTGACGGCAGCAGGTCCTGAATAAACTGCTCCCCGGGAAAACGGCTGCGATAAAAGGTCAACCCTCGTTCCACCATCACAATTACGGCAATAACGCTCAACACGATGAGCAGCCACAGCACCCAGGTGGCGCCCCCCACGGCAATGTTAAGCATTTTTGTGGTTAAGTCCATTACACCCCCAAAAAAAAGCCATGAAAGGGCCGTCACCAACGACGAGAGCCTTCATGGCTGAAGTTTCTTCTGTAACTGAGAAATAAAACTTACAGGAGTTCATCTCCCGATTAATTATAAAAATTATCATAAATGCTTTCTGAAAGCAAGAGATCAGAGAATTACTGTCCCGCAAACCTTCCCTGGTTTTTAAGCTGCCTTAATGTCTGATCAATGAGGCGGCCCGGGACCACGGTCACCTGGGGTCGGTGCATAATGGGATTATCTCTCACCAGCAAAACGCAGCCGTAAATCTCCTCCAGGCACTCGTAAGTGAGCACGTGCCCCGGCTCGCCCTGGGCGGCCACCCGGCCCTGGTGCAGCAGGAGGAGGTGGTCTGCATACATTGCGGCCAGATTCAGGTCATGGGAAATCATGATCACGGTGAAGCCCCGTTCCTCTTTGAGCCGCTCCATAAGATCCATGAGATGCACCTGATGGGCCAGGTCCAGGGAGGCGGTGGGTTCGTCCAGGATGATGATCTCGGGCTGCTGACAGAGGGCCCGGGCAATGATGACCCGCTGCAGTTCGCCGCCGCTCAGGTGCTGCAGCCGGCGGCGGGCCAAGTGAGCGATGTCGGTGGCCTCCATAGCCTCGGCGGCTATCCCCAGGTCCCGCCTGGTTTCCAGCCCCGTCAGGGACAGATGGGGGGAGCGGCCCATAAGGACCACCTCGGTGACGGTAAACGGCGCTTCGCTGGAGAAATGCTGGGGGACTACCGCCACCCGGCGGGCCAGGGCCTTCCGGGAGTAGCCGGCCAGGGGTAGGCCCAGGATTTCCACCGTGCCGCTCTCGGGCCGGACTACTCCAGCCATGGTTTTGGCCAGGGTGGTCTTGCCGGCGCTGTTGGGGCCGATGATGATGAAGAAAGCCCCGGCGGGCACTTCCAGGGAAAGGTCCCGGAGGATGGGCCGGTCCCCGTAGGATACCTGCACCTGCTGGAGGCGGACCGCGGTTTTCATGCTCTAGACCTGTGCAGCAGATAGATGAAAAGGGGGGCGCCGATGAGGGCGGTGATCACCCCCACCGGCAGCTCTCCCTGGGAGGGCAGCACCCGGGCCAGCAGGTCGCACCCCACCAGGTAGGCGCCGCCCCCCAAGATGCAGGCGGGGACCAGGATGCGGTGCTCCGGCCCCAGCCAGAGGCGCAACAGGTGGGGGACCACCAAACCCACAAAACCCACCAGCCCGGCCTGGCACACCGCGGCGCTTAACATAAGGGAGGTGAGGCCCAGCAGGGTATAGGTCAACACGGGCACGGCCAACCCCAGGTAACTGGCCTGCTCCTCCCCCAGGTAGAGGAGATTCAGGGGCCGGGCCAGGAGAAAAATGGCCAGGTAGCAGGGCAGCAGCAGCAGGGCCAGGCCGTAGATCTGGGGGGGCAGGGCCACGGACAGGTCTCCCATGAGCCAGTAAAGAATATTATGCAGGCGGGCATCCTGGGTCATGGTGATAAAAAACAGGATCAGGGCGGTGCACAGGGCGTTGACCATGACCCCGGAAAGGAGCAGGGCGTCCCGGCTGCCGCCGGTCTGCCGGGGAGTGAGAAAGACCACCACCCCCATGACCGCCATGCTGCCCAGAAAGGCCAGGCCGGCCACCCCCGGGAAGGGGGCCAGCCCCAGGAGGATGCCGATGATGGCCCCCACTGCGGCCCCGCCGGAAATGCCCAGGATATAGGGTTCGGCCAGGGGATTGTGCAGCAGGGCCTGAAAGACCAGACCGCCCAGGGACAGGGCGCTCCCCACCAGGGCAGCCAGCAACGCCCGGGGGAAGCGGATCTGCCAGATAATAACCGGCAGCAGGTCGTCGGCGGGGCCCACTCCGACCAGGGCCTTAAGGCACAGGAGCCAATCGGTCCGGGAGGAGCCCCACAAAAGTCCGGCCACCAGGCTGACGACCAGGAGAGCCCCTAAACCCAGGCTGACCCGCACTAGCCGCCAAACAAGATGAGGTGTGGGCAGGTTCACGGCAATTCTCCGGCCAGGTGCGGGTGAAACAGCCGGAAGAGCAGTTCCAGGCCATCAAAGATGCGGGGCGCGGGACGGTCCACGATATCGGAATCCACCAGGAAAATCTTCCCCTCCCGGGCCGCCGGCAGGCCGGCCCAGCGGCCCCAGTCGGCCCGGACCCGCTCGAAAACTTCCCCCCGGGTCATGGAGGTGATAACAATAATCTCGGGTTGCAAAGCTAAAACCTGCTCCTGGGAAAAACGGGGATAAGGGACCTTCCCGGCCGCCAGGTTCAGCCCGCCGGCGGTAGTGATCAATTCATCCAGAAAGGTGTGGGAGCCGGCCGAGACGATGGGGGAGGTGCCGATCTGGAAAAACACCCGGGGCCGGCGGTCAAGCCGCTCCACCAGGGAGCGCAGGCGCTGATAGCGGCGGCTCAGGTCCTCCCGGAGGGCCGCGGCCTGGATTGCCGCGTTCAACAGTCCGCCGATCTCCTCCACGGTGCGGATAACCCCGGCCAGGTTGCGGGGGTCCACGGCATAGACCGGGATGCCCAGGCCCTCCAGGCGGGCCACCCGGTGGTGGGGGTTGCCGTCCTTGATGGCCAGGCACAGGTCCGGCCGCAGGGCTACGATGCGCTCCACATCGGGGTTGATGTACGAACCCACCGTGGGTAGCTCCCGGGCTGCCGGGGGATAATCGCTGAACTGTTCCACCCCGACGAGCCGGTTACCCTGGCCCAGGGCAAAAACGATTTCCGTCAGGCTTGCCGCCAGGGTAACCAGGCGTTGCGGATCTTCGGGAACCACCAACTGACGCCCTAACTGATCAGTGATCGTGAGAGCGTTGGCCGGTACCTGAAGAATAGTGAAAACCACCATCAGCCAGGTGATGCAGGTCGTTAAGATGAGATCAAATTTCATACCTGAAAAGTAATCAGTTACATCGGCGGTAAAGCGGGTTCGCCGGGGAAACCGCCATTGATTTTCGGTTTAAGCTGATTAATTTAATTGTAACCCAGCAAAGGAGGAAAAAACCATGTTATGCAGTCTCTCCACCAGGCTGTCTTCGGAGGATCTCCAGGCCATTACCGCTTTGGAAAAAGAATTGTCCACCCCAATCCTGGCCTTTTCCTGTCATGACCTGAAACCGGCCGACGTCAATGCGGAACAGCTCGCCAAGATTCAGGCCCTGGAAAATCGGCTGGGCATGTCATTGGTGGCCGTGAAAGGTTAATTTATGAGAGTTGACGGGAAGCCCAGGTTTTACTTTAAGGTTTCGGCTGAAGAGGACTTTTGGCTCCCAGCCCGCTGATAAAGGATTCACAAGCCATTTTCAAGGGTTTGGGCAAATTTCCTGAAAGTGTTTTTTTCTCCTCCTGTAACAGGGGCTTCCCAGCTAACTCCTGGGAGATGAGGTTGCACCAGGCCTCAAAAGCACCGAGGTCCAGCACTTGTCCGCGTTCCCAGGCATCGCTCAGGCCCATCGCCGCTTCCAGAAAGCCAGCATAGCGGGGTTGGGTGAGAGCAATTTCCCAGGCTTGCAATACTTGAGTCCGGGATTCCTGGGGCAGGGAATTTTGGATTAAATCATAAAATCCCAGGCGGCGTTCCTGGAGGCGGAACCACACCGGGCGGCAGGAGGTAATGCCGTTCTGCTTGGCGACGGCCTCCCGTACCGCCTGATACACCGCTCTACCTATCAATTCCCCCAGCTTGGAATGTCCTCCGGCGTTTTCCAGGGTCTTGCCCTGGCCCCCCACCACAATAATATTGTCAGTCCCCGTGCCCGTTGCCTGATAAGCCAAGGGCTGCTCGGTGCTGCGGATATCCAGGTCCTGGAGCGCCGCGGTCTTGGCCTCGGTGATGTCGATGAGGGCCCGGCTCATGGCCCGGGGGGAAAGCCGGTAATTGCTCAGGACAATGACGTTAATGGTGCCGGGTTCATAGTAGCGGCCCTCGTCCTGGGAGAGGCGCAGGGCATTGCTTTCCACCCCGGCCGTGGCCAGGGCATAGATCTCGATATCCTTGAATTGGGTCTTTTGCACCGAAAGATTGGCCATATCGGCCCCGGTGAAGAGGAAAGAGGTCTCTTTCTCGGATTTTTTGAGGACTTCTAAAACCTGGCGGCGGTCCGGCCCTAAGCCGAGATAGTGGCTGATCGGCCAGCAGGGGGGCGGGGTGTTGTGGTTGCCCACCGTGGTGATGCCCTGGCGGGGGCCCTCCAGGGTGGATATGACCTCCACGGGCGTTTCGAACTCAATGACCAATGATTTATGGTCGAAATCGTAAATACGGCTGTCGACGACCTCTGCCCGGCGGACATAGGGCAGGTTCAGGTCCAGGGGCTGGCGGGCAATCACCTCCTGGGGCAGGACAAGACTGCCCTGATCGCTGAACTCTCTGGGGTAGAGCGAGGCCGCCAGCCAGGCGATAAAATCCGCGGCCTTTACGGAAGCCCGGCAGGTGAGTTCGCAGGGGAAGGTGAGGAGCCGGCCCTGGCGGACGGCCTCAACCTCCCGCCAGCCCGGCTGCTGCACGAGCTGGTGGAAGGCGCGCCAGTCATGGCCGCAGGTAAAGATTACCTGGGGGTTGAACTTTTGCCAGGCTTCCAGGGTAATGGGCACCACCGCCCCATTTTTACCCAAGGCCGGAGGAATGCCGCCGGCCTGCCGGATATAGTCGTTCTGGAAGGAATCATCGCCGGGAAGCAGCATCTCCCGGTTGCTCATAAGCCGCACCACCCGCAGTTTTTTTTCAGGGGGAAGGCGGGCAACCTTCTGTTGGATAAGGTCCAAGCGGGCCTGAAGCTGGCGACAGACCGCCTCGGCCTGGTCCTGGCAGTGAAATATCTCCCCCAGGAGGCGCAGGTGGGCGAAAATGTCCTGCACCGCATAGGCCTTGAGGTGGAGTACCGGCACCCCTGAGTCCTGGAAATGCCGCTGCACTTCCTGGTGCATATCGGCCACGAAAAGCATATCAGGCTGACACTGCTCGATGGCCCGGATGTGCGGCGAGAAAAAGCCTCCCACTACGGTGGGTTGCCCGGCCTGGGCCGGAACCCGGTCATACAGGGTGACCCCGGACAAACGGTCCCCCAACCCTAAGGCCAGGAGCATGTCCGTAACCCCCGGGACCAGGGACACGACCCGCTGGGGCGGCTGGCCCAGGGTCCAAGAACGGCCAAAAGCATCTGTTAACTCTCCAATAGCCCAGGCAGGTGCGGCATGGAGTGATAGCACCGAACAGATCAAAAGAGAATACCGGGCAAGCCGGGAAATGGCAGGGGGCATAATGTATTTCCTCTTTCAGGGTTGATGCACGAGGGAAACTTGCAGTCGTCCGGTCTTAGCAAACACTAACTAGCTGCCCCCGAAAAGGAAAAGCTCTCATTAGGGCGGGCACCGGGGCCCGCCCCTACAGCCGATATTTTCACGATAGATTTATAAACCGAAAACCAGACTACATCTCCAGCCTCAGGCCCCCGATAATATTAAACCGGGGGGAGGAATAGCCGAAGACCTCTTCGTAATTTTTATCAAACAGATTATTGGCCCGGGCCATGAGCTGCAGGCGTTTCACATAGCCCCAATCATTGACGACGGTGTAGTAGCCGGCCAGATTGGCGATGAGATAGCCGCCGTTGGTCAGGCGCCTGGCCCAGTAGGGCGGGCTGCTGTCGGGCCGCCGGTCCTCCCGGGCGCCCACATAGAGACCGTTAAGGTTCACTTCCCAGGGGCCGTGCAGGTAGTTGAGATCGAAACTCCAGGTCTGCCGGGGCCGGCGCAGCAGGTTGCGGCCGGTCATGATATTGATATTCACCAGACCTCCGGCATCGGTCACCCGCATATCGGTTAGATAGGTGTAGGCCGTCCGGGCCGTGAAGCCGGGAAAGGGTTGGGCCGTGAGATAGAACTCCAGACCCTTGGTCGTGGCCTTGGCGATATTGAAAAAGCTGCCGCTGGTCCAGCCGGTCTGGGCATATTGAATAAGATCAGTGAAATAGTTTTCAAAATAGGTCAAGCCGCCCTGCACCTTGTCCTGGTAGAGCCACTGGTCCAACCCCACCTCCCAACTGGTGTTCTTTTCCGGCTTCAGGGCGGGGTTGCCCAGAAAAAAGGGGTTGAGGGAGTCGGTCTCCACAAAGGACGGGGCCTTGATGCTCCTGCCGCCGGCGGCCCGCAGGGTGGTGTCGGTTTCCGGGAACCGCAGGGCCGCGGAGGCCCGGGGGCTGAACTCCACGGTGGTAAAGGAGCTGTTATCCTCTAGACGGCCCCCCACGGTCAGGAAAAAGCGGTCCCGGAGGGAGAGCTGCTCCTGGAGATAGTAGGAGACGCTGCCCCGGCTGGCCTTGGTGAAATCATCGGCGTATTGCCAGGCGAACCAGTCCCAGCTGCGGCTCCAGCTCTTCCAACGTTCGTTCCGCAGCTCCAGCCCCAGGGTGGTCACGGAACCGATGCGGTTTTTATCCCCCACCGTGAAATTGGCCCGGTAATTGAGGCTGTACTGGTCCTCCAGGTCCCGGCTGTAATAGTCATAATCCTGGAAGCGCACCTGGTCCGGGTTGGCCTTGTTGTTATAGCGGTTATTAAGATTCAGGTAACCTAAAGACAACTCGTTTTCCCACCACTCCCAGGGACGATAGGTGGCCGTCAGACCCAGCAGGAGATTGTTGTTGGTCTGATTCTGGTCCGGGTCCAGGCCCGATCCGCCCGCTGCCGTGGAGTCGAATCGGTCGCCGCTGCTGGTGGGAAAGCCGAAATAGTTATCGATAAAAAGGGTGGTCAGGGTCAGCTGAAATCGCTCTACCGGGCTTAGATCCAGACGGGAATTAAGGACATTAGCGGTTGAGCGGTTGTTGAAGGGCAAAATGCCGTAGTCGTAATAGTTGCCGTAGGCCACCGAATACCCCAGGCGGTCCCAGGAGCCCTGGAAACTGACCCGTTGTTCGCTGATGAGATTACGGTTGTTGTGGCCTGAGGCGTGGGCGCCCCAGTTCGTGGTCAGGCTGAGGGACGGCGGCCCCTCGCCCCGGCGGGAAATAACATTAATAACTCCGGTCATGGCGTCATTGCCGTACAGGGAACTCATGGGGCCGCGGACTACTTCGATACGGTCCACATTATCGGTGGTCAGCTTGCTGAAGTCGAAGAACCCCCCCACGTTATTCAGCCGGAAGCCATTGAGCAACACCTGGGTCATGTTGCTGTTGCCGCCCCGGACGAAAAGCGAGGTCTGGGCTCCGGTGCTGCCGGTCTGGCTGGCAATGACCCCCGGCACATCCCGGAGCAGTTGTTCCACCCGGGTGGCCTGCCGGGCCTCGATCTGCGGCGAGGTGACCACCGTGGCGGAAACACTGGTATTTCTCGGCGACACCTCTGTGCCGGTGGCGGTGATGATAATCTGCTCCACTCTCTGAACCCCATCCCCGACCGCCTGGGCCAGGACAGTGGTGTCATCCGGCCCCAACGCCGCCATATCCTCCGCCGCCAGCAACCCCGGCCAGAGCAGCCCCAGGACTATTGCTACCCATGCTTTTTTCATGTTCTTCCCTCCCCGGAAAAATTCCTCCCGTCGGATGACCCTAGCCACAGAGCCTTACCGGCGGATGGATGGGATTTAAGGCGTCCGGCTGCCACTGGGCCACCAGGAGACTGATTCTGCCAAAGCCCCGGGTGAGAAGATGATGCCAGGCATCCTCCACGGTGAAAAAACCCTGGCTCCGGGCCACCAGTTCCACCTGCTGGGCCGGCAGCCCCAGTTCCCGGCACTTTTCCGAGAGATCAGACGGTTCGGGAATTTCCTGGCCGCCCACCAGATACACGATGAGACCTTCTTTCATGACTCCCCTCCTTAAGATATGGAAAATGGAGCCGGGCCGCAGCGCCAGGAAAGGATGAAGCCCCCCGAGTCAAAAAAAAATCCCTGAGTCCGTGAAGGACCCAAGGATTGCACCCAGTTTAGCTTGTTCCTCGGGGGGGCCGGGGAGATTTACTTTACCTCCCGCGGCCTGGCCTGACCCAATCCGGCGTTGGGCGACGGCGCGAACGTTGCAGGCAGGTCTTCTGACTCCCGGATCAGCCTAATCCCTGCGCCTTCCCGTCCCCCTTCAGGTGAACAGTGGCACGTGCAGGTTTCGTCCCCGGTTACAGCGGCGGGACCGCGCCGGATTTGCACCGGCTTCCCTATTAAGCCCCAAGGGGCGCCTGAAACTGAGTACTATTCTTAATCTCATTCCCAGCCATCTGTCAAGGAAAATAATCCTGGAACTCCGATATAAGAATTGAATAAAACATAGTGGACTTTAAAAGGAGGAGTTTACCGTCGAGGAGCAGTTCATAGCGGCGGTTGGCCTCATCCGCGTCACAGACCACCCGGCCGTTGGGGTCGAGCCGGAGGTGGTAATAGCGGGCCAGGTGCCTTTTTTTA
>Ga0194125_10003586_pt1 | contig 24912 bp, 19 predicted proteins | sample TA2KigC250mmetaG_FD_148626 | JGI IMG/M metagenome (GOLD analysis project Ga0194125, IMG submission 148626) | Freshwater microbial communities from Lake Tanganyika, Tanzania - TA2015034 Kigoma Deep Cast 250m | ecosystem: Environmental > Aquatic > Freshwater > Lake | place: Tanzania: Lake... | reverse complement strand
GCACTCCTTCCAGATCTTCTCCCTCGCGCGATGGATTTCTTCGATAATTGGGTCGCGTGTCATGCGATGTCTCCTTCTTCCTCGCCGAGGAGTTCCTCGGGAGTGACGATCATTGGCATGCAACGCCCTGCCTCCCTGTCGGCGCCGGCAGTGGACATGCACACTGACCACATTCGCCGCTGGACAATCACACGCCGTCCTCATGTCCCATCGGAGCTAACCGCTCGACCGCTCGTGCGAGGCTCACGTCGCCTGTGTTCCGGCATCTGCGCCTGATTGCCCTTGACTGCAATCATCGGAGCGCCCGGCAAGCAGTTCGACACTCCCGAAGCGAAGCAGGGTTGATCTTGACAGCCAGATGGGCACAGGCATGCCCATTCTCTCGTACATGTAACCTATCAGCTCGGTGGCCACTTGCACATAGACGCCGGAAGGCTGCTCCTCTAGCATCCTCTTCATTGTCTCGTGGAACTTCCTTGAGTCAGGGACAGGATGTATGAGGAAATGGCGGAAAGCTTCAGCCAGATCCTTGAACCTGCTCCAGGTCTCCGGAATTGCCTCATGAGGCTTCGGGATGCCAAGGATAGCGCACAGGGATTTGATCCTCTCGCCCAGCTCCTTGATGCTCGCGTGAGTCTTGTACTTCTCGAACGGCGCAACATCACCCAGAAGCCTCAAGAACCTCTGGCTTCTGTGTGACCCGTTGTGGCGTTCCTCCCAGAGCTGGAACAACCAGTAGTTCACGATTGCCTCGAGGGAGAGATAGGAGTAGATGACCGATATCGAGACGACCCCAAGGATGGCGTTGGCCATGGGGTCGGGGCCATGGTTCTCGATGAACGCATCCAGATTTCCGCTTGGATGTCGGAACGGGAGCGGCCCGGTTGCAGCTCTGGCGATCTCAAGGTACGTGTGGGATAGGTGGAACTGGAAACCCCAGCCGGGCATCTCGATCTCCAATGGAGCTACTCGAACCTGAACCCCTCGGCGCCTGCCCCCACTCTGATCGTCTGCCCCTCGGAATAGCCGCCCTCGAGGATGCGGAGGGAGAGGGGGTTCTCGATGCGCTGCTGGATGACGCGGCGGAGGGGGCGGGCGCCATAGACGGGGTCGTAGCCCTCGTCGGCGAGGCGGGACTTGGCGGCATCGCTGAGCTTGAGGGTGAGGCGACGCTCGGCGAGGCGCTTCTGGAGGTCGCGGAGCTGTAGCTCGACTATCGCCTTGATGTGATCGCGGCCCAGCGGGTGGAAGATCACGACCTCGTCAACGCGGTTGAGGAACTCGGGGAGGAACTCGGTCTTGAGCGCCTCGGTGACCGCGGAGCGCATCCTGGCTTCGTTCTCTTCGCCCGCGAGGTCGCGTATCCACTGGCTGCCGATGTTCGAGGTCATGATGACCACGGTGTTGCGGAAGTCCACCGTGCGCCCATGGCCGTCGGTGAGCCGCCCGTCGTCGAGCACCTGGAGGAGGATGTTGAACACCTCGCGGTGGGCCTTCTCGATCTCGTCGAGGAGAATGACGGCGTAGGGGCGGCGGCGGACGGCTTCGGTGAGGCGGCCGCCCTCCTCGTAGCCCACGTAGCCGGGAGGGGCGCCGATCATGCGGGCGACCGAGTGCTTCTCCATGAACTCGCTCATGTCCAGCCGCACCATCGCGTTCTCGTCGTCGAAGAGGAACTGGGCGAGGGCCCGGCACAGCTCGGTCTTGCCCACGCCCGTGGGGCCGAGGAAGAGGAAGGAGCCAATGGGGCGGCGGGCGTCCTGGAGGCCCGAACGGGCGCGGCGGACGGCGTTGGACACGGCCTCGATGGCGTCGTCCTGGCCCACGATGCGGAGCTTCAGCCGCTCTTCCATCTTCACCAGCTTGTCGCGCTCGCCCTCCATGAGGCGCGAGACCGGGATGCCGGTCCACTTCGACACGATCTCCGCAATGTCCTCGGGGTCCACCTCTTTCTTGAGCATCGCCTGGTCTTTCTGGAGCTCGGCGAGCTTGCGGCCCTTGGCGTCGAGATCGCGCTGGAGCTGGGGGACGGTGCCGTAGCGGAGTTCGGCGGCGCGTTCGAGGTTGCCCTCGCGCTGGGCCTTCTGGAGGGCCACGTGCGCCTCGTCCACGGCGGCCTGGATGTCCTGGATGTCCTTGAGGAGGGCCTTCTCGCTGTCCCAATGGGCGGTGAGGGCGGCGAGTTGTTCTTTGAGGTCGGCGATCTCCTTCTCGACCTTGGCGAGACGCTCCTTCGACGCCTTGTCCTTTTCCTTCTTCAGGGCTTCGCGCTCGATTTCGAGCTGGCGGACGCGCCGCTCCACGCTGTCCACCTCGGCAGGCTTGCTGTCAATCTCCATCCGCAGCTTTGAGCCGGCCTCGTCAATCAGGTCAATCGCCTTGTCGGGCAGGAAGCGGTCGGGGATGTAGCGGTGCGAGAGGGTGGCGGCGGCGACGAGGGCGGCGTCCTGGATGCGCACGCCGTGGTGGGCCTCGTAGCGCTCCTTGAGGCCGCGGAGGATGCCGATGGTGTCCTCGACGGAGGGCTGGCCGACGTAGATAGGCTGGAAGCGGCGCTCCAGGGCGGCGTCCTTCTCGATGTGCTTGCGGTATTCGTCAAGGGTGGTCGCGCCCACGCAACGCAGCTCGCCGCGGGCGAGGGCGGGCTTGAGCATGTTCGAGGCGTCTACGGCGCCCTCGGCCCCGCCCGCGCCGACGACCGTGTGGAGCTCGTCAATGAAGAGGATGACCGTGCCTTCGGCCTCAGAGACCTCGCGGAGGACGGCTTTGAGGCGGTCCTCGAACTCCCCGCGGTACTTGGTGCCGGCGACCAGGGCGCCGATGTCGAGGGCGAGGACGCGCTTGTTCTTCAGCCCCTCGGGCACGTCCCCCTCGACGATGCGCTGGGCGAGTCCCTCGACGATGGCGGTCTTGCCCACGCCTGGCTCGCCGATGAGGACGGGGTTGTTCTTGGTGCGGCGGGAGAGGACCTGGACGACGCGGCGGATTTCCTCGTCGCGCCCGATAACGGGGTCGAGCTTGCCCGCGCGGGCCAGCTCAACCAGGTCGCGGCTGTAGCGTTGGAGGGCCTGGTACTTCTCCTCGGGATTCTCGTCGGTGATGCGCTGTCCGCCGCGGACCTCCTTGAGGGCCTGAAAGATGGCGTCGGGGGTGACGCCCGCCTTCTTCAGGATGCTGCCCGCTGGTGAGGCGGCATCGGCAGCGAGGGCGACGAGGATGTGCTCGCCCGAGACATACTCGTCCTTGAGGCGCCGCGCCTCGTCCCACGCTTTCTCGAAGGCTGCGTTGAGGGCGGAGCTGAGGTACTGGTTGCCGCCGGAGACCTTGGGGCGTTTCTCCAGCTCTTCCTGAATGCCCTTGAGGATGGCGGCGCGGTCCGCGCCCAGCTTGCCGAGGAGGGATGGCACGACGCCGTCCTTCTGGTGGAGGAGGGCGGCGAGCATGTGGACGCCGTCAATCTCCTGGTGTCCGTAGTCGGTGGCCAGTTGCTGGGCGGCCTGGACAGCCTCGCGGGCTTTGATTGTGAACTTCTCGAAGCGGAAAGCCATGGGCTGATTTCCAATCTCCGATTTCCGATTGCCGATTTCAGGCCGGGAGCGCACAAGAGAGCGCCTGACGGCCCCCTTCTGCGAAACTACGCAGTGTACGGCAGGACGATGGGGTGGTACTGTCGATGGGGCTCGAACCCACACGTCCCTTTGAGGGACGCCAGATCGGCAATCTGGTGCGTCTCCCAGTTCCGCCACGACAGCGCGACCGGGAACTGCGGTGCATTCTCGCGGTCGCGCCTTCCAGGGGGCAGTTAGCTGTGTTGGCTCCTCTCTTTCTGAAATCGCAAATCGGCAATCGGCAATTGGCAATCACGACTTCGCGTCGTCGTCCTTGACCTCGTATTCGGCGTCAATGACGTCGTCGCCCTTCTTGGGGGCCTCCTCCTCCGACTGGGCGCCGGGGGTCTCAGTGGCGGCGGGGCCGGCCTGCTCGGCGCGCTTCTTGGCGACTTCCTCGTAGAGTGCGGCGGAGAGCTTGTGCATGGCCTGCTCGAGGTCCTCGATGCAGCGGCGGATTTCGCTCACGTCGTCGCCCTCGCGGGCCTTCTCGAGGGCCTTGCAGGCGTTCTCGATGGCGTCGCGGTCGGCCTCGCTGACCTTTGCTCCGTACTCCTTGAGGGTGCGGCGGCTGTGGTAGGCCATCTGCTCGGCGCGGTTCTTCTCCTCGACGAGTTCGCGCTTGCGGCGGTCCTCGTCCGCATGCTCCTCGGCGTCCTTCCGCATCCTCTCGACCTCCTCCTTGCTGAGGCCGGAGGAGCTCTTGATGACGATTGACTGCTCTTTGCCGGTGCCTAGGTCCTTGGCGGAGACGTTGAGGATGCCGTTGGCGTCAATGTCGAAGATGACCTCGATTTGCGGGATGCCGCGCGGGGCAGGGGGGATGCCGGCGAGCTGGAAGCGGCCCAGGGTGCGGTTGTCGGCGGCCATCGGGCGCTCGCCCTGGAGGACGTGGATGTCCACGGCGGGCTGGTTGTCGCTGGCGGTGGAGAAGACTGTGGGAATCTGGGGGTTGTGCTGGGCCAGGTTCTTGGTCGAGGTGGGGATCGTGGTGTTGCGGGGGATGAGGACGGTCATCTCGCCGCCGAGGGTCTCGATGCCGAGGGAGAGGGGCGTGACGTCGAGGAGCACGACGTCGCCCACCTCGCCCGTGAGGACGCCGCCCTGGATGGCGGCGCCGACGGCCACCACCTCGTCGGGGTTGACGCCCTTGTGCGGCTCCTTCTTGAAGATGTCCTTCGCTATGGCTCCGACGGCGGGCATGCGGGTCATGCCACCCACGAAGACCACTTCGTCAATATCGCTGGGCTTCAGCTTGGCGTCGCGGAGCGCCTGCTCGACCGGCCCGCGCGTGCGCTCGACCAGGTGGTCGGTGAGCTGCTCGAGCTTCGCCCGCGTGAGCGACAGGTGCAGGTGCTTCGGGCCGGAGGCGTCGGCGGTGATGAAAGGCAGATTGATGTCGGTCTGCATCGAGGTGGAGAGTTCGCACTTGGCCTTCTCGGCGGCCTCCTTGAGCCGCTGGTGGGCCATCGGGTCCTTGCGGAGGTCAATGCCGTGTTCCTTCTTGAACTCCTCGGCGATGTAGTCAATGACCACCTTGTCGAAGTCGTCGCCGCCCAGGTGGGTGTCGCCGTTGGTGGAGAGGACCTCGAAGACGCCGTCGCCGACGTCGAGGATCGAGATGTCGAAGGTTCCGCCGCCGAGGTCGTAGACAGCGATCTTTTCGTTCTTTTTCTTTTCGAGGCCGTAGGCGAGGGCCGCGGCGGTCGGCTCATTGATGATTCGCATCACCTTCAGCCCGGCGATCTCGCCGGCGTCCTTCGTCGCCTGCCGTTGGCTGTCGTTGAAGTAGGCGGGCACGGTGATGACGGCCTTCTCGGCTTTCTCGCCCAAGTAGTCCTCGGCGGCGTCGGCGAGCTTCCGCAGGATCATGGCCGAGACCTCGGGGGGCGTGTATTGCTTGCCCTGGGCCTCGACCTTGACCAACTCGTCGGGCCTGCCGACCACCCTGTAGGGGACCAGCTTCTCCTCGGTCGCCACCTCGTTGTGGCGGCGGCCCATGAACCGCTTGATGGAGTAGATGGTGTTGGAGGGGTTGGTGATCGCCTGGTGCTTGGCCTGGACCCCGACGATGCGCTCGCCGCGGTCGGTGAAGGCCACGACGGAGGGCGTCAGCCGCGCTCCATCCTGGTTGATGATGACTGTGGGCTTCTCGCCCTCCATGACGGCGACCACGGAGTTAGTCGTGCCCAGGTCAATGCCGATGATCTTCTTCGAGGCCATTGGTGTCTCCTGATCCGGGCGGCTCTCGCACGCCAGTTTTGACAGCCTACTCTACGGCCCGCGTAACGTGCAAACCCTGTGCCAATGGCCAGGCGAAGGCATGCGGGCACCTAACTGCAATGGATTCCGTGGGTTATGGCTTGGTGCTTGGTGCGCAGTGGCAGCGTGGGGCTGCCAATCTGGCAGGCATGGGGGGTGTCGGCCACCAGGGGCGCGTCACTTCGGTGGCGGGGCTGGTTCGGTCCGCATGCGCGCCAGGAAGGCCCTCGAGGGCTCGTGGTTCGGGTCGCGTTCGAGCGCGGTGCGGAGGTGTCGCTCGGCAGCGGCCCGCTGCTTCTTCTCAAAGGCGACGACCCCGAGGGCATAGTGGCCCCAGGGACTCTCGTCCATCATCGCTGCGGCCGCGTCCGCGCGGGTGGCCGCCTCCTCGACGTTGCCCTGTTCGAGCGCGCGGAGGGCGAGCCTGGCCTGGGCCTCGCTAGCAGCGAGGGCAGCGTCGCGCTGGTGCTTCTGGGCAGCGAGGGCGGCTTCTTCGGCCTTGACGGCGCGCTGCTCATTCGTTCGCGCTCGGCTGCGCTGGCTCATTGCGTGGCCGAGGAGGGCGCCGGCCAGGGCGAGAAGGACGAGCAGCGCCCCTACTACGGTGGCGACCGCTCCCCGGTGGTTCCTGGCCAGCCTGGCGGCCTCGCGCCCAAAGGTGTCGTGGCCTGCGGCAGCGGTGCGGCCTTCGAGGAAGAGGTTGATCTCGCGCTTCAGGTGGGCCACGGAGGGGTAGCGCTCGTCCCTGTTCTTCGACAGGCAGCGCATCGCGATGTTTGAGAGGGCAGGGGGGATTTCGCGGCCGGGGGCCCGCGCCTCGGGCGGCACGATCTTGCCCCGCACCGTATTCGCCAGGAGCGCCAGCGTCGTGTCCCCTTCGATCGGGCGCTCAAGGGTGAGGATTTCGTAGAGGATGGCGCCCAGGGAGTAGATGTCCGACCGCGCGTCAATGGCCTCGAGCCTGCCCTCGGCCTGTTCGGGCGACATGTAGCCGGGGGTGCCGAGGGCGGAGCCGGGGATGGTCATGGCGTCCTGGCGCTCGGCGCGGCTGCTCATCACAGCCTCGCCGGAGTCCGTCCGCATCGAGATGCCCGTGCCGGTGATGGACGTGCCGCCGGCCGCGGTGGCGCGCGAGCGGCCGACCACCTTGGCGATGCCCCAGTCCATCACGAGGACCTCCCCGTAGTCGCCGACCATGATATTGGCGGGCTTCAGGTCGCGGTGAACCACGCCCCGCGAGTGGGCGAAGCCGACGCCATCGCAGACCTTGAGGAAGATTTGGAGGAAGTCGTTCAGCGAGTGCCAGCCGCCGCGCTCCTTCGCCGCCCGGAGTATCTGGGCGAGCGACTGGCCCTTGACGAGCTTCATGGTGAAGTAGATCGCGCCGTCGGGACTCCGGTCGAGTTCGTGCACGGGCACGATGTTGGGGTGTTCGAGCTGGCCCGTGACCTGGGCTTCCTCGACGAACCGCGCGCGGCGCTCGAGGTCTTCCGCCGCCTGGGGCAGGATGCGCTTGAGGGCGATCTCGCGGCGGATGTTGCGGTCCACGCACAGGATGACCTCGCCCATGCCGCCGCGGCCGACCACCCCGCGCTCGAGGTAGCGTCCGGCGTCCGCGGCCCCGGCCGGCGCGCGGGGCGGCGGCGCCGCGGTGGCGGTGGGCGGCGTATAGTCCACCACCTCGGTCCGCGCCAGTTCCGAAGCGTGGGGCGCCGTGGCGCCAGGAGGCGGCGCAACCACCTCCGTGCCGGTCCCGTGGGCCTGCGGCACCTCGGCCGTGAGGGTGATGCGCTGGTCGTCGGCGGTGCCGGCAATGCCGGCCGGCGGCAGCGGCGGGGGCGAGGGGGGCGCCGACAGCGGCGTACGGCAATGGGGGCATAACAGCTCCGTGCCGGGGGGAGGCACGCCCTGAAGTATCGAGTCCCTCTTGCAGCTTGGACACGTGAGGCGAGTGACGGCGTTCACCGTGGCCCCCAATCTGGTCAGTCCATGCGAATGGTGTGGCCCAGCTTTCTCCGTTTGGCCTCCAGGTACTTGCGGTTGTGCTTCGTGGGCGTGGCCGCGAGGGGAATCTGTTCGATCACCTCGAGGCCGAAGCCCTGGAGGGCGTGGAGCTTCTTCGGGTTGTTCGTGAGGAGGCGGATTCGGCGGAGGCCCAGGTCGCGGAGTATCTGGGCGCCGATCCCGTAGTCCCGCAGGTCGGCCTTGAAGCCGAGCTGCACGTTCGCCTCCACAGTGTCGAGGCCCTGCTCCTGGAGGAGATATGCCTTGAGCTTGTTGGTGAGGCCGATGCCGCGGCCCTCCTGCCGCATGTACAGGAGCACGCCGCGCTCCTCCGCCTCGATGCGCTCGAGGGCCGCGTGGAGCTGCACCCCGCAGTCGCACCGCAGGCTGCCCAGCGTGTCGCCCGTGATGCACTCGGAGTGGACGCGGACGAGCACCGGGTCGTCGAGGGGCTGCGGCTCGTTGCGGTCGTTGAACGCGAGGCCCTTGGTGACCGCGAGGTGGGGGAGGGCATCCACCTTGCTCTCGTAGCAGAACAGCTCGAAGTTGCCCCAGAGCGTGGGGAACTGCACGCGGCTCACCACGCGCTCGACCAGGGTCTCCGTGCGGCGGCGGTACTCAATGAGGTCGGCCACGGAGCAGATGGGCAGGCCGTGGCGGCTGGCGAACTTTTCGAGGTCCGGCATCCGGGCCATCGTCCCGTCGTCGTTCATCACCTCGCAGATCACCGCGGCCGGCGCCAAGCCGGCCACGCGGCAGAGGTCCACCGAGCCCTCGGTCTGCCCCGCCCGGGCCAGCACGCCCCCCTCGCGGGCTCGGAGGGGGAAGACGTGGCCGGGGGTGCAGAGGTCCGACGGCTTGCAGTGGGGCTGGACGGCTGTGCGGATGGTCGTGGCGCGGTCGTGAGCCGAGATGCCGGTCGAGATGCCCTCGCGGGCCTCGATGGAGACGGTGAAGGCGGTGCCGTAGCGCGAGGGGCCGCGTTGCGGCTGGAGGAGGAGTTGGAGCTCGTCCACCTTCTCCGGCGTGAGGGCGAGGCAGATGAGACCGCTGCCGTGCTTGGCCATGAAGGCGATGGCTTCGGGCGTAACCTTGTCCGCCGCGACCACGAGGTCGCCCTCGTTCTCGCGGCTCTCGTCGTCCACCAGGATGATCATCTTCCCTGCCCGCAGGTTGGCGGCCGCCTCGGGCACGGTACACAGGTGCGACATCCGGTTCGCTCTCCAGCATTGAGCTGCCGGCGATTGTACCACAACCGCCCGCACCATTCAACGAGAGGAGCCAAAGCGACTATGGCCCCCAGCCCTGGCGCTCGTCGGCTCTGTCAATCGTCGTCGTTGTCGTCGTCGTCCTCGTCGTCGAATCTCCGAGCGGGAGAAGCCGACTGGCTCGACGACGAGGACGAGGACGACGACGAGCACGAGAATGTGATACAGATGGGCGCTTTGGCGATCCGGGCGGCTCCGGGGCCTTTCCCGCCATACCTGATCACTTCCCTCCCCCCTGGAGTTGATCAAGTATGGGGCGCAGGCGCTCCGGGGGCTGTCTCGCCTTCAGTCCGCCGGGCGCTGGGCGGCGAAGCGGAGGGAGCGGATCTCGAACTCCACGCCCGGGGCGTTCACGGGGTCGAAGCGCAGCCCGGTGATGAGGCCGGTCCAGTAGGGGACCCGTCCCAGCTCGACCCAGTGGGCGTGGAGCTGGCCGTCGCCCGGCACGTCGAAGCGGACGCTGTTGTTCTCGCTGACGCGGGCGGTGGTGGTGCTCCAGAAGAGCTGGGGGCGCTCGGGCTTCGACGTGCGCATCTCGACGCAGAGCCAGGGATGGGCCTCGGCCGGGATGCGGACCACCGGGCCGCCGAGGATCGGGTCGTTGCCCGTGGCCGTGCCCTTGAGCGTCGCGGCCGCTGCATCGGGCCTCATCTGGGCGTCGGCCTGCCAGTCGGTCCGGTCCTCGGGGCGGGAGAAGTCCCAAGCCACCTTGAACTCCTCCTTCGGGCGGGGCAGCTCGTAGGGGCCGAGGCCCAGGTCTCGCGGGGTGACGGGCGATGGCTCGGGCGAGCCGGGGGCGAAGACGCGGCGGATGGCGTCCAGGTAGCCGAAGCCAAACTCGCGGTGGGGGCCGATGTAGGAGCCTTCGCCCCACTCGTTCCAGGCCTCGACCAGGCACATCTTGAGCGGAGGCCCCGTGTCGCCGTCGCGCTTGTCGAGGAACTCCCGTGCGTCGCGGCAGTGGCGCTCGAAGAGGGCAGGGGAGCGGTCGGCCACGACGAGAGCGCCCTGGCCGTGCCAGGGGCGCGAGTCCCACCCGCCGCTGAGGACGGGGATTTCCTTGAGCAGGCGGTGGTCGGCCGCAGCGTGCCACAACCGCTTGTAGGCCGCGATGTTGTCGGCGTAGGGGAACCAGCGGCGGCCGTTCGAGCCGAGCGAGGGGTAGTTGTAGCCGGAGGCCGCGTCGTAGCCCTCGGCCTTGAGGCGTTCGAGCGAGCCGCGGTCGGCCCCCGCGCAGGCGACCAGGTAGAGCCCTGGCAGGCCGGCGGCGCGGCAACGCTCGCGCATCTTGGCGAACGCGGCGGCCACGGCCGGCGTGCCCAGGTCGTCCGTGAGGCGATGCGTGCTGAAGATGATCACGACCGGCTTGCCCTCGACCGTGAGGTACTCGGGCAGCTTGAAGTAGTGCTCGAGCCAGAAACCAGTCGCCGCCAGCAGGTCAGCCTCGGAGGAGGTCTTGGGCGGGTTGTGGTTGGCCCAGAGGAGGCAGAACTTGAGGTAGCGGCGGTAGCGGCTCTTGAGATAGGCGTCGTGGAGCCAGTGCTCGAGGTGGCGGGCGCCCTGGCACCAGTACCAGTCCACCGCGAAGAAGGAGACGCCGTGTTCGACCGCCCACTTGATCTGCCAATCGGCCACCTCGGGCTTGCTCTCGTCGTACCAGCCGAGGAGCGGCTTCCGCTCAGGGAAGTCTGCGATGGGCCGCCACCTGGCCCAACTGTGCCAGCCGGGGAAGTAGTAGGCGCCGACCTGGCAATCCGTCTTCGCCGGCTTCGGCTCAGGCACGTAGTCGGCCTTGGGGAGGTCCAGCGATGGCGAAACGGTGAAACGGGCTCGCCAGAACTGCTCGGGGGAGCCGTTCACGCTGAGATTCAGGTGCAACGTCGCGTGGTCTTCGCCTTGGCGGACGGCCTTCACTGGCCACTCCAGGAGACGAGTTTCGCCGGGCCACAGGTCGCTGAGTTCCTGGGTCAACGGGCACAGCGGCTCCAGGTGCGCTGGCATAGCCAGGGTCGCGCGGATGCGGCGCGCCACGCCGGCTCCCTCGTTGACAGCCACCGCCGTGACTGTCAGACGCTGCCCCACTCGCGGCATGCCCTCCGCGATCCCAGGGAAGCGGAGCGTCACCTCAGGCTCCCCCTCGGGCTTCGACCCAAGGCGAATCCAGTAGATGCCCAACCCGTCGTCGCTGGCGTCGGTCGGCTCCAGTGTCAACCGGCGGATGGTCCCGCGCCAGCGCGGGTGGGCGCTCAAGTCTACCAGGTAGTCGTGCGGCCTGGTTCCGTCGGCGTGGATGGCGAAAGACTGGGTGTGCAAGCCTGAATCAACGTCGTTGGCGAAGCCGAGCGTGGCGGTCTTGCCGCCCGAGATGTACAGCCTCAGAGAGACGAGGAAGCGCCCCTGGGCAGGGAAGCTCAGTGGAGGACTCAAGAGACGCGCAGGCGAGCCCCGTGCGAAGAAACTCATATCCTTGCCGTGGAACTGGGGCGGGGAGGCGTTCTCCAGCTCCCAGCCCTGAATGCCGTTCGAGAAGTCCCAGGAGGGCTCCGCCACGGCAGCCGACTCACGGGCGTCAGCCACGCGAATGCAGGCTACTTCATAGGCCCCTTTGCCGCCGGGCAGGTCGAGGCGGAGCTTGATGATCTTGCGCTCCGGCTCCCAGCAGGGCAGGATGCGGTAGGCGTGCCACTGGCCGTCGCCCAGGATGCGGAAGTGGGTCTCCTTGCCGGGCGAGAAGCCGCCGTACTTCGTCTCGAGGGTGTTGGTCCAGAAGAACTCGGCATCGCCCGAGACGTTGGCGCGGATGCGGGTCTCGATCCACTGGCTCTGGCGGGCGGGGATGTCGAAGGTGGGGCTGATGAAGATGGGGTCAGAGCCGACGACGCGGCAGGAGAGGGCGCCGTCCTCGACCTTCACGTCGGCGACGTGGTTATTCCATTGCCAGGCCTTCAGGTCGGCCTCGGTCTTGAACTCCCAGCCGATGAGCATCTTCGGCTCGGCGGCCAAGGCGGCAGAAAAGAAAGAGAGGAAGACGATGGCCCGCGGAACACGCGGAAGGACGCGGAAGAAGAGAAGAGGGAGATAGATAGAGAAGAGTGAGGCAGGGAAGAGGAACGGCGCCTGCGCCGTCGGCCGTTGCCCCTCGCCATCCATTCTTGCCGCTTCCATTCTCCTATCCCTTTCCGCGTTGTTCCGCGTGTTCCGCGGGCCGATTCCTGATGGCTGCGGCGACCTCGCGCTCGACGAGCGCCACGGCCCGGGGGACAGCCGCGGCCACGGCCTCTGACAACTCGTCCCCGACCTCCACCGTCGCGGGCTGGATGCCCACGATGCGAATGGTGGCCTTGCACCCGAGCTGGCGGGCGAGCTGGATGACCGACAGCACGTCGAGTGAGTGGAGCGACATCCGGCGGTCGAGGAACCTGCTCTCGGCCTCCTCGGGCGAGAAGGCGAGCACGGTGCCCGGCTCCTTGCCCATCTGAGCACAGTCCACGACGATCGCCACGTCCGCGTCCTCCAGGTCGGTCGCCAGGCCATAGCCGTCTGTCCCCGTTTCGCGAAGGAGGACACCGGGGGGGAGGGGACGCCTGGCGAGCTCTTCGAGCACGGCGATGCCCGCCCGCTCGTCGCGCATCATGCGGCTGCCCACGCCGAAAATTGTCACGCGCAATTCTGTCACGCCGCCGGCCCCCTTGACGAATGGAGTGGTGAAGGCCGGAAGACTACGAGTCGCATCGCGTGCTGGACGCCTTCCCAGCCCCCGTCAGGGGAAAGAAACCCTTGACGGCCCGGCTCGGACGCGCTAGTATACCAGAGGGTGATGTCGGGCGAAAGCCCGGCGGGCTCCCCGACGCGCGGGGCAAAGTGCAGGCGTGCCGAAGCGCTTGCGGCTCAAGGAGTTGTGGCTATGACTGCCATCGGCGCACGAACACGGCGTGGTTTTACCCTCATCGAGCTTCTCACTGTGACCGGCATCGCCATCGTGCTGGCCACGCTCGTCGTCACCGCGGTCTTTGCCGCCCAGGAAGCCGCGCGAAAGTCCACCTGCGCAAGCAACCTAGCCCAGAATCACAAGCTCATGATGATCTACACCCAGAGCTACGGCCAGTTCCTCCCCGCCTTCTGGCACGAGCGCTGGATTGGCGAGCTGGGCCTCACGGGCGGCCAGTGGCGGGAGGACCTCCAGGTTCTCAAGAGGAAGCCCCTCTGGCAGAACGTCTCCGGCACCCTCAACATGGGGCAGACGTGGAACCGGTTCCTGGCCCTGGGCGGACGAACGTATCTGCCGCCCAGCGCCGGCGGCAGCAACAAGGGCCTCACCGAGTGGTACCGCATGGGATACCGGATCTACCAGATCTACAGCAACCAAAACAACTGGAAGGTGCCGAATGTTGACGACCTGAACCCCCTGATACCGATGGTGTGGAACAATTTCCAGACCCCCGGCCATTACCTGGGGTTCACCTCGACCGGCGGCGGCGCCATCGAGCGGACGCCTCAGCGCAGTTCCGCGCAGATCATCATGTGCCCCAGCGATGCCAGCAACTACCGTTGCGACCAGGGCGGCCTCGTCTCATACATGGGCCTCGCCAAGTACGGCTGGTGGCACAGGAACGACTGCCCCGGGCTGACCCGCGTCTACGAGTACCATCAGATTCAGGAGGTCACTAACCCCAGCCGGGGCATCCTCCTTGCGGAAACGGAGCCAGGCACCTGGCTCTACGGCGGCTGTGGGTGACGCTGGCACGCTTACCAGCACCCCGTGCGGGTGCTGAAACGGCACAGCGGCGGCGGCAACATCGTGCACTTTGATGGCAGCGTCCACCTGGCCAAGGCCCCCGAACAGCTCCGCCTCGACTATTGGGACCCCGACTACAAGGAGTGGAACCCCGGCTGGTGAGAGCCTAGCCGCGGCGAGGAGACCCGGGGTGGCAACGATGAGAACGAGCTGTAGATGGCTTGCTCTTCTGGCGCTCGGCTGCCTCGGCCTCGTGGGGTGCGGGAGCCGGGGGGAGCAGACGACCTCGGAGGACAGGGAGGCCCTCGAGACACTCGTCAAGGGTGGCGCGGGCGACAACAAGCAGGCCATTCGGGAGTTCGTGGAGAAGAAGGGCCTTCCCGGCCTCAAACGCCTCCTGGAGACCGACTCGGCGCGCGCCCGCATGCTCGCACTGGCAGGCCTCGGGATGCTCAAGGGCGACGCCGAGGCCACGCAGCTCCTCCTCAAGTACGTGAACGGCGAGGACTCGCAGGACGCCTACTGGGCCATCGTTGCCCTGGGCTACCAGGGGGCGCCCCAGACGAAGGAGGCCATCGAGAAGCTGTTCCAGGGCCAGGACCCCAAACGCCGCGCGGGCGCCTGCATCGCCATCAAGGAATACGGCGACCAGTCCCTCTACCCCCTCCTCGATGCCGCCCTGAGCGACGAGGACTTCGAGGTCAAGCGCACTGCCGAGAAGATGAAGACGCTTATCGCGCGCGGCCAGGTCGTGAAGGACGGCAAAGCCGTGGATTCGGAGGAAGGCGTGCCCGAGGAGTGACGGGCCGTTCGCCACGAGGATGCTCTTGCCGGCCACATCCTCTCTCTCGGTCCGGGCGACACCCCGCCGCCGGAAGCGGCTCGCCATGCTTGCATGGGCCGCCTGCTCTGCCCTGGCCTTCGCATGCTCCCGCCAGGCGGCGTGGCTCGGCACCGGCCCGCCACCCCCGCCAGGAGCCGCCCAGGCGCGCGTCGGCCCGTTCCGCGGGTGGCGGCGCTGCGCCCACTTGGCCAACGGCCTCATCCGCGTCAGCGTGGTCCCACAGGTTGGCGGCCGCACCCTCGAGTACGCCCTCGGCGACTACAACTACCTCTTCCTCGGCCAAGACGAGGTGGGGAAGACTCTCTCCAAGGGCGCTCCGGCCGGCTATCGCCACTTCGGCGGCCAGTTCGCACAACTCCACCCAGAGGACCGGTGGGCCACCGTCCGCAGCGGCTACCCTCCCGACCTGTTCATGGGCCACTACGAGCTTCACGAGGCGGCCGCGGAGGCAGGCCGGGCCGCCGTGGAACTGCTCAGCCCCGTGGACCTGGCCACCGGCACGCGCGTCTCCCGCCGAGTCGAACTGTTCCCCTACAGCACACGCCTCCGCATCACGGACACCTTGACCAACGTCCGCCTCGTGCCCCAGGAGTGGGGCATCCAGGCCGTGCTTCAGCTCAAGGGGGTATCGAACCCCGATGGCCTCGTGCGCCGCGAGGACCCGCCCCGGGGCGACATCGCTCTCTACGCACCCCTGAACCGAAAGAGCCGCTTCAAAGGTGGCGTCCGCTTCCCACTCGGCGGGCCGGGGACCTTTGAGCCCAAGCCCGGCCTCCTCACCCTCCGCTATCGCGGGAGGTTCGCCAAGGCCGAGCTCGACCCCGCGCTCCCCTGGGTGGTGTTCGTAGACCACTCCTCGGGCCACGTCTTCGTCCAGAAGTGCGCGGCCGCCCAAAAGGCGCTCCTCAGCGCCGGCGGCGCCTTCGCCCCCTATCCCTTCATCGAGGTCCAGTGCTTTGGCAAGGTCGCGAAGCTCGGGCCGGGCGAGAGCGCCAGCCTGGTCCAGGAGTGGTACGCCACCCGCTGCCCTGAGCCAATCGTGGACGTGACGGAGGCCGGGGTGGTTTCGTCCCCCTTGAGCCTGTTGAAAGGGGAGGGGAGGACCTGGGTGGCCGGCACCTTCGGCGTCTTCGCCATCGGCCGCGCCGCCGTCGTCTTCCAGGCCGCCGATGGCAACGAGCTGGCCCGCGTGGACTGCGGGCCGGCGACCCCGCTCGAGCCCTTCGTGCTGAGCCGCGCGGTGGGCCTCCCTCCGGGGACGGCGCACGTGCGCCTGGATGTGACCGACCCGGCGGGCAAGGCCGTCGGGGACCTGGGCAGCATGGCCCTCGGCGCCAGCCGCTGACCGGTGCTCGGATGAGTGGAAACCTGGCCGGCGAAAGAGTATGATGTAATCGGGTTGGTCGGGTTGCTGGGTCTTGCGGGAGGCGAGAGGAGTGGAGATGGACTATAGGGAAGTCATCACCGTGGAAGCGGGAAAGCGGGGCGGCCGGCCGTGCATTCGAGGCATGCGGATCACCGTCAGCGATGTATTGGGATGGCTGTCCGCCGGCATGACCTACCAGCAGATCCTCGCTGATTTCCCCGAACTCACCGAGGCCGATCTCAGGGCCTGCTTGGCCTATGCGGCGGACAGGGAGAGGAGAGCCAAGGTAGTGGCTCAGCATGAAGTTGTTGTTTGACCAGAACCTCAGCTTCAGGCTGTGTTCGTCCCTACAGGAGGAGTTTCCGGATTCTGCGCACGTTCGGCTTCTCGGGCTGGAGGAGGCATCTGACAGTGATATCTGGGAATACGCGCGCGACCACGGCTTCACGATCGTGACGAAAGACGAAGACTTCTATGAGCTGAGCTTGCTCCGCGGCTCTCCGCCGAAGATCCTGTGGCTGCGTTGCGGGAACGTGGACACGGCCACCATTGAACGACTGATTCAGACCCACGTGGAGCGGATTTCCTCGTTTGCGGAGGACGAGGGCCTCCACTGCCTGGAACTGTACTGAACTCCTTCACATGCGTGCGCCCAAGCCCAGGGCTAAGGAGCAACTCGTGTCACCCTTGTTCACCCCTGCCTGCGTCGGGTCACTCAGTCTGCCCAACCGCATCGTCCGCTCGGCCACGGGCGAGAAGATGTGCACGCCCGAGGGGCGCGTCACGCCGCTGCTCGTCGAGTTCTATCGCCGCCTGGCGCTCGGCGGCACGGGGCTGATCATCACAGGGCACAGCTTCGTCCGACCCGACGGCAAGGCCAGCGATGGGATGATGGGCGTCCACAGCGACAGGATGCTCCCCGGCCTCAAGCAACTGGTCGGTGCCGTCCACGAAGCTGGGGGGCGCGTCGTCTGCCAGCTCAACCACGCCGCGCGGCAGACGAAGCCCGAGCTCATCGGCGGCAAGCGCCCCGTCGCCCCCTCCGCCGTGACCGACAGGGCCAGCGGCCTCACGCCGAGGGAGCTGAGGGCGGACGAGATCGAGCCGCTCATCGAGAGCTACGTCGCCGCCGCCCGACGCTGCCGCGAGGCAGGCTTCGACGGCGTCCAGCTCCACTGCGCCCACGGCTATCTGATGAGCGAGTTCATCTCCCCCCACACCAACCGCCGCACGGACGAATGGGGCGGGAGCCTCGAGGCCCGCGCCCGCTTCCCCCTCGAGGTCCTCCACCGCATCCGCGCCGAGCAGGGGCGCGACTACCCCATCCTCGTGAAGCTCAACGCCGAGGACTTCATCGAAGGCGGCCTCATCCTGGCCGAGAGCTGCCGCATCGCCGCAATGATGGCAGGGGAGGGGATTGACGCCATCGAAATCAGCGCCGGCATGGCCGGGACCGTGGACAAGATCGTCCGCAAGCACATTGACGCTCCGGAGAAGGAGGCATACTTCCTCCCCTACGCCCGCGAGTTCCGCCGCCACGTCTCCGTGCCACTCATCCTCGTCGGCGGCCTCCGCAGTCTCAGCGTCATGGCGGACGTGCTCCAGAGCGGCGCCGCCGACTTTGTGTCCCTCTCTCGCCCCCTCATCCGCGAGCCCGAGCTCCCCAACAAGCTGCGCGACGGCTCGACCACCCGTGCCGCCTGCATCTCCTGCAACTGCTGCGGCCCCGACGACGCCGGCCGCCTCGCCTGCACCCTCGACCTCCAGCTCGCCAAGCGCGCCACCTGACCGCCTTGACAAGGCCCCCGCTTCCCGCTATGAAGGCTCTTGTGGCCTTTGACGGTCGGCACCACCACACTCCGAGCCATGAGGGGAATGCGATGCTCGCTCGATGCGCGATGATTGGCATTTCATTCCAGGTTTCTCTAGCGCTGGCGGCCGTGCCCTATCGGGAGCCCGCCGAGACAAAGGCGAAGCCGCCGGGCCTGGCCAAGGCCATCGCAAGCCTGAGGCACATTGACGAGCAGAAGCTCACGGAAGCCGAGAAGACGAAAAAAGGCGCGGAAATGCAGGCGGCATGGGCCGCGCTCATCGGCGCCGGCCAACAGGGGGCGTTGGCCCTCAAGCGCGAGATCGAAACCGTAGACAAAGCGAGGGAGAAGGACGATTTCTTCAAGCTGGGCGCGGCCGCGCTCCTCTGGCAGATCGGCAAGCTCGATGAAGCCGACGCGATCGCAAAGGTCTGGGCTGCTACGCCGCTCGACGCGCAGTACAACTACGTCTTCTACACCGCCTTCGAGGCGGCGCAGACCCAGGACCCGCGCGTCCTGCCGATGCTCAAGGCCTGCCTGCGCGACAGGAAGGGCAGCGTGTTCCTGGAGCAGCATATGCTGGACGTGAAATGGCCGTTGACCCACGCGTTCCTGTGGGGGCCATTCGGCCCCAAAGGGCTGCCTGCCCTGCACGAGGTTCTGGCGAACTCCGGTGACCAGGTCGAACGGCTCTCGGCCCTGTGCATTCTCGGTCGTATGCACTACCTGCCGGCGCTCGCCACCATCCGCAAGCTGGCCGCGGACAAGGACGACGGGGTCCGCCGCACCGCCATCCAGATGCTCGGCTTCTTCGGGCACCCACAGGACTACGACTTCCTGATCGCCGGCCTGAGCGCCAAGGACCCGGAGGAGGTGTACGCGCACGCATTCGCCTTGCTCGAGTACGAGGACCTCAGAGCGGTGCCGCATCTCATCCCGCTGCTCAAGTCGGACAATCAGAAGCTCCGCTACGAAGCCGTCGGCGCGCTCCGCCATCTGCTGATGCCTGCGGCCCTCGAAGCCCTGCATGGCCAAGCCGCGGCGGCGAAGGGGAAAAAGGAGAAGGAGGCCATCAGCAACTCCGTGGGCGACATCCTGAAGGAGCTCGGCCTCACGTGGGAGGCCTATGCGGCCAAGCCCCGGCGGAGAGAGCGGCCCTGCTCGGGGCCATTCGCCAGAAGGCGGAGGAACCCTACAAGCTCAACCCGGGCGACCGCCAGTTGTCCCACGACCAGCTCATCGAGGCCGCCAAAGAGTGGCGGCAGCGTCGCTCATTCCCAGGGGGCGACACCTACGCGTGGGTGCATGATCGCCACGTCTTGGCCGCCGCGACGGCAGAGGACCTGGACCTGCTGCTGGACGTCCAGGCGTTCGTCTATCGGCGTCTCTCCGACGAGTGTCTCTACGAAGTTGACGCCCTCGACAAGCTCGTGAGGCGGCTGGGCCGAAGCCGATACCGGGCCGCCGTCGGCCTCTGCGACAAGGTCGAACCCCGGGTGCCATAGCGCACATCGCGCTCGCCGCGTCACCCACGATGCACCCACAGCCACCTGAGTGATTCCCCATCTTCGGGCTCCAGAGGTGGTAGAAGCTAAGGAAAGGGGTAACTGCCGGCGGACACTACATAAGATATATTATCGGACGCAGCGCATGGCCTTGTTCTCTCCCCGCCAGGCCCATCAGTTGACCCGGCTCAGGTCAGGGAAGCGGAGCCCAAGTGGTGAGTTGGATGAGATAGCCGAGCGCTTCCGCCTGCTCGAGCGTGGGCAGCAGGCGGTCGAGCGGAATGGTCGCCACGGCATTCGGACCCGCCGCGGCGGGGTCGCTGAGGCCCGTCTTCTCGAAGTGCTGGCGCAACTTGTCGTCGGCCTGGCGAGGCGCCGTGAGAGTAAGGACCGTAGCGTCGCGCTTCGTGATGTCGGCGATCAGGTCGGCGTACTTCCCCTTCAGCCGGGTCACGGCCTCGGGGGCGACGAACCAGGTGCCGTCGTCAGCATACTCGAACACCCAGGCGTTGGCGGGCGCGAAATGGCAATAGGTCCGCGCCCCCAGCCGCGCGCGCTTCGCCGCCTGGCGGTACGTGAAGCCCTGGGCGGCAACCTTGAGCCGCACGTCCAGCGTCGCCAGCCGCGGCGGCTGGTCGTGGGTGCGCGCGGGACGATACAGGATGTAGTTCGCCGCGTCGGGCGTCGTCTCGCCCACCTTCGCCTCGTCCACCCGCGTGTAGACCGCCGTGTAGCGCTCGGCGTCGGGCGGCACGCTCTGCGGCTTCGCCAGCACGAACATCCGCCCCCGGGCGCTCGCCCACGGCAGGTAGTGCAAGTCGCAGTACAGCAGCTTGCGGTGCGACTCCATCGCCTGGAACGTGAACGTCTCCTCGATGGTCTGCCCGGGCATCAGGATGCGGGGGTGCAGGAAGCGCGAGTCGGGCACATGGCGCCACTCCTTGCCATCGCGAACGTGATCGGCCTCGATGCGGTCGAGCGTCTGAAGATGCCGCACCTCGGTCGCCTGGAGCGGCTTGTAGTACTCCACCTCGCCCAGCACCCGCCGCGCCACCAGATACTCCATCGGATTGGGCTTCACGTACAGGCTCAGCGCCAGTGGCACGATGGGCGTCTGCTCGGGATTCCTGATCGTGATCGTCACCTGCGCCTGCTGCCCCTCGGCGATCCCCTGCGGGAAGCTCGCGCTCAGCAGCCGACGCCCCTGCCCGTCACACGCGGCGCACCCCACGGCGAGGGCGCCCAACGCCAGATAGCGGACGTAGCGGTTCACACCAAGTCCCCTGCCCTGCCCCACTTACCACGCCTCGGCGACGCCCACTCGGCGTCGCCTTCCCTCGCGCCATTCTAACAGCCGCCCCGACCCGATGCAAGCAGAAGCCGGACAGCACGCGCACCAGACGGCAGACGGCAGACGGCAGTCGGCAGGATGCGGCCCCCAATCGTCCCCGTCCCTCATCCTCGTCCCTCGACCGCCCACAGTCTGCCTAGAGTCTGCCAACTCTCCCTCACTGGATTTGGCAGACTCTGGCGACCCGCGGCCCTGCCCCTCTGTAGGAAAACCCCACACACGCCGCCTATCTGAATGATCTCTCCTGCCTGGCCGAGGCGAGCCGAAAAGGCGCTTTGGCGATCCGGGGGCTTCCACGGCCTCCGTTCCCATACTTGATCATCTTCCGGGGCGATCAAGTATGGCGCTTTGGCGATTCATGGCCTTCTACCGCCTTCCCCTCCATACTTGATCATTTCCTCCCCCTCTCATTTGATCAAGTATGGCGCCCACGCGCTCAAGTTCCCGACTCTATGATGGCGATCTCATCCGCTGTCAGGCCGTAGAGCCGATAGACGATCTGGTCAATAAGCCTGTCGGTCGCCGCAATCCGCTGCTTGAGGGGGCCGAGTTTGTCAACGCTCCGCGTGAATTCGCGCTCAAGCTCCTGTTGGAACGCCCGCGCGTTGGGGTTCGCCGTGAGCTTCCTTCGGTTCGAGCGGAGCACACCCAACAGCGTATCGAGGTCGTGCTCGTGATAGTCGCGCACCTTGGTCTTCTTGGACAGGTCGTCCACGTTCGCCCCGATCTGCCGCTCCAGCCAGGTCAGGAACCCCTTCACTTCGCCCTGCTTCTCTCTGTTCATCGCCATCATCCGCTCGGCCAGGAAGGCCAGGAGGTCATGCACCACGTCGGACTTCTCACGCTCGGTGTCGGGCGAGCCGTCGGCTCGGCGCGGCAGGCACTCGTCCACCAAGCGCCGCAGCTCGGCGAACGGCTCCTCAGCGTGCTTTGTGGTAGGCGCCTGGCTCACGCGGTCCTCCCCAACGCCGGGTCGATCCACTCGCGCTCGATCACGGACCCGGCAAGATAGTCAAAGTGCGTGTCGGCTGTCAGCAGGCAGGTTCCTGTCGCACGCGCAGCGGCGGCGATCCATCGGTCGTTCTGCGGAATCACCCAGCCTCTGGGCCGCGAGACATCGACCAGGACGTAAGCGTCGAGGACCTCGGGGGTACTGATGTCTACCCAGACGAACTCGTTGAGAAGCGAGTGCATGCGCCCGAGGTTCTTCTCCCCCCAAGCCCACTTCGCCGCAAGAGACCGGATCTCTCCGACGGTGACGACGCAGATGATGGGCCGGAAAGGCGACGCTCGAAGAGCGTACCTTCGCTCGATGTACTCGCCCAGGCGATTCGCTCGCACGTAGGCGACAAGTATGTTCGTATCCAGCAAGTACTGGCGCGCAGGAGCCGACATCAGTCGAGTTCCTTCATCGCAGCGGCGATCTCCTCGTCCGTCTCATCCCCAGGCCACTGCCCGTACACAGCACTGGCCCCCGTGGTCGCGCTTTGCCGAACTCTGACCCGCCTCGCCAGCGGGGCCTGCCCGCCACCTCTAGGCTTAGGGGCCTTGGTGAAGAAACGGTCCGCCGCTGTGGCCGCGGCCATGCCTTCCGCCTCCAGGCAAAGCAGGGACCCCGAGGGCCGGAACGTGGCTTGGCCTTCCACCACCACCGCGCTGTTCCACAGCTCGCGGAGCAGGCGGGTGCTCCCGTCCGTCAGAACGCCGTAGACGCTCTCCCCCGATTCAAGCAGCATGCCGAACGAGCCGTCGCTCGCGCGGATCATGTCGAGCTTCCCGGCCACGCGCGCGCGGACGGGGTGCGGGATGATCGTTCGCAGGCTCCGGGCCAACTTGGAGACCTGTGCGTCAACGGCGGGTGGGCTTCCGACGGGCAGGCGATCGCCATGCAAGGTGATGGAGTCGACCCCCCAGGGCGAAGGAGCGCGGCCGAAGCGCTCCACCCGGGTAAGCAGCCCGGCGTCGAACCGCCAGCTATCCCGCTTCGCGCTTCGGATGTCCTGCACCACGTCACCGATCAGGTCGAAGGCCGTGTCGCTCGGGGCGGGGCGACTCTCGGGAAACAGCTCCCCTTGCTTGTAAGGCTCCTCGGCCGCCTCGCCGAGGCGCGGAGCCTCGAAGTGCAGGCGCGTGAACCCATCGCCAGGGGACATGTCCGCGAAACGCACAGTGGTGGCAGCGACCAGCCAGGCCGGAGGCCGGCCGCGCTCGCGGCTCGTGTACCGGAATGCCATGCTCACCGTCTCACGGCCCAGCGCTTCCACCCATGCCAGCACCCACCCGATGGCCGACGGGCTGCGCTGGCCATCGGAGACCTTGGGACCCCGAACGTCGAGAGTATGTTCTATCATCTGCATTGCTCGGCCTCCTTGACTTGGGGCTACGATGTCAGCCGCCCCACCGCCTCATTGTACAGCCGCTTCCCCTCCGCCACAAGACGACCACGCTCCGCCGAAGGCGTCGTGAAGCCGATGCGACGGATGGGGAATCCCTCCATGTACTGTGCGAAGAAGCGCAGGTAGTTGTCCTTCTTGCCCTCCAAGCCGGCGCAAACCTGCGAAAGATAGAAGCAGGCAACGCGCGAGTTCAGAAGAGCCAACACGTAGGCATCATCGGCGGGGATGATGTAGGTCGTGTTTGTGCCGAAGAAACCCTGACGGTCCATGGTGAAACGGCAGTGGGTCGAGATATCGGGGTAGATGATCTTGGGTTTGGTGAACTTGTCGTAGTAGTCGCAGGCTCGAAGCTCCCACCACTCGTCGCCCTTGTCGCAGCGCACTTCCAGTTGTGCCTGGCTGGCGGCGAGGTGGCTCATCACAGCAGGGAAGCGATCGATGGGTACGCCGATGTAGGTCCATATCAAGTACCTGTCAGAGAACTCTATCGCGAACCGTCGGATGTCCTCGCCAGCCAGCAAGGGCTTGATTATGGCTTCGGCCTCAGGATTCTCTGCCAGGAGCCTTGAGCGGCATTCCCCGTCGATGACAAAGGCTTCATTGAAACCGGTTATGACGCCGCGGAGTGGCCGACTACCAACGTACTGCTGGAGTGGTACTGAGGAAGCTCGGATGCGTTCCGACAACTGCTGAACTTGCGTGCTTACGAAAGCCCAGGCATCTGCTGCCAGGCAACTCGTTGGCAGGTCGTGCCCAGTTTCGGCCTGCGCCCTGGAAAGACTCCCACCAGCGCACAGTGCCGCGAATGCATCCGGCCCCAAGGGGGGCAGGTACCGAAACACCGCGGAGGAACTGGGCCTTGCAGCTGTCACTAGGACCAAGGGCCGCACCGTTGCGCCGAACACAGGCAGACCAGCCAGATCGATGATAGACAGAACGGTCGTTCGTTGGCCAAGGTAGCGTCGCATCTCTTGGCCGTACGCCGCTCTAAGCCACTTGTTGGACAGTATCATGCCGAAGAGTCCCCGGCTTCTGGATGCTAGCGAGTGGCCCTTCTCGACGAAGTACAGATACAGGTCCGCTGCCGGGTGGTACTGGTCGTACAGCGACGCCAGGAATGGTTTGAGGTCCCTTATCGCTTCCTGCCGCACGTATGGGGGATTGCCAGTCACGCAGTGGAAGCCACGTGATTCCTCAGGCTTCAGCGCTCTTGGGTCGAAGAACACTTCTGGGAATTCGAGTTCCCAGTGGAAGAAGCGTTTGGCCTTGGCGATGGACTGGGCTTGCTTGAACCAGGGCTCGCAGATCAGGGCGCCCCACGCGGCGGGGGTGCCACTGAGCGATGCGACAGCCTGGGAGTACTCGGCAATGTGGATCGGGCAGCCGAAGTAGGGGGCGAGCCACAGGTTTGCGACGGCGCGGTAGCGGTCGCGGGCGGCGTCCATTTCGCGGTAGAGGCGGTCCTTCAGGTGGGCGTCCTCGGCGGTGGCGGAGGGGCGCTCGACGATCTGGCGGAAGGTGTCGAGGAAGCCGCTGAGGTGCCGGGTGGTGAGGGCCTCGGCGAAGCCGAGGACGCGCTGGCCGGTGGTGTCGCGCTGGGGCCTGCCGCGCCTGTCGGCCTCGGGCGGCGGGGTCATGAGGTCCTGCTCGATGCGTCCGCCAATGAGGGAGTTGCCGCAGCGCAGGTGGTGGTCGAGGAAGGAGAGGGCCTTGTCGCGGCTGACGGTGTGGAGCCAGAGGGAGAGTTTTGCCAGCTCGACAG
>Ga0194125_10003585_pt1 | contig 24917 bp, 24 predicted proteins | sample TA2KigC250mmetaG_FD_148626 | JGI IMG/M metagenome (GOLD analysis project Ga0194125, IMG submission 148626) | Freshwater microbial communities from Lake Tanganyika, Tanzania - TA2015034 Kigoma Deep Cast 250m | ecosystem: Environmental > Aquatic > Freshwater > Lake | place: Tanzania: Lake... | reverse complement strand
GCCCGCTTCCCGGCACACTCCCCGGCCTCGTGCGCCTCGACGATGCGCCTCACGGTCTTGTGGGTAGTGCCACACATCACGGCGGCCCCTCGATAAGTGGCTCTTCGCGTTGGAGTGTGGGGGGTGTTGAGGTCCTGGGCCTGAGATAGGCAATCCCGGGGCGTGGGCAAGGGCCCCGTCATTCTGCGGAATGTAGCTCTGCAGAAGGAGAGGCCCTTGTCCAGGATCCAAGGTAGCCGCGGTGCCACCATGCTGGTGGGCTTGGCCGGGTTCGCCGCTGGTGCCGCCGAGCTGGTCGACGGCGAGTTGTGGCTGTGGGTGGAGACGGTGGCCGACGTTGTCGGCTGTTCGGACTGTGGAACCAGGGCGGTGGGTCATGGCCGCTCCCGGACGCTGGTGCGGGACCTGCCTGTGGCGGGGCGGCCCACCGTGCTGGTGTGGTCGAAATGTCGCCCGCCAGTGGCATGGGACCACTTTGTGGTGAGTTGCGCCAGTGGGATGGGACCACCTGAGCGCCAGTGATGGGACCGTCTTCTGGGGTCCACCAGTGCCGGTGCCGTTGAGGGTGCAATGGCCGTCGTTCCGGTCAACGGGTTCAGGGAGGACGGCCGATGGTGTTCCGGGAGGTCCGCGTGTACGAAGTCAGAGAAGTGCTCCGGTTGTGGCTGGACGGCGAAGGGCTGCGCTCGATCGAGCGGTTGTCGGCGGTGGATCGCAAGACGGTCCGCCGCTACGTGACCGCCGCGGAGGAACTCGGCCTGGTGCGTGGTGGTGGCGTCGGTCAGCTCGGCGATGAGTTCATCGCCGCCGTGGTCGAGGTGGTGCGACCACATCGCAGCGACGGTCATGGTGAGGGGTGGCGGCAACTCGTCGCCGAGCACGACACCGTGACGGGTTGGGTCGCTGAGGAGTTGACGGCGGTCAAGATCCACGAACTGCTCGGGCGCCGCGGTGTGGTGGTGCCGTTGCGCACGGTGCAGCGTTACGTGCGCGATGAGTGCGGCCGTCGACGTGGCCGAGGCTCGACGGTGCTGGTCGCGGATGGTGAGCCGGGCGATGAGTTGCAGGTCGACTTCGGTCGGATGGGATACCTCGATGTCGATGGCCGGCGGCGGGTGGTGTGGGCGCTGGTGTTCACGGCTTGCTACTCGCGGCATTGTTTCGTGTGGTTGTCGCACCGTCAGGCCCTCGGCGATGTGATCGACGGGTTCGAGGCGGCGTGGTCGTTCTTCGGTGGGGTGTTCCGCACCGTGATTCCTGACAACTTGAAAGCGATCGTCACGGGCGCGGATCCGCTTGAGCCGCGGTTCAACGAGGCGTTCGTTGAGTACGCCCAGGCCCGCGGGTTCCATGTTGACCCGGCTCGGGTGCGTCGCCCGCAGGACAAGGCGCGTGTGGAGCGCAGCGTGCAGTTCGTGCGCAACTCGATGTGGGCTGGTGAGACGTTCGTCGATCTCGCCGACGCTCAGCGTCACGCCGAGGCGTGGGGCCGAGTCCGGGCCGGGCAGCGGGTGCATGGCACGACCCAGTGTCCGCCGGTGGAGTTGTTCGCGCTCGATGAAGCACCTCGGCTGCTGCCGGCACCGACGGGCCGCTACGACGTGCCGATCTACACGACGGCGAAAGTGCATCGGGATCATCACATCGAGGTCGCCAAGGCGCTCTACTCGGTCCCCGGCCATTTGATCGGTGAGCGGGTGGACGTGCGAGCCGACCGGCAGCTGGTGCGAATCTACTCACACGGCCAGCTGGTCAAGTCCCATCCCCGCCAACAGCCCGGCCGCCGCTCGACGGATCCGAACGATCTACCCGACGGCACCGCCCCCTACGCGTTGCGTGACATCGACCACCTCCGCCGGCTCGCCGCCGGCCACGGCGAAGCGATCGGCGCGTACGCGGCGGCGTTGCTGGACATCCCGTTGCCGTGGACCAAGATGCGCCAGGTCTACGCGCTGTTGGGTCTCGTCAAGAAGTGGGGTCCCGAACGCGTCAACGCGGCGTGCGCCCGGGCGCTCGAGGTCGACGCGGTCAACGTCGGCCTGATCGGCCGGATGCTCATACGCGGCACAGAGAACGCACCCACCCCGACGGCCCCATCGGGCACCGTCGTCGCCGGTCGGTTCGCTCGCGACCCCGAACACTTCGCCGTCGGCGCTGCGGGAGGTGACCGATGAACACCCCGATCGTCACCCCCGAACTCGTTGCGTTGTTGCGCCGGGTCAAGCTCGGCCGCTGCCTCGACACGCTGCCTGAACGGCTCGCCCTCGCAGCCACCGGCCAGATGGGCCACGCCGAGTTCTTGGAGTTGGTTCTCGCCGACGAGGTCTCCCGCCGCGAGACCAGCTCAGCATCGCTGCGGGCCCGCACCGCCGGACTCGACCCGGCCATGACCCTGGACCGGTGGGACGACACCGCCAACATCGCGTACGACCGCAACGTGTGGAACGAACTGTGCTCGCTGCGCTTCGTCGAGTCCGGCCACAACGCGCTCATCCTCGGACCGGTCGGGGTCGGCAAGACCTTCCTAGCGACCGCGCTCGGGCACGCCGCCATCCGACGCCGGTTCAGCGTTCACTTCGAACGCTGCGACCGGCTCCTCAAACGACTCCGCGCGTCACGACTCGACAACAGCCACGACTCCGAGATCCGCAAACTACTCCGCGTCGACCTGCTCATCGTCGACGACTTCGCGCTCCAGAACCTCGATCCGCTCGACACCGCCGACACCTACGAAATCATCGTCGAACGCCACCGGACAGCAGCCACGGTCGTGACCTCCAACCGGACCCCGATTGAGTGGCTCGGCCTGATGGCCGACCCGCTCCTCGCCCAATCAGCGATCGACCGGCTCCAATCCGCCGCCCACGAACTCGTCCTCGACGGCGAGTCCTACCGACAACGCCAACGACCCGGCATCACCAGCCCACTTGACCAACCACCGGCCACTCCGCGATCATCACGACGCCGACGCTGACACCCCCGAGACGGTCCCATCACACTGACGCTCGGGTGGTCCCATCAAGCTGGCGGCCGACAAACACATCCATACGTTCCCTCGCAGACTTCAATGGAATCCTCCCCGAGTAGCGACCGGACTGGCCTGACGCCGTCAGGTTCGCTGCTCGGGGACAACTCCCCGTGGATCCGTCAACGAGGGGTGGGGACCTCTACCCGGCCACCAGTGGGGACCTCGATCTGGCCACCAGTGGGGACTTTCTCATGGCCACGGACACGCCGTGTGGTCGAGACACCCAACTGACAGAGCCGGAGATCTCCGCCGGCACTCCTCGGCTCCGATCTTCTACCCAACTTCTACCCATCGCGCTGGGATAGGGCCGAATCGGATGGGATATGGGATGGGGTAGCTCACGCGAAACCCGTTGTCCCGTAAGGATTTCCGGGATCAGAGGCCAGCGGAGGTCAGCGCCCGAGACGGGCTACGGACCAGAAGGTTGGGGGTTCGAGTCCCTCCGGGCGTGCTTAGCGTCTGTGCGGTCAGGCCGTGGGGTCGGTGACCTGGCCGGCGAAGAGCACCAGCCCGCTGGAACGGTGCCGGATCAGGTAGAGGAAGGGCCTGTCGGCCTTGACGGTGAGCTCGGGCTCCGGTGGACCGCTCATGGGGAAACCCAAGCCGGTGGCGGCGGCGGCGACGGTGCCCTGTTCGTCCACGGCGATGTCGGCCCCATGCACTGCGGCGTCGAGGAAGGCTTGGGGGTCGATGCCCGGGTAATGGCCGGGGGCGGCGCCGATCTCGGTGAGCCAGGCCATGAGATCGATCTGGGTGGTGTCCTCCCACTGCGGCATCAGCAGCTCGAAAGGACCGGTCCTGAAGATCCCGTCGATCTCGTCGAGCAGGGACTGGTCGAGCCGATCCCGCACCTCGGCGAACCGCCCCTCATCGGGGACGATCAAGAGCATGGAGAAGCCGCTCCCGATGTAAGGGATCTCGGCGGCGACGAACCCCTCGCCCCGGCCGCGCCGGTCCCCCAGCTCCAGTTCGCGCATGAACTCCACCTGCAGCGTGGACCCGTCGAGGCGGGTGAAGGTGTCCGTGACCGCTTCGTACTTGCCGAAGACCGTCTGCCACTGCGCCTCGAAGTAGACGGCATCGGTGAGTACCAGGAGCGTCAGCGGGTGGATGAACCCCTCCGGCAGCAGTTCGGGGATTAGCCCCCGGGTCTGCTCCCGCACCCAGTCGTTGACGACCTCCCTGCTGCCGCCGGGGTCGCCGGCCAGGTCCAGGGTCTGCACCGTGACGCCGTGCTGGGCGGCCAGCAGGTCGACCCACTCCTGGTCCGGCTCGAGGCCGATCCTGGGCCAGATCCGGTCGGCGACGGTCACCGTGACCTCCTCCTGGGCGTCAGAGGCCCGGGCCATCACCTGGTCGATGGCGTTCCACGCCTCATGCGCCGCCAGCCCAGGCGGCAGTTGCAGGGCGGCGTCGATGGCCGCTCCCGTGGCATCGTCGGCGGCGGCGCGAGCCATCAGCAGAGCGTGGCCGATGCTCGCCGGGCTGAACACCAGGTTGGTTTCCGTCGGCTGCTCCTTCCACAGGTCGAAACCGGCTTCGTTGAACCCGGTCGCCAGTTCCCCTACCGGGGCGCCGGCCGAGGGCTCGGCCCGGACCACACCCTCACTGGAGGCGAGGGCCCCGGGGGAGGCGGAGGTGGGACCGGTGGTTGACGGAGGCATCGAGCCGGTGGTTGACGGAGGCATCGAGCCGGCGGTCACCGTCGACGACGGGGTCGCCGGCGACGTCGTCGAAGCAGCGCCCGAGTCACCGCAGGCGGCCGCCGACAGCACTGCCGCCACGGCAATGGCAAGCCAGCGAGTCACCTTCATGTCCTCTAGCCCCCGGAAGGCGCATCGGTCGCCCCCAGTTTGGCACGGGCGACCCCATACGTACCGAAGGCACCTCGAGGAGTTGAGGTCAGTGCACCACCAGGCCGAAGATCTTGGCGACCTTGGCCAGAGGTGCCATGTCACGGGTGATGGGGAGGCGCTCGAGTTCGGTGAGCGGGACGTGGTCGAAAACGGCCCACGCCTCCCAGCCGGTGCGGATCCGGGAGTCGTAGCGGACACCGGCGATGGGTGCCATCTCGGCAACGGCGAAATCGTGGATCTCCTGGCTGACCAGCCTGGTGACGCGACGGTCGGGGCCGCGGATGGTGGACACGTCGAGATCTGGGTAGCCGTACGCCACCAGGACCTTGGCCAGATGTGAGCGCAGCGCCTGTCTCGTCTTGAGGTCCTCGACGTCGACGAACCGTGCGTTCTGCGGCACGGCGACCCTCACGGCCAAACGGCGCTGGCGCCAGTCGGCGGGCACCGCCCCCATCTGCATGAAGCCGCTCTGCGCCGACGCCCAATCGCTGCCGACGGCGGCAAGGACCTCCGGGTCGGGGCGAAAGCGCGCCAGGGTCTCCCCGAAGCAGCACTCCAGGTCGGTCCCGAAGTACAGCACGCCGTAGTCGCCACGAGCGCTGGCGAAGCGGGTACCCAGGAGCGGATCGCCGAGGTCTTCCGGCGTCGGCAGGGGGCCGACGGAGAGGGGATCCGGGGCCCGGGCAACACGCCAGAACCCCTGCGGCGGCGCCTCGGTGAGTTGCAGGCCGGCGATCGAAAGCAATCACCCTCCCGCCGCGAACGTCTTCGCCGCCACCATGACCTCCTGCGAGAGACCTTCGCGAATGGCTCGCACCGGGGCCACGTCGCCCAATTCCGGGTTCATGCCCACGAACCACGCCCGCACGGTGTGGGGGCCGTCGCACTGCTGCAGGAACTGGAACACCTGGAAGGCCACTCGCAGGCGCGACTCGGCATTCGGGCGGGGGTGCTGGTCGCCGGCGATCCAGCGGGCCACCGTCTTCGGGTCGGCCACCTTCGCCAGGTAGGCGGTCATCTTGACCCCGAAGACCTCGCGCAGGAATCCGGCGATCGCACCAACGTCGGTCTCCACGGTTACGCGGTGGGCCGACTGCCCGAAGGTCTCCAGGGCGGTGGTGTCGAGGTTCGTCAACGTGTCGCACCTCCTGCGCGGTGTGGGCCCGCCGGAAAGGGCCTCGCCATGGGCCGTCTAAACACCCCACCTAACGCCCTAACAATACTTCAGATAACGCCCGTCTACCACCCCAGCAAACATCCTGGGTCGTGCGTGGCCGGCGGCCACCGCTGTGCGGGAAGGCCCCCGCTCCGGCCCGGGGGGGACCACGACATAGGTCTGGAAGCCGCCGCCCTGGCCGGGCATGCTGAGGCGATGCTCCCCACGCAAACCCTCGACGAGCCGTCTACTTATAACTAAACTGGCTGATGCCGGATGCCGACCTCATCCTCACCAGTGGCCCTCTGCAATTGCGGGCGATGGAGGACGGGAGGGGCGGCTACCCAGCCAAGAAGTGGTTCGAGGAACTGGAGCCGCGTCTGCAAGCCCGCGTTTTGGCTCGACTCGACAACATCAGCAGCTCTCTCCAGAGCGGTCGGCCCGATCAAGCTCTGGCCGTTCTGCGCGGTTCGCGTGCCGGACTGCTGGAGATGAGAGTGACACCTGCCGGGGGGAGGCCACCCCACCTCCGCCTGTTCGTCCTGCGCCGGGGGATGACCCTGTGGGCGGCGGCCGGGATGAAGAAGCAGGCGAACCGGATCAAGCCCGGCGACTGGCGTTCCGCCGAGAATCTGGCCCTCACCTGGCTGACACGACACCGGTCCCACGGCCCCTACGACGCCGGCGAGCATCAACCAGAGGACATGCCATGACCCGCCGATCCCTGCTGTCGGACCCCGCGGCGCGCCGCGAGTACGAGGAGGCCTACCTCGTCGGTGAGGTAACCGACTCCATCTTGGCCCTGCTCCAGGGGCTGGGAATCTCCCAGGCGGAACTGGCCGAGCGCCTCGGGGTCACGAGGGGGAGGGTGAGCCAGATCCTGTCGGGCCGGCAGAACCTGACCCTGCGGACCCTGGCCGCCATCGGGTGGGCCTTGGGCGTGTCGTTCGACCTGAACCTGCGGCCCATGGCGGATCGGGCCGGCACGCCGGCGGCCGCTGATCCCGGCCTGCCGGGATGGGTGAACCGAGGCGCCGACTCGGACCGCCGCCGAGTGGCCGCGTCCCGAGAAGCCTGACCGCGGCGGCCTACCGTTACATCGCTCGGGTTGCCGGCCACATACCGGGTGAGGATCCGCCGATGACCGACGATCACGATTGGCTCCGCCGCCTCTGGGCCCAGCACGCCGGCCCCGTCTACGCCTACGCCGCCCGCCGGGTCGGGCGGGAGAGAGCCGAGGACGTGGTGGCCGACACCTTCGTGGTCGCCTGGCGCCACCGGGACCGCCGCCCGCACCGGGACCTGCCCTGGCTGCTGGGGGTGGCCCGCCGGGTGATCGCCGAGCGCTACCGGGCCGACGAGCGCTGGGAGCGCCTCCGGGCCCGGGCGGCGCTGAACGGGTCGCCGGCGGATCCGGCCGACGCCACGCTGACGGTGGCCGCCCGGGAGGTGCTGGCCGGCCTCGACGACACCGAGCGCGAGGTCCTGCTCCTCTCCGCCTGGGAGGGCCTGTCGGGCAGCGAGGCCGCCGCCGTCCTGGGAACGAGCGCCGCCGCCTACCGCATGCGGCTGGGCCGGGCCCGACGGCGGCTGCGCCGGTCGATGGCCGAAGCCGGGATCACCGAGGCCGGAGAGGATTGACATGAGCGACGACCGCCGCCGACTGGAAGACCTGAACCCCGAGCCCGACGGGGGGGCCGGCTGGGCCGCCTCCGAGGCGGGCCGTCGCGCCTACGAGCGCGTCGCCTCGCGCCTCGACCCGTCGACCTCCCTGGAGCCGCACCGATCCCGGGTGAAGCCCTGGCTGATCGCCGCTCCCGGGGTCGCCGTGCTGCTGGCCATCGGCCTGCCGCTGCTCCTCCTGCGCGGTGGGGGCACCGCCGACACCACCGCCGGGCCGGCCGCCACCACGGCCACAACGGAGCCGGCGACCACGGCTCCGCCGGTGACGACCACCACCGCCGTCCCCGCCCTCACCGAGTGGGTGTTCCAGGGCCCGGTCCTCGACAAGCAGGGCGTCGGCCCCCAGTTGTGCATGGTGGTGCAGGAGTCCCTACCGCCCCAGTGCCAGGGTATGCCGGTGATCGGCCTCGACTGGGCCGACATCCCCTGGGCCGAATCTGCGGGCGATACCACCTGGGCCGAGGCCCGGCTGGTGGGCTACTTCGACGGGGAGACCCTCACCCTGTCCCGGGCGCCGGCCGAGCCCGAGCCGGTGGAGTGGGTTGAGGAGAACCCCTTCGCCACTCCCTGCCCGGAACCCGACGGAGGATGGGTGGTCACCGACCCGGCCCTGGCCACCCAGGACGCCTTCGAGGCCGCAAGGAGGTACGCCGAAGCGCAGGCCGACTACGCCGCCCTCTGGATCGACTACCTGGTGGAGCCCTCCGAGGAGATCGACCTGGGCCCCGCCACCTTCGTGCTCAATGTGCGGTTCACCGGGGACCCGGCCGGGCATGAGGCCGCGCTACGAGAGATCTACGGCGGGCCGCTGTGCGTGACCCTTGCCGCAGCCCAGGTGACGGCGGCCGAGTTGCGGTCGATCCAGGAGCAGGTCCACCTGGGCCTCAACACCCCCGAGGCGGTGGCGGCGGGCATCTACGCCGGACACGGGCAGACCACGGGGGCAGACGAACTGCGCGGGGTAGTCGTGGCCACGGTCTTCGTCGTCATCGACGACGCCGCGGCCCGGGCCTGGCTGGACGCCAAGTGGGGCCCGGGCCTGGTCGAAGTGACCGGCATGCTGCGACGGTTGGATGAGGGCTGAGCGACGCCCGGCCGGACGAGCCTGGCGGAGGACGGCCCGGGCTCGGCCCAGCCCCAATAAATAACTGGTCTCAGTGGCGGGTTATCCGATACATTACCGACATGGTCTTCGCCATGCCGGTTCTCACGGCTGCCGACCAAGCCGTCCTCGAGGCCATCGAGGCGTTGCGCCGCGACCTGCGGTTCCATCTCGTCCCGGCGCGCCGCTGGTACGGGACGCTGCGGCGGGCGACCCTGGCCCGGGTGGTGCAGGGCTCCAACTCCATCGAGGGTTACCGCGCCTCGGTGGAGGACGTGCTGACGATCCTGGAGCAGGAGGCGCCGGCGGCGGCAGACGACGAGACGCGGCGCGCCATCGAGGGCTACCGCGACGCCATGAACCTCATCCTGCAGATGGCGCCCGACCTGCCCCGGCTGACCGAGTCGATGCTGCGCTCCCTGCACTTCATGATGCTGAAGCACGAACCGGGCAAGCACCCCGGGTGCTGGCGGCCCGGCCCCGTACATGTTGCCGACGCCGCCGGCCGGATCCTGTACACCGCCCCCGACCGGGCGCTGGTGCCGGGCGTGGTCGTCGAAGCCCTGGAGCAGACGGCAGAGGCGGAAGCCCCCACCATGGTGCGGGCCGCCTTCGCCCACTTGAACCTGGTGATGGTCCACCCGTTCAGCGACGGCAACGGGCGCATCGCCCGGGTGGCCCAGTCCTTCGTGCTCGCCGGCGAGGGTGACCTGGCCCCCGTGTTCCTGAGCATCGAGGAGTACCTGGGCCGGCACACCGAGGACTACTACGCCGTGCTGCGCACGGTGGGCGGGGACCACTGGCAGCCGGATCGTGACGGCCGGCCGTGGCTGGAGTTCTGCCTCACCGCCCACTATCGCCAGGCACGCACCGTGCTGCGGCGGGTGCGGGAGACCGAGGCCTTGTGGGCCCGGTGCGAACACGCCGCCGACCAAGCCCGGGTTCCGGACCGCAGCGTGGCCGCTCTCGTCGATGCCGCGCGTGGCCTGCGCCTCACCCGATCGCTGTACGTGAAACTCACCCGGGACGCCACGGGCGAGGCCGTCTCGGCTGACATGGCCAGCAGGGATCTGCGCGCCTGCAAGGACGCCGGCCTGCTGGTGCCCGCGGGGGAGAAGCGGGGACGCACCTACCGCGCTGCTGCGACGCTGACGGCGGCTTGGGAGGAGATCCGCCGGCAGCGGCCCGCCCCCGTCGAGGATGATCCCTACGAGACCGCCCGGCAGGGTTGAGGTCCCGGGGGCCCCCGGCCGTCCTAGGACGCCTTCGCCGCCTGCTCGACGCCTTCCATCGCCTTCTGGGCCAGTTCCAGGGCTTCGGCCAGGGCAGCCTTGGACTTCAGCCGCAGGGTGACCTGGTAGCGGGCGTCCGACTGCACGTTCCTCCGGTAGGCATGGGTGCGCCCCTCCAGGTGGGCGGCGTCGAGGCGGAAGTCCACCCGGGTGGTGCCCGGCCACACGTAGACGAAGCCGCCGAACGGCGTCCCCGTCCGCATCAGGCGAAGGCACTCCCCCCTGCCCTGCTTGGCCTTGGCCACCGCGGCGTGGGTCCCCTCCCACGTCAGGATCGTGCCGACGAACCGGTTCACCAGGGCCCGCGCCGCCTGGGACCGGGCCCGCTCGGCGATGAAGGCCTGGACCGCGGGGTCGAGGGCCCCTTCTGCGGACTTGTCCGGCTTCTTGCCGATCTTGCCGCCGTTGCCCGTCCCTCCGAGGCTGCGCAGCAGGCGCCTGACTTCCGCGGGAAGGGCGGCTGCCTCCTCGGCTGTTCCTTCCCAGATGACGATGCTCACACGCATGCTCCACCTCTCTCGCTAACCACCCAGTACTGTCGGTGAGTTTGTGATAGTTACGGACAGTATATGACAGTACTCGAATGGAAGCGAGAGAAGGCGCAGCACAGTGACGGCGTCGGGCCGTCCGATGCCGGGCGTCCGGGCGGTCGTCCAGGGGCCCGGGGAAACCCCATCCGGGGGTACCTAAACTCGTCTGGCCATGACCACCCCACCCGGCCGCCGTGTCCCCTTCCTCGACGTCGGGGCCGCCTATCGCGAGTTGAAAGGCGACATCGACGCCGCCATCCACCGCGTGCTCGACTCCGGGTGGTTCATCCTGGGCCCGGAAGTCGAGGCCTTCGAGCAGGAGTTCGCCGCGTACGTCGAGGCGGAGCACTGCATCGGGGTAGGGAACGGCCTCGACGCCCTGCGCCTCATCCTCGGCGCGCTCGACATCGGGCCCGGAGACGAGGTCCTGGTCCCCGGCCAGACCTTCATCGCCACCTGGCTGGCGGTCATGGAAGTCGGTGCTACCCCGGTGGCCGTCGACGTCGACCCGCACACCCACAACATGGACCCGGCCCTGGTGGAGGCGGCAATCACCCCCCGGACCCGCGCCATCATGCCGGTGCACCTGTACGGCCTGCCCGCCGACCTCGGGCCCCTTCAGGAGATCGCCACCCGCCGCGGCCTGGAACTCGTAGAGGACGCCGCCCAGGCTCAGGGTGCCCGGTACCGGGGGCGGCGAGCGGGCGGCATCGGCCGGGCGGCCGGGTTCAGCTTCTACCCGGCGAAGAACCTGGGCGCCTTCGGCGACGCCGGGGCGGTCACCACCAACGACGCCGACCTGGCGGCCCGGGTGCGAAGCCTCCGCAACTACGGGTCGAGCGCCAAGTACCGGCACGAGGAGATCGGCATCAACTCCCGCCTCGACGAGATCCAGGCGGCGGTGCTGCGGGCCCGCCTGACGCGGCTCGACGAATGGAACGCCCGGCGGCAAGAGCGAGCCCGGCACTACCTGGCCGGCCTGGCCGGCGTGGGGCCCCTGCAACTCCCCGTCGAACCGGCCGACACCGAGAGCGTGTGGCACATCTTCGCGGTGCTGGCCCCCGACCGGGAGGCGCTGCACCGGCACCTGGAGACCCGGGGAATCGGGTCGATGGTGCACTACCCCGAGGCCTGCCACCGCCACCCCGCCTTCGCCGGACGGGGGTGGGAGTCGACCCCCCTGCCCGCCTCCGAGCGGCTGGCGGCCTCGGAGTTGTCGCTGCCTATGGGGCCGCATCTGAGCCTCGAAGATCTCGACTACGTCGTCGCCGAGACGCGGCGCTTCTACCTGTGAGGGGAGCATGGCCCGAGTCCTCGTCACCACCTTCAGCCATCTGATCGGGGCCCCGCTCGAGGCCTTCCGTGAGAGCTTCCTCGACGCCCTCGTCGCCGGGGGGAACGACGTCCTCCTGATGCGCACCGAGGACTTCATGCGGAACCACTTCCTCAGCAACGAACTCGCCGGGGACGTCGATGAGGCCGGCCTGAACGACGAGATCCGGCAGTTCGCCCCCGAGGCCGTCGTCTCCTTCAACCACTCGGGCATCTACCCGTCGCTGTTGGAGGCGACCGACGCCCCGGTGGGGATCTGGCTGGTGGACGGGCCCGCCTACCTGGTCGACAAGGAGGGTTTCGAGCAGCACGCCGACCGGGTGCACAGTTTCATTCCGGCGCGCTCCTTCGAGGCCGAACTGCGCGGGGTGTACGGGGTGCCGGCGAGCGGGGTGTCCTGGCTGCCCTTCTGCAGCGACTTCCAGGCGAGAGAGGTGGAGCAGACGGTGCCCATCTCCTTCGTGGGCACCTTCTTCCACCGGGTCCGCTTCCCCGAAAGAGTCTGGCGTCATCATGGGCCCGGTGACACCTGGCGCCGGATGGCCGCCATGGTCGCCTCCTACCGGGACGACCCCGTCACCCCGTTCGAGGAGCGCCTCGCCCGGCACCGCCTGGAGCACGTCTTCGACGATCCCTTCGACGAGGCCGGGGTGCTCAACACCCTCTCTCTCAACCGGCGCCTGCACGTCCTCGATCGTCTCGCCGACCTGGGCCTGGAGATCTACGGCAACCGCAACTGGCTCGACGCGCTGCACTACTCCATGGATCTGGTGCTCGCCTTCCAGCCCGGGGCGGTGGAGACCCGGCGCGAGCTCGAGGACCTCTACAACCGGAGCAAGATCGCCATCAGCATCTCCCACATCCAGGCCCGCGGGGGCCTGCCCTGGCGGGTGTTCGACGCCCTGGCGACCAACTGCGTCCTGGTGTCGGACCAGCAGGAGGACCTGGCGGAGCTGTTCCCCGGGCTGTCGCTGCCCACCTACGAGACCCCGGAGGAGGCCCGGGACCTTTGCACCCGCCTGCTGGCGGATGACGCCTGGCGGGCCGAAGTGGCGCTCGCCGGCCGGGAGGCGGTGCAGGTGGGGCATCGCTTCCGGGATCGCCTGCACCGCATGGGGGAGGTCCTCGGGGTGAACCTGGTGCCGGGCGAGGCGGAAATGGGCAGCCTCACCCGCCTGGACCCGCGAGATCACGGCCGGGCCGGTCGGGGGGAGCGGGGCGCTCTCCCGCAGCACGAGGGGACGGAGTGGCCGCTGCGGGTGTGGTACTCGGAGGAAGACGAGTTCTCCGATTCGCGCCTCCAGGTCGAGGTGTGCCGGGTGGTCCCGGGTGGGACGGTCGAGGCGGTGGCCCGGATTCCGGAGGCGCCGGCCTATCTGCGGGTGGGGCTGGGGGACTACTTCTCGGTCCACGAAGACCCGGCGCTCCGCATCCGGCGTAGAGGAGAAGCCTCGGGCGAGGATCCCGGGGAAGAGGAGGTCGAGGTCGACCTGCAGCACGGGGTGATCCGCGTCCGCCAGTTCAAGTTCATCAGGGGGAAGGGCGGGGCCCGCCTGGTCTGCGGCAACCACGCCTGGGTGGTGTTCCAGAACCCGTTCCTCGGGGAGGAAGTGGAGGTTTGCTTCACCAGCAGGTTGGAGCGCCTGCTGTGATCACCTCTCGGGAACTGGCGGAGCAGGTCGACGAGGACCTGAGCCGCGGCGCCCTGGATCGGGCCTTCAACCGGGTCATCAGCTACGCCGAGGAGGCGTGCGCCGACGCCGGCAGCGTCGTCTTCGTGTTGGGATCGCCGACGCTGGACGCCCTGTGCCGACGGCTGGGGGAGGAACTGGCGGTGGCGCCTCCGGCCGCTTTCGACCGCCGGGCGGTGGTGTACCTGGCATCAGGCTTCACCTTTCCGGAAGGGATCGCCTTCAGCCTGCGCCACCTGATCGAGGCGCAACCCGATCGGCGTCACCTGGTCTTGTTGAGCGGCGCCGCGGGAAGCCCCGGTCTGGCGGAGGCCCGCCGCTTCTTCGGGCCGGGGGTCGAGGTGGAGGCGGCTCCCGCCGGGCCGGTGGCGACCGCCGCCCGCTGGGTGAGTGAGCGGCTGGCGGCGGCGGCTCCCGGAAGGGCGTTCCTGCTGTGCCGGCCGTACGATGCCGCCGCGGTGGCCGCCTTCCGGCCGGGCCTGGCCGGGGAGATGCTCTTCTGCCACCACCTCGACTACCGGTTGACGCTGGGGGTGCACCTCCGCGGGGTGCGGCACGTGGACTTCCGGCACTCCGCCTTCGTGCACTGCCGGCACAGCCTGGGCATCGGCGACAACCTGTACCTGCCGTTGACCGCCGGCAAGGCGGTGAACGGGCCGGCACCCGCCCTGCCCCTCACCACGGCGACCTCGGGGTCGGTGGGCGAGTTCGCTTTGGCCTATGAGGTGCGCCTCGCCGAAGAAGTCCCGCGTTGGATGGCCGCCACCGGCGGCCGCCACCTGCACGTGGGGTCGCTGCCCGGGGAGGTGACGGCGAAGGTCGAAGCCGCTCTCGCCTTCTCCGGCATCCCGAAGGACCGATTCACCCACCGGCCGGCGGTCGACTCGCTGCGGGCGGTCCTGCTGGAGGAGGCGGCAGGCCTCTACATCGACTCTTTCCCCGTCGGCAGTCCCCGGAGCGTCGTGGAGGCGATGTCGGCGGGCATCCCGGTGGTCACTCACCACCACCCAACCTCGCTGTTGCTCTCCGACGAGACGCTGGCCTACCGGGGTGCCTTCTCGTGGAACGATCCCGACGACCTGGTGGAGCGCCTGGCCGGATTGACGGATGCGGACCTGGCGGTGGAGCGCGCCCTGGCGGCGGAGCACTACGGCCGGCATCACGACCCCGGACATCTGGCCGGGGCGCTGGCCGGGGAGCGGGTGAGCGAGGTGCCGGCGCCGGAGCGCAGCTATCCCGTAGCGACGTTGCGGGCCTTTCAGCGTGAGAGGGGTCGCCGTGGGCAGGCAGATTTCTCCACCCGACTGGGCTGGCTGGTGATCCAGGCACTGGGGCTTCCCACCCACTCGGGGGAGAGGGACCGAGCGCTGCTGTCGGCGGTCCTGTACGACCTCTCCACCCAGGACGCGGCGGGGTGGGGAGAGCGAGCCCTCCTCGCCCGGCGCAACCTGCTGCTGGGGCTGACCGACTGGGAGGAGATCGCCGGCGCCTACGCCCGGCTCGACTACGCCGAGCTGTCCGAGCACCTCTTCCGCCGCGAGCGTCTCTCCGCGGTGGCGCGGAAGGGAGGCAGGTGGGCGGACACCACCACCGAAGAGACGGCAATCGACCCCGGGGCACCGGCCGAGGTGACCATCGCCGCCGATCGCCTCGCCCGGCTGCGGCGGGCCGACCAGGATCTCCGCCGCCTGCTGCGGCGCCTCGGCTCGGGCCCTTCGGGCTGGCTGCTGCGCCGGTTCCCCGTCTTCCGCAAGCTGGAGCGCCGCTACCTGGGGACGGACCGGCCCTGAGGGGGAAGCGGGCCGCCTTGCCTCAGCGGGCGCGGGAGGCCCGCGCCGCCACGGCGCCGTCGACGGCGGCGACGAAGTCGCGGTGGCTGCGGATGTAGTCGTCCTCCTCGTAGGGGCGCGAGGCCAGCACCAGGCAGACCGCCCCCGACGAGAAGTTGAGCAACTCTCGCCAGACCATGGGGACGATGAGGAGGCCGGTATGGGCCCGGTCGAGGCGGACGGTGGTGGCCTCCCGACCGTTGTCCAGCAGCAACTCGAAGCTCCCCGAGACGGCGATCACCAGTTGCTGCAATCGGCGGTGGGCGTGCCCTCCCCGGGCAGCCCCGCCGGGGACGTCGTACAGGTAGTAGACCCGCCGGATGGGGAAGGGGATGTGCCGCGAGCCCTCCAGGAAGGTCAGGTTCCCCCGCCGGTCGGTGACCTTGGGCAGTTCGATCAGGCGGCAGGCCTCGAGGGGGGCGGGGATGCGGGTCACGCCGGGATGCTACCCGCGGGGACCTTCGCCGGTTGAGGGGAAAGGGTATCGCCGGCGACGACGAGGCTCCCGCAGGTGACCAGCGCCTCACTCGTCGGGAGATCCAGATGCCAGAGGTCCACCGCGCTGCCGTTCACCACCAGGCGCCGGTGGCCGGGGCCCGGGGCGGGGGGCAGTCCGTGGCGGGAGAGCCACTGCGGCATCGGGATGCCGGTCAGCTTGGCCAGCACCTCCCCCACCGTCCAGCGGGCGAGGAACTCAGCGTCGTCGGCGGCCCCCCAACGCCGCCGCAGCGCAGGGTCGAGGGGGCGGTCGGGCGACTCCACGTCCACCGCCGCCGGGCCTCCGGGTGCGGGGGGGTCCCAGACGAGCACCCGGCCGAGGTGGTCGTAGGAGCGCGGCCGGCCGCGAGGCGCGGTGCGGGGATCGGGGTGCCAGGTGAGGACGCCCCAGGGCCCGGCCAGGGGCTCAGCCGGTGATGCCGCCGTCGACATACACCACCTGGCCGGTCATGTTGGTGTCGGCGAACAGCAGGAGGTCGAGCACCGCGGCGATCTGGGAGGCCACGGTCAGTTGCCCGGTGGGGGTGCGCCGCTTGATGGTGGCCAGTTGCGCCGCCGACAGCACCGCCGACATCTCCGACTCGAAGAACCCGGGGGCGATGGCGTTCACCAGGATGCCGCGCTCGCCCACCTCCCGGGCCAGCGACCGGGTGAAGGCGTCGAGCGCCCCCTTGGCCGCCGAGTAGACGGTGAGGCCCGGGTAGCCCCGGGAGCCGCAGATGGAACTGATGTTGACGATGCGCCCCGGGTTCCCCGCCACCAGGAAGTGCCGCAGCACCAGACGGGTGAGGAGGAGGGGCGCCTCGATGTCGATGGCGATGATGGTGCGGACCGCCTCGGGGGTCATGTTGGCCAGCAAGTGGTCCTGGCCCACCGCGGCGCAGTTCACCAGGGCGTCGATGCCGCCGGTCGTCTCCGCCACCTCGTTCACGAAGGCGGCCGCTGCCGGCTGGTCCCGGCCGTCGAAGGCACGGAACACGAAGCGCCCGGCGTGCTCCTCCTCCAGGCGGGCGGTGTCGGCGGTGGCCGAACGGGCGAAGGTGGCCACGGTGTGGCCGCCGGCCAGCAGGTGCTCGGCCAGGTGCAGCCCCAGGCCGCGCGACCCGCCGGAGAGCAGCACCACTGCGGGCTCAGCCATCGGGGACCATCCGCGCCGACTTCAACGTGGCCGCCATGGGTATCTCCTCCAGGAAGGTCCAGATGCGGGGCACGGCGAAATCGGGGAGGCGGGCGCCGCACCACTGCGTCAGATCGCCTTCGAGTGCCGCCGCGTCGCCGTCGGCCACCACCTCGGCGGCGGCCAGATAGCCGACCAGCGGGGCCCGGCGGGCGTGCACCCGGCACCACTGCACCGCGGGATGGCCCAGGATGACGCGCTCCACGTCGGCGGGGTAGGCCTTGCTGCCGCCCACGTTGATCATGGACCCTTCCACCCGGCCGACGAAGTAGACCCGGTCGCCGCGCACTTCCACCCGGTCGCCGGTGTCGACCCAGCCCTCCTCGTCGCGGCGCACCGAGGCCGAGGCGAACTGTGAGCGAACCCGCAGGGTGCCGTCGACGATACGGAACTGGAAGTTGCGGTGCCGGTCGCTCTCCACCCACTCGACGGGGAAGCCGGCCTGCCCGTCCCCCACCGACAGGCAGGCGCCGACCTCGGTGGAGGCGTAGATGTGGTTGAGGCGCGCCTCGGGGAACAGGGCGCGCAGGCGGTCGAGGATGCCCTGGTCGACGATCTCCCCGCCCAGGGAGATCTGGCGGAAGCCCACCTGCTGCAGGCGGGCGGGGTCGAGGCGGGCCAGGGCGAATCGCCAGAAGGTGGGGGTGGAGGACATGGCGTCGGCGCGGTGGGCGGCCCCGGCGGCGAAGAAGGCCTCGGTGTCGCGGGGGTCGGCCGCCACCAGGTGTTGCCCGTCCTTGAAGAGCGAGAGGGTGGCCAGTTGATACCAGGCGTAGGTGCCGGCGGCGTAGGGGAGGAGCCAGCGTCGAGGGGCCATCTCGGCGATGTGGCCCATGGTGTTCAGGCTCCCCCAGGTGTGCTGGAGGAGTTTGGGCACGCCGGTGGTGCCCGACGTGAAGATGGCCACCCGTCCCGGCCGGACCTGGGGCGGGGTTGGGGGGAGCACCGGGTCGGCGTGGCCGGCGACGACGGTGAAGCCGTCGGCGGCCAGCAGGGAGCGCATCGTCTCGGAGGCCCGGTCGCCGGGCAGGATGAGGCCGTCGGCCTGCCGGGAGGCGAGAAAGGCGGCGGCGGCGAAGGGCCCGGCAGGGGAGTCGGGCAGGAAGGCGATGCGCTCGGCGGCGGGGTCGACCCGCCCGGCGAGGCAGGAGGCGGCGCGCTCGGCCAGGTCGGCCCAGGTGTGGGTCTCGCCGTCGACGGTGACGGTGTTGGCGCGGCAGAGATCAGGCGGCACGGGTGGCTTCCACGAAGAAAGCGAGGACGTCGTCGACCGTCTCGATGCGCCGCAGCACGGCGGCCTCGAAATCGAGGATCTTCCCGGTGGCCATCTCGACGCGCAGGGCCAACTCGGCGAAATCCAGGCTGCGGAAGCCGATCTCCTGGAGGCTCGCCCCGTCGTCGCCTGCTGCCCCCTTGCCCTGCTTGGCCAGGATCGCGTTCATCTGTGCCCTGACCTCGTCGCGAGTCACCTCAGCCCTCCTCGATGCGCAGCGTCATGCGGTTGGCGAGGATGATATCGAGGAGGGTGCGGATCCGATCCCGGGCGTGGGGCGGGTAGGCGTCGGCGTAGTGGAGCATCCAGGGGTGGCGGGTGCCCGTGGCCAGGTGCACCATGCGGGCGACGTGGTTGACCACCCGGCAGTCCTCGCCGGTCACCACCGCCCCCGGAGGGATCTCCCCCTGAACCCGGGTGCCGGCGGCGGCGAAGGCCCCGGCTCCCACCCGGGTCCCCGGCATCACCGTGCAGCCCACCGCGAGGACGGCGCCGTCGCCGATCTGGGCGGGGTCGGCCAGATGGGAGGGAGGCAGAGGGTCGTTGAGGGTGATCACCAGGGAGTAGATCCACACGAAGTGGCCGATGCGGGTGCCGCGGCCGACGTGGACGTAGCCGTGGAAGCGGCAGAAGTCGCCGATCTCACACTCGCCCTCGATGTCGGAGAAGTTCCCCACCCGCAGGCCCTCGCCGCACCGGGTGCCTTCGCGGATGACGACGTGATGGCCGGTCTGCAGGCCCGGCCCGAGGTCGGCGTCCTCGTAGACCACGGTGTGCGAGCGGATCACCGCCCCGGGGCCGAGGCGCAGGGGCCGGCCGGTGGGCCGGGCCGCCGGGTGGCCGAGGACGCAGTGGTCACCGACGACGCAGTCGTCCCCGAGCTCGACGCCGGCGTACACCCGGGTGCCCTCCCCGATCTGCACGTTGCGGCCGAGGCGGGCCTCGGGGGAGATGAGCGGGGTGGTCATACGGTGGTCACCATGGGCCGCGCTGACAGTAGCCGAGGCCAGCCCCGCCCGGGGGCCTCGACGGGGGACGGGGCTACGACTGGGCTACTTCTCGAACAGTCTTCCGAGGACGTCCCCGCTGAAGATGGCGTCTACCTCGTTGATGTTCTGGATGAGTCGGTAGGTGTCGATAGGAGTCACCCGTTCACCTTCGGTGATCTTGAGCAGGCCGGGGTTGTTCGCCTCCACCGGAGGGAGGTCGAGGAAGGCGAGCATCTCGTTTAGCGTCTCCTGGGCGTGGTGGTAGTAGATGTCCTCGTAGTTGACGGCAAGGACGTTGTCGCGCCGGGCGCAGATGCTCCCGAAGACGGCGCGCCGCCCCAGGATGCCGCTGATCAGATGGTGCAGCTTGAGGATGTCGAGGGTGGTCCGCCTGGCCGCCTCGGCCGCCCGGGCGGGGTCGTGCCAGTCGTCGGCACCGGCGGAGAGCAGCCAGGACACCGCCTGCTGCAGGACGTTGCGGCGCTGCAGGAAGATGATTCGGGCGCGCCGGTCGCCCAGGAGCAGGGCGTTGTTGGGGAGGTTCAGGTGGGCGCTGAGGTGCTTGGCGCCCGCGTTGCGGTCGACCAGCCACTGCAACAGGTGCTTCACACCGGCCTCGGTGCGTCCGAAGGACCCATGCCTCCCGTTGAAGGGCTCGCTGACCAACTGGCCGGTGAAGTCGCGCAGCACGTCGGCCAGTGTGGTGGAGCCCGTACGGGCATCGGCGAAGATGATGAAGGGCGGATTGGGCATAGCTCTTTGACCCCCGGGGTGGTTTGCAGCGGTGGAGAGTAGTGGTGTACCGGGGCTTCCTCGTCGGCCCGCGGTCCGGCCGGCGGTCCCGCCGTCCGAGCGCGGGCACCCTTTCGGACCCCATGGCCCTCTCCTACACTGGCTCGCCGCGGCCTCCGCCGACTACGAACGCGCCCTCGGGGCGGGGCCGGCCGGGGGCGAGTGAGGCAGCGCATGGCTCGGGTTCTCGTCACGATGTTCAGCCATCTGGCCCGGGAGTCCCTCGACTCCTTCCGGGAGGGCTTCGTGGGCGCCCTGTTGGCGGCGGGGAACGAGGTGCTGCTGCTGCGCAGCGAGGACTTCATGAGGAGCCACTTCGCCTCCAACCAACTGCGGGAGGGGGTCGACGAGGCGGCCCTCAACGGGCGTATCGGGGAGTTCGCCCCGGAGGTGGTGCTCTCCTTCAACCACTCCGGCCTCTACGAGTCGCTGCTCGCCGTCGCCGACGTGCCCATCGGGGTGTGGTTGGTCGACGGCCCCGCCTACCTGGTGGACCGGGAGGTGTTCACCCGGCAGGCGGAGCGCTACCGGGTCTTCCTCCCGTCGCGGGCTTTCATCGGGGAACTGCGCGACGGCTACGGACTGCCGGCCTCCTCCCTCTCGTGGCTTCCCTTCTGCAGCGACTTCCGGGCGGAGGAGGTGGAGCAGACCGTCCCCGTCTGCTTCATCGGGACCTTCTTCCATACCATCCGTTTCCCGAAGAAGGTGACCCGGCACCATGCCTCGCCGGAGACCTGGGAGCGGCTGCGGCTGCTGGTGGAGTCCTACCGGACCGACGCGGCGGCGCCCTTCTCCGACCGGCTGGCGCGTTGGCGCCTGGAAGAGGTGCTGGGCGACGCCTTCGACGAGGCAGGCCTGCTGAACACCCTGTCCCTCAACCGGCGGCTCCACGTCCTCGAGGCCGTGGCCGACCTGGGGCTGCAGATCTACGGCAACGACCGCTGGCTGGAAGTGCTGCCCTACTCGATGGATCTGGTGTTCGCCTTCCGGCGCGACCAGGTGCAGCGGCGCCGGGAACTGGAGGCCCTCTACAACCGGAGCCGGCTGGCGCTGAGCATCTCCCACATCCAGGCGCGGGGCGGCCTGCCCTGGCGGGTGTTCGACATCCTGGCCACCAACGCCGTCCTCGTCTCCGACCAGCAGCCCGATCTCCGGGAGTTGTTCCCCGGCCTGTCGCTGCCGGTCTACGAGAGCCCGGCGGAGGCGCGGGAGATCTGCCGGCGCCTGCTCGGCGACGACGGGGCGCGCCGCGGGTTGGCGGCCGCCGGCCAAGCGGCCGTCGAGGCCGGACATCGTTTCCGGCATCGGCTCGCTCAGATGGGCGAGGAACTGGGGGTGAACCTCCTTCCCGGCGGTGCGGGAGCCTGCCGCCGGTTGGACGAGCGGGCCCTGGCCCGCGCCGGGGCTTCCTCCCCTCCCACCGAGCAGGGGACGCGCTGGCCGTTCAAGGTCATGTACTCGGCGACGACCCGGTTCACCGAACAGCAGAGCGTTCGGGAGTGGCGCCGCCTGGTGGAGGGCGACCGGGTGGAGATCGGCCTGCGGGTCGGGGCCGCCCCCGAGTTCCTGCGGATCGACCCCGGGGAGGCCTTCTCGGCCCACCGTCATCCGGTGCTTCGGGTGCGGCGGCTGGGCCCGGCGCCGCCGGACCCTGAGGAGGCCGCGGTCGAGATCGACCTCGCCTCAGGTGGGGTCGGCACCGCCGATCTGCGCGTGGAGGACTTCTCCGGGGGCCGGCGCCTGGTGTGCGGGAGCGATCCGCGGTTCGTGTTCCGTAACCCGTTCCCCGGCCACGACATCGAGGTGCGGTTTACCAGCGTGGTGGAGGCGATGCTGTGAGCCGGGCGGGAGACCCCATCCCTCCTACCCGTGAGGTGGCGTCCCTCGTCGAAGCCGACCTGGAGCGCGGGGACGAGGCGCGCGCCTTCAACCGGGTGATCTCCTACGTCGAGCGGGTCTTCGAGGACCCGGGGACCATCGGGGCGGCCTTCGGTTCCCCGGTGCTCGACGATCTGTGCCTGCGCCTGGGGCGGCGCCTGGGCCGCTCGGCGCCGGAGCGCTTCGACCCGAGCCTGGTGGCCTATGTCGCCACCCGCCTGGTCTTCCCGGGGGGCCACACCTTCGTCATCCGGGACCTGGTCGAGGCGCAACCCGGCCGCCGCCACCTGGTGCTCCTCACCGGGGTGGGCGGCGGCACCGACCTTGAGGAGGCGCAGCGCTTCCTGGGCTCGGCCGTCGCGGTGGAGGCCGCCCCCGACGCCACCGCCCGCGAGGCCGCGGCGTGGGTGGCGGGGCGCCTGGCCGGGGCGGCTCCCGGCCGTGCCTTCCTGCTGGCCCACCCCCACGACGCGGCCGCCGTGGCCGGCTTCCAGCCGGGGTCGGCCGGGGAGATGCTCTTCTACCACCACGTGGACCACCGCTTCACGCTGGGGGTGCACCTGGCCCACGCCCGCCACCTCGACTTCCGCTACGCCGGCTTCGCCAACTGCCGCCACGACCTGGGGCTGGCCGAGAACCTGTTCCTGCCGCTGACCGCCGGCGAGCCGAGCGATCCGGTGGCGCCCCCTTACCCGCTGACCACGGCCAGCGCCGGCCGTTGGGGCAAGTTCGCCCCCGGGGGCGAGGACTCGTTCGCGGCCCAGGTGCCGCGCTGGCTGGCGGCCACCGGGGGCCGCCACCTGCACTTCGGGGGGCTGCCGCCGGCGGTGGTCGCCTCCATCGAGAAGCAACTCACCGTCGCCGGGATGCCGGTGGACCGCTTCGTGAACCTCCCGGAGGTGGCGTCGCTGCGCGCCGCCCTGGTGGAAGAGGGGGTGGGCCTCTACCTGGACTCCTTCCCGCTGGGAGGATGCCGCTCCACGGTGGAGGCGATGGCGGCGGGGATCCCCGTGGCCGTCTACCGGCATCCGTCCTCGAAGCTCCTCTCTAACGAGACCCTCGCCTATCCGGGGGCTTTCGTCTGGCAGGAGCCGGAGGACCTGGTGGCTCACCTGGCGGCGTTGGAACCCGGCAGGATCGAGGCGGAGAGCGCGGCGGCGATCGAGCACTATGCCGCACACCACCACCCCCGGCTGCTGGCCGCGGCCCTGGCGGGCGAGTCGGTGGCCGGCCGGCCGGTGGTGGAGCGGGCCCACCCGATCGCCTCCCTGGAGGGATACCTGGAGCGGGCGGCGGCGGCGCCGGGCGACGAGGCCCTGCTGGGGCGACTGCTGCTGCAGGCGCTGCGGATCCCCGATCCCGGTACCCGGCAGGCGAGGAAGCAGATCTCCCGGGTGCTGTACGCCCTCAGCCGCCTCCCCTCAGGAGAGGGTGGCGGGGCGGACCGGGCCGATCTCTCCGGGTTCCTGCTGCGCCACTGGCGCAGCGCGGCAGAGGCCCGGCCGGCGCCGGAGACCGCCGGGGCGGCGGGCCGCCGGGAGGCAGGGCGGCAGGCGGAGTGCGACCTGCGCCGCCTGCTGCGGCGGCTGGGGTGGGGGCCGGTGGGCTGGCTGCTGCGACGCTTCAAGGGTTTTCGGGCCCTGGAGGAGCGCTACCTGAAGGGGACGGAGCGGGGTGAGCCGAGCGGCCCGGGGGTCTGAGAGCCCGGCGCGGTCCTCACAGGTAGCGCCTTTCGTAGACGGGCCTGGGGGTAGACTCCGGCGGCGACCGGAGCGTCGGTTCGGCCCGCGACCCGGGGCCGTCCGGAGCCGCTCGGGTGCGGTCGGATGCAAGTCGTTCTCGGACTGCCTGAGGTGAGTTGATGGAGGAAGCGGGCCGCGGTGTCATCTTCGTCGGCGGGGCGCCCCGGTCGGGCACCACGGTGGCTCACGCCATCATCTGCACCTCACCCCGGGTGAACGGCTACGTGGCCGAGTCCAGTTTCCTGACCTATTACTTCCGCGCCCTGGTGGCCGGCCTGCGCCAGTTCGACAACCACACCAGATCCTTCTTCGCCCACCGGTCCCACTTCGAGAGGTTCGCCCGGGGGATGGTGCGCCATGCCCTGGACCGGGTGGCCGTCAACGTCGGGAGCCCGGAGATCCTCGCCCTGAAGGATCCCCTGATGACTCCCATCTTCCCCATGCTGTCGCCGCTGTACCCGGCCTTCAAGTTCGTGGTGACGGTGCGTCACCCCCTCGATGTCTACCGCTCGCGCCGGGCCGTGATGCTGAAAGAGAAGCCGGACCTCGTGGTCGGCGTGAACGAAGCCCGCATGGTCGCCGAGGAGTACGTGCGGTCCTACGCCTATCGCCAGGCGGCCAATATGCACTTCATGCGCTACGAGGACATGGGCACCGAGGAGGCGGTCAGGGAACTGGGTGCTTTCCTCGGCCTCGACGACTTCGACCTGAGCCGCATGTGGGAGCGCCCCGGCGGGGTGCGGGTGGAGTCGATCACCGAAAGCACCAACCCCTGGCACTCCCCGCTCTACGGCACCGGAGTCCAGCAGAGCACCCGGCACAGGGACGTCGCTCTGGACCCGGCCGAGGTGGAGACGGTGCTGCGCATCGCTCGGCCCATCATGAAGCGGTTCGGTTACGGCGATTAGGCCGCCGGGCTCTCGGCGGACACCCCTCTGCTCCTGCCCGGTTACCGTGGGGCCGAAGCACGTCCGCGTCCCGAGGGAAGGATCCGTCCATGGGTGACGAGGCCCCGAGCAAGACGCCGCTGCACGCCTGGCACCAGGCCCACGGCGGCAAGATGGTGGGG
>Ga0194125_10003578_pt1 | contig 24934 bp, 20 predicted proteins | sample TA2KigC250mmetaG_FD_148626 | JGI IMG/M metagenome (GOLD analysis project Ga0194125, IMG submission 148626) | Freshwater microbial communities from Lake Tanganyika, Tanzania - TA2015034 Kigoma Deep Cast 250m | ecosystem: Environmental > Aquatic > Freshwater > Lake | place: Tanzania: Lake... | reverse complement strand
GGTTTAACAGGTTTCGCAAGATCCTGGTTCGCTATGAGAAAACCCATTCCAGTTATGTTGCCCTGCATCATTTGGCAGCAGCAATAATCTGCTGGCGAAAAATTGGAGTTATTTACGGATAAGCTCTAAATCGGTCAGCTGCGCGGCTGGCCATGAGCATATTTCAACGACGGTTGGCCAGCTCCACTTACGCCCTGATGAAGTCATTCGAGCGGCGTCTGAAGAAACTCATCAACCTGATTGACGACATCCAAGCAGGCCGTCTTAACCTCGATCAACTGGCGGCTCAGCAGCGTCGCCTGGATTCAGTTCAGGATGTGCGTGAAGAGAAGGCTGCCGATGATGAAGAAAGCCAAGATGGGCGTGAGGAAAATGAGGTCTCCGAAGATCTTGCTCTTGGAGGAGTGGTTGCCTTTACTCTGGCGGAATTGGAATCTGAACGCTTCCAGGTGGAAAAGCTTCTCCAGTTGTCACGGCAGGTTTTCGAAGTAGGAGAAGAGTCCAAATTCGAGAAGCTCAGGGATATTCTCCAGGATCCTCGATACCAGTCCGAAAAGATCATAATTTTCACCGAGCATCGGGATACTTTAAACTTTCTGGCCCGGCGCTTTGAGAGCCTCGGCTTTACAGGGATGGTGGCCCAGATTCACGGCGGCATGAACTTCGACGAGCGGGATGAACAGGTGGAATTTTTCCGCCTGCCGGCCGCTGAAGGCGGTGCCAGAATCCTGGTAGCAACGGATGCTGCCGGCGAAGGCATAAATTTGCAATTCTGCTGGTTGATGGTCAATTACGACATCCCCTGGAATCCGGCCCGGCTGGAACAGCGCCTGGGGCGTATTCATCGCTACGGTCAGCAACATGACCCGGTGATTATCCTTAATTTAGTAGCTGGCAAAACCAGAGAAGGGCGGGTTCTCAAGATTTTGCTGGAGAAATTGGAACGCATCCGTAAGGAGTTGGGTTCAGACAAAGTTTTTGATGTCATAGGACGGCTCTTCCGGGGTGTTTCCCTTAGAGAATATTTGGAGCAAGCCGTCACCGAGGACGGAGTTGAAGAAACTGAGAAACTGATTGAGGGGACTCTGACCAAAGAGCAGGTGGAGGCAATCAAAGAGCGCGAGCATATCCTGTTCGGGGAAGGGGGAGATGTCCTACGAAGATTGGTCTATCTTAAAGAAAAAATTGACCAGGAAACTTACCTCCGACTGTTGCCTGGCTATATCCTGAGGTTCCTGGAGAAGGCTGTGCCCTTCATGAATATCGGCATAGAAGGCGACCCCGATAACATTTTCTTTTTGGTGGCTCAAAAACCGGGGGCACTAGATCCCTTATGGCCCGTGCTGGAAAACTACCCCCCGGCACAGAGACATCGTTTTACCGTCTACCGGCCTCGAAACCGTGGTGAGGCCATCTTTCTCCATCCCGGTGAACCTTTCTTCGAACAGTTCTGCTCATTACTTAGGGCACGCTATGGCCGGGAGGCTCTCAAAGGCGGAGTCTTTCTGGACCCGACGGTGCAGGAGCCTTATTTATTTCACCTGGCTCTGATCGAAATTGACAGACGCCCTGACCCGGCTTTCCCCCAGTTTTCCCAAAGGGAGGATCTGGAATACCGCCTGGCGGGTCTGAAGCAGTATGAAACCGGTTATCTGGAAGAATGTCCTGTGGAGCATCTCCTGTTACTGAAAGGTGCTCGCTTTTTCCCTTCGGGGGCAGCGAAATTGGCCACGGCGGCGCAGGACTTGCGGGAGTTGGCCAAAGCCTTTGCCCTGGAACATATTGCTTGGCCGTTGGTGGAAAAGCGGCGGCAATCTTTGCAACAATCCCTGCCTGAACGGGAAGATTTCTTGCGGCGGGGTTATGATTACCAGGAAGCGGAACTTGCCGCCGCCCGCGCCCGCCTGGCCGACAAGATCAGGGCCGGTGACCTTCAAGCCAAGGCCGAACTCACCAGAATCAAGGAACGCCAAAAGGCTCTGACCGCAGAACGGCAAAGAGCCATGGACGTCTTACACCGGGAGCCGGAACTCATCGCCCCGGCCGGCGTTACGTTCCTGGCCCATGCCCTGATCGTCCCCGAAACCTCTCCGGAAGAAAAGAAAAAATACGATGCCGCCATTGAGGCTATGGCAGTCAAGGTGTCCTGGGCTTATGAAGACGCTCTGGGCGCCAGGGTGAAGGACGTTTCCACCCCGGAACTGGCCAGGTCCGCCGGGCTGTCAGATTATCCAGGCTTTGACCTGCTCTCTCGGAGGCTTGCAGGAGAAGAGATAGCCATTGAAGTGAAAGGCCGGGCCAGAGTGGGCGAAATCGAAATTTCTGAAAACGAATGGGCCCGTGCCTGCAATCTTAGGGAGAAATACTGGCTCTATGTGGTGTATGATTGTGCCAGTTCTACCCCCAGACTTTTACGAATTCAAGATCCATTTGGAAAGCTTTTATTTAGAGCGAAAGGCGGCGTCGTGATTGACGAACGCAATATTTGGGAAGCCGCGGAGATGGGGATTCTAACATGAAAGACAGCCCTCGTCTCATTGAAGTGGCTTTTCCGCTGAAGCAGGCGTCGCTGGATTCGGTGCATGAGAAGAATGTCCGGCATGGGCATATTTCCACCCTGCACATCTGGCCGGCGCGGCGGCCCCTGGCGGCCTGCCGGGCGGCCCTCATCGCTACGCTCCTGCCCGATCCGGGGAATGCGGCCGAGAGAAAGGAGATGTTGGAGAAGCTGGGGGGGCGGGTCAAAGAGGTTACCGAGCGCAAACGGGAAGGAGGCCGTATTGTTGAACGGGTGAAGGAGGTCACTGAAGGAGGCATTCTGCACTGGGGGCGGGAGTCGGGGCCGGATTTGGAATGGTTCCGTCAGAAGATTCGGGAAGCCTACGGCGGGCGGGCTCCCAAAGTGCTGGACCCCTTCGCCGGGGGCGGGGCCATACCCTTGGAGGCCATGCGCCTGGGCTGCGAGGCCACGGCCATGGACATCAACCCGGTGGCCTGGTTCATCCTCAAATGCACCCTGGAGTATCCCCAGAAGCTGGCGGGGCAAACCCGGCCCTTGCCGGACTTTGTGCTGAAAGACCGGAAATTCATGGAAGCCTTTTTCAAGGCCCAGGGGTTTAAAGGCGCATCCTTGAAGGCCCAACTGGCCAAGCTGGGATTGGAGAAGGCCCCGGTGCGGCGCCTGGAGGGGATGGAACTGGAGGCCGATCTTTCGGCCGATCTCGCCTGGCAGGTGCGGGCCTGGGGGTGGTGGGTGCTGCAACACGCCAAGAGGGAGTTGGCCCCCTTTTACCCCATGGTGGATGGCAAGCCCACGGTGGCCTACCTCTGGGCCCGGACCGTGAAGTGCAAGAACTGCCGGGCCACCGTGCCCCTGCTCAAGACCCGGTGGTTGTGCAAGAAGGACAACAAGCGGGTCAGGCTCACCATGGAACCCAACGCCGAGAAAACCGGGGTGGTCTTCGGCATCGAGAAGGAGGTGCCTCAGGGGGAGGGGGGGCCGGCGGCCCGGCGGGAGCACGACCGGAAGCTGGGGGCTGGCACCATGTCCCGGGCCGGGGCCAAATGCCCCTGCTGCGAGGGCATCATGACCATGGAGGATATCCGCCTGGAGGGACAGGCCGGGCGCCTGGGGGCAGTGATGACTGCGGTGGTGGTGGATACCCCCAAAGACCAAAAGAAGCGGAGAGCCCGGGGGGAGGCGGCTATCTTTGATACGGAGGAAGGAGATACGGGCAAGGACTATCGTCTGCCTCATGACGAAGAAATAAGGATGGCATTGAAAGCTGAGAAATATTTGGAAGAAGTTTATTCAAACATCCCTAATGGGAAACTATATGAACCAATTGATCCTGCCAGCACAAGGTCTATCTCTTGCCAACTTTATGGTATTGATAATTTTCAAAAGGCATTCTTGCCCCGTCAGCAAGTAACGTTAGGTGTATTTATTAACATTTCTAAGTCGGCAATTAATGAATTAGATAGCTATAGATACTCAGTTGAATTTCAAAGAGCTATTTTCGATTATTTAAGTATAGCTGTAGACAGGATAGCCGATCGATCGAGTGTTTTTTGCAGATGGGATGTAGGGAAAACTATTATCACAAATACTTATTCTCGATTTGCTCTGTCGATGCTGTGGGATTTTTGTGAGACAAACCCTATTTCTGATGTGACTGGAAGTTATACGGGGGCAATAAATTGGATCGGAGATGCAATTCATCATTTTTTAAATGCCGAAAAGGATGCTCCATTTAGTAAGGTCAGTTATCACTCAGCTATTGATATTCCTTCTGATCAATATGATCTTATTTTAACCGATCCTCCATATTATCAAGCAATCTCATACGCCGATCTGTCTGATTTCTTTTATATCTGGCAGAAGCGTATTCATGCTGATCAGGAATGGGACAATCCATTTACAAATTTTTTATCACCAAAGGAAAGTGAGATAGTACAGCATATCAGGCCAGACAAGGACAGAATTGTTGAGAAAGAGAAATATGAAAATGGAATGTATAAATCATTTTGTCGTGCTTTTGAAGTACTAAATAACGATGGGCGGTTCGTTATTGTTTTTGCACACAAAGACCCATTGGCGTGGGAAACATTAGTCAGTGCAATGATCCGAGCTGGCTTTGTGGTGACTGCATCTTGGCCCATTCAAACAGAAATGGTCCATAGAGGGCGTGGGATGGGTTCTGCCGCTCTCTCATCATCAGTTTGGCTTGTATGCAGGAAACGTCCCGAATCCGCCCGCACAGGGTGGGATAACAAGGTGCTGGCGGAGATGGAGGAGAAGATCACCACCAAGCTCCGGGATTTTTGGGACGCGGGCATCCGGGGGCCGGACTTTGTCTGGGCGGCCACCGGGCCGGCCCTGGAGGCCTACAGCAAGCACCCGGCAGTCAAAAAGGCCAATGAGCCGGGGCAGTTGATGACGGTCTCGGAGTTCCTGAGTCAGGTGCGGCGCATGGTGGTGGACTTCGTAGTGGGCCGGGTGCTCTCCGGTAACGGCGGCGCCGAGGAGGTCAGCGGCCTGGACGACGTCACCACCTACTACCTGCTCCACCGGCACGACTTCGGTATGGTGGAAGCGCCCATCGGCCCCTGTATCCTCTATGCCATTTCCTGCGGCCTGTCGGACGGGGCTTTGGTGGATCAGTACGACCTCCTGATCCGCACCGGCGGTCAGGAACCCGAGGAAGAAGCTGAGGAAGACGAAGAAGCCTCCTCTGAGGAGGCCGATGGGGGAAGCGGCAGTCAGGTGAAGCTGAAGCCCTGGAACCGGCGCACCCGCCCCAATATGGGATATGATCCGGCGATGGACAGCAAGCGGGCCAAGCAGGAGGCAAAAATTCCCCGGCTGCCCACCATGGAGAAAGCCCCCGCCAAACCCCGGGAGATTCCGCTCATCGACCAGGTGCACCGTTTAATGCATCTATGGAAGGCGGGGGATCAGGCGGCGGTGAATGAGTACCTGGATGTGCGGGGGCTGTTGCGCAACCCCCTCTTTCACCAGTTGCTCCAAGCCCTCATCGAGCTGGCCCCCCGGAACAGCGAGGAACGGTCACTCCTGGAGAGCCTGAGCAATCATGTCAGCGCGAAGAGAGCGCCGCAAGCCAAGCAGGATTCTTTCAACTATTAGGAGAACGCGATTATGGCCACAGAAATCATCTTTGTGGTGGAAGAATCCCCGGAAGGGGGTTTCGAGGCCAAGGCCCTGGGGCATTCCATCTATACCCAAGGGGAAACCATGCAGGAAATCAGGGAGGCCACCAAGGACGCGGTTTCTTGCCACTTTGAAGAAAACGATAGGCCCCGGATCATTCGCCTGCACTGGGTGAAAGATGAGCTGATCGCGGTATGAAGATCCCAAGAGACCTGAGCGGCGAAGAGCTGGTCAGATTATTAGAAAAATTCGGCTATCAGGTCACCCGGCAGACAGGCAGCCATATGCGCCTGTCCAAGCTCGGGGAAACCGAGCATCATCTTACCATTCCACAGCACAAACAGTTGAAGATCGGCACCCTCAATAACATTTTGACGGATTTAGCTTCAGCCTGGGGCATCAGCAAGAGCGAACTGATGGCCAGATTATGGGAGAAAGAAGGTGGCTAAGACTCCATGGACTCCATGGCATAAGGTGGTGCAGCTTCGGGACGATGTGCGGTCCGGGGAGCTGTCGCTGGCGATCTTTGCCGCAGACCTTTACGATGTGACGATGGGCCGGGCCCGAGCCGTCTACCAAGACTCCAAAGAATTTTTTGCTCTAACGTATCCCACACTGAATCTACGAGATCTCTGCAAAGACGTGGTCTTGCGGTTAGCGGGCCAGAATGACAAAGCTGTGCGCCAGTTGGAGTTAACTTATGGGGGTGGCAAGACCCATACTTTGATCACCTTGTATCATTTGGTCCAAAATCCCACTAAGTTACCTGATATGCCCTCGGTTCAGGAATTTATCGCCCACATTGGCATGACCCCACCAAAGGCCAGGGTGGTGAGCTTGTGCTTCGATAAGTTGGATCCGGAAACAGGGATGGACGTGACCAGCCCTGAGGGGGAAATACGAAGACTGAAAAGACCCTGGAGTGTTATGGCCTTTCAGATTGCCGGAGCAGAAGGGCTCAGAATGCTTCATGGTGAGGGTTTAGACCAGGAAAGGGAGAGCGCGCCTTTTGAGAATTTGATATCGGAACTCTTGTCTATTCCTGGGAAACAAGGGCTACCGACCCTGGTATTGATTGATGAGGTTCTTTCTTATGTAAGGGAAATGACAGGTCTTGATCAGGTTTGGCGAGGAAGGATGATTAATTTTTTCCAGTTCCTTACCCAGGCTGCTACCAAGGTGGACAAATGCTCAGTGGTGGCTTCACTTTTGGCTACTGACCCGCGGAAGAGCGATGCTTTAGGGAAGGAATTGACCCAAGAACTCTATGCCATTTTTCGGCGGGAAAAGGAAGAAGGGGTGCAGCCGGTGGGCAAGGAGGATGTGGCCGAGGTTTTGCGCCGCCGCTTCTTCACGCCAGAGTCCCTTAGAGATAGAGAGGTATTCCGCCCCCATGTGGTGGCCGCAGTCAAAAACATCAGCGATTTGGACGAGCAAACCCGGAAGGCCAAAAAAGGCGCAGAAGAACGGTTTGCCCGGAGCTACCCGTTCCACCCCGACCTAACAGACGTGTTTTACACCAAGTGGACTGGCCTGGAAGGCTTTCAGCGTACCCGGGGGATTTTGCGCACTTTTGCTCTGGCCCTTAGGGATGCAGAGAAGTGGGATGAATGCCCCCTGGTGGCCGCCAATGTATTTCTGGGGGAACCGGGAAAAGGGGATATCTCCGAGGCAGCTCGGGAGCTTACAACGGTGGCCACCACCGAGTAGTATGAAGGGAAAAAGCAGGAATGGACGGGGATTTTTGGAGGGGGAGCTGGCCAGGCCCGAGAGATTCAAGCCGAGACAGGTGCTCTGGGGTTCCGAGAAATTGAGCAGGCAGTGTTCGCCACTTTCCTACACTCCCAGCCCATCGGGCAGAGGGCCCTGACCCGAGAACTTTATCTCCTATTGGGCCACACTAGGCCGGATAAGATTGAGTTGGAAAAAGCCCTCAAGCGCTGGGCGGATGTTTCGTGGTTTTTGGATGAGGCGGCTGTCGGCGATGCGGAGGTAGGGCCGGACGGCCAAAAAAAATTGCCCAAATCGTGGCGCCTGGGGTGCAGGCCCAATCTTAGGCAGATGCACAGCGCCGCCTTAAATCGGGTGGCCCCGGAAGTGGTGGAGTCGAGACTGCTGGACGAAATCGCCAAATTGAAAAGCCTGACCAAAGGGGATTCCGCGGCCCGGGCCCGGGTCCATAATCTTCCCACGAAACCCAAAGACATCGAAGATGATGGAGAATTCCACTACGCCGTGTTGGGACCCCTGGCCGCCTCGGAGGCCGGAAAACCCAGCATGTTGGCTCGGCAATTTATCGAGGAAACAACCTCCGCCGACAAACCGCGAGTCTACCGGAACGCGCTGGTGCTGGCGGTCCCTTCCTTAGACAGGCTGGAAGCCGCTCGCAATTTGATTAAGAATCACTATGGCTGGCTCGAAGTGGAATTTCAACTTAAAGGTCAGGAAATAGATCCCATCCGGGCCAAGACCCTGGAACAAGAAATTGAAAAATCAAAAAAAGAAATTCCCAAGGCCATTCAACAGGCTTATAACCTCGTAGTCACCGTCTCAGAGAATAATGAGATCGAGGCTTTTCAGATTACTGTAAATGAAGAGCCTCTGTTCAACATTATAAAAAATAAAGGACGGTCTCGGATTCAGGAGACGGCGGTGAGTGCTGAGGCCTTATTGCCGGAAGGTCCCTACGACCTGTGGCGGGAAGGTGAAACTTCCCGGCGCGTCAAAGACCTGGTGGGGGCTTTCGCCCAATTCCCCCATCTACCAAAGATGCTTAATCGCAAAGCCATCCTGGATACCTTGTTGGATGGCTGCCGGGAAGGGTTGTTTGTGCTGAGCCTCATGCGCCCGGATCGGTCAGTGCGGACCTGGTGGCGGGAATTGCCGGATGACAATGCCTTAAAAGATGCCGGTCTTGAAGTTGTGCTGCCGGAAGCGGCCTCCTTGAGCGATTTGCCTTACTCACTTTTGATTCCTGGCGTGCTTCCAGGTCTGTGGGAATCCCCCGAGATTTCCTTACAAACAGTCTATGAATATTTTGCCGGCGGGAAAGTGGTGAAAATCCCGAGAGAAGGCTATGAAGAGCCGATAACTATTCCGAGAGCTGAGAATGAAGTGGTAAACGCTACCGTGCACCAGGCAGTGCGCTCAGGCAAAATCTGGTTAACATCGGGCCCGGCCAGCATTCTTGCAGAGGACATTCCGGCCGGCCTGTTAACCTCGGATGCCATTCTACAGGCACCGCCAAAGCCTATTTCCCCATTGGAAATTCTCCCCGAGAATCTACCGGAAGCCTGGTCAGATCAGCGCACTACAGGTTTGTCAATAAGTGCAGCCATCTCCAAGAAGAATGGAAAGACCCTCCCTTGGGTTACAGTGCGATCAGCCATCGATAGCGGCTTCAGTGCCCGGATGATAGAGCGGTCCTTGGATTCGGGTCCCTGGCCTTGTGATTTTTCTGGAGCGCAAAATGTCAGGATAGTCTTGGCTAAGGAGCCTCCTCCACCCCCTCCACCACCGCCGCCCCCTCCCGGTGTTCTCGTTGCCGAGGCCGAACTCCAACCGAATCAGATTCAGGATCTGGCCGAACAAGTTGCCGATATCAAGAAGGCAGCAGTGGGGCTGGAATTAAAGTTTCGCATTCGGATTGAGCTCGGCGGTGTCCAAAGCCCCTCTGATGAACCGGTGGAAGGAATTAATCAAATACTGGGTGAGATTTCGGATAAGCTCAAGCTCAAGTGAGAGGAAAGGAGGTGCCGAGAACGGAACCAAATTTTTAACGATGGCACTGTGAGACCAACAATCAACCGAGGGACCATAGTCAGCTCTCCGTTGGCGCAAAGGCTCAATTTTAGATAGCCATTTACAAATGACTATCGGTGAGCATCATCTAGCACATAAGAACAATTAGGAATATAGGTATGGCCGCAAAATATTCCCCTGGAGACGAGGTCCAGTCTATAAGCGATCCCAGCCGGATTGGCACGATTGTCCAGGTCTGTGAAATCCATGCCGGCATCCAATGGTATCGTGTCAATTTTGGGTCTGCTGGCCGCCCCAAAGTGGCTGAGGTAGATTTACGGCCCTATGTCCGGGTAGCTTCTCCGGAAGAAAACCTAGCCGCGGGAAACCTCGGTGGCTATAAAGAATTTCAACGGCTTATAACGCTCACGCGGTTGTTGCGCCATCAGCCGCTTCAGAATCAAATCTACGCCTTTAATGCCTCCCGGACCAGGTTTTATCCTTTCCAGTTCAAGCCCTTGCTCAAATTTCTTGATTCTCACCAGCACCGCCTCCTGTTGGCCGATGAAGTGGGTTTGGGAAAAACTATTGAAGCTGGCCTGATCTTGACAGAGTTAAAAGCCAGACAGGATCTAAAAAGGGTCCTGGTGGTGTGCCCGGCCAATCTCACCAGAAACAAGTGGCAGCCGGAGTTGGAAAGAAGATTCGCAGCAGAGTTCTCTATTCTCAATACCACTCAATTTCTGGAGTTTTTGGAGAAATACGAAAAATCTCCCGAAAAGGCCATGCTTTCTGGAATCATCTCACTGGAAAGCCTGAGGACTGACCGGATATTGAACCGATTGCAAGAACTGGAACCAGACTTTGATCTGGTCATCGTCGATGAGGCCCACCATCTGCGCAATTTTGGGACCAAAACACGTCAAGCTGGGGTTATTCTATCTCGGTGCGCCCATGCCATGCTTTTTCTCACCGCTACCCCCATCCATTTAGGCAATGAAAATATGTTCAGTTTGCTCAATATCCTGGATGAGGAGGAGTTTCCTGACTTGTATACCGTGGATTTGCGCCTGCGCCATAATGAATCCATTGTCAAGGCCCAAATCTGTATGGGGCGGATTCCCCCTCAGGTGGAAGAAGCCCTCCAATTATTGGAGCAGGCCAGCCGCTCAGTTTTTATCAAAGATAACCCTCTGTTGCCCGAGGTGGTGGACAAACTGGGAAAAGCCAAATTTGTCTATGACAACGACCAGCAGCTCAGGCGCCTGATGGTGGAGGCCCAGCGTGATCTGGCAGAATTGAACTTGCTGGCCCACATCTTTACCCGGACGAGGAAAAGAGATGTCCAAGAGAATGTGGCTCGCCGTGAGGCCAAGGCCATTAATGTGGTCCTGGACGATCTGGAAAAGGAGTTCTATGAGGCCGTCACTGAATATGTGCGGGAGCTAAGCTGGCAGCGCCGCGAAGCCCCGATAATTCAGCAATGGCTCTTACACATGCCGCAACGGCGCATGGCTTCGTGCATAACGGCAATGGTGAACTACTATAAGAAAGAAATGGCTTTTGCCCCAGAAGACCGTGCTGAAGACGATTTTGTCGAGGAAGGTCAGGATGGGGGGGCCGACCTGACTCTGGATTTCCTGAGCAGCGCTCGGCATCGGCTTCAAAAGCTCATAACTGCGTGGCCCTCTGAGGGACCTGACACCAAGTATATAGAGTTTATCAAGATTCTTAAAAAGTTGAGAAAGGAAGGACCCTGCAAGGTTATCGTTTTTTCCTTTTTTAAAGACACCCTCAAATACTTGCGAGACCGACTGACCAGAGATGGTGTTGGCTGCACCCTCATCACTGGAGACGAGCCGCCCATCGCCATGAGGACGGCGGAAATTGCCAGATTCGAAAAGGACCAACGCCTGGAGGTGCTGTTGTCTTCGCGCGTAGGCACTGAGGGACTGGACCTCCAGTTTTGTCACACCCTGTTTAACTATGATCTCCCCTGGAATCCCATGGAAGTAGAGCAGCGCATTGGACGTCTGGACCGCATCGGCCAACAATCCCCCATAATCCATATCTTCAATTTCTGGGTGGAAGGCACCATTGAACAGCGGATGTTGCAGCGTCTCTACGATCGGATCAAAATCTTCGAAAGGTCCATTGGCGAGTTGGAGATGATCCTGGGAGAAAAGGTACGCCAGCTCGAGTGGGAACTCCTCAGCAAAAGGTTAACCCCGGAACAAGAGGAGGAGAAGATTGAGCTAACCGCCAGGGTAATTGAAAACCGCTTGGCAGAGCTGGAGAGGTTGGAGGGAGAAGCTGCCAAATTCCTTGGGGCAGACCTCTATTTCGATGAGGAAGTAGAGAAAATTCGCCAGCGACGCCGCTATGTTACTGGGCGGCAAATCCGGCGATTCTTGGAAGACTTCCTTAGGCTCCAATGTCCCCGCTCACGCCTGGCATACGACCAGGAAAAAGAGCGGGGTGAATTACAACCTGATGAGGTTTTGCAAGCTTTTATTTCCAAAGCCGGTGTCGCCAGAGAGATTCCCCATTTTTTTGGCCGTGAACCTCGCAATATTCCCATCACCTTCGATTCTCAGGTGTCATTTGAAAACTCCAAGATTGAGTTCATCCACCTCCTGCATCCGCTGATCCAGGCCATTGCCAACTATTATGACGAGGATCAACACAGCCGCATCCCCTGCAATGCCCATCATTTGGTCCTCGCAACCGGGCTTTTGCCCCCCGGGACCTACCTGTATTATATTTATAAACTTAACGTCCTGGCGGCACGCCGGCGCCATCTTTTGGAAATGGTCGTCCTTGACGAAGGACTCAATCTGGCAAGCTTTGCTGAAGAGGCTGAAATCTTATTGGGGGAGATGGTAGAGAAAGGCCAGGAACCCAAAAGCCTGCGCCCGGAACTCGCACCAGCATGGGCTGACACAGCTTTCAACCAGGCGAATACCTTACTGCATCAACGGATTGACCAGATTAAAAAGGAGGTGGGACTCACCAACGACGCCTTCCTTGACCTCAGGATGACCAGTATTCGCACCTTTTACCAAAAAAAAATTACGCGCTTGCAGGAGTTGTTGGCGCGTGGGGAAGAAGCTGGCAAGAAGGAACCTTACTTGCGAATGCTGCGCGGCACCATCGCTCGCCTGGAGAAAGAACTCAAAAATGCGGAGGATTCCCTGGGAAAGTATCGGCAGGTGCAGGTGGAATATGATGGAGTGGCTGCGGGCATACTGCAAGTGGTTCCCCAATAATCAGTTCTTCCAGAATATGCCAAAGTCTTAACCTGGTGGAGGCGCTGGAGACCATGTTAAAGCAGCTATGGGATAAAATGTGGGGCAAACCCAGGGGAATACAAGAAACCCGCAGAGTAATCCCCATTCAGGTTGGCCTTGATTTCGGCACGAGCTGCACCAAAATAGCGTATTCGGAGATCGGCGGGCGTCTCTTTCGGGCCGTGGTCTTCAACCACCTATTACCTCATGTTCCCGCCTTCGCTTTGCCATCGGTATTAGCCATTGATGAGAAAGGTGAGCTGCTGGTGGGAATCCAGGCAGCCCGGTTTCTTCGCCAACAGTCCTGGCTGGAGGGTTTGCAACGGCTCAAAATGGTGGTGGCCGGCAAATATGATTTAGCCTACCGCGAAGCAAACGAAGCAAACACAGAGGCGATCCATCTTGACTATTTAAAGAGGCATGGCAAAGACCCAGACTTCTATTCTCCCGAGAGACTTACAGCCATATTTCTGGCTTATGCCATGCGCCAGGCGCGCAAAGCTATCGAACAGGCCCCTGAATATAAGGGCCGTCAGTTGGATTTGACCTTCAACATTTGCATGCCCATTGATCATTTGCAGAATAATCAAGTGAAGTCAGTATTCGAGCAAATTTTTGCCTGGGCTTGGGCCATCGAAAAGAACTCCCCCCGGAACATCGGGACCGCCGAGGTCCTGGAAATTTCTGAGACCACCCGGAGCCTGGCCATCTATCAGCCGGACAATCCGGAAAATAGGGTTTTTGCAGTCCCCGAGGCCGTGGCTGAGACGGCTTCTTATTTGATTTCCCTGGAAAAAATTCCAGGACTCCACGCTGTCATTGATTTTGGGGCCGGGACCACCGATGTTTCCATCTTTAATTTGAGGGGACATTTTGGCTTAAGGGATGAAGAGTTGCAGCAATTCTGGTATGCCGCCAGGAACATACCTTGGGGGATGGTTCACATTGAGCGCCTGGTGGCGGCCCATTTGGGTTCAATCTGCGGTGAAGAAGGGATTTGTAGCAGCCAAGAGGTGGCCGACTGCCTGGCCAGGTGCCAGAATAATAGTGAGTCGAATTTGACCAGCGCAGCAGCACTGCGAGGAGAAATCAATCAGAAATTGGCAGAGTTTCATGAATCAGCGGGTTACAGAAGCACCTGGGCAAAGGCTTATGGGCGTTTGAGCAGACAGACGGCCTGGGAAAGAGTGCAGGTTTTTATTGGCGGCGGGGGCGCTCAGGCCCCTTATGTATCGCAAGTCTTCTCAGAACCCTGGTGGCCCAACCTCAGAACCAGATACCAGGTAAGCCTGTTGCCAGAACCCGCTAATTACGATGCTGTGGGCGGTAAAGCCCCCTTCCAAAGAATGGCAGTGGCTTATGGCCTTGCTATTCCCCTGCCACAAATCTGCGAGCATGTTCTTCCGGAGGATTGCCCAAACCATACCCCCGCGCCCCTCCCCATCCGAGAAATTCCCCATCATGAGGAATTATACGACACCTAATTTTGGCAATGATTCTGGCGTCAAGGAATAAAGAGATCTTAACTCGTTCTCATCCGGAAACGTAATTAACTGAATTAATTTCATAAAGAGCCATTTTGTGCTCGCGTTTTCCTTCGGAAAGTGGTAACCTCTTTCAACTAACCGGTTGAATTGGTTTAGAAAGATAGCTTTCCGAGGTTATTCCATGCACCAAAAACGGGACTCTTAACGGAACCTCTTGCATTACCTGGCAAAAAATCAGGTGGCCCGGGAGCTGGAGGCCATTTCCCGGGTCTTGGATGAGAATCAGGATATCCTGGACCTGGCATATCGGGACCCGGTGCAATATCGACGCCTCCATACACGCCGTGACGGTCAGGCTGCGGCATAATTTCAGGTAATGAGAAACCCAAAAATCCAAGGGCGCCAAGGTCTTCGAAAGAAAGTGTCAGCCATGAAGGAGTCTCTGGGGAACAAGAGAATCATTCGCTATGTCTACCCGGGAAACTAACCACACCAAGCTCATCAAGGAAGCCCGAGGCCGGACCGCCCTTAAGGGGCGCACCCTGGGAGAGTTTTTCTTGGCTCGCATTGAGACGGGACACCCACCCGTGGCTTCCCGGGGGGCTATGACCGCTATTTGCGAGAAATGTGGCGCCTCTGCAGGTATTGACCCCGCTTCACCCTCCGGCGTTTCTCAGATATGGGGGGAGGCTCTGGAAAAGGATTGCCCCGGCCGTGTTCTCAGGGATGAGGCCGAGGGGTCGGAGGAAATTGGTGAGAACCAGCAACTGCTTGAGAGTGTGGCCGAAAAATTGCACCCCCGGCGATTTCCCCGCATGACGGCCAAATTTGCCGCAGTCCTGGGGGCCCTGTTGGGAGAAATCTGGACGGAGCCGGCCTTGGTGGAACTGGTGATCACCTCAGACGGCTTCCTTCTGGGGCGGCATGAGGGAGAGGCCGCCTGCAATGAATTTTTAGGGCCGGAATCCTGGCTTAAGGAGAATCTGGCAAAGCTTTTGGAAACTCAGGGAGTTGACCTGACAGGGCCAGAAAAAGAGTTTGTTTGGGAAGCTTATGGCCGTATCGGGAGAGTCCAGGAGCCGGCGCCTGGGTAAGGGGTTCTTTGATCCCCTGGCCTTTGGGGTTGAGTTTACTATCCCGCAGGCTCAGAAAGGAAGGGGACCAGCTTCACCTTCAGCCGGCCCCCACCAAGGCCTCAGGAACCGCTTCTGCCAATTAAACGGTGGCGGCGGCGGTTTTGGTATGACCCCCACCGGCTTTTCTTCTTTCCGCCACAGCCCGCACATGTCTGATCGTGGTGTCCAGAGAGGCGTATTCCAGGACGGTGACCTGGGAGACTCGAAACTGTTGGCCGGTTTCTGCATCTATCAGCCAGATTCCCGTCAATTCCAAAAGATCTCCATAGGGGAGCGGAAGATTGAATCCGGAGATTTTCACCAGGTCATCCGTATGCTCTTCTCTCAAGGTTGCAATGACCAAGTTAAGTTTGGGGTCATGAAAGCAGATTTCTTCTATGATTCCTCTGATGGTAGTGGTTTTTCTCATGGGTTTGGTTCCTCTATTAATAATTCTTTGAAAGGATTGATCTTGAACATAGAGAGAGCTATGTTTCAGCTTATTCTTCAAGCTGCCAGAACATAGCCGAAAAACATAGCTCTCCCCGTCCTACCTTTCTTCAACTCTCTTGACTAAATACTGGTCGATGATCTCTCTTAGCAATTCCGAGAGGCTGATTTCCTTCTGATCCGATACCTTTTTCAGTAATTTTAACATCTCTGCGGACACAAAAAATGTCACTCCATGCACGTACTTCTTGACTTTCATACCTCTCCTCCTTTAATCAAATGAGATATCAGGTCGTTTGCCAAGGTATTCGTCAAGAGCCTGCATCACCTGATTCATGAAGATTTCTTCATCCCTGTCATCGAGGAAATAAATAATTTTCTGCCAATTACTATTGGATTCTGGGTTAGTTGGAGGCTTGGCAGGAATTTCAAGCCATCGAGACCTGTCATTTTGGTGTAATGAAAAACTCGGGATAACCATGCCAGTTTCTGGTAAATAAACGGTGACGAATCCTTGCAACGTGTTTTTATGATACTGGGTGAATTTGATAACTTTAGGTTTCATAGTAAGTTGCTCCTTTTTTAGAATAATTATTTACATATTTTAAATTTGTTATTTGTTCTGAAATTTTTAAAAGATAATAATGCAGATTTGATCTTGAGCTTATATACAGGAAGCAGTTGTAATCTATTTTTATATTGGCAATTTAAAAATCATAGGCATTCTGTTATTCCTCAGCATCAGGGGGACTCTTATTAAAAAAACTACTCCAGTATTATTCATTTACCTGACCAATTCTCCAGCACGCCCGTCTCAACCTCCACTGGAACTTTTTTCAGAAAATAGCTCCCGCCCTCAATCATGGTCTGTTTCAATATCTCTTCCGCTGCCAAGGCCTGATCGGACGGCGCTTCCAAAAGAATTTCATCATGTACCGCGCCGATGATCTTAATGGGGCTGCCGTTCAATTTCCCCACCAACAGGGCCAGGGCTTTCTTGGTAATATCCGCTGCCGCGCCCTGAACCGGTGTGTTATACAGCTCGGTAATTTTGGGGTGACTGTCCCATATTCTCCGGCGGCCATTGATGGTGCGGGTTTCTCTGGGACTATCAGCCTTCACGTCTTGATGCCAGCAGTTTATGCCCTTGTATGCCTGGAAGAACTTCTTTCTGAAGGTCTGGGCTTGGTCGGGAGACAGATTTACCCCATACCGGCTTTGGGCAGACTGTTGCAAAGACTCCGCTCCCATGGCAAAGATAATGCCGAAATTTAATGCCTTGGCCCTTTGTCGTTCTTCTTTGGTGACCTGCCCTAAATCTTTTCCCATCACCAAAGAAGCGGTCAGGCGGTGCAGGTCTTGGCCATTGTGATAAGCCTGCAACATCCTTTCATCCCCGGTAATTTCTGCCACTACCCGTAACTCAATCTGGGAATAATCGGCCACCACCAGTTTCTTCCCCGGCTCAGGCACCAGACAATCCCGGAAACCATGTCCTCGGGGAATCTGTTGGAGGTTGGGATGGCGGCAAGAGAACCTCCCCGTCGCTGCGCCGATCTGCCGGTAATCGGGATGGATTCTCCCGGTGGCGGAATGGATGTGCCCGGGAAGCTTATTGACGAAGCTCTGGACCAGTTTGGCCACCTGGCGATAGGACCTCAGCGTGGCCAGCATCGGGTATGCGCCACTGAACTGGGCCAGTGTCTCCCGGTTGGTGTTCGTCAGGGTCATCCCTTTCCTGTACAGGGCCCGGAGAAGTTGGTCCGGGCTGTTCATATTGATGTCCCCCAGGGTGTCCCGGAGTAAGCTTTCCAAAACTTGCTGTTCCCTGATCAGTTCTTCACCCAAAACCGCAAAGGCATCCTCATCCAGCTTCATGCCGTTTAACTCCATGTCCACTACGGCCGGAAGACAGGCAAATTCCAACCGGGCCGTTTCCACCAGCTCAGCCTTGATCAGTTGAGGACGCAGCTTTGCCCGTAAATCCAACAACACTCTGGCATCCCGGGCGGCATAGGCCAGCTGTGCCAAGGTCAGATCACCGGCCCAGTCACTGGTTTGGAGTTCTTTGGGTAATTCCAGACCCAGGTGCCGTTTCGTCAGATCTTTTAATTTGAACTCCATGCCTGTCCGCCCGGCCATGAGGATTTGCTCGGCCAGCATGGTGTCAAAGAAAGGGCCGACGACCTGGAGCCCCGCACGTTCAAGAAACTTCAGGTCGAACTTGGCGTTGTGGAATACCTTGATGGCATTGCCGGTAAGGAGCCTTCTGAGTGGTTCCAGATCATCTTCCGGGACTCTTTTGGTGTCGACAATGACCACCGGTAGACCATCTCCGGCCAATTGCATCAATCTGATCCGGGAGGTGAAGGGATCAAGCCCGGTGGTTTCCGTGTCCAGACCCAGGACGGGACAGTTGACCAGGGATTCCACGGCCTCCTTGAGAGCCTCGGCATCTTGCACCAGTCGAAATTTCACTGACGGCATGACCAGGCCAGGGGTTACAGGAACCGGAAAATGATGGATTTTTGGGGTAGGAGAATCTTTTGCCACACCTTGGAGTGAATTTTGATGTGGAGCTTTGGGCCGAAACCGTTCAACCAGGAAGGGGATTCCGGCAATGACCCAGGGTCTTATATCCATTCCCATTTGGTAGGCCTCCGAAGGGTCTTTGCCAACAAGCACCGGCCAACATTTGACCTGGGGAAAGTGTTGAAGCCACCAGCCCCACATGGATTCCGCCCCCGCCTCGTCATTATCCAAGGACACCAGGATGAGCCGGGCTTTTCGCAGCATTTTCACCACTTCGGCATTAGGCCTTAATTGCGCCGAACCCAAGGCCATCACCTGCACCAGATCACCTGCCTCCTGATAAATCAACATGCCGTCCAGCTCGCTTTCCACAATCACCATCGCCTCGCCCCTACCCAATATCAGGGGAGAAGGGGATGAGCCGGGGACGAGGATATACTTCTGGCCATTGATTTGACCTTCCCGTCTGACCCGAAGGCGCTGCACTTTATCCCCGTTAAAATAAGGGATCACCAAGCCCTGCGGTATCCATAAGCTCTTTTTTTTCGAGGTATTTTCATCCACAATCTCCGGCAATCCCCAGTCAGGGCGCGGGAGATAAAGGTCTTGCGGATTGAACCCCAGCTGCAAGGCCCGCAAAGTCTCCGGTTTCAACCCTCGTTTTTCCAACCACTTCCGCATAACAACCCCTTGATCAGACCACAGTGCTTGAGAGGTATTTTTGACCAGCGCCCCCGCCCGATCTTGCCAGATTGTGGGTGGTGGGGTCTTGGGAGGGGCAGGTGACCAGGAAGGAGATTCCTTGAGCTCCGGTAATTTGCCCAGAGATCCCCTACTGCCAGGCTCCCGACCCAAAAACCGGCAGGCCTCAGGATAACTCATCTGCCGGAAATCCTTCAAATAGGTGATGGCGTCCCCAGTCTTTTGACACTGCCGACACCACCACCGGCCTTGCCCTGGCCAAATGCGAAACCGATCTTTACCGCCGCACCACGGACAGGCTGAAGCGTATTCCCCACCGTTGGTATTCGACTGTTTGGTGGCTTTGATGTCGTCCTGCAAGAGCAACTCCATAATATTCATAATATTTTTCCGTCATTAAGGTATTCTGGAGAGTATGGAGGGTCTGGAGGGTTTTCTATGGAAAAAACATTTTTAAAAATCGATATTACTGAAATTGAAAAGTTTATGAAAAACTCTCCAAACCCTCCAAACCCTCCAGGGCATTTACAATAATCCGTCATCACTATCCCGCCCCCGCCAGGCGCGCCGCCAGGGGTTCAATAGATTTCCGTTCACCATCGAGCAGCAATCCCTCCACGTAGACCCTGGCCCAATGGCGCCGTTCTTTCCGACCCATGGGCTCCAGAAGGTCTTGAAGGAAGCAGCTCAACCGACGCTCCAAATCCTTGAGTTTTTGTGCTTTCATGAACCCATGGTGCGCTCATGAAAGGCAAAAGTCAATATAAACTTAACCTAGTATTACTAAAAGCATGCCGCTTTTCTCCTTCCGCCAGATGACTCGTTCGTGTCTTTCAGTGGGGGCAAAAATTCTTAGAACCAGGCAAATATTTTGATCACTTGACAAAAGATATGAAATTGTATATTATAAAGGCGAGTATTAAACAGAGGATGCATAAATGTCCTTAACCAGAGAAGACATTAGGAAAATTCGCGGTGCGTTGGGGCTAACAGAGAAGGAAATGGGGAAACTGATCGGCGTAACCCAGACGTCAATCAGCAGATATGAGACCGGCACCTCCAAACCTACAGCTGATGCAGAAAATAAGATCCTTCAGCTCCAATCTGTCATCGAAGATCAGAAGGAACTCTTGGCTTTCAGAGAGATATTGTCTTCTGGGGGTGGGATAGCTGCCGCGGCGAGTATTCTGACCCTTGGCAGTAGCGCTGGCGTGGGGTTAATTTCCCTTACCAGTCCAATCGGCTTGTTGGCCGGGGTAGCAGGACTGACACTCTATAAGGCTTTGAAAAAAATTTTCAATGATGACAATAAAGGAGGTTGAGGCTATGTCTGCTGAGAACTCGCAAGCGCCCAAGAAATCGTCATCTTGGGGAAAGTGGATTTTTTACGGGTCTCTTGTCGTGGTGGTCATTGCGATAATTGTCTTGGGGGGAGGCCCAGGCGATGACGACCAAATCCCCAAGAAGGTAAGAATCATAGACGAATTATAACGGGTAGCATTTTCTTGAAAACCCTAATTCGGTTTGGCCCAGTGTAGGTCTGAGATTTATTTCGACCCGCACTTGGGCCAATTTTTTTGAGCATGTCAGGGGAATCCGTCATGAATGGCCTCGTTGGTAAGCACTAACCCCGCTCACACCTTCAACTTCTTCCGGATATGGGCAATGGTTTTCTCTGACAGTCCTTCGATCTCCAGGAGGCGGTTAATATTCTTCATGAGGACCATGCCTGTGTCCGAGCCGAATTTCTGAATGATTTTGTAGGCTAACGTTTCGCCTACGCCTGTTGCCGGAGAGCTTAAATATTTCCTGAGCTCTTCTATGGACGCCTGTTTTACCTCTTTAAACCGCAGGATACGAAACTGTTTGCCGTACGGTGGATTAGTCTCATATCCGCCAGTCAGTTCCAAGATGTCTCCTAATGGGGGAGGAAGTTGAAAGCCCAATACCCGAATATCCTGGCGTGAATCCTCCATTCTGAAAATGGCAATGCGAAATCTCGTTTTCTGGTTGTAGAAAACGGTCCTGACGACTTTACCTCGAATCGTTATCTGCTGGGTCATTACCTAATCTCCTTGTAAAAAAACCGGGTGGGGTTCTGGAAAATATTTATGTCATTTTACTGAAGTACTGAACAGACTGAAGCGCAAAACCATAACTTATATATAAGAAAAAAGTTAAATATAAGTTTATGGTTTTCGCTTCAGTTGCTTCAGCTCTTCAGTCACTTCTTTAGTCTGATTCCGTGCCAGACAACATTACCAGCTTTGCCACTTCTTTTTTTAATCAGTTCCATATCCTGCAGTTTAGTTCTCAGATTCTGAATCAGACGAGGATCTTCACCATGTTCTTCTGCCCATGTCTGGAAGGCTTGGTTTAAATCTTGTATGGAAACTCTGGCATCTGTTTCGATGGCACAACAATCTTGCAGAAATAGGCCGATCTTATCACTTTCGCTCTGATACTTTTGCGTTGCGGTGCGGACTGGTTCAGGGATGTCCAGACCTTGTTCTTGCCAGGCCAGACAACCACCTACAGCCCACGAGAGGATGCCCTGTAATTCGTGGGTCAATTTCGCGGTCAGGGTTTTATCCTGTTCTGCCAGAGGAATCGTCACGGTGAAGGAAATCAAGCAGAGCCGGCGCCATAAGCCGTGACTGGTATCCTGAACGGCGGGCTTGTGATTGGTGGCCAGGAAGATTTTGCAGGCGGGGAGATACTCGAAAAATTCTTCGTACAAACGTCTGGTGGTGATCTTGTCGCCTCCGGTAAGGGATTTTAACAGGGCCGCATTCAATCGGGCCCCTTCATCCCCTTCAGAAGCCGAGACAAAGCGGGCCCCTTGCAGTTTGGCCAAGTCGTTTCTAACCTGGGGTGAGCGTTTCACCAGAAAGGTGCTGAACTCGGCCACCTGAGCATAGTCACCCAAAAGCGCCCGGATGGTCTCCAGGAAAGTGGTCTTGCCGTTGTCCCCTTTGCCGTACAAGATGAAAAAGACCCGCTCCCGATTGTCGCCGATGAGGGTATAGCCCACGACGCGCTGCAGGAATTCAACCATGTGCCGGTTGCCCCCCATGATCCTGCTGAGGAAATTCATCCATAAAGGACACGAGACTTCCGGGTCGTAGGTCACCGGGGCCAGTTTGGTGATCAGGTGTTTCCGGTCATGGGGAAGGAGTGTGCCCGTGCTCAGGTCCAGGGTGCCATTCAAGACGTTCAAGAGCATGGGGTCACGGTCAAGGTGTTTGGCCATCACCGGGATACCTTTCTCTTTGCTTGCCAACCGTATCATGGCATTGATCTTGGCATCCGACTCCGAGTTAAGAGCATGGCTCAACAGCTTTTTCTTCTCGCCTTTGTCTTCCATGGGGATTGCCTGGCGGTATAGTCCTCGGATAGTCGCCTTGGCCTTCTGATAAACTCCGCCGAGATGATCTTCCTCCCAGCGGACCCCAGTGAACACCAGCCATTTTTTCAGGGTGGGGCAATACCGCAGGTCTTGACCATGTTGGGCGGCCATGAGTTCGGCGTTATCCAGATCCGTCAAAGGAATTGTTCTCAAAGGGTGGGACGACTGAACCTTGGCCGGTCCCGGGGCATAGCGGCCGACGCTGTGGGCGATCTTTTGCACCTCGGCCTCGGTCAAAGGAGGTTCACATCTCTGGAGATTTTCTTCCAGCAAGGCCGCCTCAATAGCTTTCGGGGACATGCCTTTCTGCCGCATGCTTCCAGCCAGAGAGGTGAAGGTGCTGTTGCGTTGCCCTGCCGGAATTTTGTCCCCCTCAACTGTCAGCGTAGTTCTTGCAGGCTGATGTGGACCGCCGGCTTGGATCAGATGGAGGAGCCAGGCCGGGATAGGGGCAATGGCCATTTCTTGAGGATTATGCATGACCTCCCATTCATAGGTGCGACCGCTGGCATGCACAGAAGGGGGCGCGACGATGTAGCCGCCATCTGCCCGGATATCCAGGCCCGGGTAGAGATTTACCTTATTGGGGAGAGTGCCGCCGGGATGCTGAAACAGGAGATGTCGGCCTCCCCCTCCCGTCAAAGCTTCCACGGTTTCTGGTAAAGGGCCGTATTCTTTTTCCAGATGTTCCAGGGATTCGTCGCCGCCTTTGGGAGGGTCCACATCCAAAACCACCAAGCCTGATGCAGCCCCGGTGACGATGCCCACATTCGCCTCCGGCCAGACCTCCCACCAGGTCTTGATGAGGGCTGCGTCCGTGGTGGCATCCTTCAGGCCATGGGAGAGATGTTCGGGGTGATAATGCGGATGCTTGCCCACACTGCCGCAATCAGGTCTCCGGCAAGAGCAGCCTGCACCGATGGGCGTATGCAAGGCAATGACCGGCCAGCCCCATTCGGCGTAAGTCAGGGCCGCGGTGTAACCGGGGTTTTCGGAGGGACTAATAAATTCAAGGATCTCTGAACGTTTAGGATTCTGCGTTTCCATAAGATGAATTGGCTCCTTCTTATAATTTCTTGATTTTCCATCGATATTCTTTATGCAGGAAAAAGGGGGGACCCCGAACCTAACGGTTAGAGGTCCCCGATTGCTTACGTGGATATGTTCGCCCTGAGCTCGGCCAGGGTGGTTTCCAGAGCCGTCAGCGCCTCACGGTCCACCTGGGCCAGACCATCGGGCCCCTGGCTGATGAGTTCCCGGGCCTGGTTTTGCAGGCTGGCCAAGAGCTCATTGAAAGGGGGAGGCGGAGGAGAGGCTTGCACCCCTCTTCTGCGGCCCGCCCCTCTGGGCCTTCTCAGAGCTCGGTCGACCAGGACTTTAAGATCAACCGAGGCCTCGCCGCCAGGCTGCTCGATGCTATGATCCTCAAGGAAGGCACCGATCGAGAGGCGACTGTTCGTAGAGCGTTGACGTCTGATGATTCTGAGGAGTCTGTCTTCTCCCAGGTGGGCAAACTCCCTGGCATCTCCACACTTCCCCAGGGTCATCCAAATCTGGCGGGTGCGTTCGCTCAGATCAGGGATGTGTTCATCAGCCCAGGTGCTCCACTTCGCACCCCGGACCTGGCGGATACACTGCTTCAAGGCCAATAGCACTCGGCCATTGATGATGGTTTGTGAGGTTTTTTGGAAGTCGAAGGTACCCTGCTCTTGAGACCCCCGATGGAGCAACTCAAGGAGGGCATCGATCTTCCCCTGAATGTCCCCGGTGCCGCTCATGATGGTTCTCAGAGATTCTTCCACTTGATTCGGAAGCCCCGGTGCCGTCATGATGTCACGCATCGGACTAGGCAGTAGGCTGGTAACATCGAAGGGTTGACCTTCTCTAACAACTGCTGGAGCGATGTGGGAATCGACTTCCTGTAAAGCTTCCTTACCAAGGGGCAGGACGGATTCAGAACTGACCGTAGTGACTTCGGGATTCATTTTTTCTCCTCTAATAAGGGAATTCTGGGTTCACTCATACAAAAACCGAAGAATTCTTCGGTTTGCCTCGGCCAAGTTTCTGTCATCGTTTTACCTCCCTTAGTTAGCCTTCTACCCCCCTATACTGCCCAGAGGTGGGTCACAGTGCCACTGCTGAAGGAAATTGCAGCTACTCCACTTTCATGGTAGCCTCAAAGTCGCCGGTATTTTTTTGTCGGGGCTTTGACCTCCTGGTGACGGCGAGGGGAGCATGAAAAAAACCAGAGCAGCAGTTAGGGATGAAGCATTACTCCAGGCGTCTGCAGAGGCGACAGCAGCCATCTGGGATGAGGCGCCTTACGGATACTTCTTCTTCTGGCGGCTGTTTGAAGCTTTTTTGTCCCAGGCCAGGGCCGAAGGAGAACGGGATGCCAGTCTCCAGGCGACCTGTGCTACTGAATCCGAGTTTTTATTTTTTTGAGAAAGATTTTTCTTTCATGCTGCTAATTTAATTAAAGAATCGGTGTCGGCGTGCAGGGCGGCAATGATGGCTGAGATGGCCTTGGACCCACC
>Ga0194125_10003577_pt1 | contig 24938 bp, 17 predicted proteins | sample TA2KigC250mmetaG_FD_148626 | JGI IMG/M metagenome (GOLD analysis project Ga0194125, IMG submission 148626) | Freshwater microbial communities from Lake Tanganyika, Tanzania - TA2015034 Kigoma Deep Cast 250m | ecosystem: Environmental > Aquatic > Freshwater > Lake | place: Tanzania: Lake... | reverse complement strand
TTTTATACATAGATTTAATAGTTTAGATTTTTATAAGTATAGTGTTTAAAAAGTCTTTTATTTCAGAATTCGCTGCAGACGGTAAGGTGTAGGATGATTAGAACAAAAGCAGATACGAAAATTCTATGATTAATGGTTATTAGCCGTAGCCGGTGCGCATTCAGCCGCAAGAGAGTGCAGTTTATTGATGAATCTATTTAAAGAAGGGCATTTTAAAGCAGCCTGATTTATGTCGAACCGGTCGGCAAATGCCGGTTGGTCATCCACCTCATTGTAATAGCCGCCGATAATTAAATTCCTTTTTATTCCACCTTTGCCATTTATATCCTCCGGATTCTGCGGCGATATGGCATCAGTTTTAATTCCTCTAATCCCTCGCAGTGATTCTTTCGCGCCTAAAAACCAGCATTCCAACTCATTTTTTGCTATTATAACTGATACTGGTAAATCAGTAACTTTTTTTAATCTGTTCAGAAGTGCAGGACTCAACTCGTGAGGGCAATCATCATCGGCATCTAAAATCACCATAATTGCGCAAATGTCTTCTCGATCGTTCAATCCAATTTTGACAACATTTTCCAGTTGTTCTTCTCTGATAACTTTATTGCGTTTTACTCTATAGGGTTTCACCACGCCCAACGGGTAACACTCTATTTGTGCGAGTATTCGCCGTATGAGAATCGGCATCGAAATTACTTCAGACTGACCTTCGACGATCGGCAGAATATTACCCATCGTTAGTTAAACCTCAGAGTCGAGATTCAATTTACTTTGCTTGATTTTATCCCAATATAACCTATCAGCCTTCAACTCTCCAATTCGATGCAGATCCCCTAATGAGCATAGTTTAGCGCGAACAGCACATTTATTCGACTCGGCGAGCGGCGCTATAATAGTGTTATTCTTCTCACTTTCAACCATCCTTATATCATCTTCACTAATTTCTTTATAGTCAAGAATTTCCGGGCTATGTGTCGTTAGGATTATCTGCTTGTTCTCAGAGGCGCTTTTAAGAACTTGAACTAATAATTCGGTTACTGCCGGATGGACAGTGGCTTCAGGCTCTTCTATAGCAATTAAAGAATGCTTGCCGGTTTGATATAACGCTAATAAAATTCCAAGAACTCTTAGTGTTCCATCCGACATAGACAAAGCATCAAACTCCCAGGGATATCTCGAACCTACATCTTGTTTGAAAATGATAGTTTCATATTTTCCGATTGATTTGTATGATATTTCTTTTATATCATTCACCACATGTGTTAAAAGTCGGCATATTCTCTCATAATCACAATCTCCATTATGTGATGAAGCCTTAATCTGTTTTAAAACCGCGGCTGCATTACTACCATCTTTGGCTAAGAATGTCCCTGTGTTTGCCTCTTTTAGTCTCCTTATCTCTTGGGGTGCTATAGAGTAAAACCGCATAGAGTTTAAAAAGCCAAACACCGTTCTATAAGGCTCTATTGAGGACGCGATCTGTAATGCTAATCTATCAGCAATTAGCGAAGGACTAATACCTTGGATAGATTTGGTGAATTGCCCATCTTTTACTTCATATTTATATTCTTTAAAGTCTTCTCTCACGGTGCATAATTCTGATGAAATTTTAAACAACTTGTTCTTCTCAGATTTTATGCTAAATACATAATCTGCTTCCCTTTCCTCATCTATAATAATTTTTAAGCCTACAGTAATATTGGTCGGATGGCTTATCGAATTTCGTCTGACTGCATCAAATCCTCCACGCTCCCGTAGAGCAGATTCGACAGGATTTTCGATACAGTCCTTGACAAATTCCAGCGCATCGATAAAATTGCTCTTGCCCGCGCCATTAGGACCGATAAAAATCGTTAATGGACGCATTTCAACAGATGCGCGCCCGATCGATTTGTAATTCTTGATGATTACCCGAGAAATTCTTGGAAACATTTTCAATCCTCCACCTTTAATCTTCTTGTCATCAACTCCATCGTCGCCTGCAGCGGGTCCACATCCTCGAACAGGATCCGATGCACCTGCTCGGTGATTGGCATAACAATATCTTCGCGGCGGGCTAAGTCGTAAGCCGAATTTGTAGTGCGGACGCCTTCGGCGACCATCGTCATCCCGGCTAAGATGTCGCGCAGTTTGCGTCCCCGGCCGATTTGTTCGCCGACGAAGCGGTTGCGGCTATGTTGACTCATACAGGTTGTAATGAGGTCGCCCATTCCGGAGAGTCCGGCGAAGGTCGCTGGCCGGCCGCCTAACTGGACGCCCAAGCGTGTAATTTCAGCCAAGCCTCGTGTTAAAAGCGCGCCGCGGGTGTTGTCGCCAAAACTAAGCCCTTCGGCAATACCCGAAGCAATCGCGATAATGTTCTTTAACGCGCCGCCTAATTCAACACCCATAACATCATTATGGGCATAGACTCTAAATCGCTCGCTTGAAAGCAGCCTTTGGGCTTGGTGAGCGCTTTCGATATTGTGCGCCGCAGCGACCACCGTCGTTGGCTGCCCAAGAATAACCTCTTCAGCGTGCGAAGGTCCCGATAAAGCCACAATCCGGTCGGCGGATACATTCCCGCCCCAAACCTGCAGCAGAACTTCCGACATCCGCAGCAGCGAGCCTTCTTCTATTCCCTTAGTTGCCGATATTACTATACACTTATCGGGCACACCTTTGGAAAGCCGGGCAACAGTGGAACGAACTGCATGCGATGGAACTGCAATTAAGAGAAAATCAGCATCTTGAGCAGCGGCTTGTAAGTCGCTGTTAAGTCTAATCTTAGGTGGAAATAGATAACCCGGCAGAAATTCGCGGTTTTCACGGTCGATTTCCATCTGCCGAACAGCTTCAGGTCGATATTCCCAGAGTGTTATGGGGATATCCCGACTGGCGAGCATTATCGCCAAGGTTGTTCCCCAACTTCCGGCCCCAGCGATAGTTACTTCCACTTTATCCGACATTTGATCGGTTAATTCTAATGCCCCGCTCTTCCGACTTTCAATTCGCAGCCTTTCAACAACCGGTGAAGATTAGCGCGATGCGAATATATAAGCAACGCTGGCAGCAAAAGACTCAAAACTAATTCGGTTTTATCAAGATTTTCACGCCACCAGAGGGCTGCCGGCCAGCATACCGCCGCTGTCAATGACGCTACCGAAGCATAACGGGTGGTGATTATTAATCCCAACCATATTGTCAAACACAACAAGGCGCTGACCGGATGGAGCGCTAATCCGGCGCCCCAAGCCGCGCCAATGCCTTTGCCGCCGCGAAAACGCGTGAACGGCGACCAGATATGCCCGATGACAGCCAGCATTCCGCACATTGCCGACAAACCGGCCAAATCTGTCACATCCGCAATCTGTGGCGCATAACGCGCGGCTATCCAGCCCTTACCAACATCGATGACGACAACAATCAATCCCCAGCGCAAACCGAAGATGCGCCAGATATTCATCGCGCCGGGATTCCCGCTGCCGAATTCGCGGATATCGCGCCCCAATATCCAGCGGCTGACGAGAACTCCAGTCGGGAAACCACCCATTAGAAAAGCCGTTAAACCGGCTGTAAAAATCATCATTTTTAGTCCTGAGTCTATATATTGATCTGGCTATAGCGACATAAGTACTTGGCGATAAATGAATTGAATAATTCTGAACGAAGTGAAGAATCTCGCGCCCCCGCTTCCAGACGAGGCAAGATGCTTCACTGTGTTCAGCATAATCCTAATCGTGATACAATCTCATAAGCAACACACATAAAGTTGAAAATTATTGAGTTACCCATTAATCGGATCGCGCACCCAGATATTGATTGTATCGGCGGAGGTGTCACGGTCTTGGGCGTCGCGGACCGCGCCTTTAATGACGGCAAATCCCCCTTTGCGCCCCTGGAAGGTAACCCGCGCTTCGAAGCCGGTCTCCGAGTTGGGATCGGTTTTTGACCAGGGTGTGATTTGTCCAACGGAGTCGGGCGTTACTGTAAAATAGACCCAAATCCCCGCCTGCGGATTGCCTAGTCCGTCGCGCACATCGCCGCGGATATAGACATTCTCACCGATTGTCGCTTCCGGCGCATGGTTGAATAAATCGATGAACACGCCATACATAGGTCCTACCACTGGCGGCTTCGATTTATGGCAATCCGCTCCCGACAGGATGAATACAGTCGCGACAATTATGGTGATTCTAAAGACTATTTTTGCTATTTTATTCATTTTTATTTCCTTATTCACAACGGATTTTACAGATTGAACTGGTTTCTACTTTCCTACTTAAAAATTTCTTACTCCCCAACTTGACAACTTGCTAACTTGCCACTTACTACTTATCTTCTCGCCAGCCTCGGATCCATCGCGTCGCGCAGTCCTTCGCCGACTAAATTCAACACGGTTACAGTTATGAAAATCGCCGCGCCGGGGAAGACCGTTATCCACCAGCCGGCGGGCAATATCTCGCGGGCTTTGGCTAAAATTGCACCCCACGAAGCCACATTCGGCGGCGCGCCGAAGCCGAGGAACGACAGGCTCGATTCGACCAAAATTGCCACAGCCACACCAAAAGTCGCCGATACGAACACCGGCGCCAGCGCGTTAGGCAGAATATGCCGGAATATTATCCGCGGCGTTCGAAAGCCGAGCGCTTTGGCGGCTGTCACATAATCGATCGAACCCAATCTTAAAAATTCCCCGCGCACTAACCTCGCCACCCCCGCCCAGCCGGTTATACCGATGACCAGCATAATATTATATATACTCTGCGGCAGATAGGCTACTATGGCGATGATTAAAAAGAAAACCGGGAAGCATATCATCAATTCGATTAAGCGTGAGATGACTATATCCACCCAGCCGCCGAAGTAGCCGGCCAGCGCGCCTAAAATGACGCCGATAGTGATGTAAATCGATACCGCGACGATGCCTATGGAGAGCGATATGCGCGTGCCGTGAATCAGTCGGCTGGCGAGGTCGCGTCCGGTGTCGTCGGCGCCGAGCCAATGCTCAACGGACGGCGGCGTGATGACATAATCGAGGTCGAAATCATTAGGGCTGTAAGGAATCGGTGGAAACAACGCCCATTTGACCTTGCGTTCTGTTTCCGGCAGCCGTCGGTCGAGTTCGACGAGTAGTTTGAACTTTTTATTTCTAAAGTCAGCCGGCCATTGCGACAGCCCCAAATCGACCAAATAGCCTTGTGCCGCCGGCAGATAGAATTTGCCGGCATAGACCATCGCCAACGGTCTATCGCCGGCGATGAAATCCGCCGTAAGCGCCACAACCGTCAACAGCCCGACCACTAACAGCCCGACGACCGCAAATCTGTTGCGCCGAAACTGCCGCACGACTAAGTTCACATACGAACTATGGCTCTGAAGGTCGGCTTCGGAATCTGGAATTTGGTATTTGGAATTTGGAAATGGAATTGGAATTGGAAATGGAATATGAAAGTAAATTTATCGTAGAAATGTAATTTCTTTATATAATATACAATTTATCCAATGGATTTGCACTTGTCGGCAGTATTTATTATCAAGCAAAGAAAATTTAAAGTTTAACTTGTTCAGTTAAGCGTAAAAAAAAGAACGCGCATTTGTCCTATGCGCGCCCTTTTAATAGTTTCAAGCGGATAACAATCCGCCTATTTTTTACTTTGAATTTAACCGCGGATTGCAAATCTTTCTGTAAAATTAGAATTTCTTAAGGCGTATAAATTGCCTTGTGATGGAATATTTTACCGCCGGCTTTGAGACGGACGATATAGACGCCGCCGCCGAGGTTCTCCGGCTGCCAGACAGCCGTCCTCTTGCCGGCTTGCTGAATCCCGCCGGCTAAATTAGTTACATACCGCCCGGACAGGTCGAAGACATCCAGACTGACCAGGCTCGCAGCCGGCAATATGTATTCGACGGTCAAAGTCTTGTTGAACGGATTGGGGAAAACCCGCGTTAGGCTATAGTCCATAGGCGGATTAGCCTCAACCGGAGCAACATCGCGCGGCGGACAAATCAAGAATCGTCCCGGCGCCACCGCAATCGTCAAATTGCCCGGATAACCGTCGGTGGTGAAGCCCACTATATACACTAAATCGCCATCCGCAATATTATGTTCAGCCCAATCGCGCGGCACATTCCACACCATCCTGCTCTCGCCGACCGGCGTGCGTAAACTGTGGGCGATGTAATGATAGGTAAATATCAAATTTGGATCCTGAGCCAAGCCGGCGATATCCGTCGTGAAATGCAGATAGGTCGTGAACTCCGTGTCGGTCTCGTTTGAATCGTTAATGGTGAAAGTAATCGACTGCCTTTCATCGGCGTGAACCACTGTCGAATCGCGCGATGGCGTCGCAATATCGAACAGCGGCGGTGGATTCCATTCGACATTGAAAGCATACTGGATGAAGTTGTTTTGCTCGTTGGACTCCAGAACATTGCCGCTGTCCGCAATTGGGGTGTCGATTTCCCAGCGGATTATGTGGTCGCCGCGGGTAACCGTCCAGAGCGTGTCGGCGACAGTAGTGAAGATGCTGTCACCGGCTATGCCGCGGCGCTCTTCGGAGTAGATAATCGTGCTATCGAGCAGGCATTGGATAGTGAAAGGTGGCGTCTGCCCGGCGCCTTCCACCCGCCAGTTCAATTTCAAACGGATATCCTCGTTTAGGCGCGGCGTATAGGACGACAGCCAATGGGTCGAGTCTTCGTTAATCGGCACGCCGATATACAGTCCGGCCGGCCGCAGGTCGAACAAGCCGTCGTCCCAGATAACCATAACATCATCGATGAATGCGCCCTTACCGGTAACAACGCGCTCATTAGAGTGCCAGACAAAGCAGAGATAAACTATTCCTTGTCCAGCGATGACCGAATCGCGGTCGCCGACCCTCACCGTGCGCTGACACCAATTGACGACTGTGTCGCGGATGCGGCCGCGGTTGTCCAGCAACCGTAGATTGTCGAGATAAAACTGCCGCCGCTGCCAGTCGTTAGTGCGATGAGCAAAGGTCGTGATTATCTCGCTGTTGTCGTTGGGGTTGATATACATCCCATAAGCAATGTTCGGGTGGGTGCGCATTATAGTCGTATCTGCAGCGCCGCGCCGACCGATAGCATTGAGGTTCGGTGACGGATTAGTGTTCACGACTACAACTGAGAGCGAGTCCCGGCAGCCCCAAGTCGCATCAAGGTAATACCAAAAGACGACCGCCGCCGAAACCGCCCGCTGCAAACTGGGATAAAACGGTCCCCACCAGACCCAAGCCCATTGATTGTTCAGATAGTCAACATCGGCTGGCCAGCGAGGGGTTTGAACTAAATTGCGGTTGGTGGATGCGCACCAGATAGATTGCGTGAAAGCCTCGTGCCGCCGGACTAAAGAATTAAATATATAATCCTGAAGTCCCCAGCAATAGTCGGTGTAAGTTGGTTCAGCGAGACGATGCGGCGGCTGCGGATGCCAACGCCAGCGGGGAGCGCCGGGATTTTCCGGCGGCGTGTTCCAAGGCCAGAGCCGGCCCTGAACGGATTGGTCTTTAGCGAAATCCTCGTCCAACATCGCCTGCCATATAGCATAGACGGGTTGGACGGCTGCGCCGAACAGCATTAACGCCGCCAGCGCGATGAAAAGCGAAAACTTTGCCTTGCGCATAATTGCCTCCTTTAGAAGTAGCGCTTTAGTTTCGAGATTCACAAATTCTGTGCCTGATTGGCTGTATCGGCGAACTGCCGGCCGGACTATTTCATTGCCGGCAATTTGGATACACGCCGTTTGGATTTCACTGCTATAGGTAAGTTAGGGTATATTTTTTGAAATGTCAAGAGTATTTAAAGCCTATTTTGAAAATTATTAGAGTCTGTTGAATAATCATCATCCCGCTGCACGGCTCAAAAGTCTTTTCGCATCTTACAGCAGAATGTCTCCATCCTACTGCAAGGATTGGTATTTCCGCAGGGTGTGGACACCCTGCGGCATTCGATTCGGCATCGAAAAGATTTTAGAGCCGCGTTATAACCAACCCTCAATCCGTCGTAAATTAAGCCAATGAGCCAAAGAGGGACGCGCTTAATGCACGTCCCTCTTGTCATCACTCACCTGTTGACTTCTACGGTGTATAAACTGCTTTTTGTTGGAAAATTTTACCGCCGGCTTTAAGACGGACGATATAGACGCCGCTGCCGAGGTTCTCCGGCTGCCAGACAGCCGTCCGCTTGCCGGCTTGCTGAATCCCGCCGGCTAAATTAGTCACATACCGCCCGGACAGGTCGAAGACATCCAGGCTAATCAGCCCAGCGGCCGGCAGGACATATTCGACCGAGAGATTCTTATTAAACGGATTAGGGAATACCTTCGCAAGATTATAGTCGCGCGGCAGCGGTTTCAATGTATGGGCCGACCTAGGCCCGGCAATCAGGAACCGTCCCGGCGCCACCGCAATCGTCATATTGCCCGGATAACCGTCGGTGGTGAAGCCCACTATATACACTAAATCGCCATCCGCAATATTATGTTCATCCCAATCGCGCGGCACATTCCACACCATCCTGCTCTCGCCGACCGGCGTGCGGAAACTGTGGGCGATGTAATGATAGGTAAATATCAAATTTGGATCCTGAGCCAAGCCGGCGATATCCGTCGTGAAATACAGATAGGTCGTGAACTCCGTGTCGGTCTCGTTGGAATCGTTAATGGTGAAAGTAATCGACTGCCTTTCATCAGCGTAAATTTCCGTCGAATCGCGGGACGGCGTCGCAATATCGAACAGCGGCGGTGGATTCCATTCGACATTGAAACTATACTGGATGAAATTATTGCGCTCGTTGGACTCCAAGACATTGCCGCTGTCGGCGAGCGGAACATCGATTTCCCAGCGCACAGTATGGCGCCCAGCCGGAACTGTCCAGAGCGTATCGGCGATAGTGGTATAGACGCTGTCGCCGGCGACAGCGCGGCGCTCCTCGCTATAGACTAAGTTCGAGTCGCTGTCGAGATAGCAGTTGATTATGAATGGCGGCGTCTCCCCGGCGCCAGCCACCCGCCAGTTCAGTTTGAATCGGATATCTTCGTTTAGGCGCGGTGTATAATCCGACAACCAGTGGGTCGAGTCTTCGTTCACCGGCACCCCGATATAGGATCCAGCCGGATGCAAGTCGAACAAGCCATCGTCCCAGATGACCATCACATCGTCGATGAAGGCGCCTTTACCGGTAACAACGCGCTCGTTTGAAAGCCACAAGAATGCCAGCCAGACCGAGCGCTCGCCGGGAGCAATGGAGTCTTGCTCGCCGACGCGAATCCTCCGCTCACACCAATTGACGACTGTGTCGCGGACATTGCCGCGGGCGTCTAAAAACCGCAGATCGTCGAGATAGAACTGCCGCCGCTGCCAATCTACCACCCGATTTTTAAACCAGGTATAATATGGATTGCCATCGGCGTCATAATAGCAGCCATAAGCCACCCGTGTGTTGTTGCGCAGTGTGCTCCGGTCGGTCATCACCCGCACATCCCGCGCCATCAGGACAATCAACGAGTCCATACAACCAACTGTGCAGTCGAGATAATACCAGAATACGACCGCCGCCGACCGCGCCCGCTGCAGGTTTATCGGACCCCACCAGACCCAGGCGTTCTGGTTGTCCATATAGTCAACATCCTGAGGCCAGCGCGGATTTTGGACATTGCCGCGATTGGTATAAGCGCACCAAATCGACTGGGTAAATGCCTCGTGCCGCCGGACCAAAGAATTATAAATATAATCCTGAACTCCCCAGCAGTAATCGGTCGGGTCACCTTCGGTCAACCGGTGCGGCGGACGGGGATTCCAGTGCCAGCGCGGCGCGCCGGGATTCTCAGGCGGCGTGTTCCAAGGCCAGAGCCGGCCCTGCACCGACTGGTCTTTCGCGAAATCTTCATCCAACAACGGCTGCCAGATACTGTAAGCCGGTCGGACGGCTGCGCCGAACAGCAAAAATGCCGCCGTCAGCGCACAGAAAAGTAAATACGATGCCTTGCGCATAATTGCCTCCTCTTGTAGCAGCGCTTAATTGTAATGGTCATATTTATCATCTTGGAGGGCAAGATTTTTCCTGCCTCTAAGCGTCGATGCGAATTATAGCAATGGTTTGTTTTGCGCTAAATTGGTAATTAACAGCAGATTAAACAGATTAAGCAGAAATAAGCATAAGTCAATTCTACTTGGCAACATTTCACCAATTAAGAGAATAATTGAGATTAATCTTGTAAATAATATAAATATATTCATATGTAAATGTCAAGTCTTTTTACTTAGTTAAATATAAAATTATAAGTCTAAAAACTCTCTGTATATTAGAAACGCTTTATGTATAAAAGTAATTTCGATGCGCCGGTTGAAATGGTCCGCACGGGCAATACGTTCCAATATTGCGCGATATATAGCGCTCATCGCCCGGGCTGCTATAAGTTTGCCTTTAAGGTTTTCCGGCAAGATTTGACCTGCCAACTCGAACTTATCTTGCGCTTTATGCGCTTCCCAGCGCACAAGTTCGCAGAGCCGGGCGGCATTGCTTTCGGCAAACAGCCTATCGCCGCTCATTCCAAACCGTTGCAAATGTTCTTCTGGTAAATAGACCCGTCCCCGCGCGTAATCCTCTCTTAAATCCCGTAAAATATTTGTCATCTGCATCGCCTTGCCAAGTTCGACAGCATATCGGCGCGCCGGTTCGCTGTCGGCATCGAATATTCTTAGGCATATTAATCCCACCGTCGAAGCCACCCTATAGCAATATAAATCTAACTCAGACTCGGTCTGAATACGCACCGGCTGCAGGTCGGTCGCCATTCCCATAATTAAATCGTCGAACGGCTGCCGCTCAAATCGAAAACTTCTGGCAGCCTCCGCCAGCGCTAAAGTCAGCAAGTCGCAGTAAGATTCAGCAAAGACTAGATCCAGCCGCCGGCGCATCTGTTCGAGCCGACCGGCTTTATCGGCAGACTCGTCGTCCACCGCATCGTCGCCGGCGCGGCAAAATGCGTAGAGCGCCGTAATCGCCCGCCGCTTAAATTTCGGCAGCGTCAGAAAGGTCCAGTAGAAATTGCCGGCGCTTTGTCGGGCAATCCGTGCGCAGCAACGATACGCCTGCACTATTTCAACGCTTCCGGCTCGACTTAAATTATGAACTAACAGAATAAATGATAATGATGATGAGAGTTTGCCGCAAGTAGCGCAAATTTATAACCATTTAATCCCGCCGGCTTGCAACGCCAAGCGCAATTTCCTAAAACTGCCGATCCGCGCCGAATGATGCAGAACATCGTAATCGACGCGGCGAATCGCCTCCAGCGCTGCTATACCGCCGCCCCAGTAAAGAAACAACTGCGGTTTTAATTGACGGCTGACCATATTCAGCAGCGGCTTGCCCTCCCGAAAAAGATTTTCCGTCTTTTCTACTAAATGACTCATCAATCCTCTAAACTGCGGTTTGAACCGCTGTTGCGCAATATCTGCTTCCTGAACGCTAAATTCCTGCAACAGGCTTTGTGGAATATAAATCCGACCTCGCCGATAGTCGCCGGCGACATCCTGCCAATGATTGGCAAATTGGAGCGCTGTGCAAATTTTATCCGACAGTGCAAAAAAATGGTCTGCCGTTTGACCGCAGACCATTAGGACCAACCTCCCAACCGGATTAGCCGAATCCGTTGCATATCGTTCCAATTCGGACCAATCGGCATAACGGGTTTTGACCAAATCCAGTCGAAATGCGTTGAGTAGTTGTAGAAAGGGTTCCAACGGCAAATTATACCGCCGGATAGTTTCACCGAGCGCCGCGAAAAGCGGTTCGCTCGCGCTTTGGCTCGCGGCTGAACGCAATTGGTATTCAACTGCGTCCAATCGGCGCGACCGACTGCCGGTCAGGTGAGGCTCATCTGCGATATCGTCGGCTGAACGTGCGAAGGCATAGATATTATATAAGTCTCTCCGCTGCGGCTTCGGCAAAAAAAGCGAAGCCACTTTAAAGTTCTCATAATGTCGCAATGTCATTGCTCGATTAGCGAGAAGACCTTCATACTTCAGCCGTGCATCCAGCGCTCGGTCCGGCGGCATTATTTCGTCAGCGCTGCGAGAGTTAATTATCTTCGATATCGTATCCGCTATAGTTGTCGTAGAAGCCGGCGCTGACAGTAATCGTCTCTATCTCGTGTGCGCCGATGCGATTGGCTTGTTTGCAGGCTAATACAAAGCATTCCCAATGATAATAGCCCCTCATCCCAGCCTGCCGGCTAAAATAGCGTTTGTCACCTTCGTGAATCAATTTATGGCAGTAATTGCATGTCAACATTTTATCCTCCGTATGACTTTAAACCGTGCTGGTTGCTGCTGCTGATCTTAAGAGTAGCAAAATTCGTGCCTTATGCGAATTCGGCTTTGACTTGCGCCAACACTGTTTCGACTTCTGTTCTAATTTCGCTCAGTTTGGCGGTCGATTCTGCTTCAAAACGAAGCACCAGGACCGGCTGCGTGTTAGAGGCGCGCAGTAAACCCCAGCCGCCTTGGGTAATCAAACGCATTCCATCAACATCGACAACCTCATATTTTGTGCGAAAATGGTCGCGCACCTGCTCGACAACTTGGAATTTGATTTCGTCCGGGCAGTCGATGCGGATTTCCGGCGTATTGACCATCGGCGGCCAGTCCGACAGCATCCGGCTGAGAGGGACATCGGATTTGGCGATGATTTCGAGCAACCGGCCGGTTACATAGACCGCATCATCGAAGCCGTAAAAGCGATGATGAAAGAATATATGCCCCGACATCTCGCCAGCGAGTTCGGCGCCGGTCTCGTGCATCTTGCTCTTTATAAGAGAATGTCCGACCTTCCACATCAATGGATTGCCGTTGTGCCGGGCGATATCTTCGAAAAATAGTTGCGAGCATTTGACTTCGCCGATGATTGTCGCGCCGGGACGCTCTTTCAGCACATCGCGCGCCAAAATCGCCAATATCTGGTCGCCCCATAACACCTTGCCGTTCTCATCCACGACGCCGATGCGGTCGCCATCGCCATCGTATGCGACGCCCAACTCATATTTACCCAAAGCGACGACTTTTTTTAATTCATCTATATTTTTCTCTACTGTTGGGTCCGGATGATGATGAGGAAAGTTTCCATCGACCTGTTCGAACAGGACGTGCGCCTCGCAACCGATGCATTTTAGAAGTTCCGGCGCTGTTAACGCCGCCACACCATTTCCGCAGTCGATGGCGATTCTGACCGGCCGGATTGGTTTCAGGCGCGTAGCAAGGTCGCGGATATAATCGGGAATCAAGTCATAAGGCTCGACCGTCCCTATGCCGTGAACGAAGTGATTCTGCTCGATAATTTGGTGAATCTTCTGGATTTCAGCGCCGTAGATGGCTTCGCGTTGAGATGAGATTTTGAAGCCGTTGTATTCCGGCGGATTATGGCTGCCGGTTATCATCACTGCACCGTCAACTGCCAACTTGTGCGTCGAATAATACGACAGCGGCGTCGGAATTACTCCCAAATCCACGACATTCATTCCGGCGCTGGTCAAACCGTCCAGCAGCCAGTCTCGGATGTCAGGCGATGAAAGCCGGCCGTCGCGGCCAAGCGAGATACGATGCGCGCCGCGCCCGGCAAGATAACTGCCGATTCCCAACCCTAAACTGCGCACCACCGGCGGCGTTAAGTCAACACCAATCACGCCGCGTATGTCGTATTCGCGAAAAATATGAGGATTCATAGTGGGTGATTAAAAATAAGGACGATGATTAATGACTAATGTTAATGCAAATAAAGGACTAATTTGTAAGGCGTCCGTCTTTCAATTTATAGGCTATAGGCTTTAGGCTTTAAGTGTATTAGGGTCAAGGCGGACGCCCTCGTCCGTCTTTCAATTACACATTCTCGGACAACCTGCAAAGCCTAAAACCTAAAGTCCAATCTCATTTCTCCATCAATACCGCTTGTGCCGCAGCCAGCCGGGCGATTGGCACGCGGAACGGCGAGCAGGAGACATAATCCAAACCTATGCGGTGGCAGAATACAACCGAGCGCGGTTCGCCGCCATGCTCGCCGCAAATGCCGACCTTAAGGCTGGGACGAGTCTGCCGCCCCAGTGAGACGCCCCACTCCATTAATTTGCCGACGCCGGCCTGGTCGATGGTCTGGAACGGCTCATCTTCGATGATATTATGTTCGATGTAAAATGGGATGAAGCCTTTGGAATCGTCGCGGCTGATGCCGAGTGCGGTCTGGGTTAGGTCGTTAGTGCCAAATGAGAAGAACTCGGCTTCCTCGGCAATTTGATTAGCAACGACCGCGGCGCGCGGCAACTCAATCATCGTGCCAATTGAATAATCCAGTTTCACACCAGCCTGCTTGATAACTGCATCGGCAACTTCGCGCACAACTTTAGCCTGCGCGGCTAACTCGTTTTTAAAACCAACCAAGGGAATCATTATTTCTGGATAGACTCTGACGCCTTCTCTAACGGCTTGCACGGCGGCTTCAATGATGGCGCGCGCCTGCATCGCGGTTATTTCCGGATAGACGATGCCCAGACGGCAGCCGCGGTGTCCCAACATCGGATTGGCTTCATGCAACGCTGCGACCTTGGTTTTGACCTGCTCGCCCGGCAATCCCATCTCGCACGCAACCTTGGCGATATCAGCATCGCTGTGCGGCAGAAACTCATGTAAAGGCGGATCCAAAGTGCGAATAGTTACCGGCAGCCCATCCATTACCCGGAAGATGCCTAAAAAATCCTCGCGCTGCATCGGCAGCAGTTTATCCAGAGCTTTTTGACGTTCCTCGGCTGTGTTGGCAAGTATCATCTCGCGCACCGCAATGATGCGTTCACCGCCAAAGAACATATGCTCAGTGCGGCAAAGCCCGATGCCCTCGGCGCCGAAGGCGCACGCCATGCGGCACTGGTCCGGTTGGTCGGCATTAGTGCGCACCTTCAAACGGCGTTCAGCGTCCGCCCAAGCCATCAATTTCGCATAGATTGGATATATTTCGGACTGCGCCGGATCCAGTGTCTTATCTATTAGCGCCTGAATGATTTCCGACGGCAGCGTTTTAATCGCGCCTTCGAGGACTTCGCCGGTCGTGCCGTCGATGGATATGTAATCGCCTTCCTCTAAAATTTTTTCGCCGACTTTCATTGCGGCCGCGTTGTAATCGATTTCCAAGGCTCCGCAACCAGCGACGCAGACCTTGCCCATCTGGCGGGCGACCAACGCGGCGTGTGAAGTCATACCGCCGCGTGCGGTTAAAATACCGACCGCGGCGTTCATTCCTTTAATATCTTCCGGCGAAGTTTCAATCCGCACCAAGATGACATCCTCGCCGCGCTCTTTAGCAAGTTCGGCGGCGCGAGCGTTAAATACAATATGCCCAGTCGCCGCACCCGGTCCAGCATTCAAACCTTTTGTCAATAGTTTTTTCTCAGCAATGGCTTTGCTCTTTTCCTTTTGGTCGAAGACCGGACGCAGCAATTGGTTTAGTTGTTCGGGCTGGACACGCGTCAAAGCGATCTGCGGCGTTATCAAGCCTTCATCGACCATCTCGACAGCAATGCGAATTGCCGCCAGTCCGGTGCGCTTACCGTTGCGGGTTTGCAGCATCCACAACTTGCTATGTTGAATAGTGAATTCGAAATCCTGCATATCACGGAAATGCTTATCCAGAGTCAGACGCACTTGGTCGAGTTGCTTGAATACCGGCGGCATTTCCTGCGCTAATTCGCGTATCGGCTTGGGTGTGCGGATGCCGGCGACAACATCTTCGCCTTGGGCATTGGTCAGATATTCGCCATAGAATTCGTGGGCGCCTGTCGCTGGATTGCGAGTGAAAGCCACACCGGTGCCAGACGTATCGCCCATATTGCCAAAGACCATCGCCTGAACATTGACCGCTGTTCCCCAGGTTTCTGGAATGTTATTCAATTTGCGGTAGGCAATCGCCCGGTCATTCATCCACGAATTGAAGACTGCGCCGATAGCGCCCCAAAGTTGTTCCCAAGGATCTTCGGGGAATTTTACCGGGCTGCGCTCGGCGATAATATTCTTAAAAGCCGCGACCAATTCCTTTAAATCGTCGGCTGTCAATTCGACATCCAATTTGACGCCGCGTTTATGCTTGACGGCTTCGATAGCCGCTTCGAAAGGGTCGATTTCCTTATCGCTCTTCGGCCTGACGCCCAAAACGACATCGCCATACATCTGGACGAAGCGGCGGTAGGAATCGTAGGCGAAGCGCGAATTATTGGTGCGGGCGATTAAACCCTTGATCGTGATATCGTTAAGGCCTAAATTGAGAATGGTATCCATCATTCCGGGCATCGAAGCACGTGCGCCGCTGCGCACCGATACTAACAGCGGATTCTCGATATCGCCGAACTTGGCGTTCATTATCGTCTCGATGCGCGCCATCGCTTGCTTGACACATTCCTGCAGTTCGGACGGATAAGTATTCTTCTCCATAAAATAGATGCACACCTCGGTCGTAATGGTAAACCCGGGCGGCACCGGCAGTCCGATATTGGTCATTTCGGCGAGATTAGCGCCCTTGCCGCCGAGCAGATTCTTCATCTCGGCGCGGCCCTCGGCTTTGTCGCCGCCGAAATAATAGACGAGTTTGTTGCTCATAGTCATTTCCGTTGATTAAATTTAAACTCCAGCCATATAACTTTAAGAACAGTTGACTGGAGCGTTTGTTGCTATTAATATAAAAGGTTAAATTTACATAATGGAGATTTAATTGACAAGCACTGCTGTAATTAGATTTGTATTTTTTATAATTTTATAGTTTGGGTTATAGGTCATAGTAATTCGATATGCATCCATTCTATATATATCATCTACTTCATCCACTGTGTTCGTTTAATATATTTATATGCACATCCTGATTATCGCCGCTAATCTCGCACTGCTCTTCATCGCTTTCCTGCTGACCTTGAATGCGATGCTCAAGCGGCATCTGCACATATTGCAACTGGAAGATTACGAACCACTGCGAATGTGGCGGTTTATCGTCCGACGTCCCGGCCGTCTGCAATTGCTCGATTTTGACACAATCGTCTTCCTGCCTTTTCTAATGCTGCTGGCAATGGGTATGGGGTCATTGTTAGCGTCGGCTTTCGGATTCGAGATGGTGCCGGCTAAACTACCCGACCGAATACCGGCGATGAGCCTGTATATCTTCCCGCTGCCGATGCTCTACACAGCCGCTATGGCTTGGCGCGCATTCTACAATGAACGGCAGCTGTCTAAAGCCAAGAAAAAACTGGCGCTGACTTCCCGCGCTAATCGTCTTTTCTGGGCTTCATACCTATTAAGTGCAGCATTACTATTTGTCTATTTTGTAGTTTTTACGGGTATTTTTTTTGACTCGCATCACATCAGCCGGCTTTGTGCTAAATTCCCCATCGAATTCAGTTTCATCACTTTGATGCTGGCAATGTATTTCATTGAACGCGCAGCGCCCCTATGTCTTACGACAGCCGTGGGTATATTAACACCTTTTGAAAACATTACGCGGCGCCGATATTTGGTTGATGCAAAGAGAATTTTGTCCGAGTTCCGGCCCTTAGTCATCGGTATCACCGGCTCCTACGGCAAGACTGGCACAAAAGAGATACTCGCTGCGATGCTCGCACGCCGTTATAATGTCTATCGTCCACCCGGCAGTTATAACACCCTAATGGGCGTTACGCGCGCTGTGCGCGAAGGTCTGCGCCAATATCACGAGGTATTCATAGTCGAGATGGGCGCTTATAGGCGCGGCTCGATTGCCAAACTGTGTTCGCTCGTTAAACCTCAATATGGTCTAATCACAGTCATCGGCAAGCAACATTTGGAGCGATTTGGTTCTCAGCAAGCCATCTTGCAAGCCAAAGGGGAGTTAATCCAAGCCTTGCCGCCCGACGGCGTTGCTGTGCTGAATGGAGATGATCCGTTGAGCCTTGAAATCGGCGCCGAGCATCCCGGTGAAGTCCGCTATTTTAAGGTCGAACCGCAGCGCCCTGAATCTGCTTCCTCCCAAACAAAGATAGATTTGCATAATAGCCCAAAAGTCCATAATGTCCATATCATCCATTCCAAAAACCTTCGCCTTTCTTTAAGCGGCACAGATTTCGACATTTATTTCCCGGATGGCGAAATTGTTCCGGTTCATTTATCTCTGCTTGGTCGCAGCGCGGCAGCCAATGCGACGGCAGCCGCAGCGCTGGCTGACCGACTGGGCGTCGCGCGGCGGGATATCGCCGCCGCACTGGCGGAAATCCCGCCGGTCAAACACCGCCTCGAACCGCGGCTCTCCAGCGGCGGTATCTTTATTCTCGACAACGCCTTCAATTCCAATCCCATCGGCGCCCGCGATGCACTCGAAGTGCTGGCATTGGCGTCGAGCGGACGCCGAATTTTAGTAACCCCGGGAATGATCGAATTAGGCGAACTAGAAATCCAAGCCAATTACGACTTTGGCCGACAAGCCGCCATTTCCTGCGATTTAGCCGTGTTGGTCGGCGCCAAACATATCGAACCGATAAGAAAAGGATTGCTTGACGGGGGCTTCCCAACGGATAATATCTGGATTGTCCCGACCCTGAATGAAGGTCTCACTAAACTGGAAGGATTCCTAAAAAGCGGCGATACAATGCTGCTCGAAAACGACCTGCCGGACCAATATGCAGGATTATAAGTTAGAAAATTTAAAAGTCAGCATTAAAGTCGCATCAGTATTAGCGCGTCACTCATTTTTCAAATTCCAAATTCTAAATTCCAAATTCCAAATTCTAAATTCCTCCCGCTTCTTGCATCAGCCATGCTTCGATGAACCGGTCGAGGTCGCCGTCCAGCGCGCCGTCGGTGTCGGATGTTTCGACCTCAGTGCGCAGATCCTTGACCATCTTATAAGGATGCAGCACATACGAACGGATTTGTGAGCCCCATGCAATTTCCATCTTCTGCGCTTCCAAAGTATCCTTTTTCTTAATTTCCTCATCTCTTCTCAGTTTTAAGAGCCGCGATAGTAAGTATTTCATCGCCATTTCGCGGTTGCGATGCTGGGAGCGCTCGGCTTGGCAAGTGACGACGATACCTGTCGGCAAGTGGGTGATGCGCACGGCTGAATCCGTTTTGTTGATGTGCTGCCCACCAGCGCCGGAAGCGCGAAAGGTGTCGATGCGCAGTTCGGTCGGATTAACTACAATGTCGGTATCTTCCTCGTCCGCTTCCGGATAGACAAACACCGAAGCAAACGAAGTGTGCCGACGCATATTGGCGTCGAACGGCGAAAGCCGCACCAGGCGATGCACGCCGGATTCGGCTTTCAAATAGCCGTAAGCATATTCCCCGCTCACCTCCACCGTCGCCGACTTCACGCCGACCTGGTCGCCGGGCAGAAAATCGATGACTTCGGTCTGCCATCGGTGCCGTTCGCAGTAACGTAGATACATCCTAAGCAGCATCGCCGCCCAATCGGTGGATTCCGTCCCCCCGGCACCGGGGTGGATAGTCAGAATCGCGCTGCGCCGGTCGTCTTCGCCGCCGAGCATCAGCCGAAATTCCCATTCTCCAATAATTTTATCCAAGCGTTGCAATTCTGCCGCTAGTTCGGCTTGCGCAGGTTCATCGGCTGATGCGAGCAACGCGGCGAGTTCTGCGGCATCTGAAACATCTTGCGTAAGTTTATCGAATGCGGATAGCGGTCCTTCAAGGCTCGATATGCGTCGGGTGATGTCGCGCGCCCGTTCAGGCTCGTTCCAGAGGTCTGGAGAGGTGGCTTGCGACTTGAGGAGGGCTAATTCGGCGCGCTTACCAGCGATGTCAAAGCGACCTCCCGAGCGAAGACAAACGCTCTTGATATTCGGATAAGTTCATAAGTTGAAAGTTGAAAAGTAATTTTAACCCGGCTTCTTGAAGCCGGGGATATTTGAAATCTCGCTGCGAATTAATTGGTTTCCACCTTCATATAATCCACCCAAATCTTACCGTCCTTGAACGAGCGTCCGATGACCTGCACCTGCTCTTCAAAAAGGTGCATTCGCTCGATTTCGTCCGGACGGAAGCCTTCTTCGCCGCGCACCCAGCGGCGCTGGGCGAATTCGGCAATTTTGGGCGGCAATTCATAGAGCCGGATGCCGCGCAAAGCGCTGATAAACAGCGCGCCGGGATACTGCCGCTTAAGTCCTTCCAGCAGCGCTGGATCGTTCACCTTGTCAACCTTGTTGAACAATAAAATTTGTGGAGTATGGTCGAGTTCCAGTTCTTTTAATATCTCCTCGACGCGTGCCATTTGCCCTTCCCAATGCGGATGCGATAGATCGACGATAAGTAAAAACAAATCGGCTTGACGGGACTCTTCAAGCGTGGACTTGAACGATGCGAGCAGACCAACCGGCAGTTTGCGAATGAAGCCGACAGTATCTATAAGCACGATACGGGCGCCGTCCGGCAGGCGGTAAGCGCGCGCGGTTGCGTCAAGGGTTGCGAAAAGGCGGTCCTCGACAAATACCTCAGCGTGCGTCAGAGCATTAAGCAATGTTGATTTGCCGGCGTTAGTATAACCGATGATGGCGGCTTTAAACAATCCACTGCGTTTGCGGCGGCGGGTTTCGCGCGCCTTCTCGATGCGCGACAGCTCGCCGCGCAACTGGCTAATACGGCGGCTTAATACCCGTCGATCAACTTCCAATTGGGTTTCGCCGGGTCCGCGCCGCGCACCGATGCCGCCGTATTGCCGCGACAAGTGAATCCAGCGACGGGTCAAGCGTGGCAGCAAATATGTGAGCCGCGCTAGTTCGACCTGAATACGCGCTTCCCGGCTGCGCGCCCGGCAGGCAAAGATATCCAGAATAAGCCCGGATCTGTCGATGACTTTACATTCTAACGCCTTCTCAAGATTGCGCGTTTGGGCTGGCGAGAGGTCATCGTCGAATATGACGATGTCGGCGCCGGTGGCTTTTACAATGCCTGCTAACTCAGCAACCTTGCCCGAACCTAAAAATGTGCCGGCATCGAGTTTGTCGCGTTCCTGAACAATTCGACCTATAAGCCTGCCGCCGGCGGTGTCCAGCAATAGTTCTAATTCATCAAGATGGTCGTTGACTTCCCAGACCGGCACACCGCGGCGCTGCACCCCAATGAGCAGCGCCGACTCTTGGGCTTGCCCGCTTACATTTATCTGATTAGCGTTAATAACGTTTAAAGTTAATATAATTTTGTGGTTGGACTAGTGGCCTCGTTGTAAAAGAAACTGGCATTATAGTATAGACAGGAGGACAGGCGTCCCTGCCTGTCCATTTTGCAGCCATATCTCCCGGGACAGGCAGGGACGCCTGTCCTCCTGTCCGACATACTGAAACCATTAATACAAGTGAACACTAGATTATAATTTTATTTCAAACCTATGCCGCAATACTCAAAACCCAAAGCGCGCATATTTTGAGCGTTGAACAGGTTGCGACCATCGAATATAATAGGGTGTTTCAGCCTCTCTTTCAGCATCTGAAAATCCGGATGGCGGAATTCGTTCCATTCGGTGGCGATGATAAGGGCGTCGGCGTTATCCAAGGCAGCGCCGGCAGAAGCGGCATATATCAACTTTGATTGGTATAACCGCCTGACATTCTCTAATGCCTGCGGGTCATAGACCGCCAGTTCGGCTCCGGCGGCTAACAGCGCATCGATGATGACCAGCGCCGGCGACTCGCGCACATCGTCCGTATTGGCTTTAAAAGCCAGTCCCCACAAAGCAAATCGAAGACCGGCAAGATTATTTCCAAATCGGTGCAGAATTTTAGTAGGGATAAATTTCTTCTGCAACTCATTCGATTCAAGCACCGCTTCGGCTATAAACAGCCGACTGTCGAACGTTTTGGCTGTCTGGACAATTGCCCGCACATCTTTCGGAAGGCACGAACCGCCAAAGCCGAGGCTGGGAAAGAGAAAATGGCGTCCGATACGCTCGTCTGAACTAATGCCCGCACGAACTTCGTTGATATCAGCGCCGACCTTTTCACATAAACGTGCGGCTTCGTTGATAAACACCACTTTAGTGGCTAAAAAGGCATTGGCGAAGTATTTAGTCATCTCGGCTGATTCAACGCGCATTACTATAAGCCGGTCGTGGGTGCGCATAAATGGCGCATAAAGGTCTTTAAGAATATCGCTCGCTTGCTGTGAATCTGAACCGACCACGACCCGGTCCGGCTTCATAAAGTCATCGACGGCCGCGCCTTCCTTCAGAAACTCCGGATTGGATACAACATCGAAAGGTTGATTAGTCAATTCGGCAATTAAATTGCTAACTTTAATCGCAGTGCCAACCGGCACGGTGGACTTATTGACGATAACCTTATACCCGTTTATACCTTTAGCAATCTCATACACTGCGCTTAAAAGATGCTGTAAGTCGGCTGAACCGTCTTCACCGGTCGGTGTAGGCACAGCCATAAATATAACCTGACTTTGTTCGACAGCCGCGACTGTAGCGGTCGAAAAAGCCAAACGACCTTGGGCAATGTTGCGCTGCACTAAGGCGTCGAGCCCAGGCTCATAAAATGGCACTAGGCCTTTTTTTAATTTGGTAATCTTCACTTCGTCGATATCGACGCAGATAACATCGTTTCCGGTTTCGGCGAAACAGGCGCCAGTTACCAGCCCGACATAGCCTGTGCCGATGATAGCGATTTTCAATGGATTCCTTAGGTTTGATTTTTTTAAATTTAATTCTATGAGAGATGATTTTATATTATACAATATATTAATTTTAATTGCCTTAATACAAATAATCGGGAACTTAAACAAATATGAAGTGATATTTTTTGTTAGAGGATTTAAATCGCAACGGCTTGATTTATTTAACCGAAATATTATGTTTAACTTGACAATCTGGATGTGAAAGGATATATTATTTAATATATATTCGATATTCATACTAATATCCGATTTATTTCACTTCTATGCTGCTATACAGATTTACAAAAGACTATTCATTTTAAGAGTCTCGCTTGAGCCTATCAAAGCAACTTCTATTACTCAGCCTCATCTTGCTCGGCAGTCTGCCGGCTAAGTCACCGGCCGTAATACGCTTCGTCCCGGATGACTACCAAACCATTCAACAAGGCATCGACAGCGTCGGAGTTGGCGATACGGTATTGGTCGCGCCGGGGATATATCGAGAAAACATCAACTTCGGCGGTCGTAATGTCGTCGTCGGCAGTTGGTTTTTAACCTCTGGCGACGCAAGTTTCATCGACTCGACGATTATCGACGGCGGACGAAACGGTAGTGTAGTCCGGTTCGAGCGGGGTGAAAATCCACAGGCGGTGTTGGCAGGTTTCATACTGCGCAACGGAACAGGCTCGCAAAATGCAGTGAGAGAACTGTGCGGCGGCGGGATATTTTGCCGGCAATCCACGCCTACATTAAGTTACTTGAAGATCGTCGAAAATCAGGCGCGCAACGGCGCCGGGATTTATTACGAAGGCTGCGTCGGCGCCCGGCTGGAACGCACGCTTATCTATCGTAACCAGGCTTCGGCTTCGGGAGGTGGAATTGAGCTCCGCGTGTCTTCGCCTTTTGTCATCAATTGCACCATAACCGAAAACGAAGCTGCACGTGGCGGAGGAATCTACCTGCAGAACGAAAATCGACCGGAATTATCGAACAGTATTTTGTGGAACAATTATCCACAGGAAGCCGCATTCGCTTTAGGCGGTCAGGGCAATCGTCCTTCTTTTGCATATTGCAATGTTTATAATGGGATTGATGGGATATTTCCGCGCGGAGGCGACATCGCTTGGAATATCGGCAATATCCAACTTGACCCGCAATTTGCCGCGCCAGAAGCCGGGGACTTCAATCTGACCGAAAACAGCCCTTGCTTAGACGCCGGCAATCCGGAATTGAGCCGCGATATCGACGAGACCTGGCCCGACATCGGCGCATTCACGCTACTGCATCGACGCCAAGATGTTCCCAAACTATCCGTCGAATGTTTCGAATTTAATATAGGAGTATGCGAAGTCGGCGAAACGAGCCTAAAGCGAACTTGGTTAAGGAACATAGGCTATTCGCCTTTAACCCTTCAGTTTCTAAGACTGCAAGGTGAAAATCCACAAGATTTTATCCTCGAAGCCGACAGCGCGTTCACATTATCGCCGGGAGAAGGACGCAATTTAGGATTTATTTTCAGGCCTCGTTCCGGCGGCGCCAAATCTGCGCAAGTTGTATTTCAAAGCAACGATTCTCTGCGCAGCCGAGTTGAAACAAGCCTTAGTGGATATGGTTTCCGACGCAATGAACATCATCTATGGCGCGTGCCACAGGAGTTCAACCGAATACAAGCCGCTGTTGATATAGCCGTCGATGGCGACACCGTCCTCATCGACACAGGATTTTATCGCGAGAACATCGATTTCTTAGGTAAGCAAATAACCGTCGCGAGCCGGTATTTGCTACAGCCTGAACCATTGTTTATCTATTCGACGACGCTTGCCGGCGATGGCGAGAGCGCCACGGTGTCATTTACCAATGGCGAGTCGAGAAATGTGCATTTAACAGGACTAACTATAACCGGCTTACGCGAGGGGATTAACTGCAACGGCGCAAGCCCGACCATCAGCCGCTGCCTCATCGTCGGCAATGGCAATGCCGATATCGACGGCGGCGCCTTGAGTTGCACCAACAACGCCAATCCACTGATATTCAACTCGACGCTTTATGGCAATATAGCGCGCCGCGGCGGCGGTGTATTTTGCCGGAGCGCGCGCGCCGAAATGATTAACTGCATCCTCTGGCGAAACAGCCCTGAGAACGGCTACTTCGCCTTAGGCGCTAATCAATCCCGTCTGCAGATAACCTATAGCGATATCGAAGGCGGAACGCAATCCATCCGCACGAATAACTACGGTGTGGTTGTTGCCGGCGCCGGTATTATAA
>Ga0194125_10003573_pt1 | contig 24953 bp, 13 predicted proteins | sample TA2KigC250mmetaG_FD_148626 | JGI IMG/M metagenome (GOLD analysis project Ga0194125, IMG submission 148626) | Freshwater microbial communities from Lake Tanganyika, Tanzania - TA2015034 Kigoma Deep Cast 250m | ecosystem: Environmental > Aquatic > Freshwater > Lake | place: Tanzania: Lake... | reverse complement strand
CCTTGAACTTGCTCCTGATCCGCTTGACCTGCGCATCAACGCTGCGGTCGGTCACCGCCCCGTCGTCGCCGTCATGTATCGCGTCAATCAGCGCGTCCCGGCCGTAAACGCGCGCCGGATGCCGGGCAAGCCGTTCAAGAAGCCGGAACTCGTTTCGCGAAAACGCAAGCTCGCGCCCGAGGTACGTCACGGTGAACGAGTCCGGGTTGATGGTCAGCGGCCCCACTTCTATCGGCGCCGCCCCGTCAAGCGGCCGCCCGGCGCGCCGCAGCACCGCGCGCACACGCGCCACCAGCTCGCGCGGGCTGAACGGCTTCGTCACGTAGTCGTCCGCGCCAAGCTCAAGACCGGTGACGCGGTCAGTCTCGTCCGTGCGCGAGGTGAGAATAATCACCGGCGCCGTCGCGCGCTCCTCGCGCAGTTTTCTGAGCAGATCGAGCCCGTGCAGGCCCGGCAGTTGAAGATCGAGGATCACCAGCGCGGGCTGCCGCGCCCTGAACGCCGCGAGGCCGGCATCGCCGTCGGACGACGTCACGACCTCAAACCCGTTCTCACGCAGCGCGAACTCGACGACATCCGCGATGTTCTGCTCGTCCTCGACAACAAGCACTCTCCGAGGCGACGTCATCTCATCCGGTTCTCCAGCGTCCCGCGCATCATGCGGCCGCCCGACGCTCCGCGCGGCGCGCCGATGCCCGCATCGAAATCCCGAGCGCCACCAGGACAACCGATGCCAGGGGGAACACGCCCACCAGCAACCCAACGGCGCCGGCCATCGTGAGGAACGTTGCGATCCTCCGCCGCGATTCCGGCGAACGCCTCCGCAGGACAAGCGGCAGCCCGGCCGCAACCAGCGCGGCCACAATGGCGAGTCCGACCCGCCTCAACGCGTCGGGGACGACTGAAGTGCAGGTCCACGCGGCCATGCGTATGTCGCCTCGCGGTGTGGTGAAACGGTATGGCGTCCACCTGATCGCATCGTCAGATGGAAGCCCGATGGAAACGCTGGCCAATCCGGTATCGGCGCGGAACCCGGCGGTTTCATCCCCCTTCACCTGGCCATCCTGCAGACGGTCAACCGGTTCCCCTGCGGCCGCCACACCGCCGGCGCCAACCGATCCCCACCCCACCGCTTCATTTACGGATTCTGCCTGCCTGCCTCCTCCCGCCCGTTCGCGCAGCCTTGAGGCGTACAGGCTCACGTTGTCCACCTGTCTCCGCACTCTTCCCTGCTCCCCGTCCTGCAGGGGAACAGCCTCCTGCGGCACGGCGTTCATGAAGTGGACCTGGCGCTGCATGTCCAGGTTCTGGAACTGCTGGCCGAGCTGCAATTTGTCGCTCAGGACCCCGGCCACATCATCACTACCATCCGCCTTTCCGCCCTTCTTCTTCTCCGGCTCCTGCGCCGCCTTGTTGCCAAGATCCCTCTCATCAAACCACGCCGCGTTGAAGGCTTCCCTGGATACGCCAGGCTGTGTCTTGCTGTCGACCACGCCGCCCGCCACCGTGGCCGTCACGCTTTCATGCGACCAGTTCGGGGCCCCGTTGAGGACAACGTTCTTCGTGAAGTCGTTCTTCTGCCCGACGAAGAACTCGTTCATGTTGCCGCGGTTGTCGCCGGAATCATGGGCCTGCTCCAGGTCCTGCTCGGCAAGGGTCTTTTCGGCGTCCTTCAACACCCCGCTGACGTTGGACATCTCGACTTCGAGCGTGCCGCCGCGGTACGCAGACGACTGCGATTCCTTCTGCGCATACTCCATCTTTGTCTTGAGGCTGCGCAGGTTGGAGGCGGACCTTGCCTTCTCAAAAGCATTGCCGTACTGCAGCGTGCGGATCAGTCGCTGCGCAAGTTTGCCCTGGTACCTGAGATACCCGGCGCTGAAATCAGCCTCGTCCTTTATCAGGCGCATCGTCCCGTCGAACCGGAACCACTTGCGGTCGGACGGCAGCCGCAGCTCAACCTGGCTGAGCTCAACCCCGATGTTCTTCACGCGCATGAGCGGGAACTCAACCGCCGAGACGGAGCCGATCCCTTCCTCAATCCCGCCGTAGTGCAGCACGACCGAGTAGTCGAGATCACCGGCCGCGGTCTTCACCAGCGGTATCCGCACCGTCCCCTGCCCGTCAGCCTGCGACTTGACCGGCTTCACCGCTTCCCCCGCCACCTCGGCCGCCCAGAGCGCGGCGCCGGCGGGCATGGTGATTTCCAGGAACTGTTCGGTCTGGTTGTCCACCTGGTATGTCTGCCGGCCCCGGTATGCGCCGGAGGCGTCCACAAACAGAACCGTCTCGCCCAGGCCGATGCGGGCCCCCGCAGTCTCCACCGCCTTGCGCTCGCGCGTGGAGTAACGCAGCCGGGCGGGTCCGGACGATGACGAGACGAACGTGCGCGCGGACCCGCCGCGGAACAGCGCCGCGACCGCCGCCCATTCCTTCTGCTGGCGGCCCAGTTGCTCCAGGCCCTCCGAAGCGCCGGCAATAACTTCGTCGCGCCCCGCCGTCTCCAACGCGAGATAGCGCCTGTCCGCGCGGCCCGTAATGATCTCCGGCAGCGTCACCGTTTCCTCGCGGCCCTGCACGAGAAGACGGTCCAGTTCCACAAGCACCTTCACCTCGTTCATCACCTCGTCCTGCAGCTCAAGCCGCGCCATTATCATCGCGCTGCCCTCGACCGGCATGATCGTCTTGCGGCGCAGCAACGGCACGCTTATCCGCGCGTCGGCGAGATGCGCGGGAAGCAGGAACGAAAGCTCACGCACGCCGGCATTCCGGATCGTGAAACTCAGCAGGACCGTCTCCTCTATCGCCCGGTCGGTGACGCGGACATTCGAGACGGTGACGCACGAAACGTCCGGCTGCCGGCCGGTCACCTGCAGGCGGCCGGAATACGCGCCGCCGCCGTGATGCAGGGCCAGGCGGACCAGCTCGCGCTGTTCGGGACGCAGCCATGCATGCAGCTTCTTCGGAAGAACCGCCTCCACGTTCTCGAGCTGGATCGCCTTTATGTCAAAAGCCGGTTCGCCGAGAACGGCGATGTCGCCCTCCTGCTCTCGCGCCCCCGCAAGGGCCAGGCGCGGCAGAACCACCTCGTCCGCCTTGCCCGACCGCGCAAGCTCGCCCTTGATCACAAGCGACGTTCTCTCCCTGATCCCGCCGGCAAACCTCACAAGCAGTTTTGTTCCCTTGCCGGACGGAGGAACCGACCACTCGTAAACGCCGGGCGCCATCACGGCCTTGACCGTGAGCTCCGGCGGCACATCGAAAACGAGCTCGTAGAGCGGACGTTCCGCCGGCGTCACTTCAACGCGCGTCTCGATGGCCCGCTTGCGCTCGGCAACACGCAGTATCGTCTGGAATGCGGCCTTGAGCTCAAGCCGTGTCGGCTCGCATTCGATCGCCAGTTCGAACGGCACGCCCGTGCAGTCGTACGTCTGAAACGCAACCATCCCCAGCGGCCGCTCGGAAGTGCCGGCGGCCAACGCGGCAATCTCATTCCCCGCTGCGAGATCCGTGCGCCGCACGCCTTCGCCCGGCATCACGCGCAGCGCGAGCAGGGGACTGTGCCGCAGGGTTATCCGCCCGGTGTGCCTGACCGCCTCGGGAACAACGATGACCGGCGCCGTAATCAGCGCGGCCTTGTCGCCGTCGCCCTGGCGCGCGCGCCAGAGCACGATTGTGAAGGTCTCCCTTTCCTGCGAGGGTTTCAGCATCTTCACCGTCAGCCGCGCCGCGCCGCCCGCTCCGGCGCCGGCATCCAGCTCCCACCCGCGCACGTTCGGCCCGGCAACTTTCTCGATGAGGCAGCCGGCAGGCACGTCCGCCTGGAAAAACCCGCGCTCGCCGCGACGGAAGAAGAGGTCGGTCTTCCACACCTCGTAAAGGCGGTCCTCCTGTACGTCAAGCAGCACGGATGACTCGGCGGTCAGCGACCTGTCCACCTCGCCCTCGTCCACCACCGGCCGCCACTGCACGCCGAAGTAACCTCTCTCGTCAACCGCGGTTGCGATTACCGTGCCATCCCTGTCGGTCCGGTACGCGCCGCGGTCCTGCACGCCCTGCAGCAGGACCTCGGTCCTTGCCTGCGGAACACCCAGGTCCAGCGCGGTTGCGACGGCGGCGGGTATCCTGCCGCTGGCCCGACGCCACCCGCCCTGGCGGGTGACCTTCATCCGAACGGTCAGGTCGAGCCTGTAGATGCCGGGCCCGGGTATGAACAGCGCCGGCTCCGGCGCGGCCGCCGGGTCCTGCGCGGCGCGCAGACGCGCCGGCTTTCCGTCAAGCAACGCTTCCTGCAGAATCCCGCCGTCAACGGGCAACCGCACGTCCGCGCCTTCGTCGGCAAACACACAAACCGTGACACTGCCCTTCAACGCCAGGTCGTCCGCCGCCGCAAGCTCCGCGGAATACGACGCGCCGGCCAGGGCATACGACACCGGCGGCTTGGCGGCAACGGCCGGATTCGCGGCGGTCCACAGCTCGCGAAAAGCCGCGAGCGGCACAAGGACACGGTCCGGAGCGCGGTCGTCGCCGGGCGTGTAGGGAACCAGCAGCGCGTCGGAAGGAACAGTGACAGGCTCCGGCGGAACCATTTCCACAACGTACTTCCCGTCCGCTGCGCGCGCCGCCGTGCCGGCAGACAGGACCGCGAGAAGCAACATGCCGGCGACCGCGCTCTTCGCGTTGGGCTTGATCCGCGAGAAGATCCCGGCAACTCCATATATGGCCAGCAGTCCGCACGCGGCGTAGAAGACACCGTTGAGCACATATGCAAGGCCGACCAGGCCCGGCACCGCCGGAACAAGAGTGCTGGCCAGCAGCGACCACACAACAAAACGCGTCTTTCGCGCCGGCGACTCGCCGATCAGGCCAAGCCCGGTCAGCAGCACCGCGAGCGACGCCGCCAGGCCCAGCGCCTTGAGCCGGCGGCTGTTCACAACAGTCAACTCCAGCTTCGGACGCTCGCCGAGACTGCGGAAGGTGACCCCCGGCCCTTCACCGGACAACGCTATCTCCACCCCCGCCGAACCGGATACGTCCTTCGCCAGGAGCGATCCCCGTGCGCCCGGCAACCGTGAGCCGTAAATTTTCTTCATTATCACCGCACTCTTCACCACCTGCGGCATATCCGTGGGCGGGGGCAGCTCAGCCAACAGGCTCTCCAGCCGCTTCAGATTCTCTGGCGTGTTGGCGACTATGAGTTTGTTCGCTTCCTTCATGTGCTGCACGCTGGAACCGGACGGCCACGTCACTCCCCTTGCGTCTGACTCACCCCGCAAAGCCCCCACGTCGCCGTCCCAGTCATACATCCGAACGACCATTTCACCATCAGGCGCTCCCCGCGCCTCGCGATTTTCCGAATCCAGCCCGAAAGTGATGTCCGGCGCTCCTTCCGCCTGCGGCAACGCCGGCGGCATAACCGTCGCCGCGGGCCCGGACGCCGAAACTGCGCCGCTTTCATCAACGTCGCCCGACATGTATTCGATTTCGTACGAACTGCCCCTGCCCTTGCCTTCGACCATCCGCGCGCGCATGGCGGCGCGCTGGAACGGTGCGGCACAGGCGCCGATCAGGCCGCGGCCGAACCCCGTGCCGCCGGCCGCCTTGTACAGCCACTGCGCAAATCGCACCGGTGCAACGGGCACGGGTTTCACGTCATCCGACGTGAGTGTTCCGCCGGCCTGTATCACCCTGTATCCGGTCGGCATGCGCAGGGACCACCGCAGACCGCTAACCGGTATCGCGCTGCCGCCGGCGCCGTCCGCCGATGGAATGAACAGGGCCGGGGCCTCGGCGGCGGTCTTCGTCCAGAATCCGAGCGGATCCATCGTCCCGCGATAGACAACCGTCAGCGATGTCGCCGCCTTGCCCGCCGGCATGCCCACAAGCAGCGCGCCGTCCCGGTTCTGGGGCCTCGACGGCTTGCCGTCAACCAGCGCCGTCCACAGTTCCGAACCGGCCGGCAGACGCACCTCAATGAAGGGCTCCTTGTTGCGCAGCGAGCAGTGGAACGAAAACAGCGCCGTGCCGTTGGCCCCGGCATCGGTCGCAAGCGACGCGTCCTGCACCACGGATGACGGCACGGCGTACATGTCCCGGCGGACGATCGCTATTTCGAGAGGGTCCGGCTCGCCGACGAAGCCGTACGCGCCGAGCAGGCGCCTGCCGGGCTGGTACACCGCCTGCGCCAGTTCGCCGACATCGGCCTTGCGCGGGTGCCGTGTCACCGAAACATCCAGCTCCGCGGTTCCTTCGACAGCCGCGTAGCCGGACTGGTACGCCACTCCGTCCGCCCTGACCGGCGCGAGCGTCATCTTCACCGCGCCCGGCTCGACTGGTATCCGGCAGTCAACCGCGATATGAACCTTGCCCGCCGCAGGCTCGGCCAGCCTCACGTTCCAGAGCCGAAGGCCGCCGTCGGTCCCGGCCGCGGAGTATTCCTTAACCGTCGTGCCGCCGGCCCCGGCGATCGAGAGCGCGGACGGCAGCGCCTCCGGAAGAAGCAGCGAGACCTTCCTGGCCCGCGCGCGGGTGACGGAGTAGACGACCTCCATTCTTGCCGCCACAACGTCCTGCTCCACCCGGAAGAACGAGAAGGTTTCAGCCGTGAGCCGGGGACTGATCCGCTCGATTGCCGCCTCGATGCGGTACGGACGGCTTTCGTACCTGTACGCAAGACTCGTCGCTGCGCCCGAGAGCCCGAACCCGGCCTTCTCGTTCTCGTCGAGCGGCGCCATGTTTTCGACCAGCGCCACTGTCGCATGCATGTCGTCGCCGGCTTCGACCCCGATCGCCCCTTCGTCGGTCGCCGCGCCTTCCACCGCGAACGAAGGCAGCGCCACGGAGTTGGTCATCCACCCCTCATACCAGCCTGCCGGAACATGCGCCGCGACGAAGAACACCTTGAACTCCTCCGCCGCCTGCGCCGGCCGCGACAGGACTATGTGTATCCGCTTGCCTGCCCCGTGTTCGTGCTGTTCGAACTTCAGCGCCGTGTCCGACGCGTCCTTCACGTCCCGCATCTCCCAGCCGGCCGGAACCAGCAGGTCGAGCGAGAACACCCGCTCCTCGAGCGATACAAGTGAGAGCCCGCCGCGCGCGATCAGCCCGTCGTCGCGCAGGGAAACCACCGTGTTCCCGGTCACCTGCAGCCGCGCCGGCGGTTTGGAGAACACCGCCGTGACACTGCGGCCCGCATCCGGCGCATAGTAGGCGGCCAGCGGACGCACCCTGGCTTCCCCCGGCGCGGCCTCGAGCACAGTCGCGGGCAGGGCATGGAGCAGAACCGACCTGTCTATGGGTATCATGCCCGGCGCCGATATCTCCTCCAGCCGCAGACGCTCCTCGAGCAGGAGGCCGAGAACCGAAACATGGGCAACAACGTCCAGCGGCATCAATTGCGGGAATTCCCACGAATCCATGCGGCTGCCCGTTCGGAGAGCCGAAAGCTGCACGGTGGTCCGCCCGGTCACTTCCTCGCGCATGAAGATCCTGAGTATTGGCTTCCCGCCGTCAACGGCAGTCTCCCACCGCGCCAACTGCGGCGATTCCACGCGCGTAACTTCAAAACCGGACGGCAGCTCGAACCTGAAATCCCGCACCGCCTGGTGCAGCACTTCCAGGCTGACCGTCGCGTGCAGCCGCTCGCAGGACTGGAGCATCTCGTTCACGACCACGCTCTGCGCCGACACCGCACGCTCCATCCGTTTCAGGCGGCTGTTGAGCGACATCGCGAGCTTCACGTCCCTGCCGTCAAGCGCCAGTTCCATCGTGGTAACCTGCGAGGCGGAGTCAAAGACGCGCGCCGATACCGCCGCCCCGCCGCGCACCTCAACATCGCCCGGCACCCGGATGCGCAGTCTCGACGATGCGCTTTCCGGCAGCCTGAACGCCATGCTCTGCTGCGCGGCCGAGGTCCGCACCGGCGTCACCGCGCTCCATTCCAGCCGCCGGACGCCGGGCCCTTCGACGAAGAGAACAAGCGCCCCGTCATCGCCGCGCCCGACCGGGGCCGACGCGCCGTCAATGCCGGCTTCACGCAGTCCCATGCCGGCGATGTCCAGCCTGACGGCGTGCAATCCGGCACGCAGAACTTCGATCGTCATGCCGCCCTTGATGATGGCCCTGTCCTGTTCAACGGCAATGTCGTATTCCGCGGCGCCGACAACTGCCGCCGCCGGCGGCAGTTCCTCGGCAGTCCTGCGCGCCTGTGCGCACAGCGCCTCGTAGGCGGCGCGGTCGAGAAGAACGCGGTCGGCGGCGTTCTGCAGCAGCATGCCGAGGTCGTCCGCCGGCACCCGCAGCTCCCTTGTCACGCCGGCGGGGGCGGCGGCCTTCGCGCCCGATCCGGCCGCCGTTGCGAGCCAGGGAACGGCGGCGACAAGCGCCGCCAGGCCGATGTTTTCGACTCTACGCATTGTGGCCGCCCTCCATGCCGCCGGCGGCCGGCGGCGGAATCGGCGGCGGCTGCGCCGCCCGCCGTCGCGCCTCCGTCGACTCCCGCATCCTCTCCAGGCCACGCGGAAGGGACACGATCACAAACCAGAGCCCCCATATGAGCGCGACGATCACCGCCGCCGAAACGGTGCCGTTGTTGACGACGCTGCGCGCGGCGCTCGGCAGGAACACCGCAAGCAGCACCAGCGCCGCGAACGCAAACCCGACCGCCAGGGCGCGCCGCGCCCACGATACACGGAGCAACGCGAGTCCGATCAGGACCACGCCGGCGATGAGCAGAACGTGGAACACGGTCTCCCGCACCGCGCATATCCGCAGCCCGTCATCCTGCGCGGGCCGCAAGGTGGAGTAGAGAAGGTGCCGGCCGTCAACGGCGAGCCCGCCGAGCATCTCCCTGTCAACCCCGGTCCCGGCGGACACCCAGTCGAGCAGGCTGTCGGCCGTCCTGTTCGCGCGCGGCCACGAGTTGAAGCCTTTCAGCACCCACACCATCTCGTCGTTCCACCGCCCGCGCGCGCCGAGGTAGGCGAATTCGTCCGGCATGTACACGGAAAGGTATACCTGCTGCGCCGCCGGTTCTTCCGGGAACGACGGGATCGTGAAACTCCTGACCATGCCCGGCGCCATGTACCGCAGGTCCAGCACGAACGCTCTGTCCTGTTCCTGGTCCGTCAACGGCACATAGAAGGCGCCGCCCTCGCCCTGTTCAAGGGAGACGGGCTTCCCGTTCAGCCGCAACGGCTGGGTGTCGAACCTGGCTCCGTCCGGCAGACGCACCTCGAGCCGCTGCCGCGCGCTGCGCATGCGGTACAGGGCCTGCACGCTGGCAACGTCGCTGCGTGACACGACGATCCGGACCAGCCCGCGCTCTATGCTGGTGGTCTTCACTTCCTTCGGCTCATAGCGGGTTGCGCTGAGCTTCAGACGCCAGTCGCCGTGATACTCGAACGCCTGCGCCGCGTCGCGCACGGCCGCGCCCGGCATGAGGTCCTGCCGCGGATCAACCGGCCGCAGCCCGTCGGTATCGGTCGGGTTGACGTGTATTGACTCCGCCTTCACGACAACCACCTGCCCCCAGGCCCTGTCGAACCCGCGCGCAGTCAGCCGCGGCACCGCTATCTCAACCGGCTTGCCGATCTGCAGCTCCGGCATCTTCTCTTCCCACTTCAGCGCGATCGCGCGCCCGCCCATGAATTCCGATTCGCCTTCCAGCAGCCACGCCACGTCGCCTTCGGCAAGGCCGGGCGCCTCGTTATCAGTCGAGGCAAGCTTCCGCCGTATGTCGGGCGTTGATATGCGTATCTGCTCCGAGAGCGCCTTCGGCACGTCGAGCCGCAGCGTCTTTACGCCGCTGTAGAGCACGTCGGCGAAAAGCGTTCCCTCGTACTTGATGACACCGGACTCGATCCGCGCCACGAGCAGTTGCCTGACTGTCGTGTACGGCGCGCGGCGTTCGGCGGATACCACGAGCTCGGCCGGCTCGTCACCGTAGCTCACCGTCAGCGCGGCACGGTCGTCCGGCTTTGCGGACGATGGGCCTATCGCGGGCGGCCTTATGCCTGCTTCGGCATCGCGCAGCCCCTTGCGATGTTCGGCGTTCAAGCGAAGGCTCTCGGTGCCGTACACAACAAGGGTGCCCTGGACCCGTTCCACCTCCGGCCCGGCAGCACGGAGGATCGGGGCCGGTATGAGCGCGGCCTTGCCGGTCGGCGCGAGAAGGTCCGCCTCGTTAAGCGCCCGTCGCATGCGCACGAGAACGCCGGTCCGTCCAAGCGCCTTGCGGGAAAGCTCCACAATGATGCTCACGCGGCCGGCCGCCGCCTCCACACTGTGCCTGGCAACCTGCGCCGCCGCGGCGCGCTGTTCTCCGAGGCCGGTGACGGAACGGATCTCGAAGCCTTCGGGCGCGTCGAGCACAAGCTGGAAGACACCCGCGTCCATCACGTCGAAGACGGTGAAGGCGTCAACCACCATCTCTTCGGGACGGATGCGGATTTCACCGACGACTTCCGCGGCGATGCGCGGCCGTATCTTCGTAACGCGCAGATCAAGCCCGAACGGGATGGACGCATAGCTGTAGGCGAAGTTCCATTTGACGTCCTTCAGCGATGCCGGAAGCTCGCCGGGGTCAAGCTGGGCAAGCCCCTCCAGCTTCGCCGCCTCGGCGCGCAGCGCGGGCCCGATCTGAACGGTGACTATTCCCTGCTGCCTGGCGGCGTCGAGCGCCCGCACAACGGGGGCCGCCACGACCCCGGCGTCGGAGAACCGTTCGAGCTCCAGAACAAGCGCCTGGGCTCCGCGCGCCGGCTCGAAGAGCTGAACGGTCACTATCTGCTCACCGCCCTCCGCGGCGATGCCCCACTCGCGCACGTTGGCATCATAGACGTTGACGACCTTCTCGCCGGCCGGCACCGCCACGCGCAGGCTCGACAGCTCGGAACGGCTTATGTCGTAGGCAAGGGCAACCCGGCACCGTACAACGCCTTCATCGAGCCTGACGCGCTGTTCGGCGCGCACGTTCGCAAGCGCCTGGAGCCCGCGCGCCCCCTCGGCCTTCGGCGTCCATTCAACCTTCACTGAGGAAGTGGCGCCGACAAAAGCCATTACCCTGGTTTCCTGCGCGGCGCCCTGCGGAACGTCGGTGGCGGCGAGCATCGGCTGGATATCCACCTTAACGCCCTGCTCCGGGATGCGGATGTCCCAACGGCTGACCGGGGCGACCGGGGTGGAGAAGGAGACAGCGTTCCGGCCGGGATTCCTGGCGTATGACTTGGCGAACTCCAGCTTGAGGAGCAGCGCGCCCGGCGCTTCGTCCTTCTTCTCGATCACCAGGTCATGCCCCTTCGCGGTCCTGAGTATCCGGGCCGGCTTGCCATCCACCTCGGCGCGCGTTATGGCGACATCGCCAAGGCCGATATCCACCCGGTGCCAGCCCTTCTGGAGGACGTCAACCCGGACCGTCGCCTTTACCGCCATCACATCCTGCTCAACCGTCGCCTCGCCGCTGAACTCGGACACCAGCGCGGCAACCGGCGGGTCCTTTTTCGGCGCGGCCGCGCGGTGCGCTTCGGCGTCTTTCCAGAGCCCCAGAAACTCCTCGTATGGCAGGAACACGCCGCGGCCCTTCTTCTCGAACACCTGCCACAGCTTCTCGTATGGAATATAGACGCTCTGTTCCCGCAACTCGGGCGGCGACTCCGGCTTCGCCCTGTCGGCGGCGCCCGGCGGCGCCGCGTAGACAGAGGCACAAAGAAGAACTGGTATGAGAAGTGCGGACAACTTGCGGGACCTCATTTCGGACCTCCTCCCGGGGCGGCGAAACCGCCCCTCCCAATGACTGCCGCGAGGCGCCGTGAGCCTAGCACACGGTTCCGCGCGCACAACACAGCTTAAGTGTAAAAGACTTGTATCCGGACCTGCGGAGCAGGAGCCGACGGTAAGACGTCTCGCACCGCCGGTTTGTTAACAGATTCATGAGGCAAGCAGCGCGGCCATGCCGCGGTCGGCGGGCGCAAGCGGCATGTCGGCCATCGCGGCGGGTGTTACCCACTCCAGGGCGTCGTGATCGTTCAAGGCGGGTTCACCCTCGATACCGTGAACTTCAAGGAAGAGTATCCTGAATACGCCGCGATCGGTGCTGCATGTCTCGGAATGAAGCTGCCGTCCAACGCTCGCCTCGACGTTCATCTCTTCCCGCAGCTCACGCACCAGCGCCTGCGCCGGCGTCTCGCCCGGCTCGACACGCCCGCCGGGAAACTCCCACAGGCCCGCCATCGCCCGGCCCGGCGCGCGCCGCGCCAGAAGCACAAGCCCGCCGCGCCTGATAACCGCCGCAGCCACGTCAACAGCCGGGACGGCATCAGAATGCATACAGCCACCCCATATGAACGGCGACATCAGTCGTGTTGTTAAGGATGAACAGGTTCTCCGTGAGCGACAACTCGAACATCGCATTCTGCGCGACACGGCGTTTGTAGCCGATGTTCAACTCGTGCGCGGCTTCGGAAAACTCGAAGTAGTCCTTTGCGACCGGACTGGACCAGGAATACTGGGCCAGCAGCGATGAACGACTCCCGACCCTGTGCTCCCAGCACAGCATGGCTGAAAGGTTCTCCGGACGCAGCTCGACTCCGGCAACCTGCTCCTTGTCGCAGTAGCCGGCGCTGAGGCCGCCATGCAGGAAATCGGAACGGGCGACCCTCCTGCTGACCGTCAGGCCGGCGCTCACAACCGGCCTGCCAAGCCCCTGCAGCTGAGCCTCGTCGCCCGTTGGCAGAGTGATACCGGCATGCAGCGCGCCGATCGTGTCTCTGTCGCCGCGGAGCCGCCAGGAAAGCATTACGGGAACATCACCAAGCCCCAGCGATTCGGAGTCGAGGAAGAGCCGCCCGCTTTCGCTGCGTATGTCAACCACGCTGTGGTTCCGGGGAAAGTCTTCCCGTCCTTCGTTGGTAAGACCGACCGCGGTGTGGAAGTCCTCTATCACGGAATCAAAAATCCCGCCCGTGCGCACGGAGAACGGGAGAACAAGCACCCCTTCCAGGCCGCCGGCAATTGTGTACGAGGCCCGAACCGACGTTATGATCCACTCCGAGTCAACAATCACACTGTCCGGCTCGTAATTCCAGACATTGCCCCAGTCCATCATCACCGCCACCTTGAGCTTCCCCTGCTCATCGTCGGGAATGCCGGCAACCAGTGTGTTGGGACGAAGCAGATGGCCGGGCGAAAGGGACCGGACAGTCAGATAGCCGACCGATCCGTCAAGCTCATCGGCCCGGGCCGGGGAATGGGAGACAGCGGCGAACAGCGCCATGGCGCAGAAGCAACGTGCTGTATCTGCGGAACCCATCTAACACCGTTACCACTTCGTCAACGGAAGATCCTGCTTGTCGCAGAAGGAGCCTGCCAGGATCATCACCAAGTCCACCAGCGACCATACGCCGAGGCCGCCGAACGTAAGAATAAACACTATCGCCGTGCCGGTCTTGCCGACATAGAAGCGGTGCGCGCCGAAGCCGCCAAGCAGGAGCAGGAACAACAGCGCCGCGAGGCGGCTCTTCGCAGAAGTCTTGCCCGGGTTCGACGGCGCGCGGCCGGCCGCCGAGGCCGCCTTCGGCTGCAACGGGCGGCCCGACATGCCGGGCGCCGGCCTCCGTATGGAGTTCTTCTTGAATACCAGCCTGCGTCCCCCGGCGTTCGACAACGACACGGGTTCGGCCTTCCGGGATATGACCCGCTCGGGTTCAGCCTCCGGCTCCTCGGGATCGTCCTCCGCAGCCGGCGCCTGCGCCGGCTGCGGGACCGGCTCTGCGGCAACGGGAGCGACCGGAGCCGGGATGGCTATGTGGCGCTCGCAGGCCGGACACTCAATAACCTGCCCGGCCATGCCCTCCGGCGCTTCCAGGTTCTGACCGCATTCCGGGCAGTTGAAGTTGATGTCTGGCATTATGGATGAATCCTCTTCCTGAGGCACTTGACCTACGATGCGCAGAACTTACGCCCGTATGGCGTGTTTGGCAACCCTATCCGGGGCCTCACGGCGGGCCGCCCGTTTCACACCGAACGCGCGGGCTTCCGGAAATACGTACTTGCCGCGGCAACACCCATTTGCCTACTATCCGCCGTTTCTCAGGCGGGGCGGTAGCTCAGTTGGTAGAGCATCACGTTCGCAACGTGGGGGTCGGGAGTTCGAATCTCCTCCGCTCCACCATCCTGGGTTCAACGGTTCAACACCATTAACGGGGGCAGCATCCCCCCCCATCGTTCAGGCGCGCGTTACTCCCGCGGACGGGTAGCCGCTGCGCACAGGGCTCGCGGGAGGAGATGGGGCCGGCCCGACCTCGGGCCGGAAGAAGCGGGGCGGGGTCGCCCCGGCTCCAACCTGCGAATGCGGGTTCAACACCATTAACGGGGGCAGCTGCCTCTTCCCCGCACGAGGCTGCCCAGCCGCTCCGCGGCCGGGCAGCCACCCCGGCCGTGCCGGCGCTCGTAGCGCGCGGGGCCACCGTTGCCATGTTCCATGAACCGGGCTGGTACCGATAGGCATTGACCGCGCCGGAGCGGTCGGGGATATTTGCGCGCATGTCTTCATACCCCGAACTGAGACTCAGGCCAGGCAAGGACCGGTCCCTTCAACGACGGCACCCGTTCGTCTTCTCCGGCGCGCTGGATGACCATGAACCGATACCCGACGGGGCAGTTGTCCGGGTTACCATGCGCGACGGAGCCTTCGCCGGAGTTGGCCACTATCAGCAAGGCGGTTCGATCCGGGTGAGAATCCTCTCCTTCGACGACTGCGAAATCACACCGGCGTTCTGGGAACGGCGCATCAAATCGGCAATGGAACTCCGGCGCGCGATCGGGTTGAAGGACAACCCGGCAACCGATTCCTACCGTCTCGTGCATGGCGAAGGCGACGCGCTGCCCGGGCTGATCGTTGATTTCTATGCCGGTCACGCTGTCGTCCAGCCGCATTCGGCCGGCATGACCGCCGCGCTGCCGGAGATACGCGCAGCCCTGAAAGCCGTGCTCGGGGACGATCTGGGCTCGGTGTCAGATCCGTCGACCGGACCGGGCGAACCCCGCGTCATCCGCGAAAACAACAACCTGTTCAAGGTTGACTGGACCGGCGGCCAGAAGACCGGGTTCTACCTCGATCAGCGCGTCAACCGCGCCCTGGTACAGAGCCTTTCCGCGGACCGCTCGGTTCTGAACGTCTTCAGCTACACCGGCGCCTTCGCGGTGTATGCGCTGAAGGGCGGCGCACGGCATGTAATTTCCGTGGAAAGCTCCCGGCCGGCGAACGCCATGGCGGCCGAGAACACCCGCCTGAACGGACTGGATCCGGCCTCTCACGATGTAGTCGCTGCCGACGCCTTCGAGTTCCTGAAATCCCCTGGAGAGAACCACGACATGGTCATTCTCGACCCGCCGGCGTTCGCGAAACACCTTTCCGCGCGACATGCGGCCATCCAGGCGTACCGGCGCATCAACGCGCTGGCCATGCAAGCCGTCAGGCGCGGCGGCATTCTGTTCACTTTCTCGTGCTCGCAGGTTGTTACCGCCGACCTCTTCCGCGGCGCAGTCTTCGCCGCGGCGCTCGACGCCGGCCGCGAGGCGCGGATTCTCTACCGTCTCCAGCAGCCCCCGGACCACCCCGTTTCGATCCATCACCCCGAGGGCGAGTACCTGAAAGGACTTGCCCTCCTCGTAACCTGACTCCACGCCGCCGGCCTGGAATCCGGCGCAAGGAAACGCCCCCGCCGCTTACGGGCCGCCGCCCGGGCAACAGGCCTCGGACGACCCGCCGCGCTGGGTTATTTCTTGCCAAATCGGCCCGTATTCCGGTAAGTTCCGCGCGCTCCGGACGGGGCTTGCACTGTACGCATCGCCCGCCGGAACGGGGAAAAGACAATGAAGACCTACAAGATCGCCGTGATCGGCGGAGACGGCACCGGACCGGAAGTCGCGCGTGAGGGCGTCAAGGTCCTCCGCGCCGCTGCTTCCAAGCACGGCTTCAAACTGGAGTTTACCGACTACGACTTCGGCGGCGAACGGTTCCTGAAGACCGGCGAAGTGCTGCCTGCGAACGCGGCGGAGGAAATGCGCCGGCATGACGCCATCTTCCTCGGCGCGATCGGGCACCCCGACGTCAAGCCGGGCATACTCGAGAAGGGCATCCTTCTCCGGCTGCGGTTCGAGCTGGACCAGTACATCAACCTGCGCCCCGTGAAGCTCTTTCCCGGCGTCGAGTGCCCGATCAAGGGCAAGGGACCGGCCGAGATAGATTACGTGGTCGTTCGCGAGAACAGCGGCGATGCCTACACGGGCACCGGCGGCATCACGATGAAGGACACCCCGCACGAGGTGGCCGTGCAGAGCAGCGTCTACACGCGCCATCAGGTTGACCGCTGCCTCCGCTACGCCTTCGAACTGACCCGGAAGCGCAAGAAGAACAACACCCTGGCGCTTTGCGGCAAGACGAACGTCCTCACATACATCTACGACCTCTGGGAGCGCGCGTTTCACGAGATGGGCGCCCGCGACTACCCGGAAATCAGGCGCGACTACTACCACGTTGACGCGACCTGCATGTGGATGATCAAGAACCCGGAATGGTTCGACGTTATCGTCACCGGCAACATGTTCGGCGACATCATCACGGATCTGGGCGCCATCACGCAGGGCGGCATGGGCATCGCCGCAGGCGGGAATATCAACCCGAAAGGCGTCAGCATGTTCGAGCCGATCGGCGGCTCCGCGCCGAAATATACCGGCAAGAACGTCATCAACCCGCTTGCAGCGATCTGTGCGGGAGGCATGATGCTGGACACCCTCGGCGAAAGCGCCGCGGCGGCGGCTGTCGAGGCGGCGGTTACGGACGTTACCGCCACAAAGCTCAAGAGCCTTGCAGCCGGCCGCATGGGCTACTCGACCACTGAGGTCGGAGACCTCGTGGCCGCGCGTGTGAGTTGAGGAAACAAGGCAGGAAGAGAGGGGATGGAGCAGTGAGAAAGTACAAGGTTTGCGTGGTTGGAGTCGGAGCCGTCGGCACCGAGATGGTGCGCCTGCTCAGGAAGCGCTCTTTCCCGACAGAATCGCTTACGATCCTCGCGCGCAGCGAGCGGACGGAGGAGATCGATGGCGAATCATACCCCGTCGTTGCCGCGACGCCCGAAGCGTTTGAGGGAATGGACTATGCCTTCTTTGCCGGCACCGAAGGCGCGAAGGGCGCATCCCAGACCCTCGGATGGGAAGCGGTCAAGCGCGGTTGTGTCGTCATAGACAACGGGGACGACTTCCGGATGGACTCCCGGGTTCCGCTCGTCATCCCGGAGATCAATGCCCCGGCCCTCTCCGGCCACCAGGGATTCATCGCAAACCCCAACTGCAGCACGATCATCGCGCTGATGCCGCTGGCATGCCTCCATGCCGAGGCCGGCCTGCGCCGCATCGTTGCGTGCACCTACCAGGCGGTCTCGGGCACCGGCGCCGCTGCCGTGCGGGAGCTGGATTCGCAGGCTCGCGCCTGGGCGGCCGACAAACCGATCGTCAAGGAGGTCTATCCGCACCGGATAGCATTCAACGTGCTGCCTTCGGTCGGCTCGTTCAAGGACGACTCGGGCGAGAGCACCGAAGAGATGAAAATGCGCCGTGAGACGCACAAGATTCTCGGTGACAACTCGATCAAGGTCTCCACGACCTGCGTGCGAGTGCCCGTCTTCAACGGCCACAGCATCGCCATCCACGCCGAGTTCAAGAAGCCTGTCTCCGCGGCGCGCGCAAAGGAGCTCCTCGCCAATACGCCCGGCGTGAAGCTCGTTGACGACCCGGCGAAGAACGTTTACCCGATGCCGATCGACGCATCGGGCAGGTACGACGTGCTCGTCGGCCGCGTTCGCGCAGACAACAGCACGGAGAACGGGCTTGCCCTGTGGTGCGCCGGCGACAACATCTGGAAGGGCGCGGCACAGAACGCCATCCAGATCGCGGAGACGCTGATAGCCGCAAAGTAAGGACTCCGCGAGAGCACACTGCAGCCCGGTTCGCCCCGAACACCCGGGCGGCCGGGCCCGGCAGAAGACCCGGTTCCAGCGAGCCCCCCTTTCGTGGCGCTGCTACGGCGAGAGCTCCCCGCTTCGTTCCGGCAATGTTGAGCCAGGCCGGCGCCCCTTCTGTAGTCGCCGGACGACAGGCCGGCGCTCGTCTATCGGAGGCGTTCCTTCGCGGCGATGCAAGCTTGCCGCGTGGTTGACGTGGAAACGCGAACTCCGGCCACAACCTTGAGCGTGGCAAGCCGCACTCGTCGACAAACGGCAGGATTCAGTAGTTGTTCATTCCGGGAATGCCTGGAACACCCTCCCACGGCTGGGGATCGTTCCAGGGCATGTCGGAATCGCCGGAAGTTGCGCACCCGCCCGCTGCCGAAAGGCAGGCTCCAAGAACCAGCAACATAAGAGCTGTGCGCAGCATTGCGAAAGACGGTCTCTTAGAAGAAAACCACATCGCCGGTCTGGACAGGAACCTGCTTCCAGTCGATCAGGATATCGGCCACGCCCAGCTTCTGAGCCTGGCTGACGTGTATCAGGCGGATCTTGGTGACGAACTTCTCGTCGGCGCCCTCGGCGCCCGGACGGCGCACATAGAGCTCAACCGGCGAGATCGGCCCCTCCACCGTAACCCCGCGCAGTTCCTCGACAAACCTGTCGGAAAGCTTCAGGACGAGGAAATTCCAGGTATCGTTCACTGAAACGACCGAGCCCTTGTCCCCGCGCTCGATGCGCGCGATTGGCAAAGTCGGGTCGCCGCCGATGATACCGCCCGTCGCCTGCTGCCCCTTGACGCCCTTGCGCAGGTCGTCGTTCTCCTTGGTAAGCTGCTTGTTTTTCTCATCGAGCTGGGCCTTCTCCTTCTCAAGCCTGTCGATCGTGCCCCTGAGGTCGGTTATCTGCGTCTCCAGCTCGCGCTTCTCCTGCTTCAGATTCTCGACCTCGTTCTCGAGGTCGCGGATGCGGCTCTCGAGCCTTGATACCTGGTCGCGCAGTTCAACGATCTCGCGCAGACGCTGGCGCAGCGTTGACTTGCGGTCGTTGAGTTCGCTCACCGTGCGGACGAGCTCCTCGCGGATCTCGGTAAGCTGCTGGCGGGTCTCGTTCAGGCGGGCAAGCTGCTCGTTGGACTTCTTGATCACGTCATTCAGAACCTGCTGCATGGTTCCTTCGCCGTCGGTGAGCCTGGTTCCATCCTCCGGGTTGCGCAGCGGAACCCCCGTGGCCGGGTCCACCCTGAAGTACTGCATGAGCTGTATCTTCTTGGGTGTGAGGTCCATCTTCGGAACGTCCTGTATTTCCAGGTTCGTCTTGTACTTGTCCCAGAAATCGGACCGTTCGGGGTTGTCCAGCGACTGGGCTGTGCATTCGGAGATGTCCTTGGCCGGGTACAGCGCAGCCTGCGGCTGGGCGGACTCGCTTTCAATCGTGGTGGCCAGCGCTATGAAGGCGCGCTCCAGTTTCTGTGTACGCCCCTTGAGTATCTCGCGCTTGTTGAACAGCAGAATGCCCATAACAAGCGCTCCGATGGTGAACAGGAGCAGAAATACCACCAGGACTTTCAGAAGCTTGCCCATGGAAAGACCCCTCCGCGAATGCCAGCGTATCCGGCCGCGAAAGTACGACAAAAGACAATGTACGTGCAACAACTAATGTTCGCTTCCCCGCCGGTTCAGAGCGCGAACCGACTGATCTCTTGGGCTTGCGAAACCGGATGAGGAGGGCTAGCCTCGCACCCGATGAGAATGCCTGCAAAAAGACGCTTGCGCGGCGGCCGCTGGCAGGTAATGAGGGAGCGCTGCTGTCTGGACAACACATTCGCTCCTCCGTCGGACGCGCAGTGCGAAACTGTGGAGAGCATAGTCAGCAGAGTGGTCCGCAAGATAGGCCTGGAAGAGCATGCATGGTTTGCGGAACTTTCGAAAGCGTGGCCCGGCCTCGTCGGGCCGGAGATCGCCCGTCACGCCCGCCCGGGCCGGGTTGACGGAAGCGTGCTGACCGTCTTCGTGGACAGCTCGGTCTGGCTGTCGGAACTACACAGGTCGGCCCGCGGGCCCATGCTCGACAAGCTGTCAGCCAGGTTTGGAAAGAGGATTACCGCCCTGCGGTTCGCGCTGGACCCGGACACACCGCCTCCGCCAGGCATCAGGGCATGAAACCGGGCACCAGCCGGCGCGCTTCGGCGTCGAGGTAGGGCGCCATCTGGATGGCCTTGTCCCTGTAGCGGACAGCCTCTTCGGCGTTTCCACCAAGCAGGTGGCAGATACCCATGGCAAGGTTCTGTTCGGCGAGAACCGACGTCTTCGTTCTCGCTTTGGACAGGTAATGGTCCATGAGATGAGCGATGTGCGGCACGCGCATCTGTTCCCACAGGACCGACCCGCCGGTAATCTGGATACCGTTCTCATCCGCGCCGGTGACGTCCCGCGCGCCTGCGCCCAGCCCCCACCCGTACCTGAACGGCTCCGCCATGATTGCCGCGATCAGGAACTCCTTCATGTTGCGCAGATACCTGAACCGGTCCAGCGGCAGAGCGATCCGCGCCCTGCCTTCATCCGTATCAAACCCCTTCGCCGCATCGGAAAGCGTCTTGTGGGCCTCAGCAAACCGCATCTTCACATAAAGCGGCATGGCCTCGGACTCAAGCCGTTCAGCCCTGGCCAGTTCATCCGCGACCTTCTTCTGCCTGGCCTCTTCCTCGCGCCGCTGCTGCAGGAGCAGCGCCAGCCTCCCTGCCTCCTCCTCGCGCTCCTTTACCGTGCGGGCTTCCAGCGCGAGCAGTTCTTTCATCGCCGAATCCACGGAGCGCATAGTCTTCTCCGCGGAGGCAAACGACTGTTCGAGGCCGGGTCCCATTTCCGCAAGAACGGCCGTGTTGCTGACCGCCGCCTGCACCGACCGGGCAGCCGCGGCGGCATCGCGCACAACAATCGCGGAGTCGGCCGCGATCCGGGCCGCTTCGGCCGCGGATCGGACGGCAAACACGCCGTCTATCACGTTCCGGGCGCTGACCATCGCGGGCCGCTCATCGGCGGGAGTCGGTTCCGGCGCGGCCTCCTCTTCGCCTTCGACAGGCGCATTCGTGGCGACGCCGGCCTCATTCGTAATGGCGGCGTCGGCCGGCGCCGCGTTCGTCAAGACCGGCGGCTTCGGGGGCGCGCAGGCGATAGTTTCGCCGAGTATCACGAAAACCGAGTTGCTCGCCTTCTCCGGGAGACCGGCAGTCAGTTCGGCAAGGGAAGATGTCCGGCTCGAAAGCTTGAGGATACCCGCGTAGGCGGCGTCGGCCTTTTCGATCTGCGAACGCAGCGCAATCTGCTCGCGCCTGGTCCTGATTTCCGCGTCGCGTTTCCGGACGACCATGCCGACGCCCAGCACGATCACCCCGATGACAACAAGAACAACGACTACAAGGAACACTATCAGCGGCCCCTTGCCGCCACCGCCGCCGCGCCCGGCCTGCTTCCCGCCAAGCGCCTTCTTGCGGTACTCCGCCAGCGCGTCAGACGCGGACCCGGACTCCGACTCGGCGGGGTCCAGCTTTATGCGGGGCACGCTCTTCTTCTTGATGGTCATCTTCTTTGGCCTGGTGACGGTTATTCCCGAGCCGCGCGCCTTCGGCTCGATCTGGGAAAGCACCTTGCGCATATCGCTCAACAGGGACTCGTACGTCGGATAGCGACGCGACGGCTCCTCCTCGAGCATGCGGCTGACTATCCGGTCCACCTCGGGGTCGATCCCCGGCCGCACCTCGCGCAGAGGCGGCGGCGGGTTTCCCAGCCGCGCCTTCACAACGTCCGTCGGGGTTTCACCTTCGAACGGAGGTTTTCCGGCAAGCGCGTGGTACAGGGTGGCCCCGAGACTGTATATGTCGGACCTGAGATCCGGGGGCAGACGCCGCGCTTTTTCGGGGGCGATGTAGTAGGGCGTACCCCAGATCCCATCGGCAACCTGCTGCTTGGAGCGCGACGCGAGCCCGAAATCAACGAGCTTTGCCTGTCCTTTGGAGTCTATGAGTATGTTCTCCGGCTTGACGTCGCCGTGCACCAGGTCTGCATCGCTCGCGGCTCGGAGTCCTTCGGCCACCTGGATGCCCACGCGCAGGGCCGCTGTCTGGTCAACCGGATCGCCCGCCTCCACGAGCCCGGCGAACTTGCTGCCGCGGACAAGTTCCATGACGATGTAAGGCTGACCCTTTTCCTGGCCAAAGCTGTATATCTGCGCGATGTTCGGGTGGTTTATCTGGGCGGCCGCCTGTGCTTCGCGCTTGAAGGACTCGACGAAGGAAACGTCCTCGCCGAGAGACTTCAGCATGACCTTTATCGCGACATCACGGTTGAGCGTCTCGTCTCTCGCATAGTAGATGCCGCCCATCCCGCCCGTGCCGATCAACCCGAGAAGGAGGAAGTTACCGAGCCGCGCCGGAATGACGTTGCCGTGATGGCACACCGGGCAAACGGCCTCGCTGAAGGGCTTTATGCCCGACACGTCAATCCGCGTCCTGCATTCGCTGCAAAACACGGCGTCAACGCGGTCGAGGACCACGCCCACTTGCCTGTCAATGTACTCCATTCGAATATCCTTGGAAGAACAACAGGCTCCCTGCATGATGAATGTATATTGTCGTTTCCAGATTTGTCCACTTCCAAGACGATGAACGAACAGACAACCAACATCCGGCCGTCGTAAGACAGGGAGTCCAGACCGCCATGCATCCCGTGTGTTTCAGGATAGGCGCCATGACCATTCACTGGTACGGCGTGATGATGGCCCTGGGGTTCCTGGCGGGGATGTGGACGTGGATATGGCTGGGCCGCAAACGTGGAATAGACGCTTCCTTCTGCTCCGACCTGCTGTTCTGGATCATGGCCGCGGGTGTGATCGGCGGACGGGTCGCCTACGTGCTGACGGACCTGCACTACTACCTCGAACACCCCGTCCGCATCCTGCGTATCGACCAGGGCGGGCTGGTCTATTACGGCGGCTTCGTCGGAGCGGCTCTGGCCGTGATCGTCTTCGCCCGCCGCCGCGCCGTCCCCCTCCTGCAGCTCTCGGACCTGGTCGTCACCGCCCTGCCCCTCGGGCACGCGCTCGGCAGGATAGGGTGCTTCCTCAACGGCTGCTGCCACGGCCGCGCGGCCGAGTCCCTGCCGTTCGCGGTAACGTATCCGCGAAGCAGCCAGGCATGGTACACGCAGCTGTCGGCGGGCCTGATCGCGGATTCATCCGCGACGTGCATACCGGTGCACCCGGTGCAGCTCTACGAAACCGCCGTGAACGTGGCGATATACGCGGGGCTTGTCATGCTCTACCGCGCCCGGCCGGCCGCGGGCCGCGTCACGGCCGTTTACTTCCTCGTGTATCCGGCGGCACGCTTCTTCCTGGAGCTCTTCCGGGGCGATGAGCGCATTGCGCCGGGGGGCCTCGATCTTGCCCAATGGACCAGTCTGGCGCTGATGGCGGCCGGGGCCGTCCTGTGGGTGCTTTCAAACAGGAGCAGGACCGACACCGGGAGCGCTCTCGATGCAGCTTCAGGTTGAACAGGACGAAGCCGGACTGCGCCTCGATACGTGGATTTCGCGCCACGTGCCGCAAATCTCCCGCGCCCGCGCGCAGGCGTTGATCCACGGCAACTGCGTGCGCCTGCCGGACGAAAGACGGCTCTCGGCGCATACGCGGGTGACGGCCGGAATGCGTGTGGAAGTGACGATCCCGGAACCGGAACCGGTCGCGCTGACGCCGGAGGAAATCCCGCTGGACATCCTGTTCGAGGACAAGGACATCGTAGTGCTCAACAAACCCGCCGGGCTTGTTGTGCATCCTGCCGCCGGCCACGCGGACGGGACGCTTGTAAATGCCCTGCTCCACCATTGCCCGGACCTCGGCGGCATCGGCGGCGAGTTGAGGCCGGGCATCGTCCACCGCCTGGACATGAACACAACCGGCGCGATGGTGGCCGCAAAGAACGACGAAGCCATGGATTCGCTCATGCGGCAGTTCAAAGACGGCTCTGTTGTGAAGGAGTACTCCGCCCTGGTCCACGGGCTGCCTTCCCCTCGCAACGGCACGGTGAAGACACTCATCGGCAGACATCCGACCGACCGCAAGCGCATGTCCGCGCGGCCGTCAGCCGGCCGCGACGCCGTAACTCACTACCGGGTAATCCGCGCGTGGGCCCGTGTCACGCTGCTCGACGTGAGGATCGAGACCGGCCGGACACACCAGATACGCGTGCATATGGCGCATATACGTCACCCGGTCGTGGGCGATCCGGACTACGGCTCGCGGCGGATGGACCGGGAATTCGGCGTGAAGAGGCAGATGCTCCACGCCCGCCGGCTCTCGCTCCGGCATCCGCGTTCCGGCGAGGCGATGACATGGGTGGCCCCGCTGCCGGACGATTTCGCCGGCCTTCTCGCAGCGCTTGGCCCTGACATTCCGCCCATCCGCGCGCGCTGACTACTCCAGCCCGGCCCGGAGCAGGCCCGGCAATTCGCAACGGGCGCAGTCGGGCCGCACCGGGAGACAGAAGTCCCTGAATACCTGGATGAGCCCCTGCCTCCGCAAGCCGGTCGCATGCAGCGAAGGGCCGCGATCACGCCCGAACAGCAGGTGCGCGGTGCGCCTGGTTACCGAGTTCTCCTGTTCGGCCGGCAACGCGTCGAGCAGCGGTGCGACGTTCCTGCCGGCCGACGCCAGCCACGGCACGACAACGTTGGCGAGTATTGCGGCGGCGCGATCCGGTCCGAGCAGGGCTGACGGTTTGCCCTCCCGCCCGCCCGGAACCAGCCTGCGCGACCAGTAGTCCATACGCGCCGCGGTCCGCAGCAGTACCGTCGCCTGCCGACGCCAGCGGACCGGGTCGTCGTCCGGCAGGTCGCGTATGGCGGCAAACGCCGATGCGTCCGGCACGAACAGCGCCGCCAGCGCGGCGAGTCGGCGCATCGG
>Ga0194125_10003569_pt1 | contig 24978 bp, 20 predicted proteins | sample TA2KigC250mmetaG_FD_148626 | JGI IMG/M metagenome (GOLD analysis project Ga0194125, IMG submission 148626) | Freshwater microbial communities from Lake Tanganyika, Tanzania - TA2015034 Kigoma Deep Cast 250m | ecosystem: Environmental > Aquatic > Freshwater > Lake | place: Tanzania: Lake... | reverse complement strand
CCCGCGGCATGGATCTTCCGAACAGAGTCCGCCAGGTCGCGCCGCACGTTCTGGAGTTTGTTGCACGAGCGAAGGTTCTCGACATCGGGCGTCTCGATCCCGACGAAGACCTTCGTGAAGCCTGCCTTCACCATCAAGCTCATCATTTCCGGCTCGTCGGCCAGGTTGACGGACGCCTCGGTGAGGAAGTCGACGCGAGCGCCCGTCCTCTCGCGCCACTCGATCATCCTCCGGAGCAGCTCCTTGACGCGCGGTTTGTGGCCGAGGAAGTTGTCGTCGACAAGGAAGACGGGGCCTTTCCAACCGGCGGAGCGAAGGCTCTCAAGCTCGCGAACGACCTGATCCGCGGTCTTTGTCCTCGGGACGCGTCCGTTCAAGAGGACCACGTCGCAGAACTCGCAGTCGAAGGGGCAGCCCCGGCAGAACTGAACCGACATGCACGCGTAGTCCTTGAAGTCGAGAAGATCGTACCGCGGCACCGGCACGTTCTTGAGATCCGGCTTCTTCCGCTCCTCGTAGACCGGGCGCACGCATCCCGCGATCATGTCCCGAATCAGGTCGCCCATCAGATCCTCGGCCTCGCCGAGCACCCGATGCGGGATTTCCGAAAACGTCTCGCACCCCGTCGTGAAAAGCGGCCCTCCCCCGATCAAGGGGCGGCCGAGGTCCCTACAGCGGCTCGCGACATCGAGCGCGGAATCGCGATGGACGAGCATCGCGCTCAGCATCACGTAGTCGGCCCAGAGAATGTCCGCGTCGGAGAGGTGCGAAACGTTGAGATCGACGAGCTTCAGCTTCCACTCGCGCGGAAGAAAGGCGGCAACGGTGAGAAGTCCGAGAGGAACGTGCCCGGCCTTCTTCTTGATGAACGGCAACGCGTGCCGGAAGCTCCAGAACGTGTCGGGGGTTCTCGGGGAAACGAGAAGGACTTTCATCGATTCGGCGCTCCCTCCGATGCAAGAATGCCGGGTCTTCGATCGGGGGGGTCGATAGACTCCCGACGACTCGGTTCCGCGGGACTTCCGCGGTTCCGAGATCGAGCGGTCCGCCGCGGGCGGTCGGGGGCTTCGTGAGCCCCCGACCCGGAACCCGCGTCCGTTTCCCATCCGGGATGCGGAGTGCTTACCAGCGCCCCCGCCGGCGGTCGCCGCCGCCGCCGCCGCCGCGGTCGTCCCGACGAGGCTGCGCCTCGCTCACCTTCAGGTTTCTCCCGCCGAGCTCCGCGCCGTCGGTGGCTCGGATCGCGGCGTTTCCTTCCGCGTCATCCATCTCGACGAACCCGAACCCGCGCGGACGGCCGGTGTCCCGATCCGTGATCAGGTTGACTCCGCGAACCGTTCCGTGCTTCTCGAAAAGAGCGCGAATGTCTTCCTCGGTCGCGTTGAAGGGCAGGTTGCCTACATACAGCTTCATGACAGTTCTCGATCTCCGTTTTCGCCCCTAATGAAACTTGTGTCGATCGACCCTCTCGGCCGATCCTTCGCAATCGCACTCGGGAACCTGACTCCAAGACCGACTTTCGATTCATCGGGGGCGTCAACGCTGAGTCGATTCGGTAGGAGGAACCCAAACGCCACGTCCGGAGTATTGTTCCGAAGCGCAGCCCTGTCAAGCGCAAAAGGAGACGCTTCGCGAGATCCGCCGAAACGGAGAGGAACGGTCCGGCGCGTCGAGCCGCCGGCATCGCGGATCGCTCGAACCGGAGATTCTCGATCAGCGGTACTGCTTCTTGATCCTGCCCCAGCTCGACTCTTCCGCCTTCGTCTCCCCGCAGCAGGTCGCGTCGGCCCAGAACCGGAGCTGTCCCGGGAATCCGTAGGTCGCGACCAGATCTTGCCAGCCGCTCCCGTAGTTGTTCCAGCTCGTGCAAACGGCGGGATAATCGTCGACGACCAGATCGGGCACATCGCCGGGAGTGACCGACCCGACCCGCTCGATCTTGAGGCCGAGAAGATAGAGATCGTCCACGGCCACGCACGGGCAGTTGATCGGAATCCCGATATCCCAAAGGCCGGCTCCCGGAATCCAGACCTCATAGACGGGGCTGCCGCAGAGCTGCGCGCCCGGCTCGGGGCAATCCGGATCAGTGGGATACGCGACCGTTTCCAGGTCGATACCCATGAAGAGCGTGCAGGCTTCGGCCATCTGGAGCATGACGTGGATCTTGTCGATCAGAATCCCGTCCGGGCACGCCGTGCAGGTTCCTTCCGGATCGAAAACGAGTTTGTACTCTTCCGGCGGCAAGAGGAACCCCGGGATCGCCCACGCCGGCAAGTTGAGGTTCCCGACCTGACATTCCCAAAGACGGATCGTGATTGCTCCCGAGGCGGACCGGACCACCGGGTCTTCGAGAAACGACGGGCGCGCCCGCTCTTTTGCCTCGATGATTGATGTGGAAACGATTAGAAGTGCGGCCGCCAAGAACGCGCGCTTCGGAATGCGACGCATGCTCGCTCCTCCGTTCGGGTGGCTCCCCTCGTGAGATGCTCGCGGCAGAGAACCGCCGCGTCCCGGGGTCACCCCAAGGATCGGCATCGCGGACACGCACTTGATGTCGCCCTTCCCGGCGGCTACTCGCCTTCTCCTTCCTCCTCGCTTTCAGCGCCGAGGCCGTCCAGAACGGCGATCCCCTCCATGAACGAGAGGAGCTCGTCGGCAGAGGAGAAGGTCGCCTCCTCGCCGGTCCCCACGTGCCGGACTCTGCCGCGGAGCGGTTCGTCCGCGGAGTGGACGAGTCGAATGATGAACGTCGACATGCGGATGCTCCCGCGATCGGCCGTCCGGGGACCTGGGTCCGGCGATCGAACCCGCGCCCTGCGGGCATCGGAAGGCGCCCGCCTCTCGACCGGTCGGCCCGATCGGACGCGAACATCGTACGGAACGCGCGTTACGCGGGAGTTACGCGCTCTTGGCGCCTTGTCCCGGCGAAACGATCTGGTCCAGGAGGGCTTTCATGCTGCGGGAAGGGAGGAGATCGAGCTCGCGGATCATCATCTCCTCGTAGCGATGGTAGTCGGCCAGCGCCTCACGCCGATTGCCGAGCCGGCCGTGCGCCTGCACGAGATGAAAGTAGAACTCCTCGCGATACGGCTCCTGCGAGATTCCCGATCTACAAAGAGGAATGATCTCTTCCCAGCGCTTCGCTTCCGCGTAGAGCGAGAGAAGACGTCCGACCACGCGGACGAACCGGTCGCGAAGCCGCTCCCGCTCTTCCGCCGCGCAATCCTCGAAGGGCGACTCGGCCAGGAACTCGCCTCGGTAGATCTCCAGCGCCTTCTGATAGGACGGCTCGGTCTTCCGCCGCTCTCCGGCGTTCCACTTGTCGTCGGCGTTCCGGAGCGTCTCTTCGAACTCCTCCACGTCGTAGAAGTAGTCTTTCCCCGCGTCGAGCCGCACGGCTTCGTTGCGGAACTGAACGTAGCCCGTTTCGCGCGAAGCCCGCATGTCCGGCTCCAACGTCTTGCGAAGCAGATAGACGGTCTGCCTTAGGTTGTTCGACCCTTTCGCGGGTTCCGCGTCGGGCCAGAGCGCCTCGACGGCGACGTCGCGCGGGACCCACCGGAATCGGTGCACGAGAAGGAGATGGAAGAGCCGGAGCGCGCGGACCGACTTCCACTCCTCGACGCGGCGATCCCCGACCGCCACATGAAGCGGACCGAGCGCGCGAATCGCGAGAGGAATCTCGGGGGGCGGTTCTATCTCCACCGCCGCCTCGCCCGCCGCCTTGCCGGCGGGCGTGTCCTCTCGGCCTCGTCGAGCGAGCGCCGCCTTCGCTTCCTCCCCGCCGATCCGCGCGAGGAGATCGACGGCGCGCACGGACACCGTCTCGTCGCGATCCTCGAGCAGCGGCACGATACGCGGGACGGCGCTCTCCCCGATCTCGACGAGCATCCGCGCGGCGTAGTCGGTCTCCACGCCCTTTCGGATCGCGTCGCAGAGAGCGGGAAACGCCCGCTCGCGCTCGAGCACGAGATAAAGGAACGAGTGGTCCAGCGAGGCCGTTCCCCGAAGAAGCTCGCGAAGAGCTTTCGTTCTTCCTTTCGGGGAGATATCGCCGGCGGCGAGGCGGATCAAGAGAAGACGATGGAGATGGTAGCGCATGCCGACGCGGCGGATGATCCTCTCCGAGCGCCTCCACCATCTCGACGCGGACCCGCGGCCCTTCTTCGCGTCGAGAACTCCGAGGAGAACGCAGTTCTCCGATTCTTGGTAGATGTCCCTGAGCCGGACGGAGACGTCGAGCGCGGCTTTCGCGATCCGCGCGGCCTCGTCTCGGTCTCCGGACGCGAGCGCGGTCTCCGCGAGCCGCGTCATCGAGATCGTGCGGAGGCCGACCTCTCCGAGAAGATCTCCCGCTCGAAGAGCCGCCCGAGCGTGCGCTCGCGCCTCCGCCGGATCGCCGTCGATCAGCGCGCATTTCGCGAGAGCGAGGCGGCAGTACCCGTCCATAACCGGGTAGTCGATGCTCTGGGCCATGCGAAGCCCTTCGCGGGCCAGCTCGCTCGCCGCTCGAGTATCCGCGGTCTCCGCCGTGATGTGCGCAAGAACGCCGAGACTGTGGCAGACGCTCCGGGAGTCCCGCTCCTTCTTGAAGACGACGAGCGCGCTCCGCACCGCTTCCTTCGCGCTTCGGAACTCCCCGCGCCGGTAATGGATGTTTCCCGGAAGAAGATAGAACGTTCGGTTCCTCTCTTCGCGTCTTCCATCCCCCTTGGAAACGGCGTTTGCCTTCTTGAGGTAGTCCTCTCCCCGGTCGAGACGCCCAAGCTCGCACGCGGAGATGCCGAGCATGCCGAGGATGCTCATGCGCAGCGCCGCTGGCTTCGGACCGCGTTCCTTGAGCGCTTTCTCGCAAAGCGCCGTGCACCCCTTGTAGTCTCCGCGCCGAAGCCGAATCTGCGCAGTGAGGCTCATCAACTCGACGCGGCGCGTCCCGGGCGGGCACACGCGCAACGCTCTTCGATAGACCGCTTCCGCCTCCTCCCAGTGCCCCGGAATCTCCATGGCGCGCCCAAGAACGAGGAGCACCGCCGGCCGTTCGTCCACCAGGTTCTTCGGGAGATTCGCGAGAGCGCGGCGGATGAGATCGTGCTGTCCCGACCGGAGGAGATCGTCCCCCGCTTTCTCGACCAGATGCAGAGTGGCCGCCGCATCCCCTTCCTCGGCCCTCACGACGAGCGCTTCCGCCCACGCGCCGGCTCTCGAAAGGACCGCCGTCGCGCGCTTGCGCAGTTTCCGCGCGGCCGCGCCCTCTTCGTGCTCCAACTGCTCGACGAGGAAATCGCGGAAGATGTGATGGTAACGGAACGCGGTCCGATCCTCGTCCACGGGATACGTGAAGAGATTGCGGCGGGCGAGGTCTTCCAAGAACCGGCGGCTGTTCTTCGCGCCGAGGATACGGTCGCACAGTTCCGCGTCCAAGCGCGGGAGGATCGAGGTTCGCGTCAAGAAACGCCGGAGCTCCGGCTCCAGATTGCGCAGGACCTCCTCGGCGAAGAACGCGAACCACCCGAGACCCGCATCGGACAGACGGTCGAGAGCCTTCTCGATGCGGCGCCCGGAGGAGCGGCCCACCGCTTGGAAGAGGATCTCCACACCCGCGGGCCACCCCTCCGTCCTCTCGATGATCCTCCTGGCGAGCGCGGGATCGAGACGAGCGCCCGGGAAGTGAAGACGATAGAGCCGCGCGGCCTCTTCGGCGTCGAACTTGAGATCCTCGGAGACGAGGCGGGCGACCGCCCCCTGCGATTGGAGCTTCATCGTCGCGACGGAAAGCGGCTCGCGGGAGGCGAGGATCAGCGTGGATCCATGAGGAAGAAAACAGACCGCCTTCTCGAGGAGCTGCATGACCTCCAGTGAACGCCCGACGAGATGAACGTCGTCCAGAACGATCGCCTTTCCATCCTTCTCCTTTCCGAGAGCGCGAACCATCCGCGAGAGCGCGCGGTGGGCGTACTCGGCTTCCCTACCGTCGGGAATCTCGATCGCTTCCACCCTTCTTCGCGAGAACGCCGTGTCGAGATGCGCGGAGAACCGGGCGAGCCCCGCGTCCGTCTCGTCGACGGAATACCAAACGACCGGCCGCGACGACGAGCGGGCGGAGGCGGAAAGGAACGACGTCTTGCCGAAGCCCGCCCCCGCAGTCACGAGAACGAGCTTCTTGTCCGCCCAATCGAGCCAAAGCCGGTCGAGCCGCTTGCGGGCCAGATAGGAACCGGGCGCCGTCGGGATCGCCAGCTTGGCGGGATTGATGGGGACGATCACGGGCCTCTCCGTGCGCGAGCCTTTCGCGATGTTTCTTGGCTTCGACTCGCCAAGACCGGTTTCGTTCGCATGTCAACGAAGCAACGTGATCTTCCGCGCCGCGGTCTCGCCCCCCGTCCGGAGCCTGGCGAAGTAGACGCCGGAAGGCACGGCCGCGCCCGAATCGTGCCGCCCGTTCCAGAAGACGGCGTGCGCGCCGGAACCCAATCGGCCGTCGACGAGAGTCGCCACATGCCTTCCGGCGGCATCATGGATTTCGAGCCGGACACGCGTCTCTTCGCGCGAGATGAAACGGAGCTCCGTCGACGGATTGAACGGGTTCGGGCGGTTCGGAAGGAAGACGAACCGCGAAGGCGGACGGTTCGATGCCACCCCGGTGAGAGGCCGGATCTCGTTCAAGAACCACTCGGCGCTCTCCGGCGTGATCTCCACGTGCTCCTCGTTCTCCACAGGGAAGTAGATCGCGTCGAAGGGAGTGCGCGTGAGGACCTCCGGATCGTTCGCCACGAGGTAGAAGAGATCCTCCGTGTCGATCGCCAGGGCGCTCACCGTGGGAATGAAGCAGTGATTCGGATGGAGCGCCACGATGTCTCCGTAGGGAGCTTCCGTCGAGTCCATCTCGGCCATCGAGGAGCGGTAGCCGCCGGGCGCGTTGTCGTAGGGGGCGGTCCCGGCGACCGTGACCATCCTCGTCGTAGCGGGAAACGGCCAGATGCGCCGGAGGCCGTCGAAGATCGTCGCCGAGCCGCCGTCCGGAACCGCCCACACGTTCCCGCGGATGTCGACGAGAAGACCGTCGTACTCGTAATCGATGATCTGATCGGCGGGAGCGAAGCCCTGGTCGGCGCCGTACCCGCTCCCGTTGGCGATCGCGACCTTGCGGGGGACCGAGGGCCACCCGCCGGCGGCGGCAAGATCGCTTTCGAACGCGGCGCGGAGAGGGTCGCTCTCTCCGGTCGTGCCCGGCGGCTCGGTGTGGTGATAGACGAGGAGCTGCCGCGCGGCGGGCGTATCGAGTCGGCTCAGGAGGTACGCCGCGTCCGCCGAGAGATCCGCGAAGAAAGCGAGCCAGTATTGGACCCCGAGCGGGATGTTCGCGCCGCTCTGCGGCGCGTCAAAGGAAAGGAAGCTCCGCACACGATGGTCGATGGAATGCGTTTCCATCCAAGAGAGAGCGAAGCGGGAAACGACGCCTCCCATGCTCGCGCCGACGAGCGCGAGATCCCGCTCCGGGGGAATCGCGCCCGCCACCTCCTCGAGAAGCGCCTCGACGACGAAGGAATTCCTTTGCATGTAATCGGTCGCCGAGGCGAAGTTCAGGACGACCGCGTCGAACCCCTCGGCGCGCAAGGTCTCCACGAGGTTCTGCTGGTTGAGGAGCGCATACAGCTCGTCCCAGTCCATCGTGTCGTCGAGATCGAAACCCTCGATGACCACGACCGGGTTCGTGAGCTCCGTGTGAAGATCGCTGAGGTAGACGTACGCCTCCCCGGTCCCGAACTCGCCGAGATACGGCTCGGTCGCGGTGATCGCAAGCGTATCGTCGGGATTCGGCGTCTCTAGCGCGCGCACATCGAAGCGGAAGGCCGCGTGACGGTCGGCCTCGTCCGCATCGACGGCGCGGAGGCGGATCGTCTTCATTCCCGGGACGCCGTATCGGACGAGCACCGGCTCGCCGATGCGGACGCTCCGAAACCCTCGGCCGTCCTCGAAGTCGATCTCGATCCGTTCGGGCGCGCCGCTCGGGGCAAGATAGCGTTCCTCGTCGAGAACGAAGCGGACTTCGCCGCCGCGGGTTGTGTGCTCCTTCATCGCCGCCGCGGCGAAGACGACCGTCTCGTCTTTCACCCCGCCGGCCGGGATCCGCGCGTCGAGAACGGCGATCGGGACGAGGCCGCTCCTCGCCCTCGCGTTCGCCGAGAGGCGAATCGCTTTCGCGTCGGGAAGAGCCGCCCTCTCTCCGAGCGACCGTCTCGCCTCATGAACCGCCTGCCGCCAGCGCGCCGCCCCGACGGCCGGCGCTTGAGGGGTTCCGTCCAGCTCCTCGATTCGGGCCGGAGAGAGCCCTTCCTGTAGGAGCTTTGAGTCGTCGGCGACCGAAGGAGCGTGGACAAGCAAGAAAACGAGAAAGCAAGGGATCGGCCGAAGGAGTTTCATGACGACACCTCGCGCGCGGAGAGCGGCGCGGCAACACAGGCGAAACTACCTGTTTGAGTCTATTGTATCATGCAGGGGCGACCGAGGGGAGACCGAATTGGCGCGCGGCTCTGCGGAGGGCGACCGCGCGGCATCGACGCTCGCCGACGCGCGCGGCGCTCATTCTCTCTCGAGAAGAACGGAGTACTCCTTCACGACCGCCTCGCCCCTTCCCCACCACATTTCCGTTCCAAGCTCGACGATCGACAGATAAACGTCCGGGGAAACGTATCCGTTCGTCTCGAGGTAGCGCAAGAACTCGAGAAGATTCGTCCGGCCGCTCGGCCGAGGCTCGTGCGCGGCGAAGAGGAGAAGCGGCACGCCGTTCTCGAACTGCTGCACGTGGAAATCATAATCGGCTCCGTCGATCGAAACCGATCCGACCTTTCCGCTTACGACCGGGATGCTCCCGTCCAGCCAAATCATGATTTCGTTCGTGCGCTCGTTCTGATGCGGCGTGTCGTCTTCCGTGAGCCAGAGATCGAAGGCGAGGTTGTAGAGGCCGTCGGCCGCGACAGCGACTTGGTGCTCGACGAGGAGCGTCGAGAGGTCCCCGACCCGCACGGGGAGCTGCTTCGAGGTCGCAACCCGCGTCCAAGGATTCGTTCCGAAGGCGATCTGCGGAAATCCCTTCACGTAGGGACGCCGCGTGCGAACCTCCCAACGCCACGAGGCAGGAAAGCCCGCGCTGCCGATCGCGACGCACTGCGCGTAGACGTCCCCTTCCTCGAGTCGGGATTCACCGTGCTTGTTGTTCGTCACCGCGTACGCGCCGATCCGAAGATAGGCGTTCTTCTCGCAGGTCGCCGTCCCCTGACCCGGAGGAGCGGGAACGTTCGTCGTGTTCCTGCCCGCATCCGGATCGAACTGCTCGGTGGGCCCCGGGGTTTCCGGTTCCGGCGGAAGATCCCCGAGAACCGGCAGCGTCTCCTCTCCGCCGCAACCGGCGCCTGCGGCGAGGAGACCTGCCAACGCCATCGAACCGATGATCGAAAGAAGCTTCACGTCCTACCCCCTTCTTCTTGTCGGGTCGGGGGGAATTCCCGTCCTCCGTCTCCTATGATATATCCCCTCGACTCGATTCGATGCCATACGGTTTCCGACGGCGGCTGCGAGAGGCCGAGGATCCCGCCGCGCTTCCGAGAAGGTTCCTCGGCAAAAGCCGTCAGCACTCCGCCTTCGGGGGGCGGGTCATCAGCCGATCGATCGCTCGGGAGGGGGTGATGCCTTCGAAGAGAATGCGGTTCACCGCTTCCGTGATCGGCATCTCGACGCCGGTGCGCGCGGCCAGCGCGATCACGCTCGCGGTCGTCGCGACGCCTTCGACGACGGAGCGCGTCGCGGCGAGCGCCTCTTCGACCGTCCGGCCTCGCCCGATCGCCTCGCCGAAAGAACGGTTCCGTCCGACCAGCGAGATGCACGTCGTGACCAAGTCGCCGACGCCGGCCAAACCGGCAAAGGTCGCGGGGAGCGCGCCGAGCGCGAGGCCGAGCCTCGTGATCTCCGCGAGCCCGCGCGTGAGGAGGGCAGCCTTCGCGTTGCAGCCGCTTCCCATTCCGTCGAGGATGCCGGCCGCGATGGCGATGACGTTCTTCGTCGCGCCAGCGAGCTCGACGCCGACGAGGTCCGGATTCGTGTACACGCGGAAATACGGGCGGGCGATAAGCGCTTGCACGCGCTCAGCCAGCGCGGTGTTCGCCGACGCGGCCGCCACCGTGGCCGGAAGGCGCGCCGCGATCTCGGGCGCGATCGACGGCCCGGAGAGGACCGCGACTCGATCGTCGGAACAACCGAGAACCTCGCGAAGAATCTGGCTCGGCCTCTGGAGAGTTCCATTCTCGATCCCCTTGGCGACCGAGAAGACAGGCATGTCTCGCGGAAAGCGATTCGCGAGCCGTGTCCAAACGGCACGAATGAACTGAGTGGGGACCGCCGACAAGGCGACGTCGGCTCCCGCGAACGCCCTCTCCTCCTCTCCCGTCACCTCGATCTTCTCGGGAAGCGGAACGCCCGGAAGGAAGCGGACGTTCTCCCGCTTGGCGGCCGTCTCCGCCGCCTGCTCCGGGAAGGCGGACCAGATTCGAACCTCATGACCGTTCTCGGCGAGCAAGAGGGCGCACACCGTCCCCATCGCCCCGTCGCCGATCACGGCGATCGACTGCTTCATGAGCGGGAGATTACCGGAAGACCGCGCCGGGGTCTATCGTTCGATCTTGCGAGAAGACCTGCTATACTCTCCCCGAAGAGACGCCGGGACCGCGAGGGGCTCCCGCGGACGGCGAGGGCGTGCCGGCCCCGCGACCCGCGGAGACGCCGGGAAGAAGAGGAATTCTCGACGAGATCGAGACCCCGAGGGACAACGAACATGCCGCCGACGAATGACGATCGGACGCCGCTCGGGCTTCCCCCGCAAGTCGACGTCCAGCCGGGATTCTTCATCCCCCGAATGATGTTCTTCACGAAGGGGGTGGGAAGGAGCAAGGAACGGCTCTCCGCGTTCGAGACGACCCTTCGCGACGCGGGAATCGAGCGGTTCAATCTTGTTCATGTCTCCAGCATCTTCCCGCCCGCGTGCAAGCGGATCTCCCGCGAGGAAGGACTCCGGCTCATCGCGCCGGGCCAGGTCGTGTTTTGCGTCATGGCGCGCAATGAAACGAACGAGCCGAACCGGCTTCTCGCGGCGTCGATCGGCCTCGCTCTTCCGGCCGAGCCGCAGAAGATGTACGGCTACCTCTCCGAACACCATTCCTTCGGCGAGACGGAGACGAAGGCGGGGGACTACGCGGAGGATCTCGCGGCAACGATGCTCGCCTCGACCCTCGGCGTCGACTTCAACCCCGACACCGCGTGGGACGAACGCGAGAAGATCTTCAAGATGTCGGGGAAGATCGTCCGAACGACGAACACCACCCAATCCGCGATCGGAGACAAGAACGGCCTCTGGACGTGCGTGCTCGCGGCCGCGGTCTTCATCCTCTGAATCGGAAACGGCGACAGGCACCTCGTGGCCTTGACCATGCGCGGGTTTCCTAACGCGGCCGCGATCCGCGGCTTCGCGACGAAACCACGTGCATCATCCAGGATTGGAAGATCGCGTCTGTCGCAGCTGCCTCAGAAATAGAAGATCTGGTACTGGAGCGCGACGGCCGTCCTCTTCGGCTTGGCAGTTTCTTCCTTGGGCGCATCGTAGCTTCGATGGTCCACAGCTAGCTTCAAGGCGGATCGATGCCCGTCCAGGTATCCGCCGACGCCGAACTGTAGGTTTGTTTCGTCGCTTCTCAACTCGCTGTCGTAGTCGCGCACGGCGGCTTGCGCCCACACGCTCAACCGGTTCTTCAGAAAGGTCAGTCCGGCTTCCGCCAGATACGTGGTCTGCTTCGGCAGATCCGGAAGAAGATCTCCTCCGTCGTACGAAGAGACATCCGTCTGGAGGGTCAGGCACGATCCCTCCGCGAGGGGCATCTCCGCGTAGATGTCGCCGTGGATGTTGCGGCAGTCCTTCTGCGCGTCGACCGCCGCGCCGAGACTGAGAACCTTGGTCTTACCGAACCTGTTGCCGGCGTAGAAGAAACTATGGCTCGCGGTCTTGAATGGGTGAAGCGATATGCGGCCCGTCGTGCGCAGAGGGTTGACGTTTCCTCGCCCCCGCACGCCCTGAAAGACCCCCAGACGGTATTCGACGAGCTTCCCCGCGATCACGCCCCGCGCCTGAAGCCCGGTGTCGCGGCCCACCTTCTCCTGCATGGGGCCGCTCTCGACGAACGTGTAGGGTCCGTAGTCCAGGACGAGATGGGTCGCGGCCGACTGAAGGTGATTGTAGCTCGTGGGCACGAGGATGAGTCCCCCGTCGAGACGGATTCCATTGTTCACCAGGGCGGTGACAACAAGATCCTGCAGATACTGCCCGCCGTAGCTCTTGACGGAGTCCTGCTCCGGGATTCCCCGAGACCCGGACTGTCCGTGTCGAGGAAGAAGCCCATGCGCGGGTGGACCTCTCCTCCGAGAAGGATGCGCGCCCGCCGGACGTGGCCCACATGCTCGCGGCATCGGGGGTGCGCTGCGCCGCGCTGACCGATCACGACACGAGCAAGGGATTGCTCCGTTTCCGCGAGGCGCTCTACCTGCACGACATCGAGGTCGTCTCCGGCATCGAGCTGACCGCCTCTCATCCCTTGGGAGAAGTTCATCTCCTCGCGCTCGGCTTCCCTTTCACCGGCTCCAACCCGTTCAAGGATTCGCTCCGCGCGGGGCCTCGATTCCGGTCCGGGTATTTCCCCTTCATGCGAGGCGGGAACTCGGCGCCGCCCGAGCGAGCGGAATCGCTCATCCAGCGCGCACATCGGATGGGGGCTGTTGTCTTCCTGGCTCACCCGCTTCAGCCGAACGGGGACTACGCGCGCTTGGAGCACTTGCTGCATGACCTGCGGCTCGCCGGCCTGGACGGCATCGAGGCGTTCTACAAACCGTATCCACAAGAAGAGAGAGAGCGGCTCGCTGCGCTGGCCGATCGCTACGATCTCCTGGTCACCGCCGGCAGCGATTTCCACGGCGACGGCGTTCTCGGCTCGCCCGAGCCTGGGTGCGCGATGCCGTGGGGCCATTGGGAGCGTTTCCGCCGGGCTCTCTCCATCCCGCTTCAGGATCCGATCGGAACGGAGGACAACCCATGACGGCCGGAATGAGAAGACCGGGGCCCCATCTCCGATTCAGCCTTCGCGTCGTCCTCCCGACCGTGCTTGCCATCGGTCTCTTCGTGGTGACGATCTTCTTCGTGATCGTCCCGGCTTACGAAAGACAGATTCTCGATCGCAAGGAGGAGATGCTGAGGGAGCTGACGCAGTCGGCGGTCAGCATCCTCGCGGAATACGAGCGAGAGGAACGCGCCGGCGCTTTGGACCGGGCCGAGGCGCAGCGCGAGGCGATCACGCGTTTGCGTTATCTCCGTTAAGGGGAAGAAGGGAAGGACTATTTCTGGGTCACGGACATGCATCCGGTCATGGTCATGCACCCCTATCGCCCGGACCTCGAGGGACAAGACCCGAGCGAGTTCGCGGATCCCGGCGGGAAGCGGCTTTTCACAGAGATGGCGCTCCGAGCGAAGACGGACGGATCGGGATTCGTCGAGTATGTCTGGCAGTGGAAAGACGATCCGGAACGCGTCGTGCCGAAGCTCTCGCACATCCGGGCCTTCAATCCCTGGGGCTGGGTCGTGGGAACCGGGATCTACCTGGAAGACGTCGGCCGGGAGATTGACCGCCTCACCGGACATCTCGTTCGCCTTTCTCTCGGCATCACCGCCGCGATGACCCTGCTCCTCTTGCTCATCCTGCAGCAGAGCCTTTCGATCGAGCGCGAGCGGAACCGGGCGGAGACTTCCTTGCTCGAATCGCGCGAGCGCTACCGCGCGCTCGTGGAGGCATCGACCGAAGGGATCGCGCTTCTCCGCTACGGGCGGATCGCTTTCGCGAACCCGACACTGATCGAAATCCTTGGACGCCCCGAAGCGGAAGTCCTGGGTCGCGAACCGCAGGAGTTCTTTGAGGAGCGAAAGGTTGACCCACGATCCGCTCTCCCGTCCCCCGAGCCTTCCGAGAACGAAGCGTCCGCTCCATCGGCCAGGGAAGGATGGATTCGACGCCCCGACGGAGAGCGCCGCGAGGTCGTGCTGACGGCGTCCAAGGCGAGGATTGAAGGAAGGGGCGCGACCATCCTCGCGGTCCGAGAGGTGAGCCCCCAAGCACAGGCAGAGAGGGAGCGCGAAGACCTGGCCGTCGAGCTCCAGGTGTCGCTGCAGTTCATGCTGGAACCCGTGAAGAAGTTCCTGCGCGAACCGCTCGCTTGCGAGCTGGGCGATACGATCCGGCGCGCCGCGGAGCGCATGCGCCGCGCGGAAATGAGCGCCATTCTCGTCCGAGCCGGCTCGGACGATTTCGTGGGCATCATCACCGACCGGGACCTCCGCGATCGCGTCGTGGCCGGCGGACTCGATCCCTCCGAGCCGGCGCGATGCATCATGAGCGCTCCTCTGCTCTCCTTCCCCGAGAGCGGCTTGGCGGGCGAGGCGCTTCTCTTCATGCTCGAACACCGCGTGCGCCATCTGCCCGTGCGCGACGCCTCCGGACGCATCGTGGGGCTGCTCAGAGACCGCGAGCTCGCCGCCTCGCAGAGGTTTTCTCCGGCCTCGATCACGCGCGGGATCCGGGAGGCGCGGTCTCCGGAAGAGATTCTCGAGCGGACCGCCCGCGTTCCCCGCCTCGTGACGGCTCTGATCGACACCGGCAGTCCGCCCCGCAGCATCAATCGCATCCTGACCGCCGTCTCGGACACAACGTTGGAGACTCTCGTCGCGATGGCGCTCGAGGAACTGGGGCCGCCCCCCGTTCCGTTCGCTTTCATCACGCTCGGCAGCGAGGGACGAGAAGAGCAGACTCTCGCCACGGACCAGGACAACGCCCTCATCTTCGAGGACCCGCCGGAGACGGATCGCGAGGCCACGCGAGCGTACTTCCTCCGTCTCGCAGAGCGCGTATGCGCCGACTTGGACCGGGTCGGATACGCCTTCTGCGAAGGCGGCAACATGGCGCGGAATCCGCGATGGAACCGGCCTCTCTCCGAGTGGGAAGATCTCTACCGCGGCTGGATCGAGAAACCGGAACCGCAAGAGCTTCTCGCGTTCAGCATCTTCTTCGATTTTCGACTGGCGTTCGGGAAGGCTGCGCTCACGCGCCGTCTCCGGGATCTCGTCGACGAAATCCTGCGGCAGAACGCGCCCTTCCTGCTGCACATGGCGCATCACGCAATGGAGTTCCGTCTCCCCGTGGGCGCCTTCGGGAGGCTCGTCACCGAGACGTCGAGCGAGCACGAGCGAATCTTCAACCTCAAGGAGGCGATGGCGCCGGTTGTGCACGTGGCGCGTCTCTATGCGCTCCGGCACGGCATCGAATCGACCAACACGCTCGAGCGCCTGCACCGCCTCCACAAGCTCGGGATTCTGCCCGGCCCGGATCACGATGAGATCGTGCAAGTCTACGAGTACTTGATGCGCCTTCGCCTGCACCGTCAGGCGGAGCTGATGCGGGAAGGCCACGCCCCGGTGAACCGCATTCCGCTCGAATCCCTGACGGATCTCGACCGCACCCTACTCAAGCAAGCTTCCGCGCGAATCTCGCTCCTTCTCAAACGGGTCGGGTTTGATTTCCTCGGTTCCGCGTGAGAAGCGAGACCAAGACAAGCGTCAGAAAGCTGATCGGCACAGAGATGATGGCCGGATTCCCGAACGGGATCGGCGCGCTCGCCTTGTCCAGCCCGTAGCGCTCGTACATGTCGGGCGACAGAAGAATGATGAACAGGGCGCTGATCGTTCCCATCGCGATCGACGCCACGATTCCTTGAGATGTGGTCTTTTTCCAGAAGAGCAGCATGACCACCGCGGGAAGGTTGGCCGAGGCCGCCACGGAGAACGCCCAACCGACAAGGAATGAGACGTTCATTCCTTTGAAGAGAATCCCGAGCACGATGGCGACGATGCCCACGCTGAAGGCTGCGATTCTCCCCGCGGCCACTTTCTGGCGATCGGTGTAGCCGCGGCCGAGAAACCGGTCCAAGAAATCGTGCGCTACCGCTCCCGAGGCGGCGACGATCAGACCGCTGACCGTGCCGAGAACCGTGGCGAAGGCGATCGCCGAGATGATCGCGAAGAGCAGAGTTCCGAAGGACCGGGCCAGAAGCGGCGCCGACATGTTGTCGTCGAGCAGGTTGACGACCCCGCCGGTCATCGCCCCGAGCCCCATGTACAGCGTCAGGATGTAGAAGAAGCCGATGGCCGCGATGGCCACGATCGTCGACTTGCGCGCCGCCTCCGGGCTCGGAACCGTGTAGTAGCGAATGAGAATGTGCGGGAGCGACGCGGTGCCCAGAAAGAGGGCCAGCATGAGAGACGCGAAGTTGACCTTCTCGGTCGTGGATTGATCGACTTTGAACTTGAGCCCGGGGCGAAGCACCCGGTTTCCTTCCACCGGCGTCGGATAGAAGACCGTCACCTGATCGCGGCCGTCCTCGAACTTCTCCTTCTTCCAGAGGTTGATCCGCGTCTGGGGATCTCCGATCCGAGAGAGAAAGGAGAACGGTCCGACGGGTCCGGTGCGAACCTCTTTGTCCTGCCGGCCCTGCAGGGACTGGATGTTTCCGACGGGGCGGAGCGTGTTCTCGGACGAAGCCGGCGCTCCGTTCACGATCCTCTCCCCGCCCGCGGTGACGGCCGTGTACTGGGCCTCCACAAGCTCGGCTCGATCCGCGCCGGCGGTTCTTTGGAACCACCACGAGACCGTTCCGTCGCGGGTGAGCTTCACGAACGTGTTCCCGTGCGACTCCGCGCGGCCGGCGAAGGCGTAGGCGCTGTCGCTCAGGACCGCGCCGCCGGGTCCTTCGGACAGGGTGAGGACGGCGGGCGCTCGAAAGGGAACCTGTTCGCCGGGATCCGGATTCGTGGTGAGCCCGCGCGTGAGGACCGCCGCGACGAGGATGACGGAAAAGACAATGAGCATGCCGCCCTTGATGAACTGCACATAGGTGGTCGATGTCATGCCCGCGGTGGCCACGATGGTGATCACGATGGCGCCGACGAGAATCACGCCCACGTGGTGGGGAAGCCCGAGGAGAGGAGTGACCAACACCCCCGCTCCCACCATCTGCGGAATAAGGTAAAAGATGGAAACCACCAAAGTGCTGATGGCGGCGGCGAGCTGAATCCCCCGCGAGTTGAAGCGCGCATCGAGGGCGTCGGTGAAAGTGTACTTCCCGAGACGCTTCATCGGTTCGGCCACCACGAAGAGAGCGACGACCCAGCCGGCCAGATACCCGATGGAATAGAGAAACCCATCGTACCCCGCCGTGGCGATCATCCCGCAGATGCCGAGAAACGAAGCTGCAGAGAGATAGTCCCCGGCGAACGCCACGCCGTTCACCGACCAGTGAATTCGGCCGCCGGCGGCGTAGTATCCGGCGGACGAGCGGGCGCGGCGAGCGAAGTAGAAGGAGAGGCCCAGAACAAGAGCAACAAATACGATAAAGGTTACGACGGCGAGGGGCTCCATCTACTCCTTCTCCTTGCTCGGCCTCGAGCGGTACACGGCATGTTCCTGCCAAGCACAGAATTGGTTGTAGATCAGCGCCATGACAAGAGCCAGGATGATGAGCCCGAATCCGTACACCACCGCGAGGTTCAGGCCGAAGATCACGGTCGTTTCCATGACGACGGGCTTGACCAAGTTGATGAGGACGAACCCGGCGTAGACCACCGCGTAGGGAATGAACATCCAGACTCCCAGCCTCATCTTGTAGCCGGCCGCGGGATCCGAGCTCGACCGAGTGGAAGGCTCGTGAAGCATCGCAATCTCCTCCGGAGTTCTGCAGGACGAAGTCCGTAAACGGGTGAGTATCCGGCCTTCCGGCCCCCGGGTCAATTCGAGTTCGCCGGCGCCGGGCGTTCCTTCCGAGGGCCTTGCTCGCATCGTCCCGGCGGATGCCGCGGCGACGTTCCCGGCCGCCTCTCCCCCGAGAACGCGGGGAGCCGTCCTTGACGCCGATTCCATCCGAGACGGAAGCCGAAGGAGCATGCTTTCGCCGTCAAGTGCGTCGTCACCGCTTCGCTTTCAGAAACGTCCCGTTCCGGAGTTCCTCGAACGCGCGACGCAGCTCTTCATGCGTGTTCATCACGATCGGGCCGTACCACGCGACCGGCTCTCTGAGCGGCCGGCCCGAAACCAGAAGAAATCGGATCCCTTCGGCCGTTGGGATCGCCGTTCGGCATCTCCTGGTGGATGATCCCGCTTCCGGCCGTCATCCACTGGACGTCGCCGGCGGCGATGATCCCGCTGTTCCCGATGCTGTCGCCGTGCTCGACGGTCCCTGCGAGGACATACGTGATCGTCTCGATCCCCCGATGGGGATGCCACGGAAAACCCGCGAGATAATCCTCCGGTCGGTCGCCGCGGAAATCATCCAGGAGAAGGAATGGATCGAAATCGGTCGTGTCGCCGAACCCGAAGACACGCCGGAGACGCACGCCCGCGCCCTCGATGGTCGGCTTCGCCCTCACGAGCCTCTTGACGGGTCGAATGGACATCGCGCGTTCCTACTCTCACGTTCTTCCGGTTTCAGGGAGATTTCGGGGACGCCCTACCTATTTCGTCCAGCCCGCGATCGCGACATGTCGCGAATCGTCCCGACATAGGTATCGTGTCCCCGGAATACGGCGCACCTGGAATACGCAGATCTTGACGCTCGCCCCGCATTCCGAACAGGCTGGCATACGATCATCTTTCCCCATCGTCCTTCATCCTTGCCGCCGGGCTTCTCGCTCGATCTCGCGATGAAGCAGGTTATGAATTCGATTCTCCCCTAGCCGATGCTACGCCCACAAGCACAGGCACGACCTTCATGATACAACCGCATCACGAACAGCCGCGTCGATGTTTCGGTCGCTGCGAACGCCGGTTTCCAGCGCTTCTGCTCGATGGTTTCGGTGGCGCGGTGCCTGCTTTCCGGATTTCCTTGGAGCCGGCCGCTGAGGATTCCTCGGGTCGTACGGATCCGCCATGTCCGGATTCGGTCGAGCGTCCTAGGAATCCGGGAGGGAGGGCATCCCGTGCTAACTCGTCGCGAGTTTTCCACGCCTCTTCGCAAGCACGCCCCTCACAACTCCCGCGACGCTCGCGGCTTGCGATGCGGCCAGAAGGACGATGCCCGCGGCTCCGAGGCGAAGCCCCCCGTGGCGATAGAGCGTGCGATAGAACGAAGCCCCGAAACCCAAATAGACGCCGAGCACCCCGAGAACGCCCCATCGAAGAGGCGGGAGGAAAAGGGAAGCGGGAAGCGCGACGGCAAGCAGGACAAGGAGGGCCATCCCGACGATGTACTCTTCTCGAATGTTCGCGAAGCGCCGCTCCTGGAGAAGCCGTCTCCAACCGAGCCGCTCTCGTCCGATGACCAGGTACCCCGTGCTTCGGCCAAAGTCGTTGCGAAGAAGACCGAGGAACGTGTGCCGGCGGTAGTGCACAGCCTTCAGTCCCGGATCCAGAAGGATCCGGCATCCGCGAGCCCGCATGCGGAGCCCGAGCTCGATGTCCGTTCCCCAACGCCCCGCCCTCGGGCCGTCTACTTGTCCCTCGAGTTCTTCGTAGAGAGAGCGGCGAACGGCGAACACGCAGCCGAAGAGCCAGTCGATCTCGCGCGGACCCTTGAGGTACGAATAGCGAATCCATAAGTTTTTGAAACGGCTCACGAGGTCCCCGGCCCCGCTTTCGGCCGAATAGATGCCGACGAGAGCGGCGACGTCCGGCTCCTCCTCCAACCGCCGGCACGCCCGGTCCGCGGCTCCCGGCCTCAGGCAAGCATCCGCATCGGTGAAGAAGAGAACGCGCCCTCTCGAAGCCCGCGCGCCGGTCCTCCGCGCCGCCGCGACCCCGCGGTTCTTCTCGTGCCGGACCAAACGGACTGGAAATCGAGCGGCGATTTCGGCGGATCGGTCGGTGGACCCGTCATCCACGACGACGACCTCGTCATTCGGGCTCGCCTCGCGGATCGCGCCTTCGAGGGCTCGAGGGAGAGTCTCCTCCATGTTGAACACCGGGAGGATGATCGTGCATCGCTTTTCGCTGCTCATTTCGCCCGACTCATTGAAAGAACTCGGTTCGACGCCCCACCATTCCACCCGGTATCCCTCGTGGAGGCTCGTAGGAGAGGCGCTCGATTCTGTCGTTCCGCGCAAGACTACGAAATCGACAGGGCGTCGACCATCGGAATTGTTCCTCCAAGTGGTATGATGAGTCGCCGCCGTTCGCAGGAAGGCGGGCATGCCCGCGATTGAAGAGTCCTGCCGGTTCCACGCGACCGGATGTCGGATGCGACGCGGAGGGTCGTGCTCTCTTCGCCGCAGGAATCGCCTCGGGGGCTGAAGTCACGAGATGGCTTGGAGCGAATCCAAGGAAGGCGGGGCAGACACCCGATGGCTGTTGCTTCTCCTCTTCTCCGGTCTCCTCATTCGTCTTGTCGCTTTTGATCGCTCCCTCTGGGTCGACGAGGCAATCTCCCTCGAGATGACGACCTCGTGGGGGCAGGTCCTGGAGTCATCCCGGCCTCGCGTGAATCCCCCGCTCTACTACTTGCTCCTTCGCGGGGCGCGTCTCCTTCTCACGAGCCCGACAGCCCTTCGTTTGGTCTCTCTCCCCTTCGGTCTTCTTTCTCTCTTCTTCATTTGGAAAGCCGCCCGGCTCCGAGGAGGAACTGCGGTCGGTCTCATCGCCCTCATTCTCGCCATCTTCTCGCCGACCCACATTCGCTATTCGGTCGAGCTCAGACCCTATGCGATGCTCCTCGGTCTCTCGGCCGCTTCGATCTACTTCTTCTTCCGGGTCCTCTCCGGGGGCTCCGATCGCGACCGCATCGCGTTCGCGGCCGCCACGACTCTGAACATCTACACTCACTACTTTGCCTTCCTCCTCTACGTTCCGCAGGCGCTCTTCCTCCTGCTGGGCTGCGGAGGAGAACCCCGGGCGAGATGGAGGAATCTCCTCACAACCGTCCTCCCCGCCCTCCTCTTTCTCCCTTGGGCGGGTCCGGCCGCGGGCTTCGCGAAAGGCGTGGTGCCGGGAGCCGAACCTCCCCCCGGTCCCCCGCCGCATGTTCTTTTCGTGCTGACGTTGTCGAGGGTCTTCATTGGGTTCTCCGGCGGCAAGGCGCTCTCTTTTGTTCTTACCTCAATCGTTCTTCTTGTCGGAATCGTCCGGGTTCGGGCTCGGCCGCGCCTCGGAGGCTTTGTCGATGCCGTTCTTCTCCTCTTCCCGGTCGCGTTGATCGCCTTCCTCCAGCCCCGCAAGGCGATCGAACCTCGGCACTTTCTCGTCCTCTTCCCCCTCTGGATTGCCCTCGTGGCGGGAGGGTTGGAAGTGCTCGGCCGGACCGCGGGACAGCGGCTCGGAACGCGTGGAAGGAGAGCGGCTCTTGTGGCTGCTGCTCTCTTGCCGCTTGCACTCCTCCTCCACCCGCGGGAGAGACCGCCAATATGGGTCCGTTCCGACAAGTGGACCGATCTCTGTCGCGTGTTGAGCGAAAGGGTCCGGGCTGAAGACGGGTTGATCTCGGCTCCGGAAGACTACACCGTGCGCAAGCTCCTTCTCCCACGAGCAGAACCTCACATCGCGGAGAAGCTTCAAGAGAGCTTCCGCGCCGGCCTTGACCACGCTCGTCCTTTCGAGCGGATCCCCGAGAGGATCGAGCGTCTCTGGGTCATCGTGGTGGGCAAGGGCCCGCGATCGATGCAATTCTGGGACGCGCTCGAGCCGTTGGCTTCCGAGCAGGAAGACTTCCGCATGGTCGAGTGTGACGTCAGCCTCTTTCTGTTGGAGCGGCCACCGCTCTAGACGTCGCGGAGTAGTTCCGGAGTTCCGGTGGCAGGCTACTCAACTCCGGTGGGAACGCGGGTTCGGTAGCCTTGCGGGAGTTCCGGGGGAGTTCCGGTGAGTTCCGGTGCCAGGCTACTCAACTCCTGGGGAGTTCCGGTTGGGGAGTTCCGGTGCCAGGCTACTCAACTCCGGTGGGAACGCGGGTTCGGTAGCCTTGCGGGAGTTCTGAGTTCCGGTGCCAGGCTACTCAACTCCTGGGGAGTTCCGGTTGGGGAGTTCCGGTGCCAGGCTACTCAACTCCGGTGGGAACGCGGGTTCGGTAGCCTGGCGAGGGAGTTCCGGTGCCAGGCTACTCAACTCCGGTGGGAACGCGGGTTCGGTAGCCTGGCACCGAAACTTGGCACCGAAACTCCTGGCACCGAAACTCCGAAACTGTCCCGGGTTCGGTAGCCTGGCACCGAAACTGACCTGGTACAATGAACGGAGCTGTCGACGCGAAGATGACCTGAGAGGAGGGGGCATGCGCGTTCCCCGTTCGCTGGAGGAGATCGATTGGAACGAGATGTTCCGGCGCGGCATGACCGCTTCGGCTTTCCTCCGGAAGAGCGCCGAGGAGTGGAGTGATCGGGCGGCGTCCATGGCGGACCGGTGGTCCCCCGAGAGCGACTATGTCCGTCTGTTCATCGATCGAATGAGCCTGAACGGCTGCGCCTCCTTGTTGGATGTCGGGTGCGGCACCGGCGATCTCCTCCTGGCCCTCTCGCCGCGTCTCGAACATCTGTACGGCATCGACTTCTCTCCCGGCATGCTCGCGGCGGCCGAGAAGAAGATCGAGGAGCGCGGCGCGACGAACATTCGCCTGCAGCGTCTCTCTTGGACCGATGACTGGAGTCCGCTTCCGATCGTGGACATCGTCGTCGCCTCCCGCTCGTTCTCCGTGGACGACGCGCGGGACGCCCTCTCCCGGATGGATCGCCAGGCCCGGCGCCGGGTTTATCTGACCTGCCGCGCCGGAGGTTCCTATCTTGATGATTCGGTCCTCACCGCGCTCGGCCGGAAAGCGGCGCCTCGTCCCGACTACATCCTTCTCGTGAACATCCTTTATGCGTTGGGGATCCAAGCCTCGGTGGACTTCATCGAGGGAGCGACGGCGGCCGTGGTGTGCGCTTCCTTGGCGGATCTGGTCCGGCGCGTCGAGTGGGGGCTTGGACGTATCGACGAGCGCGAGAAGAACCTCCTCGCGCGCTTCTACGAGGGTCTCCCCCGCACGGAGAAGGGAGCTCTCCTCCCCGGGGGGTCCCAACGGTGGGCTCGGATCGGGTGGGAAAAGTGAAGAAGAACTCGACCCCCTTCGCTTTGAACCCGGACGTGACGGTGCAGAGGCTGACCGCGCTCTGGGCGCTCAACGAGTCCGGTCTCGGCGGCTTCATGCACGCGATGAAGATCCCCTTCACCGGAGTCTTCGTCGGCGGGACGGCGGTTCTGATCATCACGCTGATCGCCTCCTTCGCCGAGCGGAAGGGGCGCGCGATCCTGCGCGCGATGCTCTTCGTCGTCGTGATCAAGGCCGCGGCTTCCCCCCACACACCTCTCCCCGCGTACTTCGCGGTCGCCTTTCAAGGGCTCTTGGGCGCCCTCCTCTTCTCCCTCCTGCCGGGGACGAGGCTCCCCGCGATGCTGCTCGCCGTCACCGCGCTGGCGGAGGGCGCGGCCCAGAAGTTGATCGTCATGACCCTTATCTTTGGAGGCTCGCTTTGGCGGTCCGTGGATCTCGTCGGCCGTCGAATCGCCGACTCCCTCCATCTCCCCGTACCCGACGACTACCGTTTCAGCGTTCTCGTAGTGGGCGTCGTGATCGCCTTTCATGTCGCAGCCGGTGTTTTTGTCGGCGCGGTCGCGGGAGGTTTGCCGGGAAGGCTGCTCAGGGAGTTGGAGCGGCCCGCGAAGGAAGAGACGCCGGCGAAGGAAGAGCCCCGGCCGGAGCGAGGAACCGTATCGGGCAAGCGCTGGAGGAGACGGATCCTTCATTGGTCGCTCCTCTTCGTCTTCATCCTCCTCGTGCTCGCGCTGCTCGATTCGGAAGGAAGCGTCTTCCACCGTCTTCTCCGACCGATCCTCCGGACGGCCGTCGCCCTGGGGATCTGGTTCTTGGTCGTCGCACCCATCTTCCGTTTGGCTCTCTCCCGGCTCGGGCGCCGGCGCATGAGAGACCACGCGGGGGAGATCGATGATCTGCAGCGCCTTCTCCCGCGCCTCCGCGTTCACGCGGGAAACGCGTGGCGCGACACGCGAGGAAGCGGGCCCTTACGCCGGTGGCCAGATTTCTTGGTCCGTCTCACGGCCCGGGCGCTCCTGGAACCATGAAGATCCTCCTCACCGGCGAGATCGGATCCGGGAAGAGCACCGTTGCGCGCGAGGTCCTGCGGATCGCCGGCTTCAAGCGGGTCTCCGGCCTCCTCTCTCTGCCGATGGACGAGAGAGATCGGTCCCGCGGCTTTCGCCTCCTGTCTCTGCCCGGCCGACGAGAGAGGATCTTCGCCTTCCCTCGGGCCGAAGGCGGCGTCGGCCCCGAGAGGTTCCGCCTCGCGTCCGAAGCATTCGAACAGTTCGGCGTCGAGGTTCTCCATTCCGTTGAAGTATCGAATGATTCAATGTGGATCCTTGATGAGCTGGGCGTCTTCGAGAAGGAGATCGCCTCGTATGTGACGGCGGTGCGGAAGATCGCCGCGCGCGAGGGGAACGCTCTCGTTGTCGTGCAGAAGAGGGCGCTCGACTTCTGGGCTCCGATTCTTCGGGCGGGTGGCTTCGGCGTGCCCGTGGAGGTGACGCCGGGGAACCAGGCCGAGCTGCCCTCGGCGCTGGCGGCGCTCTTCACGCGAGGGTGAGATCGGGGAAGTTCCGAACTAGCGGAACTTCACGACGTGGTTCAGAGTTCAGGTGACAGGCTACAGAACTCCCACAAGTTCCCCCCGGAGTTGCGTAGCCTGGCACCGGAACTTGGCACCCCTCGACCTTGACGAGGATCCGGTGCCGGCGCGTCCATCGTCTCGCTTTGTAGAAGAAGCTCGTGTAGATCTTCACTGGTTCTCCGGTTCTCGCGAACCGTCGCCGCGCACGA
>Ga0194125_10003557_pt1 | contig 25042 bp, 14 predicted proteins | sample TA2KigC250mmetaG_FD_148626 | JGI IMG/M metagenome (GOLD analysis project Ga0194125, IMG submission 148626) | Freshwater microbial communities from Lake Tanganyika, Tanzania - TA2015034 Kigoma Deep Cast 250m | ecosystem: Environmental > Aquatic > Freshwater > Lake | place: Tanzania: Lake... | reverse complement strand
TTCTCAACTGACCTGTCGATCTCACGCGTGCTCCCGTGCCGCGAGGACCAACTGGAGTTCTACGACCGCAACGGAATCGCCGGGCGGCTCTGCTCGATGATCGACGGCATGTTCATCAACCGCGTGCTGGGCCGCGGTGAGAGGGACGCGAACGGAAGGGACGTCTTCGTCCCGAACGCGCCGGTTTGGGAGGGCTTCGAGCGGCACCTGACCCAGCTTGCCAAGGCCTACCGCAACCACCCATCCGTCATCTTCTACCAGGCCGAGAACGAGCTGGTCTACATCACCGGCATGAACCTCTACGGCGGCCACCTGCCGGCGATCGAGGCCCTAATGGCCGACGCGATCGAAGCGGCCCGCAAGGTCGATCCGACGCGTCCGTTCACTGTGGGCGGCGCGGGCGACCTGAGCGGGCGCCTGGAGATCAACTGCCCGCACTACCCTGAGGGCGAGGTGGACTGGTATCCGGAGAACGCTTACACGCTCGACCGGCTGACGCCGAAGGTGAGCGGCTGGCCCTGGAAGCGGGACAAGCCCTGGATGCCGGGCGAGAGCCTCTACGCGGCGGAACTCGAACTCGGCTCCTACGCCCTCGGCGACGAGGCCTTCCGCAGCGCCGACGACGCCAAGCGCGCCAAAGCCCGCTTCGTGCGCATGTGCTACGGCGGGTTCCGCTGGGCCGGCATCGCGGGCTTCTTCCCGTGGGACAACCTCGCCCGGTACGAGGACGGGCGGCAGGTCTTCAGCGACCTGTGTGTCATCCCGCGCAAGCAGACGTACCGCCTGTACGGCGGCCGGCAGACCCAGGTCCTCGTGAAGGTGATGAACGACACCCTCAGCGATGCGCCCGTCACCTTCGAGTGGACCTACGACCTCGGCGGCAAGCGCATCGCCGGCGAGAAGCACACGTTGAGCATCAAGCCGGGCTTCGGCCAGGAGCAGACCCTCGCTATCACGCCCCCTGTCGTAACGGAGCGCCGCGAGGGCACGCTGACGCTGAAGGCGACGCAGCCGGGGGCGCAGGACTACGTGGACGCACGTTCGGTCCCCGCGATGCCGGAGGTGAAGGGACTCAAGGCGAAGGCACCCGTGCTCCTGCTCGATCGCTCCGGGCGCCTGGACGGCTTCCTCAGCGATGCTGGGGTCCAGAGAATCGCGTCACTCGCCGAAGCGCAGGGCAGGCGCGGCTTGTTGCTGATCGGCCCGGACACGCTGACCGCGGACGAGGCCGGCGGGCAGGACCTGCTGACCTTCGCGACACAGGGCGGGAGTGTCGTCGTATTGGAGCAAGAGAACCCCGTCGGCGGCGCCAACCTGCCTGCGCCCCTGACGAGCACCACCCACTACGGCGGGTACGCTCACCCCAAGGCCCTCGGAACGCCGCTGTTCGGCGATCTGGGCAAGGACGACCTCATCGACTGGGCGGGCGATCACCCAACCTACAAGAACGCCTACGAGAAGCCCCTCCAAGGGGGGCGGGCGCTGGCCGAGTGCGGGGAGTTGCTGAAGCTATCTCCGCTGATCGAGCTGCCGTGCGGCCGGGGCGTCATCCTGCTCTGCCAGCTTCGTGTGGGAGCCAAGCTGGGCCTCGACCCGGCGGCCGACGCGCTCCTGCGCAACCTGATCGAGGTCTACGCAGACTACAGGCCCGCGACGGGAGTCGTGGCGGTCTACGCTCCCGGCAACGCCCTCCTGACGCAGAAGGTCAAGGACACCGGCGTCCTGACAGCGGAGGCCGGCACCCTCGACCAGGCCCTCGACCCGAAGCAACATCGCGTTGCCGTCGTCCACGCCACGGCCCAGAACCTCGCGGCTCTGGACGCTGCGAGCGCAAAGGTGAGCGCCTTCACGGCGGCCGGCGGGTGGGTCATGCTGTGCGGCCTGGACCGCGACGGGATGGACGCGTTCAACGGGCTCGTGAAGGGGGACCACCTCCTGCGGCCCTCCCGCATCGAGCGCGTGACGCTGGAGAGCCCGAACTACGCGCTCGCCGCGACGCTGGGCAACCGCGACCTGTCGATGTACACGGCTGAGGCCATCGCCGCCTGGCGCGGGCAGTACTGGCAGTCGGGGGATGTGTACACCTACGTGATCGACGGCGCCGACATCGCGCCCTTCTGCCAGATGCCCGGCGGCCCGGAAGACCCGTTCGTCTATCAGCCCACCAAGGACGACAAGGACCCGTACAACTTCGTCAACGGGATGCTGAGCAGCGACTTCTGGCGCTACATCCGCCAGATCTGGGTGCCCGAAGCCGGCGCCGAGCCGCTCACGTTCACTCTCCGCCGACCCGAGACCATCGCTGAAGTGAGGGTCTGGAACAACGAGGCCTACTGGACCATCCAGGACCTCGAACTCATCTTCGATGGCGACGAGGCGACGAAGGTCGGTGCGGTGCTTCCGGACTCCGCCGATCCGACCACGGTGAAGCTCCCGCAGCCGCGGCGTGTGGAGCGCACGATCACGCTGCAGATCCGTTCCTGGCGCGAGCGCAGCGGCGTGCCTCAACGCCTGGTGGGCATCGACAACGTGCAGTTCCTTCGCGCCGAGCCGCCCAAGGGCGCCGTCTTCCTCGACAGCGTGGGCGGACTGGTCGCCTTCCCGCAGGGCAAGGGCGGCCTGTTCCTGAATCAGCTCAAGTTCATGGCCGACGAGCCGGTGAAGGCCAATGCCGAGAAGAAGCTGCGCATCCTGGGCGTGATCCTGCAGAACATGGGCGCGGGCTCGACCCGGTAGGCCCTGACAACGGAGGACGACCCTCGTGATCGCGACTCTGGGTCTCATGGGAGCACTGTGCCCGGCTCACGCGGCGGAGTACCGCGTGCCACTCATGGCGCACGCACCGACGATCGACGGACAGGTGCAGCCGGATGAGTGGCGGCTCTCGGCCGGCTTCGACGGGTTCGCCTTCAGCGGGCAGCTCGAACGCCGGCGGGTTCGCGCCTACGTGGGCGCGACCGAGAGCACGCTCTACTTCGCCTTCCGCTCGCAGCTCCCGGATGAAGGCGTGTTGGTGGCGCAGGTCGCGGTGGACACCGTGAAGATCGTGTATGACGACTCCGTCGAGGTCTGGATCGACCCCACGCCCGGCAGCGACCATGGGAGGACGTACCAGATGCTCGCGAACCCGGCGGGGCGCTGCGGCTGGGACGTCCACCCGCGCGGCAACGAGAAGGACGAGCCTGCCTGGCGCGGCGACTGGCAGGTCGCCAACGGCTTCCACGAGGGCGAGTGGCAGAGCGAGGTCGCGGTCCCCATCGCGGGAATCGCGCCCGGCCGAACCGCCGATCAGGGCGCGTGGGGAATCAACCTGTGCCGCAACTGGAAGAACCCGTGGGCGTTCAGCTCGACCGGCGGCGGCCCGTACGCGCCCGAGGGCATCCGCTTCACCTTCGCCAAGGACGCCCTCCCGATCCGCCACGAGACCTCTGGCGACCCGTTCCTCGGCGAGATCGATACGCAACTGCTCGTCACCAACCCGGGCGCCCAACCGGCGGAGGTGAAGGCTGACCTGAGGGTCACCCGCGACGTGATGCCCGAACTCGCGGCCTCCGAGACGCTGACGCTCGCGCCCGGCGAGACGAAGGCGGTTGCCCTGAAGACGAGCGACGCCTCGACCAAGCGCTTCACCCTCAACGCGCGCGTCATGTCAGCCGACGGCCAGACGGTCCTGTACGAGCGCTCCTACGCGTGGCAGCGCGGCGAGCCCTGGAAGTGGACGACCGCGAAGCCCGAAGTGCTGCCGATCGACTTCCAGTTTGGCTACTACCCGTACCTGAACCGAATGCGCGTGCTGGCGGACGTGTCGAACCTCAGCCCCGAGGCGAGACTGAGGCGTCTCGTGTGCACCATCCGCAAGAAGGGCGCCGCCGAACCGGTGAAGACCGTCGCCTTCGGGGAGTTCGTCAACGGTCGGCAGGAGCAGACCTTCGACCTGCCTCCTTTGAACGGGAGCTATGAGATCGCGATGCGCGCCGAGGGCGAGAACGTCCCGCCCGGGGAGCTGGTGAAGCCCTTCGAGCGCACGGTCTACGAGTGGGAACGCAAGGGCCTCGGCACGAGCGCCAAGGTCTACCCGCCATTCACCCCGATCCAGGTGCAGGGCAAGCGCGTCTCGACGGTGCTGCGTGAGCACACGATGAACGACCAGGGCCTTTGGGATCAGGTGACCGCCGCCGGCCAGCCGCTGCTGGCGCGCCCGATGAGCTTCGTCGCGCGGGTCGATGGACGAGACGTCACGCTGAAGAGCGGGCCGCTGCGCTTCACGAAGACCGAGGGCAACGAGGCCCTCGCCAAGACGACACTCAGCGGAGAGGGCCTGAGCGCGAGCGTGACGTGCACCTGGGACTATGACGGGATGATGCGAGTCGATCTGGAGCTGCAACCCAACCCCGGGCACAAGGTGGAAGGCCTGGTCCTCAGCATTCCCCTCCGTCGCGAGGAGGCAACGCTCTTCCACGCGATGGGCGACGGCATCCGCAACACGATCTACGAGGCCGTGCCGAAGCCCGGCGAGCGCTGGGACAGCACGAAGGTCGCGGTGAACGACCTGCCGCGCAACTTCTGCAGCTACCTCTTCGTCGGCACGCCGAAGCGCGGGTTGGCATGGTTCGCCGAGAACGACCGCGGCTGGTCGTGGGACCCGAGCACGCCGAATGCGGTCGTGGAGTCAGGCGAGGACGTGTCCCTGAGCGTCAGCCTCATCAACAAGCCCCTGGAGGTCACCGCGCCCCGCACGATCACCTTCGGCTTGCAGGCGGCGCCAGTGAAGCCGAGGCTGGGCGACTGGCGGTACCGGTGGGTTCGCGATCGGTACACGCTCCTGGGCACCGACATAAACTGGTTCGCCCTGGGCGACTGCGGGTCCGTGTATCCCGCACACAAGGACCTATACCTGTGGGAGATGCTCAAGCGTGGCAACGCGGAGCAGCTCTCGGACGAAGACGTGCAGAGGACCATCGACCGCGGGCGACCCTACTTCGAGCCCTACGGACCTGACCGTGTGGAGAGCTGGGAGCGCCATGTCCGCTACAACCTCCGCGCGCGCAATGGGATGAAGATGGTGCTGTACTACAACCGCGCGAGCTTCCAGTTGGCCGACGAGTTCCAGACCTTCCAGGACGAGTGGGGCATGACCGACTACCGTACGGTCGGCCCGGGCAACGGCATCTGGGAGATCAAGATCGTGCCCACCGATTCGTACATCGACCACGCGCTCCACTGGTACGGCAAGGCCTTCGACGTCGCCGGCAGTCAGGGCGTCTACTGGGACAACTGGTTCTTCGCGGGCTCCTACAACACGGTCACGACCGGCGCCTACCCGCGCCCCGACGGCTCTGTCGTGCCCTCGAGCGGCCTCTGGGGCCTCCGCGAGTTGGCCAAGCGCACGTTCCAGTACATGAGCGAGCGCGGCATGACGCCCATCACCATGGCCCACATGACCTCGACGGACATTCTCCCGCTCCTTTCCTTCTGCACCGTCCAGTACGATTGGGAGTGGAAGTACTCCGAGGGTGACGTACAGTACCGCTTCCCGCGCGAGTACATTCTGCTCGTCTCCAACGGCGAACTCGCCGGCACGTGGCCGGTGCTCCTCGGCGACCACGGGAACCTCGCCGACGACCCTTGGACCCAACGCACCTTCGCCGGCGTCTGCCTCGTGCACGAGCTGGACTGCTGGGGCCGCCAGGACGTGTGGGAGCCCCTGTTCAAGCCGATCCACCAGCTGCTCGACACGCCGGGCGTGGAGGTCTACCGCTGCTGGGACGAGCGCCCGCAGCCCGTCGTCGCGGACAGCCCGGACCTACCGACGATCGTCTACTCGCTGAAGGGCAAGCAGGCGCTCGTGGGAGTCACGAGCTACGCCGAGTCGGACGTCACCGCGAAGCTCACCATCGACCCGGTCGCGCTCGGGTTCGCGGGGACCTACATCGTGACCGATGTTGTGGGTGGCGAGACGCTGCCCGTGCAGGGCAACACGGTCTCCTTCCCGCTCAAGAAGCACGACGTCCGCGAGCTGCGGATCGCGCCGGAGGTGAGATGATGCCTGCCATACTTCTCGCCTTGGGGCTATCGGCCGCCGCCGACCCGGTCCGCACGACGCCGGCGTTCACCGAACTGGTGCCGACCGTCTCCCTGCCGCCCGCCTTCGAGGATAGGCTGATCTACTATCAGTCCTTCGACTCCCCGGATGGCGCGCCGGAGGTGAACGTAACCGGCGCCGTACCGAACGCGCTTGAACTCCAGCCGACCGGCTTCCGCGGACGCTGCGCCCTCGGCCCGCAGGACACCGGCCTGCACCTCAACAGCGAGGCCTTCTCGCCGCATCGGCCGTTCACCGCCTCCTTCTGGTGGGCGCTGAGCGAGGACGCGAAGATCGACGGGGTCTTCGGCCTGCTCCATCTCGCCGGCGCGCGCGGGTTCATCTCCCACTTCTCGCGCGGGAAGGGCGAGTGGTGCGCGCTCCAGCACCCTGTCGGCGTCCTGCAGGTCTACTACCTCGACGGGATCGCCAACGTGAACGGGATCTACGAGGGCGACCTCCTGAGCAAGCTCGATCTGCGCGCGGGCGTGTGGCACCACGCAGCCATCGTGATCCGCGGCGCGTCGCTGACGGAGGTCTACACCGATGGCGCCAAGGTCTTCGAGACCCGCAACAACGGGCGCGACTTCCTGCCCGAGGACCAGCTCCGCGACCTGCGCATCGGCAGCTTCTGGGGCACCCGCGCCTTCATCGACGAGGTCGCGATCTTCCAGCGCGCCCTCCTGCCCGAGGAGATTGCCGACTACGTGACGGCCCTGCGGCAGATGGCAGCGGTCGGCTACCCACAGTGAGGAGGTCCGCGGGATGGCAAACCTGTCGCGCCAGGCGCTGCTGATCACGCTCACGGTCTTCTCCACTCACAGCCTCGCCTGGGCCTGGGGTGTCGGCCATGATGACTCCTCGTGGCTGGCCGCGACGGTGTCACCTGAGCCGTTCGCGTCCCACCCCGACCTCTGCCTGTTCGCTGGGTACCCGGACGCGATGCAAGACCAGGCGGTGGGGCACGATCGGGACGGGTATCTGCGCCGGCTCTTCACGCTGGAGGCCATCGACGCTCTGCGCGCGGGGGACGTGCCCAAGGGGCTCTTCTTCGCCTCGGCCGCGACGCACTACCTCACCGACCGCGCCTGCATCGCCCATTCGGCAGCCTGGTACCACCGCCCGGGCGACGCTCGCAAGCGGCTCATCCCGAAGCGCTACGAGAGCCTCCAGGTGCCCTCCGAGACCACGGAAGTCTACTACGAGCACCTGAAGGGCACTGCCAAGGACACCGTGCTCCGCCTGCCCGAGCCCGGGTACGCCGCCGAAGTCTGGCGCAAGTACCAGGGGAGCACGAACGCGTACTTCGACTCGCTGCCAAGCGTGAAGCAGTACGTAGCGCCCGACCTCCTGCGCAAGCCCGTCGGCTGGACCTTCACCGACTTCGACGAGTACGCGCGGTGGTACGCAACCTTCATCGCGCTGGACATGCTCGACCCCGCCAGCCTTGGCACGCCCGAACTCCGCCTGCGCGACCCCGCGGGCGTGAAGGCGGTGTGCGTGGAGGAGCTGATCAACGGCGCGGCGCAGGACGCGGCGTTCTACGGCTACGTGGCGACTGCCATCAACACGCTAGTTGAGCCGAACCTCGGCGAGCTGCTCCCGGCGAACGACAAGCTGCTGACGCTTGCCGAAGATGACGCGCTGGTGCTGATCCCGGAGGAGGTCCATTGGCCCGTTGAGCGTGCGGCGCAGGTCCTCGGCATGGAGCTGCTGCGGGCCGCTCGGCGATCGGCCACGCTCAAGGGCGGGCCGCAGCCCGACAAGACAGTCGTGCAGTTCGTCCGCCGCGTTTCGGCAGATCAGCTCGCGGAGGCCCTGGCGCACCGCAGCGCGATCATCCTCTTGCCGCCTGATGCAGAGCCGTACGTGCAGGCTTTGAGGCTAGGGCCGCTCCCGCAGGGGAACGCCGGCAGCATCGTCGCGCGCTCAGCCGAGCCCAGTCACACGCACGTGATCCTGCGTGGCGCCACCGAACAGGAGACGCTCTACCTCGTCGACTACCTGCTCGACCTCGCCAACGCACCGTTGCACGGCCGCTGGCCGGTGGAGAGGGCCCTCGCGATCTACCGAGACGTCTGGGTCGGCTGGAAGCTGGTCCTCGATTTGCGCGGCATGTCCGGCCAGGCGGCCGTGGACTACGCCCGCAAGCTGCCCTACAGCCATGTGGCATCGCGCGACGAGGACACGCGTAGGTACACCGAGGCCTTCAGAGAGGGCATCCTCGGCAGCGCCAGTGAGGAGGACTGGTGGCAGTACTTCCTCCTCGAGACGCCGCTCCCTGACGGCACCCGTGTGCCGGACATGATCCAGATGGGCACCGACTACACGCAGCTGCTCGAACGCGTCCGGGAGTAGCGCCCGATCCCGCCCCCTGGCAAGAACCGTGCAACCTGCCGGGCATCGGCAGCGTCTATCAACGCGGGAACCGACGCCGCCTTCTGGGAGGGCTGAGGATGCGCAGGGGATTCACACTGATCGAGATCCTGGTGGTCATTGCGATCATCGCGATTCTGGCGGCAATCCTCTTCCCGGTGTTCTCGCGGGCGCGCGCCAAGGCGCGACAGGCCAACTGCGCGAGCAACCTCAAGCAGCTCGCCACCGCCATCGAGATGTACACGACGGACTATGATGAGATGATGCCCGGCGCGCCGAACGGCAACGGGGGCAACGGGGTCTACGGCGGCTGGGTCTGGTACGCGACCTTCGGGGTTCCCGGGCCAGGGTACTTCGACGTCACGCGAGGCGCGCTGCACCCCTACACGTGCAACACGCAGATCTACATCTGCCCGGACGACCATACCCGGAGCGGCTGCAGCTACGAGCTCAACGGCTACCTGCGCTGGGGCTCGGTCGCGCTGATCCCCATGCCGGCCGACACCCTCCTGCTCATCCCCGAGGACGACCACGGCACCGCCAACGACGGCTACTTCGACGTTCCCGCGGGCGACTGGCCGAACCGCCGCCACAACAACGGCGTCAACGCCGCCTTCGCGGACGGCCACGTCAAGTGGAACCCCTGGGACCGCGACAAGGTCCACGCCGCCTGTTGGCCCTGAGCGGCGGGAGCGCGGGGCCCCAGCAGGCATCCTCCTCCGAGGCGGCGAACAGCGCGCAGTGTTGTGGACCATCATCGAAGGGAGAGCCCCTCGTGCGTCACCCTCTTGTGCTTGGCCTGAGCGTGCTTGCCATTGCGTTGATCGTGTCCTGCGCCCCCAAGGAGGGGGCGAAGGAGGCTGCGGGCAGCGGGCAGGCGCAGACGGCTGCACAGACCCCGGCCCCGGAGGCCCCACCGAGTGGCGCCGGACAGGGGAGCCCGATGACGGGGGGCGCCGATTGGCCCCGGTTCCGGGGACCGAACGGCGATGGGATCTCAACGGAAACGGGGATCAACAAGGACTGGACAAGCCGGCCGCCACAGGCCCTGTGGCAGACGAGCCTCAGCGATGACGGCTTTGCGGGCCCTTGCGTCGCGGACGGGAAGGTGTTCATCATCGACCACCAGGGCCAGGAGGATGTGGTCCGGGCCATCGACTTGGCCGGGGGACAGGATGTGTGGTCCTTCCGCTACGCCGACCCCGGTGGCGCCAACTACGGCTACGCCCACTCGACCCCCTGCTACGACGAGGGGCGGGTGTTCACGGTAGGGCGCACCGGGCAGCTGAACGCCATCAACGCCGCCGATGGCACGTCGCTGTGGTCGAAGGACTTCCGCAACGACTTCGGAGGGAGCCCCCCGGGGTGGAACTACGCGGCCTCACCGGTGGTGGACGGCGACCGTCTCGTCGTGCTTCCGGGCGGGCCGGACGCCAACGTGGCGGTGCTGAACAAGGCAACCGGCGAGACGATCTGGAAGGGGGGCGGGACGTTCGCCGCCGGTCACGCGACCCCCACCATCGCGACGATCGACGGGGTCAAGCAGTACATCGTGTTCGCCGGCAAGGCGCTGACGGGCGTGAAGGCCGACAACGGGCAGCTGCTGTGGCAGGTGCCGTGGGAGAACGCGTGCAGCGTAAACGCGGCGATGCCCCTCGTCATCGACGACCGCGTGTTCGCGACGAGCAACTACAACTTCGGCTGCGGCCTGTTCCACGTCGGTCGGAGCAGCGCGCAGAAGGTCTGGTTCAACATGGAGATGCACTCCCACTTCAGCTCGCCGGTGCTCTACAAGGGCCACATCTTCGGGACCACCGATCCCGGCGACCTCGTCTGTCTGGCCCCGGGCAGCGGGAAGGCGGTCTGGCGCCAGAGCGGCTTCGAGAAGGGCGGCCTGGTCCTCGTGGATGGCGTCATCATCGCCTTCAACGGGGGGAATGGCGACCTCGTCATGGTGGCGGCTTCCCCGGACTCCTACCAGGAACTCGGTCGGTTCCAGCCCCTTGGCGGACAGAGCTGGACGGCGCCGGTTGTGGCGCAGGGCCGCCTGCTCGTCCGCAACAAGCAGACCCTGGCCTGTCTGGACCTGAAGTAGACGCCGAGGGCCGGACGTTCCTCCAGGCCGCTCGGGGCCCTCGCCGGGAACCGGTCGCCGAAGCGCGCGTGTTCTTGCCGTAAGCTCGCGCACCTCGGTCGGGGAGGAGGAGGTCCCTTGGACGTAGTCCTGCTGTCGCGCCTGCAGTTTGCCGCCGCGACGTACTTCCACTTCCTGTTCGTGCCGGTGACGCTAGGCCTGTCGGTCCTCATCGCGATCATGGAGACGCTGTACGTCCGCCGGCGCGATGAGGAGTACCGGCGGATGGCGAAGTTCTGGGGCAAGCTGTTCCTCATCAACTTCGCCGTCGGGATCGTCACCGGCATCACGCTGGAGTTCCAGTTCGGGACGAACTGGTCGCGCTACTCCGAGTATGTGGGCGACGTCTTCGGGTCCCTGCTCGCGATTGAGGCGACGGCGGCGTTCTTCCTGGAGTCTACGTTCATCGGCGTGTGGGTGTTCGGGTGGCAGAAGCTCTCCCCGAAGGCTCACGCCATCGTGATGTGGCTCGTCGCCGGAGCCGCGAACCTCTCGGCGATCTGGATTCTCACCGCCAACGCGTGGATGCAGCACCCCGTGGGTTACGAGATCCGCAACGGCCGGGCCGAGCTGACGGACTTCATGGCGGTGCTGACGAATCCCACGGGCCTGCTGACCATCGCCCACACGGTTACGGCGGCGTACATCGTCGCCGCGTTCTTCGTGATGGGCATCAGCGCCTATCACCTCCTGCGGAAGCAGCACACGGAGTTCTTCGGCAAGTCCTTCCGCCTCGCGCTGACCTTCGGGCTCGTCTTCTCGTTCGTTGCCGTGGTGGAAGGGCACATGCACGGCGCGGACCTCGCGAAGGTGCAGCCGACGAAGCTCGCGGCCATGGAGACCCACTGGGAGACGCAGACGAACGCGCCGATCTACCTGTTCGCCCTGCCGGACGAGCAGAACGCACGCAACCGCCTGCAGTTCGTGGCGATTCCCGGCGCCCTGAGCATGCTGGCCTACCACTCGCCGAGCGCCGAGGTGAAGGGGCTGGCCGACTTCCCGGCAGAGGATCGCCCGCCGGTCCTGGTGACGTACGCCTCGTTCCGGCTGATGGTGGCCCTGGGGTTCCTGTTCTGCGCGCTGACCGCGCTGGGCTTCCTGCTGCGCAAGCGGCTGGAGAGCACTCCCTGGTTCCTGAAGATCATGCTCCTGGCGATCCCGCTGCCGTACATCGCCTGCACGCTCGGCTGGACGGTCACCGAGGTCGGCCGGCAGCCCTGGATCGTCTACAACGTCATGCGCACCAGCGACGCGGCCTCGCCCATCAACCCGCAGCAGGTCGCGGTGACCCTCGTGGCCTTCGTGATCGTGTATGGTCTCCTGGGGTTGTTGGGGTTCGGGCTGATGGCGAAGGCAGCCAAGGCCGGCCCATCGGAGGCCGACGGGGATGACGCCGCCGAGAGGGGAGGGGAGACAGCATGATGCTGGAGTCCATCTGGTTCTTCCTGTGGGGACTGCTGTGGGCCGTGTACTTCGTGACCGATGGCTTCGACCTCGGCATCGGGATGCTGCTTCCCTTCCTGGGCAAGGACGAGGGCAAGCGCCGGGCGATGTACAATGCCACCGGGCCCTTCTGGGATGGGAATGAGGTCTGGCTGATCACGGCGGGCGGGGTGACGTTTGCCGCCTTCCCGAAGGTCTACGCGGTCATGTTCAGCTCGCTGTACGCGCCGCTGATGCTCATCCTGTTCGCGCTGATCGTGCGCGGCGTGTCCTGGGAATTCCGCGGGCACATCGACGACCCGCGCTGGCGGAAGCTCTGGGATGGTTGCCACTTCGTCGGCAGCCTCCTGCCCGCGCTGTTGCTCGGTGTGGCCTTCGCGAACATCTTCCGGGGCCTGCCGATGGACGCCACCGGCTACCACGGCACGCTGGTCTCGCTGCTGAACCCGTACGGCCTGGCCGGAGGCGTGCTGTTCGTGGTGCTGTTCCTGCTGCACGGCGCGACGTGGCTGGCCGCCAAGACCGAGGGCGACCTGCACGAGCGCGCGGGCTCCTTGGCGAAGGCCCTGTGGGTGCCCGTGCTGACCGTGGCGGTGCTGTTCCTGGTCGGCAGCTGGCTCGACACGCCGCTGTACCGCAACTACCTGCGCCACCCGGCGCTGTTCCTCGTGGTGCTGGTGACGGTTGCAGCCCTGCTGGGGACGCGCGTGTTCCTGGGGAAGGCCGCCTACTGGAAGGCGTGGGCCGCGTCGGCCGTGACCATCGCCGGGGCCACGTTCTTCGGCGTGATCGGCTTGTACCCCAACATGTTCCCGTCGCGGCTCGACCCCGCCGCCAGCCTGAGCGCCTTCAACGCGTCGAGTTCGCCGATGACGCTCACCATCATGCTCGTGGTAGTCGCCATCTTCGTCCCGATCGTGTTGGGCTACCAGGCCTGGGTCTACAAGACCTTCAGCCACAAGGTCGATCCGGAGAATCTGACCGCGGGAGAGGTGTACTGAACACCGGGGGACATCGTTGGGACACCCGGGGACACCATTCGATGGTGTCCCCCGGTGTTCTCACGAGGGCGCATCGGCGTAGTAGCCGTCGGGGGCGGGGCGCGCGTCCTCCCGCCACCAGCGTCTCACCACCCAGGCTTCGGTGTGCGCCTCTACGTCGGCAGGCAGCCACGCATGCACGGCCACGGCCAGGGACTGCGAGGTCCACTCCTGGCTGAGCCGCAACCAGTACACGATCCACGAGCAGCCGGCCTTCTGCGTATTCCCAAACTGCCGTGCGTCGGGCACTGGCACGAGTTGCACGTTCCGTTCTCCGATGCGCGCCCGCACCTGGGCGATCTCCGCGACCACCGGCGAGTAGCGCCACTCCTCGTCCTCCCGGCGGAGTCGCAACACCACCGCCAGGATTGGTTGCGGGCCGGCGAGGTAGGGCAGGCAAGCCTCGAAGCTGTACGCCCGCTGAGTGAAGCCCTGCGCCGCGAGACGAGCAGCGTCCACGAACTCAACGCTGAGTTGGGGGATAGGGGACACGGTGCGCAGCGAGAGGGCAACGCCAAGGTCGGCCGCCTCGCGGTCGCCTAACTGCCGCCGAGGTAGGGCTTTCGCTCGCGCGCGGGCGGGCTTCACCTCCAGCATCAACACCTCGAACGGACGCAGCCACAGCTCCACGACGTCCCCTGCGCGATACGGGGAGCCGTCCTCCCGCAGAACCTGCTGGCGTTCCGGGAAGAGCGCCGTAGGCACGAGCGGTGTCCCCGCCTTGGCCTCTAGGCCGAGCGTCTCGTTCAGCGCCAGAGCGATCCGGCGCGAGGCGAAGTGCGCGTTGTTCACAAACAGGAACCCGCGCGAGCCCCGGCAGTGCGCGTAACCGTACACCTCGTTGCGCCAGGGGTCGCCGAGGATCGTGCGGCGGTTCAGGAAGAGGTCCTCATTCTTGCGCGCGAGTGAGCCGATCCAGGCCAGGAAGCGCACGTCGTCCTCGTCCAGCAGGTACACGTCCCCCCACAGGTTCGGGAAGAGCAGGCTGCCCCGACCCAGGTCCATGACCAGGGCCTCACGCCAGCGCCGCTTGCCCATGAAGTTGCCCCAGCGGGTATCAGCCAGCCAGACGCCCAGGCTGTCCTTCACGAGCGGCGGGATGGTGCGCGCGTGCTGGGCGTTCTGGTCCTGCGCGAGGGTCACGGAGTCGCGGTAGTGCAGCGTCGGGAAGGCGCTGGTGCCGGAGCCCTCCATGTGCAGGCCGGATTCGAAGATCGAGTCACCGTGCAGCGCCCAGAACGGCGACCGCAAGCCCCAGTACCACATTACGAAGACATCCGGCGCCTCGGCGCGCGCGGCATCGGCGAGGTCGATGAGCCGCTCAAACATGCGCTCTGTCGAGTACTTCCCCGGGAGATGGTCGTGTGCGGGGTTGTCGCAGACGTAGTTACCGCCATCCAGCTTGACGAACCGCACGCCGTTCTCGCGAATATGATGGAGCACCGCGTTCTTGAGCAGGTCCGCATAGGGGTCGCAGGCCAGGCAGAATGACCCAGAGCAGTGCGCCTTCGCGGGACACCCGTTCAGGTAGCCCATCGCCGGACCCTCCTGGCCGGCCCAGGCGGGCGGGTAGTCCCAACAGGACTCAGCGCCCCAGCTCACGGCAAACCAGAGCCCGAACTTCATCCCCAGTTCCTTCACGCGCTCGATGACCGCCTGCGGGCCATTGGGGTAGCAGGTCGGCCGGAAGCGCGTCAGGTCGGAGCTGGGGTCCACCCACCCCGTGTCGAGCGTGAAGTAGTCGAACCGCACGCCCTTCCGCTGCCACTCGGCAAGCCGGTCGAGGACGTGGAGCGTCTCCTCATCGTCGAGGGTCGGGCACGGTCCCCACTGGTTGTTGATCCCGAAGGGCGTGTAGACCGACAGCACGCGCTTCGGTCGCTGGCAACGGTCCTGGATGCATCGGAGGAAGTGCGCAAGCGCGCGGCCCGACTCAGCGACGCTGATGGCGGCGGTCTGGCTCGTCAGCCGGCCACCTGGCGGCAGGACGCACCCGGGGAAGTGCGCGAGGGTCACGCGACCATCCACCGCGCGGTTCTCACCCGATGGGTACTCCACGGCGGCGAAGGCCTCGTCTGCGATGAAGAGCGGCTGGCCTTGACCACCGCCCGAGGTCGGCGCCTCGCAGCCGAAGTTGTCCAGCTCGGTGTCGAGGATCAACCGGGTCTCGGCGCCTGCGTTGTGGACCTCCACCCACTTGCGGCGGCTCGGACCGTCCAACTCGTAATGGAGGCGCACCTCCAGCCCCGTCGATAGGCTGACCAGGTCGAAGGTCGCACGTCCGGCGTCCGCCTCAACGACGCGGCGAACCTCGAAGTCAGCCACGCGCGTGAGTGGCTCCTGCAGTCGGTCGGGGGCAGAGGACAGGACGAGGGCCAGTTCGGAGCTGTCCTGCAGCGGGAAGGCGTGCCCCGTGAGCCAGTTGTCCAGCATCCGGGCCTGCAGCCGACCATCCGACCAGTCGAGTTGCCAGGCGATGTGCTCGTTCGAGAGCATGGTGTGATCCCTTGGGCCACAGCACTCACGCGTGAACCGCGCGTGCCACTTCGACCTGGTCGCCGATCCCATACTGCCAGAGAGAGACGACCTTGCCGACGTACTCCTCGCCGGTGCCGTTGGCGAGATGGAGGACGACGGGGTCCGTGTTGGCGATCCCGAGCACCGGGCGTGCGCCGTCGCCCTCGCCGAGCCAGGCTCCATGGTAGAAGTCGTTCGGTCCGTCGATTAGGTCACCGGCGTCGTTCACATGGCCGGTGGTGAAGGGTGTGCGGAAGGGCACTGTTAGGCGGCCGTTCGTTGCGGCGGTGACGGGGAAGCGCGCGAGGAGCGCCGTCTGGTCGAGCGTCAGACGCGGGCGCGGGCCGTCCGGCGCGACGGCGACGATCCGGTACATCGCGCTCCGCATGTCGTTGAAGATGCGGATCGCCCGGCCAGGCGCGAAGTCCTCGGCAGTCAGTCGGTTGCCCTCGATGACGATCTCCTGTTTCTGGTAGTCGAGAGCTGCGATGCGACCAGCCGCATAGCCGGGCTCTGTGCCGCCGATCCGGACGTTGCGGATGACTTGGTCGCCGGCGCGCATGAGGACGTGTACACCGAGAGGCCGAGGCTCCGTCGTGCGGCTCGGTCCGGGAGGGAGGGTGAGGGTGACCTCATCGACGCCCTCCGGGCGCGTGACCTCAATCCCGATGGGGTCCCTGGAGATCAGCCTCACCGCGGTCACCGTCGGCGTGTTCTGGTACGAGTCGAGGACGGTCAGGAAGTGAGTGGGCGCGCCGCCCTCGACCTGCCGCCGGACGAAGAGGTAGTCGAGCTTGTCCTCAACCCAGACCGGCGAGCGCCCCCTGCCCATGGTCGCCTCGACCGGACCATCGACGGGGATCACGTGCAGCGCGAGCGCATCCCCCTCGGGCAAGCCCGAGCGCCAGGTCCAGGTTGCCGGATGGTCGAGCGGCGCGCGCCGGACCTCCGTGATGAAGCTCGGGGTGTTGCCCTGCGGGTACTCGTGGCCCCAACGGTCCGTGTACGCGCCGAACTCCGGCACGTCCGGGCCGGCGAGGGTGCCGGTCGGCTGGGCCTGCCAATCGAGAGCAGGCGCCTCGGGCGGGACGTACATCCCGTGCCAGCTCTGGTCGTGCTGCTCGCCGCCGGTGACGGAGAACAGGTCCACCACGTAGAACCGATCCGCGTCCACCTCCACCATCACGACCGTGCGCTCGTACAGGTCACACGGCAGTTCAGCATCCTTCCCGAGCTTCGTTCCCTCCAGGTAGGGGTTGTGGTAGGCGCTCATCACGTGAACGCCGTCCGTCGAGGCGAACAGGCGACAGCCATTCTCGAAGAAGCGGTCCGAGAACGGACGCTCGTTCACGGTAACCGTGTTGTGCGCCATGTTCGCCGCATCCCACGTCGTACGGTACTCCCATGTGCGCGGGTAGCCGAGGTCCGGCAGCAGCTCCACTCCCCGCGCGAATAGCCAGAGCGTGAGCTGGTCGTTCTGCCGATGGCCGATGGTGGACGTGTAGTTCAGTACGGCCGCCCGGTTCCGCGGCCACTCACCTGCCTCGATGATCGCGACGCCGTAGCCGTCGAGCAACCGGTCGGAGCGCTCGATCTTGGAGGCCGGATCGTCAAGCGCGGCGCGCAGAGCCTCCTCGGAGTACGGCTCCCAGAGGCTCCCGCCGGGCAGGTCGCCCGCATAGGTGGTCGCGGCGCGCGCGAAGCGCGGGTCACCGTACTTGCGGAACGCGAACAGGTTCTCCTGGCCGACGTACGAGTAGCGCCGCCAGCGGTCGAGCATCCGCTCGGGCTTCCGGAGGTCGCACGCGTCGCCGATGGGCGGCAGGTAGCGGTCGAGGATCTGCAGGTTGATGAAGTGGTCGAACAGCGCGCGCGCCTTCGGCTCGGCGAAGATGTCGGGGTAACGGTCGGTGGGGAAGAGGTCGGGGTGCTTCGCGCGGATCGCCTCCATCCACTCTGCGACGCGGATGAAGTCGAGCTTGATCGTGTTGTACCCCGGGCTCTCGTGGCCGCCGCCGTCGCGCGTGAGGCCGTTGGCCAGGATGTAGGCCGTGCCGCCGATTCCCTGGTACGCATACTCGACCATGTCCGTGCTGTTAGGGTGCTTGTCTCCGTAGTCGTCGGCCACCAGCGCCAGCGCGAGCGCGCAGGCCTGGTGATGGCCCTCGTTGCCGTGGATCATCCCCTTCTGCACGCCCACCATCCCGGCGCGCAGGATGTAGTCCTCGATGTACTCCCGCAGATCGGCGCCGCTCTGGACGGGCATCCCATTGCCTTTGACGAACGCGAGAACCTCGGGGTCATCGAAGCCGTCATACAGGCCGTCATACGCAACCGCGATTCGCTCCAGCAGGAAGCACTCCCAGATGAGGTCGGAGATCATCCCGCCGTTCTTCCAGGTGTAGTGCGGGTGGTAGCCGCCCTTGAGGTAGGTGAGGGCGGTGCGGTCCTCCAGATCGGGGAACGAGGTGCCCTGCCAGCCGTAGTTCGGGTACTGGGTCGCCAGCCGCGCGAGAAGCACGCACCCCTTGTGCGCGTACTTCGGGTCCCCCGTCAGCAGGTATGCCTGCGAGAGCGAGGTCAGCGTCGGCACGACCACCGACCCGTACACCATGTGCGCGTACTCAGTCAGGAAGTGGTAACGCTCCCTGTTGTGAACACAGCCGGAGCCATCGTCGGGGAAGTCGCCGGAGGCCAGGTCGCCCAGGTCGTAGCGGTTGCTCGGGTACCACTCCTTGCCGACCGGGCACTGCACCTGATAGGGGTGCCCGATCGGGTCGATCCGCCACGGGTTGAACGGGCTGAAGCGCTTCACCTCCGCGCCGTGGACGGGGCACATGGCCGTCGGGTCCTTCCCGACGTCGTAGGCGCGGTCGATCTTCGTGGTCGGCTGCAGGAGCCACAGAAAGTCGTCGCTCTGCGCCGCGAACGCCTCGGCCGACGTGTAGATGGGCCCGATGTAGTAGCGAATCTCGTCGCCTGACTTGAGGATGTGATTCAGCAGGCCCTGTGCCCACGGGTAGCGTGCGACGTTGTCCTTGGCGACCGCGACCCGCTCGTCGGTGTAGTACGTGCGGCCCGTCTTCGCACAGGCGACGGCGCACAGGCTGAGGAGGAGCATCGATCCGATGAGGTCCCTGGTCATTGGTGCCTCCGAGAGGTCGGCGGTGTGGCGGCCGGCGTAGCGGTCGGGCACCGCTCAGCCGCCTCCTTCGCCTCGTGTTTCCCCGGGCCTCCTGGCGGCCGGGCCGCGCGGCCTGGAGGGAGGATGCGCCCCGCTCGCGAACTGCCTCGACATCGCGAAGGACCGGGGAATCGCCGGTGTGTGAGGTGACTGAGATGCCGAGGGTCTCGGCTCTGCTTGTCGCGCTCTCCCTCGCCTGCCTCCCGCCGCTGCTCGCCGTCGGACAGCTGCCGCCGGAGGTAGACGAAAACGCGCTGGTGACGCTGAACGACGAGTTGCGTGGGGACCCGACGGCCCTGGAACAGGCGCTGCGCGGGCGGTTGGTGGCGGCGCAGGATGACGCGGCCCGCGTCACCTGGACGACCGGCCTGGTGCGGCTCCTCCTGCGGGCCGACGGCCGGGCGGATGCCGCCATCGAAGCCCTCCTTGCCGCCGAGGCGTGGGCGTCGGCCGAGACGATGGACTACATCATCCGGGAGGCGTACGGCCCGTGGCTGGGTGCGGAGCGCACGAAGAAGGTGCTGCAGGCCACCGCGAAGGCGCTGGAGCAGCACCCCGCGAGCCGAGTCCTGTGGGTCTCGGCGGGCCGCGTGAAGGGGCTGGGCGGCGACGATGACGGCGCTCTGGAGGCCTGGACCAGGGCGCAGGCCATCGCCTCGACCCCCTACGGCCTCCGAGGCCTCTCGCGTACGTACCGGCAGTTGGGGAAGTGGGAGGACGCGGTTGCGACGGCGCGCACGATCCCCGACCTCACGGTCACCGAGCAGTCGCAGTACGTGGCAGAGCCGCTGCAGAAGCTCGGACGAGCGGATGAGATCGTGAGCCTCGCCGATGAGCTGGCGGCACGGACGGACCTCACGTGCCTAGACTTGCGGTCGCTCAGCGCCACCTACTTCATGGCCAACCGGTTCGACCGCACCGAGGAGTGCCTGCTCAAAGCTGTCGATCTGGCCGGGGAGAACATCGGAGAGGCGGCGAAGGCACGCTACTCCCTGGGCTCCCTGTTCGAGGCCAAAGGGGATCCGCTGGCGACTCGCGAGCAGTACCTCCTCTCGGCGGAAGCGGGCCTGGACAATGCGCAGCACTGGGTCGCGCGGCATCTGGTGGACTGGCTGAGCGACCCGGCTGCCGTGGACCGGATGCTGAAGGCTGGCGTCATTCCCGGCGTGGCGGGCGGCGTGTACGGGGTGAGTCCAAGCTGGTTCGACGACCTGCCGGGCCTGCCGGACGAGGTGCGGACCGTTGTGAATGCGGCTGAGACGGCCCAGAAGCTGCCTGACCTGATCGCTGCCGTGGGCGATGGCCTGGGGCGCAACCCAGGTTCGCTCCCGCACCTCGCCGTACTCGTCGCAGCGCGCTACCGCAGCAACGACCTCGCCGGCGCTGCGGAGGCCGCCCGACTGCTGAATGAGGCAGACCCGGATGAGTGGTCGGCGCACCGCGTGGGCGTGCTGTACCAGCGGGCCGGAGACCACGCCCGGGCGGCGGAGTACTTCGCGCAGGCACAGCCGCCGATTGAGCCGCAGGCCTTCCGCTGGATGGGCCTGTGCTACGCTGCCTTGGGCCAAACGGACCGGATCGAGGAGATCGCGGCCGCGCTTCGCGCTGAGGGAGGCGACGAGTACCAGGCCCACGCCGAGGGGCTGCTGCGCTTCGGGGCGGGTCAGTGGGAGCAGGCCATCCCGCTTCTGCAGAAGGCGCCGCTGCGGGCGCCCTACGGTCCGCGCCGGGAGTTGGCGCAGGCCTATGCCAACAGCGGGCAGACCCAGGCGGCCATCGAGGCATACAGAGACTGCCTGCGGGGCGGCAGTGGCCGTACGTGGACCGACGACATGACGGCGCTGGTTGGTCTGCTGCGCGACGGCAAGGCACCGGGGGGGTACCTGCCGGACGTGGCAGGGGTCCTGCGCGAGCACCGCCCATCGGGGGAGGGGCTGCTTGCCGGGTTCTGGCGAGACCTCGTTACCTCGGAGGAGGCAGCGGGTCGCCTGTCGGCCCTTATCGAGGCCCTGAAGGCCGAGACGACGGCCCATGCCGACGATGGCGCGGTGTGGGCCGTGCTGGGCCTCGCACAGACGAAGGCGAGCGACTACGAAGCGGCCGTAGCCAGCTTCGATACGGGGGCGCAACACGGGGCGCGTTGGTGGTTCCCCGAGGAGAGCAAGCTGGCCAGTGACAAGAAGCGCGAGAACTCGCCCGCTGCCCGGGCCCAAGAGGCCTGGCAGGACTACCAGCGGAACTTCCGGCCGGCACTGCAAGGGGGCGACTGGGATCGCGCGGCAGAGATCGCCTGTAACCTGCTGGCAGGGTTCTCAGGGGGGCAGATCGATCAGCGCGACCAGATGCTCCTGAGCCTGGCGATGAATGCGAAGGCCGCGAAGCCGTACGATGCCTTCATCGCCGCCGTCGGCATCCGCGCCGAACAGAGCCCTGATGACCCCGTTCCGACCCTCTTCCTGGCGCACTGCTACTACCAGAACAAGCAGCACGACAAGGCGGTGGAGACGCTCACGGAGGCGGAAAAGCTGTTCGAGAAGGACTGCGGCGCGTGGGTGCTTCTGGGGCGGGCGCAGCAGAAGCTCGGCCACGGGGCCGACGCAGCCGAGGCGTGGCGCAAGGCGCTGGACCTGGCGACCACCGACGAGGCGCGCAGCAGTATTCAGAAGCTGCTCGATGAAGCGAAAGCGCAGGGCTTCTGAGCGGACGTGAATCCACTGGGAGACGATAGGCCGATGACCACGCACTCCGAAGCCACGGGGCTCACCCGCCGTCGGTTCCTGAGTACCTCCGGGAAGGCGCTGCTTGGCACGGGCGCCGGGTTGCTGGTTCTGTCCGAGCGAGCGAAAGGCGCGAACGACCGCGTGGTGGTTGGCCACATCGGCGTAGGCGGCATGGGCAACGGGCATGTTGGCTGGTTCGCGGGAATGCCCGACGTCGATACCGCCGCAATCTGCGACGTGGACCAGAACCGCTGCCGCGATACGCTGAAGCGGCTGCAGGGGATGCGGCCCGAGACCAAGGCGGAAGCCTACCACGACTTCCGCCGCGTGCTGGAGCGGACCGACATCGACGCGATCAGTTGCGCGACGCCCGACCACTGGCACGCGCTGGCGACGATCCTGGCGTTCCAGTCAGGCAAGGACGTCTACTCCGAGAAGCCGCTCTCGCACAGCCTCCGCGAGGGGCAGGCGATGCTCGCCAACGGAAGACGCTACGGGCGGGTGTTCCAGCTCGGGACGCAAATCCACGCGGGAGACAACTACCACCGAGTGGTTGAGCTGGTCCGGTCGGGCGTCCTGGGCAGGATCCACACGGTCCGCATCTGGAAGAACGGCGGCACGGGCGACATGGGCTACCCGCCGGAGACCGAGCCGCCGGCGGACCTGGACTACGGCATGTGGCTTGGGCCGGCGCCGTGGCATCCGTACGTCGCCCAGCGCTGCCACTTCAACTTCCGCTACTTCTGGGACTACTCCGGAGGCGACTACGCGGACTTCTGGTGCCACATCGCGGACATCTTCTTCTGGTCGATGAACCCGGGTCAGCCGAAGACCATTGAGGCGCGCGGGGAGTCACCCAACGGCATCGCCGACACCCCGGCCTGGATCGACGTGGACTACGAGTTCCCCGACCTGAAGGTCTACTGGACCACCCGCACCCCGGACGTGCCCGGCGCGGCGGGCAAGGGGATCGGCTGCCAGTTCGAGGGGGAGAAGGGCTCGCTGGCCTGTGACTACGGCTCGCGGGTCATCTTCCTCGACGGCAAGCAGATGGACGACATCCCCGATGTGCCGATCACCCTCCCGCGCTCGCCCGGCCACCCGCAGGACTTCGTGCGGTGCGTGAAGTCGCGCGAGCTGACGGAGAGCAACCTGGCCTATGTGCGCGAGATGACCATCCCGATGCACTTGGGCTGCATCTCCTTCCGGCTGAAGCGCAAGCTGACCTGGGACGCGAAGAAGGAGCAAGTCGTCGGCGACGACGCGGCCAACGCACTGCTCAGCCGGCCATATCGCGCGCCGTGGTACCTGCCGCTCTGAGGAGGAAGCCATGCGGACAACGCGTCTTGCGGTGATCATGCTCTGCGGCTTGGCGAGCGGCCTCCTGGCGCAGGCCGACAGCCCGGAGGCAGTCGTTCAGGCGCTGATGTCGGACGACGCGGCCACGCGCAAGGCCGCCGAGGCCGACGCCGTCCGCCTCGGAGCGCCGATGGTGGCGCCACTCTGTGACCTCATGGCCAAGGGCGACTCCAAGTCCGTGACCGTGGCGGAGAAAGCCCTCTTTGCCATTGTAGCCGACGCGTCGCGGCCCGGCATGGAGCCGCTGCGGCAGGCCATGTCTCGCACCCTGGCCGAGCAGGTAGCGACCGCCAGGTCTGACCGAGCGCGTTCGCAGGCAACGCTGCTGCTGGGGGTTTGTGGTCGCAGCGAGGCTCTGCCGGCTCTGGCGAAGGCGCTCACCGAGCCCGGCACGTTCGACGCCGCGGTCAGCGCCTTGCAGCGGCTGGCGGCCAAGGGAGCGACGCGGACACTGGCGGCTGCCGTGGCCACGGCGTCCGCAGAACGCCGTCCCGCGCTGCTGCTGGCCCTGGGGGCGAGGCGTGACGCCGAGGCCCTGAAGACGCTGACGCCCTTCGTGAGAGGGCCCGACGGGCCGGCGCGCATTGCCGCGGTCAGGGCGCTCGGGCTTATCGGTTCGTCTCGCTCCGCCGGCCCGCTGAAGGCGGCCATGTCGAAGGGTGACCCTGAGACGCAAGATGCCGCCCTTGCGGCCCTGCTCGCCGTCGCCGACCGCCAGCGGCTCGCGAAGCCAAGAGTGGCCCACGCCCTCTATGGCTTCGTGAAGGACCAGGCGAAGACGGACGGCCAGCGCCAGGCGGCGCAGCTTGGCCTCGAGGCGACCAAGGGCCCTACCACGGGCCTTGTCGCGCGCGAGACCACCCTGAGAGCTCACATTGACCACATCCGGTGGGGTATCGTCTGGTTCCGGACGCAGTGTGGCGACTACCCGAGGAGACTGGCGGATCTGGTGGCCGTGCGCGCGCCCACCCGCGGCGGCAATGGGAGGCCGATCCCCAGCGCGGACTTCCGCGGCCCCTACATGACAACCGCGACGGGTCGGCTGCCGGAGAACCCGCTGACAGGCGGCAACGTCGAGGGAGTGGACTGGCTCTACGAGAAGACCACGGGCATCGTGAGAGCGAAGCCCGGCATCGCGAGCGATCTCACCGACTACGCAACATGGTAGCTGCCCGCTCACGCAGGGGGTCCCTATCAGGACGGCCGGCATGGTCTGAGGCTGGCGGCCACTCTTGACGTGTCGGGCGGCGGGAGGTAGGGTATACCAAAGAGGCGCCGCCACTCCGCGCAACTACGCACGCGGCCCCCGGTGGGCATGATGGCCAAGACCGCCACACCCGAGACAGCCGAAACGCTAGCCCAGGACGCCAAGGAAGCCAGACTCGCCGCGATCCGGGCCAAGCTGGACGCCTACGCCGATCTGGAACTCCCGCCGGACTTGCAGGAGTGGCTGGACCGGTTTGCCGGGCGCTTCCACGTCAGCTTCCCCTTCAACGCCGACACGTACTTCGACCGGGACCGCGACCTCTATGACCGCGACGAGTGAGCGACGCAGGACGGACTGGCCCCCGCGCATCTTCCTCGACACGAACTTCATCGTGAACGTAGTCTTCCAGCCGGGCGAACTGCACGCCCCGGCGCTCACGCTCCTCCAGCGGCTGCTCTACAGCGCACGCCTGGGCGATGTCCAACTGTACCTGTCGCCTCTGGTGCTCGACGAGGTGTGGTGGAAGCTGGCCGAGGTCCTGTATGACGAGGCCCATGGACCTCAGGCGTCGCGGCGCCAACGCTGGGGGAGACGTAAGGCGGCCCTAGAGGAGTTCGGGCAGGAGATCCGCGACACGACGGCACTCCTTCTTGGGCAGGCCTGGGTCACGCTCGTGGACGTCAGCCCGCGGGACGTGGACTTGGCCCTGCGCTACGCCACCCACTCGGAAGAGCCCCACCTCGCCCCTCGCGACGCCTTCCACCTTGCGGTGATGAAGCGGCTGGGCATTGAGGCTATCGTGACCAATGACCCGGACTTCGCGAAGGCGCCGGGCATCGTCGCGATCCCCTACTCGGGTTCATAGGCCTCTAAGAGCGTGTATGAGAAGCACGGCATCGGGCGTGGTGAACCACGCCCCTACGGTCGGGCACGATGAATCGTGCCCCTACATGACGGCGATGTACGGTCGTTTGTGGCGT